>JAEEGL016062590.1_pt1 | contig 13404 bp, 11 predicted proteins | sample 9134231 | NCBI WGS metagenome assembly JAEEGL01 (sample SAMN16246548, study PRJNA631951) | gut metagenome | biome: gut microbiome; feature: rumen; material: fiber-attached | host: Bos | place: Iran: Karaj | collected 2018-10 | reverse complement strand
GGTCTTAATAGTGGAATAAACACTCATGCCGATCATTGTGAAGCTGAACAGCATCATCGCAGGCAGAGAGCTGGACGATTCATCAATCGCCGTTCCCAGAACGCCGAACGCAATCACAGCATTCCAGACTGCCAGGGCGATACGGGATGCCTTCGATTGGAAAAGTCGTCCGAACGTTGAGAAGAATATCATCACATAGGGGAACATGATGGCAAGAACGACTGCTCCCGCCCCTGCTCTTTTTCTTCTCGATACCGGTTCCGGTGTCACATAATCGTTGACTGGCACATACACCTGGCGTGTTACAGTCTCCTGCTTTTTCAGTGAAGAATAGCCGCAGGAAGGACAATAAGTCGTAAAATAATGTTTCCCGCATCTCGGGCAGACCAGACCTTTGTTCCCCGCTTTCACTCCGCAGTTCGGGCAGTACGGCGTATCAAATACTTCTCCGCAGTTCTCGCAGACATTCGAAAAATCCGAAGCTCCGCAATGTTCGCAGGCTGTGATACGATCCTCGTTGCGGGATCCGCAGTAGTTACAGACTTTCATATCCTTACTCCTACTTTTATTTGAGCACTTTCTCAAGATCAGCCGTCAGCTGATCCAGATCCAGTTTCGCGTTTTCCAAAGCCTCGATCATCTCATATTTTTCATCGGTATCGGAAGGATTCAGTTCCACATCGAACAGAAGGCTGTCCGTATCCGATGTGATTTTTTCAATCAGCTCAACAATCCGGCTCAAACGTTCCTTATACAACTTCAAGCCTGTTTTGTTCTTAACTGAGCTAATGAGAGATTCAGCATTCTCTTTGTCCCAGCCGAACAGGTCCCCTTCCTCTTCTTCGTCCTCGTCTTCGAATTCGTCATCCGAATAATCATCGTATTCGTCATACTCGTCATACGATTCCGCAGGTTCATCATCATCGTCGTCATAAGGAGAATGGTACCCGATGTCATCCGAATCCTCATTTCCAAACAATGCGGTATAAGCCGTTGCCTGCTCGATCACATTCAGTTTTCCGTCACCGTCAAAATCAAAAAAATCTTCAAAACTCATATCTTTTTCTCCATCCATATCTTTTCCGAAATCTCATCCAGTCAGAGCGATCAGAAATCTTCAAACAGCATGTCGTATTCGTCTGCTTCGTCCACCCAGGTAGGCTCATACTTTACCTTTTTCATCTTAACTCCGCATGCCGGACAAACCGCAAACGGTTTATAAAACATATTTCCGCAGTTCGAGCATTGGTACTCATCCTTTTCCAGAAAATGTGTGATCTGCGTCCAGTAATGATATGCCATTTTCTGCGCTCCTTCCCGCACTGCGTCTTTCCATATCTGTTATTACATTCAGTTTAAAGAGTCCGCCTCATTTTTCACCATTCTACAGTACCGTTCTCTCACCATGGACGGTCCCTCGATCTTCACTTTTCCCTCGAATCCGAAAACCCAGCTGAAAAATACATGGTTGACAGCCGTTTCGATCGTTGTTCTGAACGTATCATCCGCTGCTTCCACGATATCGATCTCTTCCCCGAACTTATCGATTATGGAATCGATCACCTCGTTGCTGCAGCGAAGGAAAACTGTTTCGCGCTTGCTGTCGTACATTCTCATCATGGAGTTCACATACGCGTCAACAGAAAACCCGACCGGCTGGTTCTTTGCCGCCGCCTTCAGAATCGTCGGTACTTTTGCAATCCGGTCCACCCGGAAGCTGCCGATTTCCTTATGCTTATCGGAATAGCCGACCACATAGTAATTATCGCCGTTCCAGGTAAGTCCGTACGGACTCATGGTATAACGTTCCCCGTTGTGCCTCAGCCCCTGCTGTTTTTTCGAATTGTATTTCAGGTACTGGAACGAAATCTTTTTCTTCTGGTTGATTGCCTCATTGATCTGGTCGATGATATAGAAAATCTGATCGTTCCCCTGTCTGGACTGTTTTTCCGTCTCGATCCGTTCTTTCAGCGCTTCACTCCGGTATCCGCTTGTGAGTGAGGCAATCTTATCGGCAAGCTCGACCCTCTTTCTCGGAGGAATGAACTTTGCTGAAAACACGGCACCGATCATAAGCTTCAGTTCCGCTGTTTCAAACGTTCTGCTGAGCAGTTTGTACTGGTTCTGGGAAGAACGGACTTCCTCAATGTCCATCCCGAACTCGCGCATGACGTTCAGATCGTTCTTGATCGTCTGCCGGTGCGTGGATATACCATATTCTTCTGAAAGGATCCGTATCAGGTCCACCGTGGAAAGCGAATGCTCCTCGTCGGTCCGTTCATATAAGATTTTACACAGGTATAGCGGGCGAAAAATATCTTCGTTTTTCAAGGCGGTACCCCCTTTATGGAACTCTAATTATATTATACAGAAAACCGTTTATGATAGCAATAAAGAAGTTGCCTGTTGATGATGATTTTATTCACCATTTACATGATTTCCTTCTCTTTTGTTTTTGCGAACCGCAAAACGTCCTGCTTTTCGCAAGCACTTGTTTTCCGAATCATTTCAGATTTGGCAAAGCAGCCCGCAGCATTCAGTGCTGATTTTGCCGTAAGGAAAAAGGCCGCTGAAGCGGCCTTTCGCATATCCTTCCCTCAAATGTATTCATTCATCGCCGCCAGTGCAGCCGCCGGTATTACGATCGGTTCAATGCTGTCAAATTGTGACAGAGCAGTTTCTCCCTTGGCGACAGAAACCTCAACTTTGACTTCAACGCCTTCCTCTTCCGGAAGATCCATTGATTCCAGCAATAATGCAGTTAGCAGTTCTCTGAACAGATCCGTCATGTCCATCGAGTAGAATACGAGGTATCCGGATTCGTCATCGATATAGATCGTCAGAATAACGTCTTCTTTCAGCACATTTTCCTGTTCCTGATCAGAATCTTCCTGTTCCTGATCAGGATCCGTAAAGAAGGACATCAATTCATCCATGCCGGCGGCATTCAGTGCATCCTGCATATATTGTCCTGTCAACTTACTGGTATATACCGTAACAGGTCTGCCGTCAATCTCATCAAGCCCGACTTTCTCAAACTTCTCAGCATACTGCAGGACATCGAAAGATTTGTAAGGTTCATCCACCGGAGCTGTTTCGCTGTCGGCTGTCCAGGTTTCCCCATCATCAAAGGAAGTATAGGTGACAGTCGATTTTCCGGACGAATCCGTATAGATAAGAGTGTTCATGTTTTCCTTTCCAAAGGCCCCCAGGTCAACACTCATTTCCATCGTTCCCCTCGTCATGAGAGGCTCTTTCTGATTGTCCGTCACAAATTTCGCATTTATATGCATCGGCATTTTCAAGCTCGTGCCATCCATGGAAATCTCGACGTTCATATCTATCTGTACATTCACATCCATGCGAAAGCTTTTAAGGTCCTTCATCCCGGCAAAAGCATCACTTATTTTCACTTCCGCCGGCACTTCAGCCGGCTCAGGCGTCGCAGTAGGTTCCGGGGTCGGTTCCTCGGTCGGTTCCGGAGTCGGTTCTTCGGTAGGTTCCGGAGTCGGTTCTTCGGTAGGTTCCGGAGTCGGTTCTTCGGTTGGAGATTCCGTTTTCACCGTTGTGTCTTTTGACTCCGCTGCTGCAGGGGCGCCAGAAACGTTCTCCCCGGCTTTACCAGCGGACTTGACGCATGCGGCAACAGAAAACAGCATCAAAAGGGATAGCATCAAAGCGATTATCTTCTTCATATGTTTTCTCCTGATTGACAAAAATGAAATAAAAAGCTGAAACAAATCACGCAAAACGGATCAGCTGTCTGCTTGCAGAACTAGTATGGCATACGGAAATGGGAAGTGTCAAGTACGCTATCTGCGAAGGCTCGGGCGGAAAAAAGCTCAGATTGATCGATCACTATTCTTCCATGGCTTTATTCGTCTCAAATTCCTTCTCATGGCTTTTGAAAAACTCATAGTAGGTCCGGACGTTTTTCAGTTCCGTCCATTGTTTTGTCCGGACCGGATCCTCATCCAGGTCATAGATCAAAGCATCGGGAATCGACAGAAGAACCGGGGAATGCGTTGCGATTACAAACTGACAGCCAAGATACCTTGCGGAATCCAGAATCAGTTTCTGCAGTTCCATCTGACGCTCGATGGAAAGGCTGTTCTCAGGCTCATCCAGAAGATAGAGCGCGTTCTCATCGATCTGAGAGGTGAAAAATCCCATCGCGCTCTCGCCGTTGGAATGCATCCGGATGTTCATCATGAGCTGATCTTTCACAAACCGGGATTGCGATTTTCTCTTCGCCTCGTTGCTCTTGCGGAACTCTTCGAATTCATCGATGGATTTCAGCTGATGATGCGCGTATCTCCGTTCCCCGTATTCCTTAACCAGTTCTTCCCTCCGGCTGTCGATCTCGCTGTTGATGCTTCTCGCATCGATCAGAAAATCGAATACATCGTCACTTGTCAGGATCTTGCTTCCTTCCGGAATCGATTTGGTCTGGACCCGGCACTGCTCCACATACTCCGAAAAGCAGGAGCTCTGATTGAAGGGAGACCTTCTCTGCAGTCGGAGTTTTTCCGCAACGATATTCAGTATCGTAGTTTTTCCCGAGCCGTTGCCGCCATACAGAAAAGTGACCGGCGCAAAAGCGATCTCCTCCAGGCCTTTATCGGGGAACAGTCCGAACGGATAAAAGCTTGTATGGAATGTCTGCTTTACGGATGTGACAAAGCCGACGTCCGCCGCTAAAGGCAGTAATTCGATTTTCTGAAGATAAGTTTTATACATTTTGGTCCTTCCGGTCTGCTTTTCAGAATAGCGCAGCTTTCAGATAACAGTATATCTTTTCCTGAGGCATCGTGCAATCCAATCTGCCAGAATCCCGGTAAGCTTTGCAATTTATCTGTCCCAATGCAGAAACAGTCCCGCAAAAAAAGCGGAACTGTTTCTATAGAGGAGAAGAAGATCGTATTTTTTTTAATTTGCCGGGTATTCGCCCTGTCCTTTGAACGCAACGCCCCAGACGCTGGAAGCGGCGGTAAAATCGCGGTTTACGCGTTCATCCACAGCTGCGACAAAGTGCAGACGCATCTCATGATCAGGGTTGTCTTTGTCGACTTCCATGACTTTGCCGTTCTTATCGGTCAGTGTCATTTTCCAGCCGGTGTATTCCCATGTTCCTTCTTCGACCAGACCTGCGGTCTTGAACGTGAAGGTATAGGTTTTATCCGTATTGATGTCAAGCAGATAATTTTCCGAATCGCTCGTGAAGGAGAACAGAACTTCCTTCTCTGCCGGAGCGGTTTCTGCCGCAGGAGCGACAGTTTCAGCAGCAGCGGGCTTTGCGAGGCCTGCCGGCGGATCGTAATCGCCCTGGCCTTTGAACGCGACGCCCCATGCACTCGACGGAGCGATAAAGTCGCGGTTCACGCGTTCATCCACCGCGGCAACGAAATGCAGTCTCATTTCATGTTCCGGATTGTCTTTATCGATCTCTGTCACTTTTCCGTTCTTATCGGTCAATGTCATCTTCCATCCATGATAATCCCACGTTCCGGTTTCTGTCAGACCGGCGGTTTTGAACGTGAAGACATAAGTGCAGTCGTTGTAGATATCCAGCAGATAGTTTTCAGAATCGGATGTGAAGGAGAACAGGATCTCCGGCTCCTGCGCGGCAGCGCCGCTCACAGCTTTTGCCGGCATGTCGTACCCGAAAGAAGCAAACCAGTCTTTAATCGACGGATACTGTACCTTGCCGTCTCCTCCTGCCGGAATGTTCCGGACAAACACGCCTCCGTCTGCCAAGCCCAGCGCCACATTGACTGTAAATTCATCGAAGTGGCCTGTCAGGTCATAGCCATAGTCGATCGTGCAGATCTGATCCATACCGACGACCATATAATCCATCACACAGAACCAGAGGTTTTCATCATTGACATTCGTCCAGTAGCCAAAGTATTGATAGGCATTGCCACGTCCGAACGCGGACATGACCATTTCGCCGTCCTCGTACAGGTTGATCAACGCATCGAATGGTGTCGGCTGCCCCGCGTCAACTTCTCCATGACCGATCAGCTGATAAGCGATTGCCTTGGAGTCATTGTCTTCCTGATAATATTGTTCACCGGTATACCCCTGCCATTTTTCTTCCGGTTCCGTCGGGGTCTTGTAATTGGAGTTTGTCTCTGCAGCCGGAGCAGCTCCGCCGTTCTTGTCAGCGGAACCTGCCTGCTGTGTCTGAGCTGCAGGCGCGGATGCGGCAACAGCAGAAGCTTCCGCTTTGTTCGCATTTGTATTCAGTCCCACAACAACCGCTAAGATCGCGACAACACAGATCATCGGCAGCACGACCTTCCAGTCGCCTTTTTCGAATGCCGGACGGCCTTCCTTGTCCTCTTCAAAGATGACTGCAAGCAGGGCGGCAGCCATACCGAGCAGGAAGCAGATAAACGCAACGATCATATAGGGCGAAAGGCCTGTGTTCATAACATCGCCTGCAAAGAAGAATGCAAGATAGCTTGCTCTGCCTTCCAGCAGTGTGAAGAACGCGACGGTGGAGGCTGCATACGCAAGAATCGACGGCACTTTGCCGAAGTCCTTATAGGATGCGATCAGGGAGAACAGAATTGCGGCAAACGCTGCAAGAACCACAACGATCGGGCGTTCAGTGGTTTCGAACGAGACCGCAGTCAGCATCCGGTAGAATACCAGACCGATTGCAAACAGCACGATGGATGCTGCGGAACAGAAAAAGCCTTTTTCTTTCTTTTCTAAAAACTGTTTCATGGGTCAATCCTCCTTCTTTCGATTGGCTGCGATGAGATAAAGTATTGTTGTAGCTGCGGCAAGAACGCCAAAGCCGATCTCGGCTGCTGTCAGTGCCGTCTGCCACCAGGGGGTGATCAGTTCGATGCGCGCATCTTTGGCGATTCCGTTGACGGCATTCGAGTGGATGAAGTTATACAGGATCCGATGACATGCCTCACGGGAAGCAGCCAGAAGCACCGGATCGCTCTTCAGGCTTTCCACGGTCAGTGTCCGGTTGACATACGCTTTGGAAGCATCGTCATATACGCCGTTGTTCATCATGACCGACACGCCTGCGGAAATCGACGCGTTGCCGTCATACAGACCTGCTGTCGGAGAGCCGAGGTCAGTGATCACAAACCCCTTGCTGCCCCACTCGGTAAACAGAACACCGTGAACAAGGTCGTACTCCGTCGCGGTCGAGATCAATCCGATGCGGTTGTAGGAAGTCATCAGACCATTCGCATCGCCGTAAGTCATAGCGCCTTCAAACGCACGGATGTAGATTTCACGCAATGCCTGTTCATTCGTCCAGGTGCCAACGCCGATGCGGTTCTGCTCCTGATCGTTGATAACAAAGTGCTTGACGGTCACGACAAGGCCTTTTGCCTTGCATTCGCGAACGAAGGGAGCTAGCAACTCGGAAGTCAGTACAGGATCTGCGCCAATATATTCGTTAACACGTCCGAGGTACGGGGAACGATGCGTGTTAGCGCCCGGTCCGTAGATACATGGCATATTGATATAGAGTGCTTCCTCTCCCCACATCCTGCCTTCTCTTGCCGCCAGTTCCCTGTTGAACGTTGCTCCGAGAACCGGTTCGGACGGATACATGACGCCTGTCAGATCCGCAGTGATTGCGATGGTCTCATCCGTCAGCGGGTCATGCAGCGTATCGCCTTCCTGTACGGGCGTCTTTTCTCCGGTTGCAGCGTTGATTTCTTTGTACAGATATGCGCCTCTCATACCGATCGGTCCATCGTTGGATGCGCTTTCGGGGAATGTCAGGGACGGTGCCGCCTTGATGGAATAATTGCCGTTGGCGACCATGTGACTGAGTTCAAAGATGGACAGGCGGTCAAGCATTTTCTCCCATGCGGGATCGTCATACGGAAGGTTGCGGAGCGATACGACATTCTCCGCTCCAAGGGTGGATAGTGCGCTGCTGACTTCGTTCTGCGTCGCAAGATCCACGTATTTTACCTCTCTCGCGTCGGCGCGGGCTCTTGTATCGTTTCCGTTTCCGGTATCATAGCGCTTGGTGTCATTCAGAACAGAAATCATGTTCTCCGACGCAGTCAGTTCCACAGGTTTCGGATAGGTTCCCTGCCAGTCGGAACGGGTCATATAGGTAACCGCGCCCGGAATCCAGGTATTGATATCCGCTTCAGCAAAAGCTGTTGTGACCGGCACACCTGTATATACGCTATTCTTAAAAGTTTCCGTATCGAGTTTGTCCTGCTTCCAGGTGTAAGTCAGTTTGGAATTTCCTGTTCCCTTGCCCTTGGCAGCCAGAATATTGTCAATCGCTTCATGCGCGCCGTTTCCGACTGAGAAATAGTAATCACCTGCATCCATGATATAGGTCTTGGCATTTAAATAATCGAAAGATGCCAGCCACTGGAGATGCACGGTCACATCAACCGTGGCACTCGCGCCTGGCTCGAGCATGCCTGTCTTTTCAAAACCCATCAGCTGCACGGACGCTTTTTCTACCAGGTTCTGTCTGTCATAATCGGTATAGGGCGACTGAGCGTAGACCTGAACGACTTCTTTTCCGGCAACAGATCCGGTATTGGTGACTTTTACGGACACCGTTGCAGTATGCGCGGCGTCATCAAAGGAAACATTCGTGATTTCTTTTTCAAACGAAGTGTAGCTGAGACCGAATCCAAACGGCCAGACGACCTCGTCATCATAGTTCCAGGAACCCGAATTGCCCTGGCCCAGAACAGAATCTTCATACCGGGTCTCGTAATACCGGTAATCAACATAGATGCCTTCGGCATAGACGACATAGTTCTTTGCCTGAGACGCCTTGATCTTCGAACCGTTCGTATAGGCATAATTGCCGAAGTTCTGCGAAGATGGAATATTTTCAATGCTTGTAACATAGGTGTTGACAAGTTTGCCGGACGGAGCAGCCTTTCCTGTAATGACATCCGCCACGCCGAACGCACCCCTGAAACCCGCGTTGCCCAGTTTCAAAACCGCATGGATCTCCGGATCGTTTGCGATCTCCCCTGCTTCGATCAGATGATCGCCGGAGAGAAGCACGATGACCTTGCCTCCGCTTGCTTTGGCGGCTTCGATCGTTGTGCGGTCAGTATCGGAGAGCGCAAGAGAACCTGCGGGAGCGTCATTGCCTTCCCCGTGTACTCTGCCGAGAACCGCAAGCGCAAGATCGCAGCCATTGTCTTTGATCGTCAGACCGTCTGCCTCCAGCGCTGCTGAAAGACGCGTGCTTCCGGCAAACATGGGAGCTGTCATCGCCGCTCCGCCATTGCTTGTCGTATAAACGAAGTTGTCTTCCCCGAACACGCCGATACTGCCGGAAGCCAGCGGTAAAACACCGTCGTTTTTCAGCAGCACGGTGCCCTCGTCTGCGATATCGCGCATAAGCTGCGCTTTGGCGTTATACATTTCCTGCAGATTCGCATAATCGGACGTGTAATATACCGCCCCGCTTTCGCCTCCGACGACCCGGCTCGTTGCGATACCGAGAAAATCGTTGATTCTTGCGGCAAACTGTCCGGCCAGGTTCTGCCCGACCAATGCGACCACAAGGAAAAAGATCGTGACCAGCGAAAGCGCTTTCCAAAGATTCTTTTTCATTCTGTTCCATCCTTTCCATTTTTTAATTTCATCGTAAAAGCCCCTTCTTTTACCCGCAACACCGATTTGATTTTCGGTCGGTTTTTCGGGATAATCCGTATACTGCAGTTGTAAAGTTTCCTGAAAAATGTTACAATGTCTGTATAGAAAGAGGAGGATTGGATATGCTGAAAATTGCCGTCTGTGAAGATGATCCTGCCGCCGCAGCTCTTTGCCGTTCGCATATCGGGCGCTTTGAGGAGGAAAACGGCGTTGCATGCGCCGTCAGTTTTTTCGGACGCGGTACAGTTTCTGGATACTTTCCGTGCCGGAATGTTTGATCTGATCTTTATGGACATTCAACTGCCGGTTCTGAACGGTGTTGAAGCAGCGCGTCGGCCCCGGAAAACCGATCCTTCGGTTTCACTCGTGTTTGTTACTGATCTCAAAAACCGCGTCTCCTCTTTTTAGAGGGGCGTTTTTTTCTGGAAACGGATCAAAGAAGGAAGGCCCCTTACCTTGCCGGTCTCTCAGGCAAAACAAGAGCAAAAAAATGCGCTCCTATTTTTTAGTAGTGCAATTCTGGAAAAATGAAGAAAACGGCTTATTCTTCACCGTGATATTCTTTTACAGCAAGCATAAATGACTTCTTTTTCGGCTGGCTGATTTTCAACTCCTCACCGTTTTTCAGTGTGAGGGTATAGCCCTTGACGCTTCCGACATATTCGAGATTGACCAGATAACAGCTGTTGCAGCGGACAAACCCTTTTTCCCGGAGTTTGTCTTCCTGGCTTATGAGCGAACCGAATCCATAGTAGCTTCCTTCATGAGTATGATAGGTCAGCATATGACCGCGCACTTCGACATAGAATATATCCTTGAGCCTGATACGTGCCGAACCGGTGTCTGTCGTGACATTGATTGAATCATCGCTCTGCCCGCCAAGCCGCCAGATTGCCTTGGTCAGTTTCATCGCAAAGCTGTAATACTGCACCGGTTTCAGGATATAATCCATTGCCGAGACTTCATAGCCTGCAATCGCATACTGTGTCAGATTCGTAACAAAAATCAGGATAACCTGCTGATCGACCGTCCGGAGCCGGCGTGCTGCTTCCATACCGTTCATATCCGGCATCTGAATATCCATGAAGATAATTTCGTACTTCGGCTTATAGTTTTCCAGAAGCATGACCGGTGAATGGAAAGTATCAATGGAAAACGTCACATCATTTTCACCCTCGAATCGTTTCAGATAAGCGAGCAGCGTGTCCCGCCAAATCACTTCGTCTTCAACAATCGCAATATGAACTGTCATGTGCGTCCCCCCTTTCCTTCTGCCTGCATCTTAACAAATCACGGTCCGATTGAAAACCGAATTTGCATAACCTAAAACCAGATCGCGTAACTTACAATTTTTCCGGGATTGGCAGGGTGATGCGCAGAGAGTACAGTCTTCCGTCAATGGTCGAACAGATGCTTCCGCCATAAGATTCCGCGATATAACGCATCGACATGGTCCCGAAGCCATGCCGGCTGTGATCAGTTTTTGAAGTGCCTCCCGGGTGGATCGGTTTGCCGTCAAAGAAATTGGTCACCTCAATCACCGCATTCTCTCTTTCCCGCGCGACTGTAACCGAGATCGTTTTCATGCCCGGCTCCTCCAGTTTCCGGACGGCTTCGATCGCGTTGCCGATTGCATTATTGAGAAGCGAATAAAGATGACGCGTCCGTACAAATGACAGGCATGCTCCATCGGCAAGGCAGGTCAGCTCGATTCCCTCGGGTCTGCAAACCAGCTGATGCATATGCAGAACCACATCCAGGACTTCGCTGCCGGTCTTGATGTTGCTGTCGTAAAAGTCCATCGCATCCCGCAGGGATTCGATCTCCCGGTCGGTCAGCTTCCCTGAAAAGTCATCCAGCTGATGTTTCAGGTCATGGCAGCGCACATTGATCATATCCATATTCTCTTTCATCTGCTGGTACTGCTTCCGCTCCTCGACCAGAACCTGATCGAGGATTTCCATGTCCGTACGGTACCGGCTCTGAAATTCGATGCTTGTACAGATTGCAAGGATAAACGCGGCAAGAGCCAGAAGGTACACGCGGTTCACCAGAAACAGCGGATAACTTGCAAACCGGTATTCATTGGAAATGCAGTCGGGGATCGTCAAAAACAGCAGGCAGCCGAACGCCAGCAGCAAAGTGCTGCTTTTTCCCGAACGGTCAAGTTCCTCCGGTTTTTTGCGGCCGCAGATCAGATAAATCCCTATATATATAATCAGATGAATCAGATAATAGATACCCCAGTCGAACCACTTCAGATCGGTCGTGTTCCGGAATGAAATTGTTACCCGTTCATCCACTCTGCACAACGCAAGAATAAACGCAAACAATGCTGCAGCCGCCTCCATCGCCGCGACGCTTGCACACCATGTTTTCAGTTTCACATATATGCTGTCATCGTAGCACAGCAGAACAATTACCAGCGGAACCGAAAACTGCAGTACCCGCATGATAAACCGGGTCGCCAGAACATTCCACTGTATGCGGATCAGCACGGCAACGCCCAGCAGTCCCGCGTCACACACCAGAGAAAGCAGCAGCCACAATGCGAAATACCGCTTGCGCCGCAAAGGCAGATAAAAAATCAGCGCCGACAGCAGAAGCTGACAGGTAATATTCAAATTGATAATAATCTGATACAGAACTTTTTCCGCCATGATATGCTCCTTTTCCAATTCCATTATACCTTTTCAGCAATTCCGATTCAATCTGGTTTCCCTTAAGGAAGTTTTAATTTAGGAAATAGTTCTTTAGGATAGGCAATACCGTTTGTAAAAACGGGGTATGTCCTTTATGATAAGCCTGAACGGAAAAAGAGTTTTTCCAAATCAATCGGGAGGTAACCGGAATGAAAGAAAAGAAATCCCTTCTCGCATGGATTGGCATCGGCCTTGCGATTCTGGCCGCTGTTCTGTACGCCGTATTTTACGGCAAGCCGAACGGAAGCATGAACAGCATGTCCTGGCCTGCTTTCTGGCTGCTCATCGGTGCCGGTGTGCTGGCAGCTGCCATAGCGCTGTTCAAGAAACCGCGCTTCGGTTCGTATCTGCTGGCGGTCTGCAGTCTGATCGCGTTTGTATTGTCAATCTACGCGTTTTACCCCTATATCTCCGCTGCATTTGTCGGCATCGACTCGACCTGGGAAGTTCCTTTCTTCCTCGTGATCGTTCTTCTTCTGGCGTCAGTGATCGTAAATGCAGTCGCCGCGATGAAGAGCCTGCCATTCAAGGGTTCTGCTCCGAAGATCGCTCTTTCGGTGTGCGCAAGTCTTCTGGCTGTGCTGCTCGTCGGCGGCGTGATCGCGAACGAAAACGCTCCTCAGATCTCCGGGTTCTTAAAGACCCCGACTTCCGTTGAGGTTCACACCGGTGATCCGAACGAGGACACGCAGTATTTTAAATCGAATTATACAAGCCTTGCCTCCCTGATGGCCGCCGGCCGCGAAAAGGCCGAGGAAGCTATGGCGGAAGGCATCGTGCTCCTTCGCAACGAGAACAACGCGCTTCCGCTCACAGAAGGCGAACGCAAGATCGGATTCTTTGGCATGTCTTCGATCGATCCGGTTTACGGCGGCACCGGAAGCGGCAACGTGGATACCTCCAGCGCTCCGTCCTGGAAAACCGCATTCGAACGCAACAACCTGTTCACGGTCAACGAGGACCTGTGGAACTGGTATTCCGCGCCGGAACAGGAAGCGTATAAGCGCACGACCGGACAGACCGGTCCCGGTGTTACCGGAGCGAAGAGCATCGGCGAAGCACCCTG
>JAEEGL015705304.1_pt1 | contig 13404 bp, 8 predicted proteins | sample 9134231 | NCBI WGS metagenome assembly JAEEGL01 (sample SAMN16246548, study PRJNA631951) | gut metagenome | biome: gut microbiome; feature: rumen; material: fiber-attached | host: Bos | place: Iran: Karaj | collected 2018-10 | reverse complement strand
GAATGCCGGACCGCATCCGGAAAGGGCGGTGACTGCATCTATCTTTCCTTCATCTATTTCATCAAGCATTCCGCATTCGCTCATTATTTCTTCAAACAGCGATTTTTCCTTATCCGAAACGTTTTTTGAGGCGAAAACGATCATCCCTTTGCCGACACTCACGGGGGTGTTAGGCATTATGCGGATGAGAGGATAGTCTCCGAGGGATTCGAGAATCATATCGACAGACCAGCCGGCAACCATGCTTACAAACACCGGCTTTTTGCTTCCGTTCCCGAGAACAGGTTTTATCTCATCTAAAACTGCTCCGATGACCTGAGGCTTTACGGCCAGAAAAACGAAGTCGGAGCTTTTGATCACGTCTTCAAGAGACGCTGCTGCAGAACCATGGTTCTTCTCTATAAATGCCACTGTCTGTGAGCTGCTTTTATCATATATGAGCACATTCACATTTTCTTTCAGACAAATTCGGGATGCTATGGCTCCGCCCATGTTTCCGCATCCTATGAAACCTACTGTACATTTCATGATAAACCCCTCAACGGATCTGTCCGTTTCCTTTTATTATATATTTATACGATGTAAGCTCTTCGAGCCCCATCGGTCCTCTCGCGTGAAGTTTCTGGGTCGAGATGCCCATCTCGCATCCAAGTCCGAATTCTCCGCCGTCGGTGAATCTTGTTGACGCATTCCAATACACTGCCGCGCTGTCTACAAGATTTAAGAATTTTTCGGCCTCGGCTGTGTTTTCCGTGATTATGGATTCACTGTGATGAGTTGAATGAAGCGCTATATGTCCGACGGCCTCTTCCGTGCTTCCTACGGTTTTCACAGCCAGGATGTAGTCGAGAAACTCCGTATCAAAATCACATTCACCCGCGGGAGTGCCGCTGATTACCCCTCGGGCATATTCGTCAAGCCTCAGTTCAACAGGGACAAGACCTTTTTCAATCCTCTTGTCGACGAGTTCTTCTTTCAGAAGCGGGAGAAAAGAAGAGGCTATTTCGCGATGCACTATGCAGCATTCCGCAGCGTTGCAGACTGATGGCCTGCTTGTCTTTGCGTTGTTTACTATCGAAACGGCCTTCGAAAGATCCGCATCCTTGTCGACGTAAATATGGCATATTCCGGTGCCTGTCTGAATACAGGGAACTTTTGCGTTTTCTATACACGCGTTGATCAGACCCGCTCCTCCGCGAGGAATGAGAGCATCGACGTACCCGACAGCATTCATGAGTTCATACGAGCTTGCCCTTGTCGTGTCTTCGACAAGAAAAACCAGATCACTGTCGAGTCCGGCTCTTTCCAGCCCTTTTTTGAGTGCGCATGTTATTGCGAATGAGGAATTGAATGCTTCCTTTCCGCCTCTCAGGATGCAGGCGTTGCCGCTTTTGATACACAGTGCCGCAGCGTCTGACGTGACGTTTGGACGGCTTTCGTATATGATCGCTATGAGTCCGAGAGGAACCGGCACTTTTTTGATCTCAAGTCCGTTTGGCCTTACAGATGAAGAAATGGTCTTTGAAAGAGGATCGGGCAGCGCGGCTACGTCAAGAATGCCGTCTGCCATTCCGCGGATCCTTTTTTCATCAAGGCGCAGCCTGTCAGTCATTACGGGAGAGATCCTGCCTTCTGCGGCTTTTATGTCTGTTTTATTGGCGTCAAGTATTTTTTCCGTTTCGTTTATGAGCTCTTCAGCCATAAGTCTGAGGGCAAGAGAACGGGTTTCATTGCCGGCTGAGGCAAGGGAAGGGGCAGCTTTCTTAGCCTTTTTCAGCATTTCGAGAGTCGTCATTTTCTGCCTCCTGATATAAATCTCGTGCCGACACTGTCTCCTCTGCATATGGAGTAGAGAATTTCCGGATCCGCTCCGTTTGCTATCACCATATCACACCCTGCTTCCATGCAGATACTTGCGGCTCTTATCTTGGTTTCCATGCCCCCCGTGCCGAATTCCGAACCCTTTCCTTTTGCCGATGATCTGATATTATCGGAGATCTCGGTCACTTCGGATATGAGTTTTGCGTCAGGGGAAGCGTGGGGATCGTCTGTATAAAGTCCGTCTATATCGGACAGAAGGACAAGAAGGTCTGCAGACACCGCAGCTGAAACAATGGCTGCAAGCGTGTCGTTGTCGCCTATGACTATTTCGTCAGTGGAAACGGTGTCGTTCTCGTTTATTACCGGTATGACTCCGAGCTCGAGGAGCCGGTTGATCGTGTTTTTGAAATTGCCGAATCTGTCCTCATGGCCGAAATCGTCGTTTGTAAGAAGTATCTGCGCGACCGTATGGTTGTATTTTGAAAATTCACTGTCATAAGTATACATAAGCTCACACTGACCTACCGCTGCTGCAGCCTGTTTTGTGGGTATGTCGGCGGGCTTTGATTTCATGTTCATTTTTCCGGCTCCCATTGCTATGGCGCCTGAGGAAATGATTATGATCTCGTTTCCCGCATTCGCGAGATCTGAAATAACTTTGCACAGATTCTCGACTCTGCGGATATTCAGTTTTCCGGTGTTGTGGGTAAGTGTGGAGGTTCCCAGTTTTATGGCTATTTTCATATCAGTCACGCTTAGTATAAATATTAATTATTATGAATTTTTATTCACAATGCAATTTTAGCACATTATTACTCTCATTACAACATGAATTGGAGAATATGACTTGCCGGACGTGGCCGACATTGCAATTTTGTGAAAAATATGATATAAGTTTGTGAAAGAATACTGTGAAAGCAGGGCTGTCATATGAAAGATAAGAGAGTTATGAAAACCATTCCTGTTCTCCTAAAGGTAATGACGGTCACTTTGCTTGTCGTCGGACTTATGACATCATGTTCACAGCGAAAAGCGCATGAAGATACTTCCCCTGACAGCAATATCGAAAATAAAGATACGCAAACAGGGAACACTTCCGCCGAAACTTCAGACATGGATACTCACAGCAGTGAAGACTCACATGGGGAGACTGAGATCATGAAAATAGAACTGATTCTGAAAATAGACGACATGGAAACAAATGTCCGGTGGGAGGACAACGAGTCCGTCGCAGCCCTCATGGATCTCGCGAAAGACGGACTTATAATCGAGATGAGTATGTACGGCGGCTTTGAGCAGGTGGGAGACATCGGAAGCGTACTTCCGTCAGATGACAGGAGGATCACGACATCCCCGGGAGACATAGTGCTCTATTCGTCAAGCCGGATCGTGATCTTCTACTCATCGAACACATGGTCGTACACGAAACTTGGACATGTAGAGCTGACAGAAGAGCTTTCAGGGCTGCTTTCGGAGGGAAACGTGACGCTGACCCTGAGTGTACGGTGAACGGCAGCACACAGAAAAGAATAAGAAAAAATTAAGGACGCACGGCCGGAAATCATGATACCGGAAGTACGTCCTTTGTCTGTTATTTAATTACGAAAGCAAGCGGCAGGTTCCATGAAGCGTTTGAATAGTAGAATGTTACGCTTGTCATGAGCCATTCATCATTGTAATACATGCATGATGACGATCCGCCGTCAAGGTTTGCGGCATTTACGGCACCGTATTCAAGCATGATATTGACAAGATCGGATGCGGATGCACCAAGGTGTCCTCCTTTTCCTCTTCCGTCAGTTACCAGCATCAATATAGCTCCGTCAGCTCTCTGACCAATAACCGTTCTGGGATTCAGTCCGCTTCCTTTTCCTCCCATTTCTCTGGCTTCACCGTTAAGAATGAGCTGTACGAAGTGGTTGTTGGAGTCGGAGTTTTCTTCCTGGAACGTTACGGCGTCACGGATCTTCTTGTCCTTGATCATGTACTCCACATCCGCAGGTGACATGCCTTCGATGTTTATGATCTGGAGGATATTGTCTTCGGTCAGTCCGATAAGCACAAGTCCCGGCCACTGGTTCGGTTCGTTCATCTGGATCTCTCCGTTAGACACGACCACTCCGTAAGCGCTTCCTCCGGAGTTGTTGTACGAGTTGTAAAGACCTCCGTTGATACCGCCGATGGCTCCGCTGTCCTTGACGAGTTTGTCGAGTGTCACACCGACGTCTCTCCACGGGTATATGGTAGCCACGCTGACTCTGGACGGATCCTTGACTATGATGAGGTTTGCATAATAAGTAGTGCCGGAGATCTCGATGACCTGAATGTCTTCTTCTTCGCCGGTCTCCGTCTGGCCTGCGACTATGCTTCCCTTGGAGCCGATATTGATGAGTGAGTCATCGATCTCACGGTCAAAATCTTCCATTTTGTTCTGATCAACGATCTGTTTGATCTCTTCCTGTGAGACAAACCATGAAGCCAGGAATTTGAGCTGGCCCGTTTCAAGTATCGTTGTAACAAACATGTTCTTGGCTGCGGGTGAGATGTTTGAGCAGATCAGTCTGAGAGATACAAAGACCACTGCCGCAAATACGACTATGACTGTCAGAATGACAAGGAGAACTCTCAGAATGTTTTTTACGATCTTTTTGCCGGTTGAGCTCTCTTTGCTCTTTTTCTGCGGCAGGGAAGTCGGTCTGTTTCCGCCTGATTGCTGAACCGGCGCTCTGCGGCTTGACTGAACCGGACGCTGGTTTGTGTTTCTGGGGGCCGGTCTTGATGCCGACTGCTGTGGCTGAGCTCTTCTCTCGCTTGCTATGGCATTTGCTATGGCCTGCCTGCGCTGGGTCAGTATCTGTCCCTGTCCTGAAGGTCTTTCTGCTGCCGGACTCGAAGCTGTTCCGCTTTCTGAATTGAACACGAGAAAATCGTCGTCCTGGCCGTTTGAGACGACCTTTTCGGGAGCTGCCGTTCTGACTGTTTCCTTTTGAACGGGTTTTGCTTTCGCGCTGTCCGAAACAGATTTTTCCACAAAATCGTATTCGAATACATCATCCGACAGTTTCTGGCGGGCTGCTGTGTTGGCTGCCGGCCTTGATGCGTTCTGTGCTGATGTGTTTCTTGCCGTACCCGTGCCGGTCGACTGAGTTCTCTGCCTCTGAAGCTTTCTGCGGAGGTCGTCAGCCGTGATCCTTCCGGAGGAGTTTATTGTGTTTCTGCTGTTGTCCATTATCCAATAATCTCCTTAATCTGAATTAGTTTCCAGGTGTATGTTCCCCAGTTGTTGAATTCTTTAATGAAATAGAATGTACTGTTGATTCCGTCCGCTATCGTATCGCCTCCGGTAACATGAATGTCCTTGTCGAAGCTGATGTCGACCGAGAACGCGTTGTCACCGTAAGCCCTGTAGTTAGTAACCACTTCATTGGCGAACGGCGGAGTGTTAAGAGTATGGTAGCTTATGAATGTGATGTCGATACCGTTTACCCACTGCTGTTCAAAATTGTACAGATTCGAGCCGTCAACAAGCTGCTGAGCAACTGTCCAGAAGCCGTAAGCCCATCCGTCGAGGTCAGCCGACATGAACAGACTCCATGTTTCCGCAACATTTAATACATTGATCTCTGCTGCTATGGCATCCGGAACAGGAAGACCTGTCTTCAAAGAAGTGAGATCGCAGCTGTGCGTTGTGAGATCTGCCGGAATCTGGTTTCCGGCTTCATCCGTGACTTTGATCTCGGCATCTTTCTTGAGTATCGATATGTTGTATTCCCTGACACCGGGAACGCCTTCCGCGTATAGCGCAACTTCCGCAAGATCGGAGTCTGTTGCGGCCGCTGTCACGGATTCGGGTACTGCAAGTCCGTCCACCGTTACCGAATAAGAGTCATATGCCTTCAGAGTGCCGTATGTGAGGTCGAGTTCGTTTCCGCCTTCATATGTGACAGTGTTTCCGAAAACATCGGAGATCGTGACCTCAGGCTTTTTGTTGGTCTTTATCTCGTGAAGCACGGTGCCGTTTCCGACTACCGTTCCCGTGTGTTCCTCACCGTTGAGTGTGACCGTCAGTGTGCTCGGAAGGGTAAGCGAGTAATCATAGAACTCTGCCGCTATGGTCTTTCCCGACTGATTGAATTTTGCGGGGGTACCGTCATCCGATATGATCTCCACATCAGGTTTTAAGTACAGCCCGGAAATTTCATATTTGTATGTACCGTTCTCCTGAAGGGTGGCCAGTGACCTGTCTGCTTCGACGCCGTTCACAATGACCTTGAAGTCTCCGGGAACGATCACCGTATATGTGGAAGGCTCGGCGACCATGTTCACTTTCCCCAGCTTCCAGTCCTGGAACGGGAATATGATGAGCTTGGTCTCGGGCTCTCCGACTGCGTTGAGAGTGATCTCCGCAAGAGGATCGCCGTCTTTTGTCACAACGGAATATACCGAGGAGTTTTCGTTCACGGCTCCCGGTTTTACCTTGTATGAAACCTCACCTGAGGCAAACTGATCCGAGTAGTACTGCGCAAGATCCTTATTCTCGAATCTGAGGGACTGGTCGCTCGAGTCCGGCTTTGAATAGCTTGACCAGAGCTGTCCTTTCTTTGCGAGATCCTTCATATCTTCTATAGTGGCTTCAACTATTTTCTCAGGCTGGGTGCTTTCGTACCTTCTGAGAAGGCTCATCACATAGAAGACTGCTATCATGGCCAGAATGAGAAGAAGTATCAGTATGACCAGATAGACTTTCTTGAACGTAATTTTTTTCATGATGTATATTTTTCCTTATATGAATTTTCCTGTGTTAATCCTTCAGACTGTCCGGTGTCTTTTTAAATACCGAAAGATGCAGCATCCTGAATACAAACGGGAATGCGATGACCGAAACAACGCATTTGATCAGAATGTAGACGGCTACGGTCAGTTTTGACGAAATGATCCCCGCTGCGGCAGGCGCCACCAGCTGCAGTGCAAGAACGCCGAATGCTATGAGCACATATTTGAAGAAGGAGGCGGCACCGCCTTCTCTGTCAAATACGACGAAGAAAGAATAGAAATAATGGAACAGTGCCGAGATCACCCGCGCTCCGCAGGCTGCAAGGATCATGAGAAAGAGCTTGTCCTTCCCGACCGAATGATTCTCCAGAAAACCGGTGAGTAGGAGCCACATCACTATATCGATAACGGTCGCTATGATCGAACCGAGTCCGTGAAGCAGCAGCTTTTTGTATATTCTCATGCTGTCGTGAAGCGGTCTGAAGTGGGATGAAGAGTTTTTATCCTCATAAACCGTTTCTATCGTCCTCTCTGAGAGCGGAAGCGAATACTTCGATATCCCGAACAGCATGTTCGATTCGTACTCATACCTGTCTCCCGGGATCTCCGACAGGTATTTTATGTATTTCTGGGGGATCGCCCTCAGACCAGTCTGTGTGTCGCCGAGATCAAGTCCGTAGAAGAGCTTGTACAGCTTTGAGGAGACCTTGTTTCCGAAAACGGAGCGTTTCGGAATGCCGGGGGTGTTGAAATCGCGGCATCCGAGCACGATGTCTCCGCTCTCGAGCATGTCCTCAACGCATCCTGAAATATCTTCCGGTCTGTGCTGGCCGTCGGCGTCTGCCGTCACCACTCCGCGAACGGATCTTCTATTTTCGACACAGTATGAGAATGCCGTTTTCAGAGCCGCGCCTTTGCCGCGGTTGACTTCGTGTTCCAGCAGGGTACACCCAGGGATGTTTCCGACATTTTCGAAAATTTCCGAATAATCCGGCCCGCTGCCGTCATTGACTATAATAAAATCCGTAAAGCCCGTTTCTTTAAGCCCTTTGATCACGGAGGGCAGGTTCTCATCAGGCTTGTACGCCGGTATAATAACTGTTATACTGCTTAGTTTGCCCATGATGTCTCCGGTGTTTTACTTATATTTTTTTGAAATAATTCTCTGCGTTGTTGTAGCATATATCCCTGACGATTCTGCCTACAAACTCGATGTCACACGGATATTCTCCGTTTTCGATGAGTGTTCCGAGCATATCGCAGAGTATTCTTCTGAAGTACTCATGTCTTGTGTATGAAAGAAAACTTCTGCTGTCGGTAAGCATTCCGACAAATTTGCTGAGCAGGGATACCTGTGAAAGAGCGGTGAGCTGTCTCTGCATGCCGTCTTTCTGATCATTGAACCACCACGCGGAGCCGAACTGTATCTTGCTTGCAATGCCGGGGGCCTGGAAACAGTTTATGAGTGTCGCGAGAACTTCATTGTCTCTCGGATTCAGACAGTAGAGTATCGTTTTCGGAAGACTGTCAGTTTCATCCAGGCTGTTGAGAATGGATGAAAGCTTCTTTGCGAAAGGCTGGTCTTCTATCGCGTCAAATCCGGTGTCGGGGCCGAGCAGCCTCATGTATCTCGAAGAGTTGTTTCTCATCGCTCCGATATGATACTGCTGCACCCAGCCGTGCTCCTTGTATTCTTTGCCGAGGAATATAAGCACGGCGCCTTTGTATTTGCCGATCTCTTCCGGTGTGAGCGTCTCCCCTCTGAGAGCTTTCTTTATTACAGCGTCAACTTCTTCGTCACAGGAAGGTTCATATGCCACAACGTCAAGTGCATGGTCGGAGCACACGCAGCCTTCGCCGTCGAAGAACTCGATCCTTGATTTCAGAGCCTCGCGGAGGGAATCGAATCCCGTAATGGCGACGCCTGAAGCTTTACCCAGCTTTTCAATGTATCCGCAGTATGTCGGAAGTTCTATGTTTATTGCCTTGTCCGGTCTGAATGCGGGCTTTACGATGACATCAAACGACTTGTCGTTTTCAAGCAGTTTGTGAAAATGCAGATCATCTGCGGGATCGTCTGTCGTGAACAGCTTTTTGACATTGCTCATTTTTATGAGCTTTCTTGCAGTCAGAGTCTTGAGCTTCTCGTTGCATTCGTCAAAGATCTCGCTGGCCGTTTCCGGAGAAAGCGTCTTATATATTCCGAAATATCTCTGAAGTTCGAGATGTGTCCAGTGATAAATCGGATTGCCGATGGCATACGGCATCACTTCGGCGTATTTAAGGAATTTTTCAAAGTCTGATCTGTCACCCGTGATGTAGCTTTCGTCCACACCCATCTGTCTGAGCAGTCTCCACTTGTAGTGGTCACCGCCGAGCCATGCTTCGGTTATGGATGAGAATCTTTTGTCGTTATATATTTCTTCAATGCTCAGATGGCAGTGAAAGTCGAATATCGGCATGCCTTCCGCGTAATCGTGATACAGCTTTTTCGCGCTTTCCGTTCTGAGAATGAAGTCTTTGTCCATGAACTGTTTCATATGCAATCTCCTGATGTTCCGGGGCCGGTGAATTCTTATGGTTCCGGATTTTGTACGGGGCCTGAATTTTCTCAAAATCCCCCGAATACGATTTTAACATACGAGCACGCATTTTTGCAACAAAAGCGGGTAATATATTTTGAATTTTTGAAAATATAGACTGCGCATTCTCGTGACTTCAGAGCCGCGAGTCAGCAGGCAGGGAGAACAACTGAAATCAGGGAGCAGGGAACATACCGAATTTTCTTTTCAGTATGTTGACTTCGTTCGCCCGTACGGCTATAATCAGCATAGTAATTCGAAAGGGGCGGTTTGCAAATGAAATTTTACAATAACAATCGTTCAGTGTCCTCATTAAGCAGAAAAATGAAACGGTATATGTCCGTTGTTCTCGCAGTCCTGATGATGCTCGGCTGCGTCGTCTTTACGGCTGCCGATGAGCCTTCATCCTGGGCGAAGGAAGAAGTTGAGGCAGGCATTGCCGCAGGACTCGTTCCTGAAGAACTTCAGAAAGATTATACATCCCCGGTAACGAGAGGACAGGTAGCAGAAATGTTCATAAGACTTCTCGAGAAATCATCCGGGAAGAGCACAGATGAGCTGATCGAAGAAAAAGGCGCCGCAATAAATGAAGGTGCGTTCACTGATACGACAGACAAGAACGTCCTCGCTGCGAACGCTCTCGGCATCATCAACGGCACAAGTTCGTCGAGGTTCTCACCTGACGGAACTCTGAAGAGAGCCCAGATCGCTGCCATCATCAACCGAGTCGCAAAGGTCCTGGGATTCGAGACCGAAGGGTTCACCCATGGCTTCACAGATATAACCGACAATTACTCGTGGGCATACACCGAACTCGGATGGCCCGTTGAAAACGGGATCATCAAGGGAGTCGGCGGCACCAGATTCTCCCCCGGCGGAGAACTTACGACAGAGCAGGCCATTCTCATTACTTACAGAGCTCTCGGCGCCCTCTCCAAAAAAGTGCGCACACTTTATGTTTCAACATCCGGCACAGAGTCCGGAGATGGATCGAAAACCAATCCGTTTGCCAGCGTTGAGGCTGCCCGCGACGCAATCCGCCTGATCGACAAGACAGGCCTTGACGGTATCAACGTAATAATAAAAAATGGGGTTTACATCATTGACAGCGCCATCGCGTTCACAGCGGAGGACAGCGGCACAGAGTCCTGTCCGATCACTTACATTGGAGAAGAAGGCGCGACCATAAACGGCGGTGTGCATTTTACGGAAGCTGACTTCACAACTCCCGACAAGACAACTGAATCCTGGAAATACTTCCCTGAAGAAGTCAAGGATAAGCTGATCATGCTTGATCTTCACAAGCTTGGTTACAGTGCCGCAAACGCAAAAGATTTTCTTAATATATTCGTAAATCTCCACAGCTTCACTCCTCTTTATTCCGGAAACAAGAAGCTTACGGTTGCGCGTTATCCCAACGACAAGCCCGCAAGAGTAAGAGAAGACGGGTGGTTTGACAAACACGGAGAAACACCCAGGACCGAGGTAGCGGAAACAAGCAAGTATTATGTTCCTTACTACCCGGAGCTTAACGAAAAATTCAAATCCTGGCACGATGTCGGCAACGCTATGGTCTGGGCGCGTCTCGGAGTTCTTTGGGCTCCCGACAATTCTCGGATCACTGATATCGACTATGATAATTCCGTGTTTGAGATGCCGTTTGCAGGCGGCTACTGCGCGAGAGAAGGCATGTTCTTCTATTTCTACCACGTCCCGGAAGAACTTGACATTCCCGGCGAGTACTATATTGACGAGGCGACCGGTTACCTGTACCTGCTCCCCGAAGATGATCACGCCACAGCTTCCTACTCGATGCCGAAGACCGACAATGTTATTAAGCTTGACGGCACTTCATACGTTAAGTTCAAAGGCCTCACCTTTGAAGCTGCTAATAAAGCCATCGTATCCGGTGACAAGCTTGACAATGTAACCATCGACGGATGTACAGTCCGTAACGGCATCAGACAGGGGATCGATGTTATCGGAACAAACCTTACTATCCAGAACAGCTTCATAACAAGCGTTGGTCAAAGCGGTATCGAGATTGCCGGCGGCGACGTTGAAAATCTCATCAAGGCAAACAATCTGGTTTATAACAACCTCATTACCGACTGGTCCAACGTCCGCGGCGTTATGGAATCCGCCATCAAGTTTGATGACAGCTGCGGACTTGTGATCTCCAATAATGAAATGCATTCCTCGGTTGACTGGGGCATCGGCGGCGACGGCGCTTATGTTACGATCGAGTATAACTACCTCCACGACCTTGCAACATTTGAAGGCGACGGCGGCGCTATCCATGTTACGGAATGCTTCGGCTCAGTAATACGTTACAATCTTGTCGACAACATCGGTTATTGGGAGAAAGACACGAAGGAGGTCGACTTTGTCGGCGTAAACGCCGTAAACATCGACTTTGACTACTGTGATCTTGCCATTTACGGAAATATCTTTAAGTCAATCACAGGTGATGGTGCTCACTGTCCCGGTCCCGGGGTAAGTTATACCGACAACCTCCACATAAGCGTGGGAAGATCCGTTATCCAACAGGGCAGCATTGGTGAAGATGATTGGGAGCCCTACATGGAAGGGGGCGAATTTGAGGGACAGCCTTGGACATTTACATCCTTCGATTACGATCTCACAGATAAGTGGCTTGATGCGTTCCCGGGTCTAAAGGATATAGTTTGGTCCGCAACATACGAAGAGGGAGTTGATAACCGTTACTTCATTTACAACAACGGTAATGCAACGATTCTCAGAAACTTCACTTACTTTGATAAGTCTAACAGGCTTGCAGACAACCCGAGCAAGATTTATGCGTACAAGTTTTACGATGACGCTGACAGATTCGACACGGTAGACAATCCTACTGACGGAGACGGGATCATCGTGTACTCGTCGAGACGCAACGGACACCCAACATACGCTGAAGCCATAGCAGCTGCAAACGAATGGGGATGCAAGATCCCGATGGAAATCCTCGATAAGATCGGTCGTATCGGAGTTGGCATTCCGGAGTCCGGCGCAAGCACAAAAATATATAAGATAAATACATAATGTAACGAAGAAAAGAAACACAGATAATCTGAACCTGAAAATCAGGCATAAGAACAAAAAAGCAGTATTAAGGGTTTGTTTTCCGTAGACAGCGGGAGGCAAGCCCTTTGCCTTTGCCACTGCCATGGAACCTCGCACAGACGGGATGACGGTTGCAATACTGCAGTGGCAAAGCAGAAGCTGAAGAATTATTCAAAAAACATCTCAGTTCATATTCTGTTCACATTATTGTTGTACAATGATATCTGGTGGAGGTTTTGTTTGACTCCTTTCCAATCAACAATCAATATATTTTTATGAAACAGGTAAAAAATGAGAATCGGAATAAATTCGACCGAATACATGAGAAAATCAGCTCTGCAGCTGTTTAAAGACATACATGACACAGGGTTCGACAGTGTGAATCTGAGTTTTGAATCGATCACCGAGGCTGACTATGAACCGGAGGGCTTTTTCGGATTTCCCGAAGTGACTTATGAGAGAACGATAGATTCGGTCCTCAGGGCTAAAGAAAAGTACGGAATCAGGGTATCCGCTATGAAAGGCCTTTTCAACACGGCTCATCCGGACCCGGAGGTGAGAGACGAAGGTATAAGGAGGTTTAAGTCCCTGTGCCTTGCCGCAAAAATATTCGACACTCCCGTCATAACGGTCTGCAGCGGTACGAGAAACACGCAGAACTTTATGGGCTTTTCGCAGGACAATATCACGAAAGAGGCATGGGAGACGATGTCTGATACCATGAAAAGGCTTGCAGACATTGCGGAGAGGACGGGAATAACTCTCGCGCTTGAAATGCATCTTTCACATATCGTGAATACTCCGGAGTCCGCGAGAAGACTGCTTGATGAAATAGGGTCGCAGAGATTTAAGATGGTCTATTCATCGGCTGATCTCTTCCTTCCCGGAAGCGCAAAACAGGAGAATGTCAGACACCTGCTCGGGAGAGCGTTTGAACTGTTCCGTTCGGATATCGCCCTAGTATATGCGGGTGATATCATGGAGGGCGACGGAATAGAATACTGCGGGACCGGAGACGGAATAGTGGACTTTGTGTATATAGCGAGGATGCTCAGAAAAATCGGATATGAAGGCGACGTGATGGTTGAAAAGGTCCGCGGTGAAAAAAAGATCCTGGACGCTTACAACCACTGGAAAGCTTCTCTCG
>JAEEGL014956094.1_pt1 | contig 13404 bp, 13 predicted proteins | sample 9134231 | NCBI WGS metagenome assembly JAEEGL01 (sample SAMN16246548, study PRJNA631951) | gut metagenome | biome: gut microbiome; feature: rumen; material: fiber-attached | host: Bos | place: Iran: Karaj | collected 2018-10 | reverse complement strand
CATAACCGACGTTAAGTGGCTTATCGTCATCGCCATGGGTATGGCTGCCATGAACATCATCCTGCTGAGAAATGCCTTTGAAGGCGTCTCCAGTGAGATCGAGGAAGCAGCTATCGTCGATGGCGCAACCGAATTCCAGGTCTTAACAAAGGTTTACATTCCTATGTCACAGTCAACAATTGCCACAGTTGCACTGTTCTTCGGTATTTCCAGATGGAACGGTTACTTCTGGGCAAGACAGATGATTGCTGCCAGCGGTTCACCAAACGAACAGCCTCTGCAGGTATTCATCAGACTGCTGCTTGAAGACTACACCAACCTGGAGACATTAGCTTCCTGGACAGCTCCATACTCTCCAAACTCAGCTATCTATGCTCTGATTGTTGTAGCCATCATCCCAATTCTCGTTATTTATCCTTTCATCCAGAAGTATTTCGCCAAGGGCGTTAACATGGGCGGTGTTAAGGAATAAATAAGTACATTATTTTTTAAGGAAGGAAAGAAAATGAAAAAATCACTCAAATTAATTGCCTTAATGATGGCATTATTGATGATGCTCGTTGGCTGCGGCGGCGGCGGACAGGGCGGCGGCGATAATCCATCAGGCGGAGACAAGCCTTCTTCATTAGACTATGAAAAGGGTACAGAATTAAGAGTTGCCGCTGGTTACAACAGCGACAAGACCGGTATCAGCTATACTAACGCTGACGTAACCGGTTCAGGTATCACTCTTGCTGACGGTAAGACTTACCAGACAGGCGACTTCAAGCCTACATGGCAGCACTTATCTGAAAAGTTAGGAATCACTTTCATCGACAAGTATTCCGGACAGCAGGCTTCCAAGGAATTCCCAGTATGGGAAAACCAGTTAGACCAGGTTGACATCGTTACAGGTACAACAGCTTTATTAAACGCTGCAGGTGCCAAGGGAACATTAGTTAACTTAGCTGAATACCTGGATGTAATGCCTAACTTCAAGGCTTACTTAGCACAGAACCAGATTGCAAGATTATCAATCACTGGCGATACTTCAAATGGTGCCATTTACTTCTCACCATACTTCGACGGTAACGATGATATCGAAAGAATGCCTCTGGTAAGAGCTGACTTCGTTAGGAAGTTACTGGATACAGATGGATTTACAGGCGCTAACAGACCTTTAGCAGCTTATGTATATCAGCCATATGTAACAGAAGACTACTCAGTTGAATCATTAACAGCTGACGGCACTGGCACTCAGACCATCACTAAGAAGGTCGGCGGCGCTAACAACATCGTTGCCAAGATGAATGCTCAGCCATTAACAGGCGACCAGGCTGTCAAGATGTTCCAGGATTACATTGATGAAACATACGCCGGCGTTTATGCTCACAGATCTGACCTGTTCTTAGGTTATGATGCAGCATGGGACGCTGATGAAATGGTAGCCTTATTAAGATGCGCTGTTGCTTCATTAAATGACAATGACGGCAATGCAATCGCTGGCTTATATTCTCGTGAAACTACTAACTTACAGAGAGAAGTCGACCTCATCAGATTTGCCGGACACTTATTCGGCGTAAGAGGTCTGGAATCCAGACAGGAATCCTTATACTTCGATAAGGCTGGTCAGTTACATGATGCAAGACAGGAAGCTGATGCATACCTGGCAGTTGAAAGAATGAATCAGTTAGTTAAGGAAGGCTTAATTGCCGTAACAGGTTCAGTTAACTCTGGTAACTACCTCGAAAAGGATGCTGGCTTAATGTCATATGACTACAACCAGACTCAGACAATCATGAACAACACCAAGCTTGACAATGCAGCTGGTGAAGAATACACAGTTATCCTTGTTCCAGTAGCTAAGTGGGATGATGGCGACGGTGCCAAGTTCATGAGATTCACTGAATCATGGAGATCTGCAAAGACTGAAGGTTGGGCATTAACTGTTGCCGGCTGTGCAGCTGATAAGAACAAGTTAAATGCAGCATTAACACTGATCGACTATGCATTCTCAGTACAGGGCCAGATCACTATGTCTTATGGTCCGGATGAATTCATCAAGGTTAAGGATGCTTCAGTTGAAGTTAAGACCTGGGCAGACGTTGCCAAGAAGTATGAAACATTCGACTTCAACGGTCAGCAGATGCCAGTTGTAGCTGATGCTACATTCGCAGAATGCCAGAAGTTAACAGGCGGTAACTATACTAACTATGCAAGACAGTATTTAGGTTCAACCCTGAACGGCTTCCCTAAGTCACAGGCATTCGAATATCAGATGACTCATGCAATCGGTAAGAAGGGTGCTGCCATCATGTCTGCAGCTATCTCTAAGGGCATCCTCAAGCATCCATTACTGACTGTCAATACAGCCAACATGTGGTATACACAGGTTCCAACAGTATTCCCTACAACTGCTGAACAGACCAACACTCTGAACGGCTACACTGACTTAAGCACAAGATTCTCAACATCTAAGGGCGGCGAAAATGAATTCTACAACATCATCCTCAACGGATATGGTTCAATCGCCGGTGCTGAAACAAGTGCACAGGGTTATGCTGACTTCGTTAAGAATAACTGGTCAGGTCAGGCTTACTTATTAATTAAGCAGGCTCAGTGGAAAGTCTTAAACGACTACTACAATTCAAATAAGTAATTTATTAGAAAAATTATTGTCTCTGGTACCACGCCAGTGGTACCAGAGATACATTCCTGAGAGGTGATATTATGTTTAAACCGCAAATGAAATTTCAGAAAATCTTATTTATCGCTTTAATGATTTTGTCAGGAGTAGTATTTGTTTACTCACTGGGAATAATGACAGATCTTTATGGCCTGTACCAGACTCAGGCACTTGGCGGTGTCCCGGGTTCACAGATCTTTAACGATATGCAGGGTTATAACCATAACATGGTGCTGATTTCAATCGCACTCATTATAATCAGCTGTCTTCCGTTTGTATTTGCTTCAAACACCAGAAGAAAATACTACATCGGTAACACAGTTGCTACATACATTCAGGCATGTGCCTTTGTAGGAGCAGCAGTATATCTGGCAATAAATGCCCTGAAGTTCAGAAGTCAGTTTGTCAATACGGTAGACTTTGAATACTATAAGACAATTGCTGAAGCCATGAACTTCATGTATACGGAATCCACAGGATATTTCCTGATCGGAGTTGTAATTGCCTTATTGCTGATTGCAGGCGCCGCTGCTGCTGTATACAACTTAATTTGGAAAAATAAACTGGTAAAACAAGAAGACGCAATATTGAAAGGAGAAGTGAAATAATGGATAAAGAGAGAATCAGACTTGACAGAATGCGCTATGTCAAAGACTCCACTCCATCAAATCTCGCAATACTTGCAGTTGTTTTTGACATTTTATACTTTGTTTTGATATATAAGATCAATGATGAATTCTTCTATAATTTCTCAATCGGCGTTTCAGTAGTCGCCAACCTGCTGGTAATGCTGTTTGGTTTCTGGTGCTCAATTGAGGTAAAGAACTATCATGGCAAGTTCGGCTATCTGATGATCTTCCTCGGATTGGTTCAGATCGCCAGAATCTTTGTCTTCCCGATGCGTGCACATGCTGCCGTATCAGCGGTAGGCGAACGGGCCGTACAGGTAATGAGCAATACCCAGTTCATCCTGTCCATTGCCTATCTGGTAGCTTCAGCTGCCTGCTTTATCGGCGGTGGACTGATAAGCATGAAGAATTCCAAGACATTACAGGATCACCTGGCATCATTAGAGAAGTAACAGAGAGGTAATATTTATGGCAAGTCTATCATTACAGCATATAGATAAGATTTATGACAATAATGTTCAAGCTGTCTATGACTTCAATATTGATATCAAGGATGGTGAATTCATTGTCTTCGTAGGTCCTTCAGGCTGCGGAAAGTCCACAACATTGAGAATGATCGCCGGTCTGGAAGATATTTCCGCCGGTAAGTTATACATCGATGACAAGGACTGCACCACACTCCCTGCCAAGGACAGAGATATCGCCATGGTTTTCCAGAACTATGCGTTATACGGACACATGACAATTTATGAAAACATGGCCTTCTCACTGATGCTGGCCAAGGAAGATAAATATGTCATCCATGAAAAGGTCATGGCTGCCGCTGAGATCCTGGGTCTGACTCAGGTTCTTAACAGAAAGCCAAATCAGCTGTCCGGCGGACAGAGACAGAGAGTTGCGATGGGTCGTGCCATCGTCAGAAATCCTAAGGTCTTCCTGTTCGACGAACCGTTATCCAACCTTGACGCTAAGTTAAGAGGATCAACAAGAAGAGAAATCAAACTGTTACATAAGAGATTAGGTACAACCATGATCTATGTAACTCATGACCAGACAGAAGCTTTGACCCTGGCCGATAGGATCGTCTGCATGTCCATGGGACATGTTCAGCAGATCGGTACTCCACTGGAACTGTATGACCATCCAAAGAATCTGTTCGTAGCCTCATTTATAGGCTTACCTCCAATGAACCTCTTCAACCTGAAGGTCGAAGGCGGTAAATACTATGTTGAAGGCATTGAAACTCATGTTCCGGCAAGAGTCGAAGAAGCCATCTTAAAGTCAGGCAAGAAGGAATTCGTTATCGGTATCAGACCTGAGGACATCAGACTGGGCAATGACTTCGTTCTGGATGTAAACCTCAATGAAAACACCGGTCACTTCACTCTGACTCATGGTAAATTATTTGGTAAGACATCTGTTGCCAAGTTCAGAGACTGGCAGAGATTCGACATCGGAGATCAGGTTAAGGTTTCCTTCGATGAGGAAAAGGTACACCTGTTCGATGCTGAAACAACGGAAGCATTAATATAGGGAGGAACAATATATGGCTGAAAAAAGAAATAGAGGTTTTAAGGAATCCTGGCGTAAATTTATTGTTTCACTGAAAAAGAGACCTCATAACATTCCACTGTGCATGATGGCAATTGCGTTCGTTGTATATTCATTCAATCTTACCAAGATTTCCAATACAACAGCTGTTATCAACAGACCGATGATGGGTCTGTGTGAATTCGTAATCATGCTGTTCTCAATTCTGGCATTCGTAGTTTTCCTGAATGCTTATCCAAAAAGACAGAAACCGATCCTGCCAATGGTCATTCTGCTGTATTTATTACAGGCAATCATCATTGGCGCTGACTTCATGTATCTGCAGAGAATTCGGGAAGGCCTGAAATCAATCGAGATCACAGCTGCCAGAATGTTCATTCCAAAAGCTCAGTCAATGCTGACTGTACACATTGTCATGGTAATCATCACAGTCATTCTGATTGCCCTGATTCCTGTTCTCGGCAAATTACTCGGAAAGATCGATACTTCAGTTGTTCTGGCTGAAAACAAGGACGTAAATATCGAACTTACAGACGATAAATAAAATAATATGGCAAAAGAAAAAAACAAGACAGTAACACAAAGTGAGAAGGACTATTATAAGTTAAATACTGAAGCGGCAGACCGTCTGGCCAAGGCTCATAAAGGGCAGGTTAGAAAAGTTTCTGACGAGGAAATTAACAGATATAAGAGTTCAAAACTGGGTTCCTTACCTACATGGGTAAAGGCTCTGTTCATAAAATTCTGGTTTGCTGGTGCTGCTTGTTTTTTCTTTTACTGGGGGCTTTCAGCCTACATACCTAACTGGCTGGACCAGATGCTGGTCTTGGGAGTCGGTACAGGTATCATGACTGACATCCTGACCAATAATGTTCTGAGATTCTTCAGCGGTGAGGAAAAGGAATACTATCCCTATATGATGTTTCCTTCCGGAAAATACTGGACGTTTATCGCTAACATAGCCTATGCGTTTCTGCTTCTGACTCTCACCATACTGGTCTACAGAATTCTGAAAGTCGGTGTTGAACCTTTACTGTTCGGCATCATCTATACAGCATTTGACATGCTGTTCATAACTTTGAAACACAAAATCACTAATTCTTTGGGGAGGAAAGTAAATGAAGGATAAAATTGTGGCATTTGGAGAAATAATGCTCAGACTGACACCTCCTGATTATACGACCATCAGTGAGGCTAAGAATTTCATTGCCAACTATGGCGGGGCCGAAGCCAATGTACTGGTTTCCCTGTCACATCTGGGCCATGGCACTGACTTCATTACCAGAGTACCGGACAATCAGCTTGGTGAATCAGCCATCATGCATCTGAAGAGACACGGTGTCGGCGTTTCACACATTCTGAGAGGATCATCTAACCTGGGAATGTACTTTGTTGAAACGGGCTTTGGCGGACGTCCAAGCAAGGTCCTTTACAACAGAGCTCACAGCGCGATCACCAGAATCAATGTTGATGAACTTGATTATGATGAGATCTTCAGGGATGCTGACTGGTTCCACATGTCAGGAATTACCCTGGCCATTCACGAGAAGTGCAGGGCAGTTGCCTTCAAATGTCTGGAAGCCTGTGAAAGACACGGTGTAAAGGTATCCTTTGACTTCAACTACCGTTCAAAACTGTGGACCATTGAAGAAGCCAAACCTCATTTCCAGAAGGTCATTCAGTATGTTGACGTCCTGTTCGCCAATTTCTTCGACATGAATACCATGCTGGAGATTGAAGCAGACCCGATGCTGGAAACCATGGAAGAAAAGAGACTTGACGTTGCCAAGAAGCTGATGGCCAAGACTCATGTTCAGTATGTGTTCGGAACTGACCGTATCGTGCATACTGCTACTGATAACTCCTTATCCAGCTACTGCATCAACAAGGAGGGCAGCTGCTATAAGGAAGGACCTATCAGATTCAGCATCTACGACCGCATCGGCGGCGGTGATGCCTTCTCAAGCGGCATCATTCATGGCCTGTTAAAAGACTTCGCTCATCCGAAATATGCGCTGAAGTTCGGTCTGGCAACCTCAGTACTGAAGCACACCGTATACGGTGACGCTTCCACCTTATCCGAAGAAGAAGTTACGGAATTTATTAATTCAAACGGCAACGCAGCCGTACAAAGATAGGAGAATAGAATTATGCGTGAATTTATGGGAAAGGATTTCCTGTTATCCAACGAAACAGCCAAGCATTTATATCATGATTATGCAGCTAAGATGCCGATCATTGACTATCACTGCCACATTTCACAGAAGGAAATCTATGAAAACAGACAGTTCAACACCATCACTGAAGTATGGCTGGGCGGCGACCACTATAAGTGGAGACAGATGCGTGCCAATGGCATAGATGAAAAGTACATTACCGGTGATGCCAGCGACCTCGAAAAATTCAAGGCCTGGGCTAAGACACTGTCACATCTGATCGGTAACCCTCTGTATCACTGGTCACATCTGGAATTACAGAGATATTTCAACATTTACGAACCGTTAACTGAAGATAATGCTGAAGACATCTTCAACAGATGCAATGAAGTATTAAAGACATTAAAAGTAAGAAAGATCCTGGAAGATTCCAAGGTCAACATCGTATGCACAACTGATGATCCATGCGATGATCTGCATTATCACCAGCTGATCAAGGAAGACAAGACCTTAAAGACTGTCGTAGTTCCTTGTTTCAGACCTGATAAGGCCAATAACATTGAAAAGGTAGATTATCTTGATTACATTGCCAGACTCGAAGGCGTAGTCGGCAGAAAGATCACAACATTTGCTGAACTGTGCAAGGCTATCGATGAGAGAATCGAATTCTTCGCCTCAATGGGCTGCCGTGCCAGTGACCATGCTCTGGAATACATCATGTACAATCCAGCCAGTCCTGAAGAGATCGAAAGAATCTTTGCCAAGAGACTTGGCGGTGCCATGGTTACCAGAGAAGAAGAACTGAAGTTCAAGACAGCATTCATGAGCCATCTGGCTTCCGTATATCATAAGTTGGGCTGGGCAATGCAGCTGCACTATGGCTGCAAGCGTGACAATAACACTGACATGTTCAGAAAGCTTGGACCTGACACCGGTTATGACACCATCAACAACTATGCACCATCAGCTGAAATGGCTGACTTCCTGGACAGTCTGGATCGTGAAGGCAACCTGCCTAAGACAATCATTTATTCTCTGAATCCTGCCGATAACGCAGCCATCGTAACAACCATGAACTGCTTCCAGGGCGACGGTATCAGAGGAAAGATGCAGCATGGCAGTGCCTGGTGGTTCAATGACCATAAGATTGGCATGCAGGAACAGATGCAGACTCTGGCCAATGACGGCATGCTCGCCAATTTCGTTGGCATGCTGACAGACTCCAGAAGCTTCCTGTCATACACAAGACATGAATACTTCAGAAGGATCCTCTGCGACTTCATCGGTACATTAGTAGAAAACGGCGAATATCCGGCTGATGAAAAGCTCTTAAAGGAAATCGTAGAAGATATTTCATACAATAACGCTGTAAACTATTTAGGTTTCAATGATTAAGATAGAGGGAAAAGAGTACAGCAGTCTGAAGCAGGCCCTGGCGGATATTGACGGAAACAAGGTCATAGAGATCGATGGCTTTCTGCATGAACAGGTGGTCATTGACAAGCCGGATGTTACCATCAAAGGCGGTACCATTGAGTACGGTCTGGGCGCTTATGAAATACTGCAGGACGGTCTCAAAAGGGGTACGTTCAGGACCTATACCGTATTTGTAGATGCTGATAACGTGACATTTGACAGTGTTACCGTCATCAACTCTAACGGCTATAAGGAAGGTCAGGCCATTGCCTTAATGATCGACGGCAGTGACTTCAGAGCTGTTAACTCCATTATTTCCTCATATCAGGACACCCTGTTTCTGGGGCCGTTACCTGAAAGTGAATATGAAAAGGGAGGTTTCAGAGGACCGCTGGAAAACCGTGAAAGAGTTTTCCGCAAGGCCGTATTTGAGAACTGCCGCATTGAAGGATCAGTTGATTTCATCTTCGGCGGGGGACAGGGTTACTTCCGCGACTGTGAAATAAGATCGCGAAACATTCACCGTGAAATAAACGGTTATGTATGTGCACCGAATACTGCCGCTGACAGACCGTACGGATTCATCTTTGACCACTGTGATTTCACCAGTGAAAATGACATGGATGATTCCGTATATCTGGCCAGACCGTGGCGCGACTATGGCAAGTGCCTGATTGTCAGCAGTCATTTCGGAAAGCATGTCAGAAAAGAAGGATACAGTGACTGGGATAAGAAACATGCCCAGAAAACCTGTGAATTTAAGGAATTAAACAACTCATCTGATAATAAAGCTGAGCGAGTCAGCTGGATGAAGCAGGTGAGTGATGAAGATTTGATATTTATAGACTCATTAAGCAAGGAGGAAAGATGATGAGAGATATCCGTAAAATTATCCATGACATTGGAATTGTCCCGGTTATTGCCCTGGACAGAGTTGAAGACGCAGCACCGTTAGCCAGAGCTTTATGTAAAGGCGGCTTACCGGTAGCTGAAGTAACCTACAGAACAGCTGCTGCTCATGACGCCATGATCGAAATGAAAAAGGCATGCCCGCAGATGCTGATAGGTGCCGGAACAGTTCTTACTACAGAACAGATAGATTCTGCTCTGGATGCAGGCGCTGAATTTATCGTTTCACCTGGCACTAATCCTGTAACTATCAAGTACTGTCAGGAAAAAGGCGTTCCTATTCTTCCAGGAACAGCTAATGGAGCAGACATTGAAACTGCCATGTCATTTGGTATTGATCTGGTAAAATTCTTCCCGGCTGAACCTTTAGGCGGACTGAAGATGATCAAGGCCCTGGCAGCTCCATATAATAAAATCAAATTCATGCCTACAGGCGGAATCAAGGAAGCTAACTGCCTCGATTACCTGAATGATCCTGTTATCCATGCCATCGGCGGAACCTGGATGATCGACAAGAAAGCCATCGATGCCGGTGATTTCGATAAGATCGAAGCCCTGACCAAAGGTGCAGTCGACAAGATGCTGGGTATCTACATCAAGCATGTTGGCGTTAATGAAGAAAACGGTAACGGCCTGGCTTTAGCTGAACAGTTTGCCAAGTTCTTCGGCGGCAAGGTCAGAGAAACATCAAAGGGCTGGTTCGGTTCAGAATATGTTGAAGTAATGGCTGAAGACAAGAAGAAGGGCAGATTCGGTCATATTGGCTTAGGTGTCAACAATGTTGACAGAGCTAAGAGATATTTCGAAGCTCAGGGCTATGAATTCGATGAAGACAGTGCAACTTATGATGCCAAGGGCAATCTGAAGTTCATCTACTTCAAGGATGAAATCGGCGGATTCGCAATTCATCTGGTTCTGTAATCTGGTTTTAACTGATAAAGGAGAATAAAAGACTATGAAAGTTGTAACAATGGGTGAAATCATGCTGAGATTATCCACACCGGGTAACTCACGCTTTGTACAGACTGATACATTTGATGCCTGCTATGGCGGCGGCGAAGCCAACGTGGCTGTATCATTAGCTAACTACGGTCATGAAGCATACTTTGTTTCCAAGGTTCCTGCTCATGAAATCGGACAGTGCGCCATCAACGCCTTAAGAAGATATGGCGTTCATACTGAATATGTTGCCAGAGGCGGCGACAGATTAGGTATCTACTATCTGGAAACAGGCGCTTCAATGAGACCTTCAAAGGTTATTTACGACAGAGCTCATGCTGCCATTGCTGAAGCTACACCTGAAGATTTCGATTTCGATAAGATCTTCGAAGGTGCTGACTGGTTCCACTGGTCAGGAATCACACCGGCTATTTCCGATGCTTCTGCCAAGAACCTGGAACTGGCACTGATCGCTGCCAAGAAGGCCGGTGCTACAGTATCCGTAGACCTGAACTTCCGTAAGAAATTATGGACTTCAGAAAAGGCTATCTCAGTAATGAGACCTCTGATGAAGTATGTTGATGTTTGCATCGGTAACGAAGAAGATGCTGAATTATGCCTGGGCTTCAAGCCAAAAGCAGATGTTACTGCAGGTAACACAGACGCTGAAGGCTACAAGGAAATCTTCAGGCAGATGGCTGAAGAATTCGGCTTCAAGTATGTCATTTCAACATTAAGAGAATCATTCTCTGCTACTCATAACGGCTGGAAGGCTCTGATCTATAACGGCGAAGAATTCTATGAATCAAAGCGTTATGACATCTTCCCGATCATCGACAGAGTAGGCGGCGGCGACTCATTCTCAGGCGGCGTCATCCATGGCTTATTAACCATGAAGACTCAGGGCGAAGCTCTGGAATTTGCAGTAGCAGCCAGTGCCTTAAAGCATACTATTCCTACAGATTTCAACCTTGTTTCTGAGGCAGAAGTAAAGGCTCTGGCAGGCGGCGATGCCAGCGGCCGTGTTCAGAGATAACAGGGAGTTCGTCATATGAAAGGATTTTCAATGAATGATTTCCGTCTGGACGGCAAGGTAGCTCTGGTTACCGGTGCTTCAGATGGAATCGGATTCGCAATGGCCTGCGGTCTGGCTGAAGCCGGTGCCACAATCGTTTTCAATGGCAGAAGCCAGGAAAAGATCGATGCTGCTGTAGCCAGATATGCTGAAAACGGCTTTAAGGCTGTCGGTTTCGTCTGTGACGTAACTGATGAAGAAGCCGTTAAGGAAATGGTTAAGAAGATCAATGATGAAATTGGCGTTATTGATATCCTGATCAACAATGCCGGTATCATCAAACGTATTCCAATGACTGAAATGAGCGTTGAAGACTTCAGAAAAGTCGTTGATACTGACTTAAATGCTCCATTCATCTGTGCCAAAGCCGTATTACCTGGCATGATTGCAAAGGGACATGGCAAGATCATCAACATCTGCTCAATGATGTCTGAATTAGGAAGAGAAACAGTATCTGCATACGCAGCTGCCAAGGGCGGTCTGAAGATGCTGACCAGAAACATCTGTGCTGAATATGGTCATGCCAACATTCAGTGCAACGGTATCGGACCTGGATACATCGCTACCAAGCAGACAGCTCCGTTAAGAGAGCCACAGCCTGATGGATCAAGACATCCGTTCGACCAGTTCATCATTGCCAAGACTCCAGCTGAAAGATGGGGTATCGCTGAAGACCTGATGGGTCCAGCCGTATTCCTGGCATCTGATGCTTCCAACTTCGTTAACGGACATATCCTGTATGTCGACGGCGGTATCTTAGCCTACATCGGCAAGCAGCCTTAAGGTAATACTTGAATAAAAAAGGGAAGTGATCATTACAAATCACTTCCTTTTTCTTATTGAATTAATGGATTTATGTTACCTTTGTTTTTAACCAGCAGTTTAAGCTTTTTGGAAGCCTTTCTGATGGTTATGGAATCCGTTGTGGTTCCGATCAGTACACCGTCGCCATAGATTCCGGCGGTGTCTTTTTTTACTTTAACTGTAATGTCCTTGTTGTCGGATACTACCAGAGGATATACGCCTTTGGCTTGCGAACATATCGGTGTGATGCCGAATACGGCCGTGTCGTCTTCCAGCAGAGGGCCGGAAGCTGACAGACTGTAAGCAGAGGATCCGGTAGGGGTACAGATGATCAGACCGTCACAGCGGACATCATAGCGGGATTTACCGTTGACTGTCAGGTTAAGGTCAGTGGACTGTCCCTGATTGATCTTTCCGACAACTATGTCATTGACGGCAAAGTGTTCCTTACCGTCTGCCGGACAGCTTAACAGTGTTTTCTCTGAGATGATGCCGTTACTTACATGGGCATCAAAATCACTGATCTGCTCCCGTTTCAGCAGACAGAGATAACCTAGTCGGCCGCAGTTGATGCCGGTCAGCACCTTATCGTGACTGATGGCCAGCTGAGCAGCCTTGAGCAGGGTACCGTCGCCTCCCAGGGAAACGATCATGTCTGCCTCATTAACTTCATCACAGAGCTTATGACCGCCCTCCAGAAGACTTTTCCTTATGTTTTCAACGACTTCCGGGTCGGTATAGGTTCCGGCAAAGATAAACAGTTTCATTATTTTCCGCTTAAGTATTCGTCAATTGACTTGGCAGCAAGTTTGCCGGCACCCATGGCACTGATAACAGTAGCTGCACCGGTTACGGCATCACCGCCGGCATAGACTGCTTCTCTTGAAGTTAAGCCGTCTTCGTTAACGATGATTCCGCCATGCTTGTTGACTTCAAGACCCTTGGTAGTGTTCTTGATAAGCGGGTTAGGTGATGTACCGATAGCCATGATGACTGTGTCGACATCAAGTACGAATTCTGAACCCGGGATCTCAACAGGTCTTCTTCTGCCTGAAGCATCAGGTTCGCCAAGTTCCATCTTGATGCACTTGATACCGGTAACAAAGCCGTTTCTTGGATCTCTTGGATCATCAGGATTGTTGTAACCGAGGATCTCAACAGGGTTGTTCAGCAGTCTGAAGTCGATGCCTTCTTCTTCAGCATGTTCAACTTCTTCCTTTCTGGCCGGTAATTCTTCCATTGAACGTCTGTATACGATAT
>JAEEGL014800175.1_pt1 | contig 13404 bp, 12 predicted proteins | sample 9134231 | NCBI WGS metagenome assembly JAEEGL01 (sample SAMN16246548, study PRJNA631951) | gut metagenome | biome: gut microbiome; feature: rumen; material: fiber-attached | host: Bos | place: Iran: Karaj | collected 2018-10 | reverse complement strand
CGGATCGGTGTAGTTTTCGGTCATGATCCGCGTAAGGCTTGCAAGCGGCGCGGGCGAAGCGCTTTCGCTTGCGCCCATGATCTTTGTGCACACCTCTTCCAGCGTCTGTACCAGCTCCTTCCCGCTGCTTAGGTTGGAAAGGCTCAGCCGCTCGTACAGTTCCGGCGCGGGCAGGCCCAGCGCTACCGCGCGGCTCATGATCACCGCGCTCATGTCGCTGTAGATCCTGCGAAAGCTGAACAGGTCGATGTCGCTTGAGCGCATGGCCGCTTCAAGCGCCGTGAGGGTGCGCTTGAGCAGCGCCTTGTCCTCCTCGTCCAGCGCGCGCTTTAAGTCGGCGGCAAAATCCTGCGCGGGCAAAAGCGCGCTTTTGCCCGGCTGCGTCACCTCGCCAAAGCTCAAAAGCTGTCCGCTCCCGCTGAAAAAGCGCCCCTCGTAAGCCCCCAGGGCCTCCTGATACGCCCGGGGCAGTTCGCTTACGTCCGCCTCGTGCACGGCACTGAGCGCCAACGGCATCTCCCCGCAGCGCTCGCTCATGCGCGCAGCCAGAAGTCGAATTGCCTGGGCGTCAAACGCAAAGCAGAGAATCAGGATCTGGGCATTTTCCATCAGCCACGCGCCGCAAAGGCTCACGCTGTCGTCGCCCGCCTCAAGCAGGCTGTCCAGCAGCTTTTCCGGCTGCCCGCCCTGGGGCGCGCCGCAAAGCAGCACCGCGCACAGATTCCCCTTGAGCTCCATCCCTAGCGCCTGGGCCGCCCGCTGCGCGCTTTGCGTATCCGCATACGCCCCGCCCAGCAGCTCGCGGGCAAAGGCGCGCCGTCCGGCCTCCCGGCTCGTCTGCTCCATGCGCCGGGCGCGGCCCTCCAATTCGCTGATGCCGCGCGCGATGAGGCTGATGTCGTCCGCGTTTTGCTGGCCGGAGCCAAAGCGCCTGCCCATCTCCCGGATGTGGGCGTAATTGCGCCGGGAGATCCAGAGCATAAACCCGGTGACCGGCAGAGCCAAAAGCATGAGCACCGCCATAAAGCCAAGCCACATGCCGGCGGCTCGGGCATAGATGCCGTTTAAGCTCAGCACGCTTACGTACACTGCGCCTTCCGCGTCCCCGGGCACGGCAATAAACTGGTACTCCCGCCCGCCCGTGCGCCGAACGTTCGTGTACAGATCCGTTATAAACGCGCCCGAGCGCAGCACGGAGCTTTCGTCCAGACTGAACTCCTCGCTGCGCGCGCAAATCTGCTGCCCCAAAAGCATATAGCGGTTGCAGGGACTGCCACTGCCGCCAAGCACAAAAAGCGCGCTTTCGGGCAAAAGGCAAATCAGGCTGCCCTCGCCCTCCAGCGGCAGCGCCAGGGTCATAAGCTGCGCTTCCTCTCCCTTCAGGCGCAGCCCCTGCTCCGGCAAAACCGTAAGCCCTTCGGGCTTCATCAAAAGCAGCCGCGCCCGCTCCGGGGCGATGTCGTCGTAGGAAATCGCCTCGTCAAAGGACGCCTCCGCAAAGGAACCGTCCGTTCCATAAAGCCGCTTGCTCTTCTCCAGGTACAGAAAAACCGTCTCCCGCCCGGTCGAAAGCGGAAACAGCGAAAGCGCCTGGGCGATCTCCGCCTCGCGCCCGCCGTACATGGCCGCCGTCTGCCGCCCCAGGGCGTCCAGCGCGGACAAATACCCGTCGCAGCTGTATTTCAGCTGGTAGGTCAGCGAGGTCTCCGCAGACACCGTGGTCTGATACGCGCTTTTGCGGTAATAGGTGTACATGTACAGCGTAAGCCCGCCCACCAGCAGCGCCATAAGCAATAAATAGCTCAGCAGGTAGCGGATGTAGCTGCCCTTGAAATACGCCCTCAGTCGTTCAAGCATCGCTTTTCCTCATTCCATTTCTGCCACGCGATTTGGATCAATTCCCGCTCGGAGGCGATGTCGCTTTCGTAGGGATAGCCCCCGGCCATTTTGTCAAAGGCCCTGTTCCACTGTAAGGCCCTCTCCTCGTCCCCCTCCGACAAAAGGCACAGGGCGATCTGGGTGCGAAGCTTAGAAGGATACTGCTTCATCGCCTTCATCAGCTGCACCTGCTGCTTGCTCAAAAGCGCCTCTATCTCCTCCCGCTTGCCATCGTCAAGCAAAAGCACGTAGATCAGATCGTTTTTGAGCATTTCAAGGCTAAGCGGCGAAAGCCCCGTCTTTGCCTCCAAAATGTGCCGTATGCATTTTGCCGCCTCTGCAAAGCTGTGCTCGTCCAGCAGCCTCGCCTCGTAAAAAACCGCGATGGTGGCATTCATCCCGTTTGTAAGCTCCGCGTCCTTTGGCATATAAAACCAATCAACCGGCATGTCCTTTAGCCGCATTCCCCGGCTTTGCAGGGCGTTTGCCTTCATCTGGATCCAGAAGGCCCGAAGCGCGCCGGGATCCCGGCTCAGCTCCCGCGTGTTTACGCCGTCGTTGTTCACAAGGCCCAGCTTCAGGGGCACGCCGTTCATAAACGCCATCACCAGCCCGTTTGCCGTAAGCATCCAAAATAGCGTCTGCGCAAGGCCCCGGTTCGGGCACAGCAGTCCAAGAAGCAAAAACAAAACTCCGCTTGCCGCGTTCATGATCGCGCCGCCCTGATTGTACAGCTTAAAGGGCATCCGCCCGTCCGTCATTTCGGGCGGCTCCATCAGGCACTGCCCGCCTGTGCCTGCAAGGCTCAGGCGCTTTACTTTTATCCCGCTTCCCTCGCGCAGCCACATCAGGCTCAGCACCCGAAACGACACAAAGCGGTATCCGCTTGCAAGGCCAAATACCAGGTGCCCTGCCTCGTGCAGGATGATCTGGCTCAGCATCGCCGCAAAAAAGCCCAGCATCATCAGCGCAAACACCGCTGCTTCCTGAAGACTGCCCGCCTTGATAAGGCCGCTTGCCTCCATGTACCTGGCGATTTGGATCCCGCACAGTACGCCGTTCAAAATGTTCAAAAGCGTCATCAGTGCTTTTCCGGAGCCGCGCTTTTTCTGCTTTTCCTCACTCATTGCTTCGTTCCCCGTTTTCGTTTGCTGCTTCTATTATACACCGCCCGCGCCCGCGAAGAAAGAGCAAATTTTCTTTTTCGTTCCATGAATAAAACATTGCCCGCATCTCTTCCCGCTTTTTCACAAAAAATAGAGACATTCCGCTTTCCCTGTGCTATAATAAATCAGAACCCGGCAATCTGCAAATCAAGGGGCTTTGCACAAGTACAAAGCCCTGGGGTGGCTTGGAGGGGTCGCAACCCCTCCAACTTCAATCCGCAGGGGCAGCTCCGCCGCACCGAGGACAGCGATTTTTGTGCAGGGAGCGAAGACGACCGGAACAAATAATCGTTTCCTTACAGTTTTTGCGCCCGGAAATTTCCCGCAGGAAATTTCAGCAAAAACTGCAAACCTCTCGCCCATCCGCTAACAGATTGGCGTTTCGACCAAATCGCCTATCCGATCAACCCAACCACCCGATCAAAATGAATCAAAGATTCATTTTGATCGAAGGGGCTGTTTACAGCCCCGTACATGGAGTCAAGCATATGATCAGCACACAGGATAAGTCAAATCTTCTGCGCCTGTACGAGGGCTGCAAGGTTTACCACGGCGAGCTGCACGATCACTCCGACAGCGGCGGAACCAGCGACGGCAAATGCGCTCTGCCCGAATGGCCCGAAAAGCTGCGCGCGCTGCACATGGATTTTGCCGCCATCCTCGACCACCGCCAGATCCGGCACATGTACCAGCCCGCATGGGAAGACGGGCTGTTTATCCCCGGCACCGAACCGGGCACGCACATTCTGGACAGCGCCGCAGAGGATAAGGCCATGCATTACAACATCCTTCTGCCGCACCGCGAGCTTCTGGAACCCCTTTTGAACCGCTTTCCGGAATACCAGTTCACCGGCGGCGTCGAGGGGCATTTCAAATACCCGGATTTCACCCGCGCGCGCTTTTGCGAACTGATCGACGCCGTCAAAGCGCAGGGCGGCCTCTTCGTCCATCCGCACCCCAAACAGATCATGCGCTCAGACGATCCCCTCGACTACTGGTTCCGTGACGAAACCGGCATCGAGGTTTTCTACATCTCCATGGACAGCGAAGAGAGCCGGGCCAACTACGCCCTGTGGCTTCAGCTGCTTGCAGCCGGCAAGCGGGTCTGGGCCTGCGCCGGCTGCGATATGCACAGCGACCCGCACGATACCGCGCTCACCACCCTCTATGCCCAATCGCACTCGGCCGCTTCCTACCTTTCGCACCTCTCTGCGGGCGACTTCACCTGCGGCCCGGTCGGCGTGCGCATGGCGATCGGCAACACCCGCAGCGGCGGACGCTGCTCCTTTGCCGGGCAGTCCCTCAGCGTCTGCATCGGCGACTTCCACCAAAGCGTCGTGCATCCCGCGCACGAATACCGCGCAGACATTTTGAACGATCGCGGCCTCGTGCAAAGCGCCCCCGTCTTACCCGGCGAAGACACCTGGCTTTCGCTGAAGGCGGAGAACTGCGCCTTTTACCGCGCGGAGGTATTCGACGTGACGCGCAGCCTGCGCATCGCCGTCGGAAACCCGATCTGGAATCTTTCTTAGCGCTCAAATCAAAACCCATTCGGCCTTCCGGAAGCCGCGCCGCTGATGCGGCAGGCTTCCCCCAAGGGCGAAAAGCATAAAAGAAAGGCGGTTCAACGATGAAAAAGAAACTGATCGCGTATCTTGGCAGCGGCTGCCTGACACAGCAGGACGCCCGCATGCTGACCCACGTCAACATAGCCTTCGGCAAACTGGAGCCGGACGGAACCATCCGGGAAAAGACCCTGGCCGGAAAGGACATCGAAAAATACAAAAGCTGGAATCCGGATCTCAAGTTCGTCCTGTCCCTCGTGCAGACGCAGTCCAACTCCTTCACCTCGGTCTGCGCCAACAAGGAATACATGCACAAAATGGGTGAAGAGGCCGTCCGGATCGTCACCACGACTCCGTATGACGGCATCGATCTCGACTGGGAATACCCCTGCGTGCCCTCCAACGGACAGGACACCTGCCCCGAGGACAAGTACCGCTTTACCGAGCTGATTAAGACCCTGCGGGAGCATCTGGACGCCGCGGGCAAGGGCCACCTCCTCACGATTGCGGCGGGCGCCGACCTGTATTACGCCGAGTGCACGGAGCTGGACAAGCTTGCCCAATATCTCGATTACATCAACCTCATGACCTACGACCTCAAGTGCGGCTTCCACGCGCTGGCCGGGCACCACACGGCGCTCTATTCCTCCACCGGCGACTATTTCAGAAACAGCTGCGATCAAGCCCTGCGCCTTTTCCATGCCTACGGCGTACCCAAGGATAAGCTTTTGCTGGGCGCGGCTATGTATTCCAGAAAGGCCGAAGGCCTCGAGGACAGAAACCACGGCCTTCTGCAGATCTGCCGCAAGCCCATCGGCTACGGCCCCGATTATTCGCTGCTGGCCAAAGAGTACATCAACAAAAACGGCTACGTGCTCTACTGGGACGACGAGGCCAAGGCCCCCTGGCTCTTTAACGGCAGTACCTTCATCTCCTACGACGATCCGGAATCGATGCGCTGCAAGGCGCAGTACGTGCTGGACAACGATTACGCCGGCGTATTCTACTGGGAGCACAAATGCGACGACACCGGCACGCTGCTTGGCGCGCTGTACGACGTGCTGAAATAGCGAAAGCTGTTGCTTCCAAACCAAACGAAACCGGATTTTTGCTGGAGAATGCATCATGGGCAAGCAGCTGTTTTTTGAAAACGCCTATTTTATCATTGGAACTTCCTATGCCGGGAAGTCTACAATGGTTAAGGCGTTGGCCAAAAAACACAACGGCATTGCCTGTGAAGAAAACTACCACGATCATTATTCCGGAGAGCTTGATGCCAGGGAATTCCCCTGCCTGACCTACACCAGGGATCTCAAAGACTGGCATGACTTTATCAGAAGATCTCCGCAGGAATACAAGGACTGGATCGACGGCGCACAGAAAGAATGCGAAATACTGGAGCTCAGGATGCTCCCGGAGATCTGCAGTCAGGGAAAAAAGGTCTTTGTCGATACAAATATCTGCGCCGAAACCCTAAAAGAGATTGCGCCTTTGAATCATACGCTCGTCATGCTCGCCGATCCCGAAATTCCTCTGCGCAGATTCTTTGACCGGCCCGATCCCGAAAAGCAGTTCCTGTATCGGTTGATTATGGAGGAACCGGATCCCGAAAAGGCAATGGAAAACTATCAGCAGGGCTTGAAACTGATTTGTTCACAGGAATCGTACGATGCGTTGGAACATTCCGGTTTTAACGTAATCTACAGAGATGAAAACAGAACCATTGAACAGACCGTAGCCCTGGCGGAGAAAGCATTTGCTTTGAACTGAGCGCCCGGGAATTCCAATAAAACAGTGCCGAGCATGAATTACACCGCTGTGAATCATTGAACCGATGGAATAATACGAAGGAGGTCCCATGAAACAGTATCCTTTCCGCCCCCCGGTGTATTACTGCCGCAGAGCCCGCATGCCGCTCACCCTCGACGGGCGCCTCGACAAACCCTTCTGGGCGGATATCCCCTTTACCGAGCCCTTCGTGGACATCGAGGGGCCGGAGATACGGAAAGCGCCGCGCTTTCTCACCCGCGCCAAGGTCGCGTGGGACGACGACGCGCTGTATTTTGCCGCGGAGCTCACGGGAAACGAAATCTGGGCAAACGTCACCGAGCGGGACGACGTGATCTTCCGCGACAACGATTTTGAGATCTTCATCGACCCGGATTCGGACACGCAAAGATATATCGAATTTGAGATGAACGCCAGGAATACGGTCTGGGATCTGCTTTTGACCAAGGCCTACCGGGACGCGGGCAAGCCCATGGATTCCTTCGACATCAAGGGGCTCGAGACCGCCGTGTACATCGACGGAAAGCTGAACGATCCCGGCGCGGACAACAAAAAGTGGAGCGTGGAGATCAAAATGCCCATGCGCTCCCTGAAGGAGGCCGCGGGCTCCCTTCCAAAGCCCGGGGACTACTGGCGGCTCAACTTCTCAAGGGTGCAGTGGACGACCGAGGTCCGGGACGGCGCGTACGAAAAGGTCCTGGGGCCGGACGGCAAACCCCTGCCGGAGGACAACTGGGTATGGGCGCCCACGGGCGTCGTCGACATCCACCGCCCGCAGTACTGGGGCTTCCTCTTCTTTACCGAAAACGGCGAGGAATACCCGATCCCCGAGGACGAGCGGCGGCGCTTCGACCTGTACCGGCTGTTTGAGGAGCAGCGCGTCTATTACCGCGAGCACGGCCGCTACAGCACGGACGCGGACGCACTCTGCGCCGCAGCCGGGGTCGAAACGCGCCCCGTGATCGAGACCACGGCGCACTTTTTCGAAATGCATATGCAGCGCTCAAACGGAAAGGGCGAAATCCGCCTCTACGCCGACGGCAGAAGCGAAATAGTCTGAAAACAAGCGCCCTCAACCTCCGCTTCCAGGCTTTTGAATCTGCTTTTTAAGCCGCAAACGCATCTCTTCCCCCTGTTCAGCCCGCCGCTGAAGCAGGGGGTTTTCATTGCCCCTTCTTTACCAGCATTTCCCCCGCTCGCTCCTCCGTCTGCACTCCGTCCCTCAAGGCCGGGCGGCCGGCGATCAGCACGTGCTGTACGCCTGCGGCCAGGCGCTGGGGCGCGAGATAGGCGGCCCGGGGCGCGATTTTTTCCGGGTCGAACACGGTGACGTCCGCAACGGCTCCCTCCTTCAAAAGTCCCCTTCCGGAAAGCCCGAATATGCCCGCGGGCAGGGAGGTCACGCGGCGCACCGCCTGCTCGACGGAGCAAAGCTTCTTTTCCCGCGCCAGGCGGAAAAACTCCGCGATCGCGCCGAAGGATCTGGGATGCGGCTGCTCGTCAAGGCGCTTCGGCTCCCCCGGCAGGGCGTAGCCGTCCGAGCCGATGCAGGTCTCACGGCTCAGGAAATACAGCATGTCCGCTTCGTTCATCACAAAAAAGATGCAGGGAACCTGGGCGCAGGTGCGCTCCAGCACCGCGGCGGCGGCAGCGGCGTAATCCTGCGTGTGCAGCAGTGTCTCAGCGACGTCCCGCAGCGTGCGCCCGGTGATTTCCGGCCACAGCCCGCCGTCGCCGCAGAACAGGCAGGTCTCGGCGCTGGCCGCGTCAAAGTAGTGGGCGCGGATGCCCTCTATGATCTCCTGCCGCCGCGGGCCCCGGAGGCGCTCCAGCAGCGCCCGGCTCCCCCCGTCCAGGCTCCACTTCGGGCAGCGGATCGTAAGCCCGGTTCGGGACGCGGTGTAGGGATACATGTCGCACGTCACGTTCACGCCCCGGCTTCTCTGCCCTTCGATCCGCTCCCAGACCTTTGCGGCCTGTCCGTGCACCCTGCGGTTGTCCAGCTTCAAATGGGAGATGTGCACGTGCGCGCCGCTTGCGCGCCCGATTTCGCACAGCTCGTCGATCGCCTGATCGATTTTCAGGCCTTCGCTTCGCATATGGCAGGTGACGATGCCCCTGTACTGGGAAACGACCTCCCCCAGCGCGTTCAGCTCCTGCTGCGCGGCAAAGCAGCCCGGGGCGTATTCCAGCCCCAGCGACAGCCCCCACGTGCCGGACGCCAGCTCGCGGGACAGCAGGCAGCGCATTTCCTGCATTTCGCCCGGACTGGGCGCCCGGTCCGCGTCGCCCAGCACAGCCCTTCTCAGGGTACCGTGTCCCATTAGCAGCGCCTGATTTACGCCCATGCGATGCCCGCCCGCCCTGAAGGCATTTACGAAGGCCTCAAAGGACGGACTGCGTTCAATCTCCCCTTTGCCGCCTTCGCACGGAAAGGGGCTGCCTCCACAGTTGCCGCTGATCTCCGTGCACACGCCCTGATACAGCTTGGAGGCCGAGCTCGTATCCTCCAAAAAAGAGGTGTCCGAATGGGCGTGCGCGTCGATAAAGCCCGGCGCGGCGACCAGTCCCTCCGCATTGATGCGCAGGCGGGCGTTTTCGCCTTTCAGCCTGCCCATGGCGCAGATGACGCCGTCCTTTACGCCCAGGTCGCCCGAAACCCCCGGCTTGCCTGTACCGTCTACCAGCGTGCCGCCGTAAATCAAGACATCGTACATGGTTTTTCTCCGTTTGTTATTTCAGTTGCTGCTTACTCATTTGTCGCCCGGCAGGCGACCCGTTTCATGTGTTTTTGATATATACTATTCTCACAAAAAAACAGGAGGAAATGAACATGAAACAGGGTCTTACGGAAATCGTTTTTATTTTGGACAGGAGCGGATCGATGGCGGGCCTGGTGGAGGACACCATCGGCGGCTTCAACGGCATGATCGAAAAGCAGCGCGCGCTGGAGGGCGAGGCGCTGGTCACCACGGTGCTGTTCAATCAAGACAGCGTCACCCTGCACGACCGCGTGCCGCTTAACGAGGTACAGCCCCTGACGAGCAGGGAGTACAGCGCCGGCGGCATGACCGCGCTGCTGGACGCGGTGGGCGAGACCATGGAGCACATCCGCATCCTGCACGACTATGCGGGCGAGGCGGGCCGGCCCGAACACACGATCTTTATCATCACCACCGACGGACTGGAAAACAGCAGCCACCGCTACAGCGTAAAACAGATCAAAGACATGGTCAGCGCCGCCCGGCAGGAGCGCAAATGGGAATTTCTGTTTCTGGGTGCGGATATCGACGCCTTCGGGGGCGCTGAGAGCCTCGGCATCGCGCCCGAGCGCGCCGCCCGCTTCCATCACGACAGCAAAGGCTACCGCGCCTCTTACGACAGCATGGACCGCGCGGTCTGCAAGATGCGCACCACAGGCTGCGTTCCCCGTGACTGGGCAAGACCCATACAGGAGGACAACGCGTCGCGCAAAAAGTAAATGGCTGTTTCCTGCCACCGTTTTGGGTAAAGCCCCACTATTGCGCGGACAGAAACAGCCACTCCAGCGCCGCCTGGGCCGCGCCGTCCTCCCGGTGGACGCTGGCGGGGTTCACGCAGACGAAATATTTCTGATCTTCTCTGTAGGAAATGAAATCGGCAAAGGGGCGCGCGCTTTCAAGCGGGATCAGGGTCTCCGGAAGGAGCTCCGCGTATTCCTCCAGCGAGGGCGCGGCCAGCAGCAGCGCGTCGCCGTCTTGAAAGGGGCTGAGCCCCATCATGCTGTAGCTGAGTTCCCGCGCCTGAATCATGCGGATTTCGGGATACTGCTCCCGCCCGCGCTCCTTCCAGCGTTCCTCCATCCCGGCGGAGAGGCGGGTGGGGTCGCCGATGACGGCGTCCACATAGATCACAAGCTTTTTCTCCGGAGCGGCATCCGTAAGAAAGCTGGTAAAGATCCAGCCCCAGAAGAAGGCGCACAGCATAAGCCAGGCAAGCGCCAGGGGCAGGGCGCGCAAAAACCGCTTCATCGCCCGCCCTCCAAAACCTCAAAGCCCACCACGAAGCGCCCGGCCAGCAACAGTCTCACGGGCGTCCCCTCCGGGGGCAGCAGCTTGAATTTGCGCTCGTTTACAAAAAAGCTGAGCGCGGGCTCGTCCGATTCCAGGCGCAGCCGGCGCACCAGCATTCCTCCGGGGATGCGGTCGGGCCTGGGTTCGCAGTGCAAAACGCCAACGGCTTCCTCGCGCACGAGGCTTAAAACCGCGCCCACGTGCTGCTCCTCCGCCCGCATCCTCCGCGCATATGGGATCAGGTGCAAAAACACCTGCCAGCCCGCAAGGGTGGAGATCAGCACGCACGCCGCGTACAGCGCCTTCCAGTTTGCGGTCTTCACGCGCGTACACAAAAACACGCACGCGGCAAGGCCCAATGCCGCAGTGATCCAGCAGGAGCGCCTGATGCGCTCCTGCGCTGTTTTCATCTGAACGAACTCGCCCGGCTGATACAGTTCCGTCATTCCCCGTTACCCTTCGGCGTCCGCTGCTGCGCTTTTGCCCGCCAGCGCGCCGGTCGCAAAGGCGATGGTGATATTGAAGCCCCCGGTCAGGGCGTCCACGTCCAGCAGTTCGCCCGCCGCGTACAGGCCCTTCACCAGGCGGCTTTCCAAAGTGGACGGATTGATCTCCTTTACGTTCACGCCGCCACGGGTGATAATGGCTTCTTCAAAGCCCCTCAGGCCCTTGACCGTGAGGGGCAGCGCCTTGATCAGCGCAACCAGCCTCGCGCGCTCCGCGGCGGTTACGGAGTGGATCGGCTTAAACTCCGGGATCTCGGCAAGGCGGGCCAGCATCTGCCCAAGCGCATGGGGCTCCAGCGTCTCCAGACAGCTGATCAGCTGCCGGTTCGGCATGGCGGCAAACTCCCGCAAAATGCGCGCGTCCACCTGCTTTTCGTCCAGCGCGGGCTTTAAGTCGATGTACAGTTGGATGCCCGCGGCGCTCTCCGGCAAAAGGCTGGAAAGCGTCAGCACCAGCGGGCCGGATACGCCAAAATGCGTAAACAGCATTTCGCCCTGCTCCGCGTAGAGCAGCTTTCTTTTGCCCTTTTCCTCGCCGTAGGCGCTCAGCTTTACGTTTTTCAGGCTAAGCCCCATGAGCTCCCGCGGCCATGTCTCCTTCGTTTCTACGGGCGCCAGCGCGGGGCGGCAGGGAACGATCGAATGCCCCAGCTGCTTCATCAGCCTGTGCCCGCTGCCGTCCGAGCCGGTCACAGGATAGCTCATGCCGCCGGTCGCCAGCACGCAGGCGTCAAAGGGCAAAAAAACCCGGGCGGTTTCCACGCCCTCAAAGCGCCCGTCTTTTACTCTTATGCCGGTGACGTCGACGTTCAGCTCGATGCGCGCGCCGCGCGCCCGCAGGTATTTTTCAAGCGCAAGGCTGATGTCGCTTGCGTGATCGCTCTGGGGAAACACGCGCTGTCCGCGCTCCACCTTCAGGGGCACGCCCAGGCTCTCGAACAGCTGCATGATGCCCTGGTTGTCCAGCGCAGCCAGCGACGCGTACAGAAAGCGGGGATTGCGCACGATGTTTTTCATCAGCTCGTCCCGCTCGCAGGCGTTGGTCAGGTTGCAGCGCCCCTTGCCGGTGATGTACAGCTTTTTTCCGAGCTTTTCGTTGTGCTCCAGAAGCGTCACGCGCGCGCCGGCGTCCAGGGCATACTTTGCGGCCATCAGGCCCGCCGCGCCCCCGCCGACGACGCAGATCTTTTTCTCTCTGCTCATATCCTTAATCGGGGCTCTTGTTCAGATACACCGAGTATTCGTTCCAGATGCCCTCGACCTCTTCAAAATAGCGGGCGGTCTCCACGCGCCGACGCTGGGAAAGGGCGACGATCATGGCGTTCAATAGGCTGATCGGCGCGGCCAGGGAATCCACAAACGAGGCCATCTCGCTTTTGGCCATCAGGCAGCAGGTGGATTCCGCGCGCAGGGGGCTTAGCGGCCCGTCCGTGATGCCGATCAGCGTCGCGCCCCGGCTCTTTGCAAACTTCATCGCCTTCACGGTATGGCTGGTGTAGCGCGGGAAGGAAATGCCCACCAGCACGTCCTCGTCGCTGATGCGGGCGATCTGCTCGAAAACGTCGCTGACGCCGCTGGTGACGATGGCGACGTTTGGGAAAATGAAGTTGAGATAGTGCCCGAAGAACTCGGCAAGCGGCGCGCTTGCACGAAGGCCCAGCACGTAGATGCGCCTTGCGCGCAGCAGCGAATCCACCGCCGCGTCAAAGGTGTCCAGGTCGATCTCGTCCAGCGTGGAGCGGATGTTCTGAATGTCGGTCTTTAGCACCTTGCTCAGCACCTGCGCGCTGCCCATCTCCCCCGTCATCTCCAGCCGCTGGCTGGCGGTCAGGCGGTGGCGAACCAGTTCCTGCAGGGCCTTTTGCAGCTGCGGGAAGCCCTCGTACCCCAGGGCGGAGGCAAAGCGCACCACCGTGGATTCGCTGACCCCCACGTATTCTCCCAGCTTGCTCGCGGTCATGAAGGCCGCTTTATCGTAATGGTTCACGATGCACTCTGCGATCCGACGGTGGCTCTTGGAGAGCCGTCTGCCGCTGTGATTGAGCCGTGCCAGCAGCTCCTGCGCATTATTCTCCATCAAAAATACCATCCAAAAGCATATTGTGCAAGGCTATCCTGCATTGCACTGGCTTCATTATACCCAATCAGGCCACATTTTGCAAGCTGTTAGCAGGAATTAATGCACAAGCGCCGGCCCGCCCCGCAAAAAGCAGAACTGGACCGGCGCTTCCGTTTCAGGCAGCCGCGCCTGAAAGAGCGTTTTTAATTGTCGCCCCGCGTAAAGCCGTTGGTCATGCGTCGGGTGGCCTCGTTCAAAACATTGTTCAGGGCCTTCTGGGTTTCCTTCTTCGCCATATCGGCAATTTCCTGGTTGGCCTTGACGGAGTCAAAGCTTTGGGGGTCGGAAAGATACTTTTCGTCCCACTCGTTCAGCAGCCTGTGGGCCTCG
>JAEEGL013910917.1_pt1 | contig 13404 bp, 4 predicted proteins | sample 9134231 | NCBI WGS metagenome assembly JAEEGL01 (sample SAMN16246548, study PRJNA631951) | gut metagenome | biome: gut microbiome; feature: rumen; material: fiber-attached | host: Bos | place: Iran: Karaj | collected 2018-10 | reverse complement strand
TCAAGGTCAAATTCTCCAAGACCTGGGGCAAGAAGGCGCCCGAACTCCCGTCCAAGAGCGTCGAGGTCTTCCCGCTGCTCCTCGAGCAGTGGAATGACGACCACAACTGGAGCGTGGACAACACCGACCTGACCGGCCGGGTCCATGTCACCCTGTTCTACCACGAGTCGGACGAAATGATCCTCCAGCCGGACGGATCCATCACGTTCAACCAGTCGACCGTTCCGCTGCGCACGGAGGATGCCCTGGAGAAGATGGACATCTGCAACGACGCCGTTCCTTCCGATTACGACTCGCTGCAGATCGACCAGATCAAGGTCAACGAGTCCGGAATCGACGCTTACGGCAACGAGGAGAACGACTTCGCGCCGACCCTCTTCAAGTCGATGACCATCCAGGAAAAGCTCGACAGCCCGTCCTACGTGAAATACAACTCCGGTTTCACCCTGAACGAGAAGGAGAACCTGGAAAGCCTCGGCATTTCGAAGACGATGACCCGGAATGTGAACCACGAGTTCTGCGAATATGCGACGACCGGCCAGTCGGATTCTTCCGATGTTGAGTTCTTCGGTTTGGATGACCTCAGGCCGTCCGGCACGATCGGCGGCAAAGGCTCGGGGTCCGACTACAGCAAGGGAACCGGCGGCACGGAAATCCAGCATCGGACCTTGGACGATGGCGAAAAGGTGAAGGACAGCGCTGACGGAAAGAAGCTCGTGGGAGAAATCCTGTCCGGTCTCCAGACACCGATGAAGAAAGTGACCGGCGGCCTGACTGTCCGTACCGCCAAATCCGTGTTCAGTAAAGTGGAAGAGAGCCGGGTGTCCTCGACCGTGATCCGCCTCCGGTCGAACATCAACCCCAACATCCAGGTCCAGAATGTCGAACCGGTAACCACCACCAAACAGTCCGACCGGGTTTCCGACTATTTCGAGTATTATGGACATACCACGATCGAAAACCATGGCAGTGGAAGACTTACGAACGGCAAGCGGATATTGGGGCCCAAGGCCAACACCCGCAGGGACCGGGTGTCCTTCGAACGGTATCTCGCCGTCCTCGAAAAGAAGGCCGGCATCAAATCAGGCTCCACCAGGTAAATACTACGAGATATGAGTACAGTTTATATACTGCCCAATTTGAGAAAGGGCCTTTCCACGAGAATCTCCGGCAGTGACGACCTGCGGGCGACTTTTGACGTCAATGTCCAGATGAAGGGGCACCGCGCAGGCGAGGAAGGGGACGAATTGACCGTCGTGCCGGGAGAGGAAGGCAAGCAGTCCTCCCTGAGCCGGTCGTTCGTGTTGGCCGGACCGGTGGATGTGCGGGGTGTCAACAAGGATGCGGTCAGCCTGTTGGTCCCCGCGGACAAGTCGTCCGGCTTCAGCAATGACTACATGCCCTACATCGAGTTCCACGAGGAGGACCTTCCCTGGAAGTACACACCGCTCAAGTCGTCCGGGACGCTGCAGCCGTGGCTGCTTCTGCTGGCGTGCAAGGACGGCGAGTTCAAGGTGGAGTCGGATGCCCACGGAAACCGTCGGGTCTCCATCGACCTGGATGGGGCCGCCGATGATTCCACGACCAAGACCTTCTTCCCCGCCGCGGCGGAATTCCACAAACTTGCCCACGTGCAGGTCACGGTCACGGACGAGGATTGCCAGGATGTGGTGGCGTACGTCAAAGACCATCCCGACGACGGCATTTCCCGGCTCTTCTGTTACAGGGAACTTTCCCCGAGGACCCGGTATACGATGTTCCTCGTCCCCGCTTTCGAACTGGGACGGCTCGCCGGATTGGGAGAGCCCGTCTCCGGAAGTGTCGGGGTGGAAACGCTCTCCTGGAGTCCCGACACCAGGAAGACGGTTTTCCCGGTGTACTATCAGTGGTCGTTCACGACGGGTTCGGACTCGTTCATGAAACTGGCCAGAATGCAGGTTTTCCTCACCGGTGCGGAAATGGCGGAACTCCCCGCAGGACTCAAGGCCGACATCAGCGAAACCGGGCTCCGGCGTTACCGCATCGAGCATCCGGAGGTCGACGACACGCAGCCCATCGACATCCCCAGCGCACTGGTCAAGACGGTCAAGACGAAAGGCGGCGACCGAAAGGAGGATGCCGCCATGGACGAGGAACTCAAGAACGATCTCCTGAAGAAAAGCCCCGTTTTCAGCGACGACGACCCCGAACATCCGGTCTATGAGGATCCTTGGGTCGTCCCGCCCGTATATGGCGCGCGCCATGTCCTGGCCACGCCGATGCACCTGGAGAACAGCGGTTTCTTCCTGAAGGAACTGAACCTCCGTTTCGGCAACCGGGCCGTGGCCGGCATGGGAGCCAAGGTGGTCAAGAGGAACCAGGAACAGTTCATGAACCGCGCCTGGGGCATGGTGGAGGAGGTCAATGCGCTGAACCAGCGCGTCCGGGAATTCTATCAGGTCCTGAAGACCAACGGCGCGGCCGACGCCAAGGTGACGGCCCTGCGCAATTATGAGTTCCCGACCAAGGTCTTCGGCCTGCAGGCCGATGCCGCTATCCGCATCGCCAACGCGCAAAGCGCCGCGGACATCAATGCTGTGGACCTGGCCAATGACATCACCGGCAAGAACCTGAACGCCATGTATTCGGCGATGGGAGACTATGTCCAGGGAACCGGCGTGTCCCTGAAAGAACTCTTCGAGGTCATGGATGAGAAGAACTGGGCCGTCGCCAAGAAAGAGGAGATTGTCAAACAGGGGTACTACTATCAGTATTATACGGGCCGGTTCCCCTTCTTCTCGGAGGTCGAAGAGCGGTTCCGGTTCCTGGGCGGATCAGAATTCTCGTTGGACGTGGTCCTTCCGGAAATCAAGTTTGAAACGTTCTTGAACAGAGCGCTCCAGGACGGAGCCCGCAGCGATGTCAGGATCAAAGTCATCGCCCCGATATTCTCAACGGATCCTTTCCTCTTCAGAAACAGGAGGTTCGCTTCATCGGTTTCCATCCTCAAAGAGGATGAGAATGTCAGACTGTATGGGGACTCTTATCGGTTGTTTGAGTGGATGGAAGAACGCGCTTATTTTGCCGCGCCCAGATCGGTCCTCTATTTGGATTCTTTAAACCATGTTCTCGAGAGCGCACAGTTTGAATTCGAGAAAAAGTGGAGAACGTATTCGGAAACTGATATCTCCAGCTCACTCTTTCTTCCCGTGCAGGCTCTGTTTAAACCTTATTCCGGTCAGGCCAGCGATTATTACCCCGTTTTGTCCGACCTGCGGATTCCGGCCAGGGGCCTGTTCATGAAGCAGGAAGCCTATGACAAGTGGTTTCCCGGGCAGGAATATGCGAATGGCATCGCCTTTCCCGTGGAAACGGGGAACGGGGAGGCCAAGTTCGTGGTTTTCCCTGCGAAAAAACTCTATGACAACCCGGATGCCAAATACTTTTATTTCTATAGGAGAGTCGACAATCGGGAAGCTGGGAGCATCCCGTTGGTGAGCACTCCTGAAACGGATTGTTTTGACGTGGAGTGTGCGCAAGCAGTGTCGGGTTCTTTTGCTGACGGTCCTGTCTACGTCAAAAATGTGGCTCCCGGAATGATACTCGCGAGTGACAAGGTCAAGTTGGTGCAGAAGGCGCAGTTTTGCTTGAGTTTCTTGAAGGATGTGGACACAGCGGGGTGTAATCTTAAATGGGATGGTCGGCCTTATGGTGGATTGGGTATTCTCCCGCTGACTCGTGAGGGGCATCTCAACAGGTTCTTCCTGCTTCCGGATCCGGCTGGAAACTGGATGACACTCATCTGTCAAAATGAATTCCATGGTCATGACACTCAGTTTATTCCTGATTTGCCCCAGAAGTATATGGAATTGAAGTTTGCCAACGATGGTTTCTTCAAGACGGAGAACGGGGTGGCCACGATTTATATCAATAAACTCCGCGAGTTCTTCGACAAGTGCGTCAGCAATCTTGAGACGGCCGGCAAGTATCTTTGGCGTCCCAATGCGGTGTTCTTCAGCAGCGTGCCATCGAATCTCAAGAAGATCAGTGCTTCGACAGTCCTGGGTGTCAAGAACATAGACTCGATGGTCGAGAATATGGAATCCATCTATTGGAAGGTCATCGAGCAGGTGAACTTGCTCAGGGACACTTTGCAGGAGGAGGTCGAGGAGATTGGCGAGAGGAACAGGAAGGACGAGGAGAACCTGAAGGACCTCAAGGAAACCGACATCAAGCAGGCCGGGCTCGTCGATGCCGACGAGAACAATCGCAAACGGCTCGTCACGATAGCGAAGGAGCTGTCTTCCCGGAAGATGTCCATGGACCTGATGGAGTCCAACTTCGACGGGAAGTATCCCGTGATGGCCGCTCCGATTTTCCCGGATCCCACGTCGTTCTACCTGCGGGAACTGTCCGAGAAGTACATCCTGCCGGCGGTGGACGAACTCAAGATGAACTCCATCTCCTGCTTCGTGACCAATCCCGCCTTCGAGGAGGCCTTCCTGGCCGGCATGAACACCGAAATGGGCCGCGAACTCCTGTGGAGGGAGTATCCGACCGACGAACGGGGCACCTGCTTCCGGAAGTTTTGGGACCAGGACGTGTTGCCGGACGATTTCGGGAAAGACTATTTCGACATCAAGTATATGCACAACTGGAAGGGCCCCCTCGGCGGAAACCATGAGGAGGGGAAGGGAAAGATGACCGTCTTCGTGATCAAGTCCGAACTGATGTGCCAGTATCCCCAGACGGCGGTATGCCTGGCGACCGTCAAGACGGGGAAGGGAGGTGCGAAAACGCTCGAACCGGCCCTTTACCCGTCCATGACCGGCTGGCTCTCGGACGACACGTATATGGCTGGATTCCATCCGGAACAGTTGCATTCGACAAGCGGCATCTACCTGGCTTTCTTCGAGACGGACAAGTCGCAGCGGTTCACCCGCATACGCATCGCTGACGAAGGCAAGGTTCCCGATACGCTCAGCAGCGAATTCGCCGTGAACCGCCGCAACGACGGCTCCGTGTGGGGGCGAGGCGTCAATCCCGATGATCTGAATCACAAATAAGACCGGCAGACTATGTACAACAATCAGGATATATTGAGGAAACACACCGCGCTCACCCTGGGTCGCAAGAGTATCAACACCTCGTTCATCATGTTCCCCGTCCGTCTCGAGACGCGCTTCGTGGACGATTATCCCGTGGAGGATGTTTCGGAACCGGATCTGGCCCTGTACGCTTTCCAGGCGCTTTGGGATTATGTCGACGCCCTGGCGAAACCGGACAAGGACCGGCTTCTGGGACTGGCCCGTCAGGTGATGCGGAAAGTGGAGGACCTGGACACCGTCTATCGGGAGGACCGGTTGCGTCTGCGGACCCTGGCCGAAAGGATTGTCGACGCCGTCAAACCGACGGGTGCGGAAAAGGAGATTTGGGACCGCATCCTCGTACATGTGAACCGGCTCACCACGATGAGAACCGTGGTGGACAGCGAGGCGACCGATTTCCTGAACAGGTTGGAGCATGTGAACAAAACGATCAAGAACCTGTGGTGCAAGCGGTTCTACACGGGAAAGGACCGGAGGAGATACGTATATAGTTTCTCTCAGACGGCCTATGTCAACTTCGCCAGGAAGCGGTTGCAAGACTGTCTGCCCGTTCTGGAAATGCTGTTGCCCGATAACCCTGCGGACACGATCGTGAACAAGTTCACCCTGCTGACGGACGCGCAGGTGAAGCGGTTCCAGAAAGCGACCGGGTTTTTCCAGGTTACCCGGGCCCAGCTCCAGTCTTTATATGGGAATCCGTCCGGGGCCGGGGAGAAAGACTCCCTGTCCCTGAAGCAGGAGATCATCGATGGCTTCAACCGCGATTTGGACGCCTATGAGATGTACTGCATCCGCTTCCTGGGCCAGGGTGGCCGATCCCCCGTCAAAGGTCGCGAGAAAGCCCTGATGGACAAGGTGCGTTCTCGGGTGGGGGAACATTACCGCTATACCTATTTCGCGCAGAAACTGATTACATGGCGTCTTCGGCTTCTTACCGGCCGGAGGGTGGACCATGCGTATGAGTCCAAGGTGATTCAGTGGCGGACCATCGCCAGCAATACGGTTTTCAGCTTCCACGAGGAGAGAGAATGGCTCCGTTCCGTCCTGCAGCGATTCAATGCCTACAAGGAGTCGCACGGGCAAGGAAACAGGAAAGTCTCCCTTTCCCGGCTGAACCGGCACAGCAAGGTCATCCGCCCCCGGAAACTCCGTCTTGTGAAGAAACAGAAATGCCTGCTCGTGCGGATCTATCCGGACGAGGTGGCGGTGACCCAGATGGCAAGACCCTTGACGAAGGACGAAGTCAACCACGCCCTGGATTTCTGGATCCGTTATACCTACGAGTTTAACGATGAACGGAAACAAAAGGCGGCATGGGAATCGCTTTGCGCTTTGTATACGCCGTCTCGCGCCGCGTTCATCGCCCGGAATCTTTTCCGCCCTTGCGAGCCTTGCATCAAACAGATGCGGGAGGAGGGCGAGCGATATAAAAGCAGAAGAGGGCTCACCCTTGAGCAATATGACGCAATTATCCGGCCCAAGATGGTCTCCAAACTCGCCACCACGGGGGTGGACGATCCCGGGAAGAGCCTGTTCCCGGTTCCGATGTCGGAACTGCTGCCTGACCGGTTCGTGCTGCAGGCGACCCTCGACAACGGGAAGCGGAAGGAGGTCACGATCATCCGGTACGGCCATTTGGTCCCCCATACCCTCCAGGTGGGCATGGACTTGAACCAGGAGGCGCAGATGTCCAGTTCTGATGGGACCAGCATCCGCTTTGACGACAACCTCCGGTGGATGACGGACTACGGAGAGGCGGAAAGGATGGGTATGGCCATCACGCTGCCCCTGGCCGCTTTCAAATGGGAGAAGATGCAGCCGTCGAGCAATCAAAGATACAGAAAGTGTACGCCCCGGTCGTTCAGCTTCAGTTCCATCTATGTGATGGGCGTGAAGGATTTCAGCCCGGACTATTACGAAGACGGCAAAGCCTGCTCATCGCTCCTGCAGGAGCTGTTCAATGCCCATCTGTACAGTGAGGAGGGACTCGATCTCTTGAAGGTCGGAACCCCGACCAATATCCTGGACGATGCGGACATCCCTTCCGCCAACAGCGATTACGATACCGAGACATCGGCCTTGGTGAACGATTTTTACCGGAAAAGCATCGTACCTCTCGCGAAGGGGGGACGCTTCTATGATTCCGAAAGCGATGCCGGGATCCTTTCCTCCTTGTTCGGCATTGCCGAAGGAGATCAGGAAAACAATCCGTTCTTCAACACGGCGAACTGGAACAATCTGGAAATAGCCAAGGCGAAAGCCGTCAACGAAGCGTTCTTGGGGGAACTTAAGGATGAAGCGCAACCTCTTCTCCGGGCATTATCCAATTCCGAGAGGCTCTCCCCCTATTTCCGGCATCATGTTCTGGCTACGGGAGTCTTTCCTTCCTTCCGGGTAGGAAACCAGCCCTATGGCATTGTTCCGGTCTGCGATTTCAAGGATCTCAGTTATGAGCATGACGACCCCTTGGAAACCGTCCTGAAGATTCTCCTTCTCTTGACCAAGCATTGGAATGAGATGGTCGATGAGAGCGTCCTCTCCGAGGAGAATATCAACAACCGGAGAGCGCTGTCCACCGAGGAGAGTTTCCTGAAGGCCGCCAGTTGCACGCCGGTTTCGATGTCGTTCTATGAGCGTGCCGCCGTCCGGGAGAAGGATCTGCTGCCCGCGCAGTATTTCAGGGGATCGAAGAGCGATGTCACGCCGATTTCCGACATATACAAAATCCTGAGCAGGTGGATTCCGAGGGGCAACTTGTCGAAGTTCATCGAGGAATACATTCCCAGATTCCATGAAATCCCGATCCGGGATACTTTGTACACCCGTTACAGCCGTTTCTTCGACTGGGGTAAACTGCAGACCCGGATCCAGAAAGGCCTCAAGAGAAGGGAGGGTATGGAGAATCTGGACGAAGAGGAGCTCAAGACCCTCATCACGGGCTCGTTCGACCTGTTCAACTATCGGTTGGACGCCTGGCTCACCGGTTTGCTGAGCCTGCGTCTCAGCGAGCGGATGGAAAAGAAATGTCACAGGGTTTCCATCGGCGCTTACGGATGGGTGTTCAATTTGAAGGAAGATGCGAAGGAACCCGTTTCCAACGAGTACATCGTGGCTCCGTCAGTCAACCAGGCCATCACGGCGGCGGTGCTGCGAAGCAGTTTCAACCGCGCCGCGAACGGGCGGAGCAAGGACTACAACCTGAGCGTGAACCTCTCTTCCTCCCGGGTTCGACAGGCGCTGCGGATCATCCAGGGAATTCGGAACGGGCTTTCGCTTGGAACGATCCTCGGCAGCGACCTCGAAAGGATGCTGCATGACGACCACAAGAAACCGGACGGATACGAGATGGATTACTTCATCTATTTCCTCCGGAAAGCCTATCCGCTCAACCGGACCGACACGCAGTATGCCGCCGGAGACAGCGCCAAGCGGGACGCCTCGCTGGACGTGCTGAACGGTGTCGCTCTGCTGGAGGACCTGCGCAGCGTGAAAGTCGACAATCAGCAGAAGTTCCAACTGACCGAGCTCTTCAACTGGAGTGACGACCGGAAGCACAATCTGTGGACTTTCCTTTTTAAGATCTTCCAGAAACAGGACCAAGACTATATCAAGGGGTTGACCGAGAATTTCGAGGCGAAGGCAAGTCGCCTGATCGTGCTCATCCAGCGGATGGAGGACGCCTATGACGCCTTGGCCGACGTCATCACCTCCGAGAGCGTCTACAAGCTCACGGAAGGGAACCGGGTGGCCGTGGAGGCCCTCATGAACAGCATGAACACCGGGCGGAGCTTCCCGGAGCCGGATGTGGTGGAGATTCCGCTGGACAGCGCCCACATCGAGCAGCGGGTGTTCGCGGCCCTGGATCCGGATGCGGAAGGGGACAGTACCCCGGCCGATTCGTTCTTCCGGCGCGTGGAACCTTCCCTGGACCAGTGGATGGGACAGATGCTGGGCGTCGAGGACATCCGGGTCCAGCTCACCATCGACGGAGGTACCGCCACCTATCCGCTCGCGAAGCCCGTTTCCGAGGGCGGTCTCGACATAACGGCTTCCGAACTGGTCTATCTCAGCCATGACTGGGACAAGTTCCGGAACTTCCTTTCGCTGCTGCGCTGGCAGAAGGCGGAGAATCTTCATGTCAAACGCCTCCGGGCCGGCGGCATCCTTCTGCAGGAAGCGGAGATGGCCGTCGATTCGATGCGGGAAATGGTGGCGCACGCGCGACCGCTCAAGCAGGAGGATCTGATCGTGAGTACGATTTCCCCCGACGAGGCGCTCTATGACTCCAAACTCTTGATGCAGCGTTTCAACAATGCAAGCCGCCGGGTCACAGCCGTTCTCCTGGACTTGAAGAAGACGGCGGATGAAGTGGAAAAGCACTTTGTGGACAATCCTTATCTGCCCTTGACGGAAGCCCGGCTCAAGCAGGTGGTGGGCCATCTCCTGAAATGCTTCCGGCTTGGTCTGACCGACGCCCTGTCGGAAATCGATCCCGAAACGCTGCTGGTGGAGGCGGACTTCCGTTTCGAGCAGCCCGTGGAATACAACCGGATCCTCGGCTGCCAACAGGCCTTGGTGAACAAGATGCGGAACAATGCCGCCATCTTGGAGGAAAGGGTCGACCAGGCGAAGAATATCGTCGCGGACGGGAAGAAGGGCGATGAGTGGGAGACTTATCCGGAAGCCATGAAGAAGTTGTTCGGCTCCTATTTCATCCAGGTCCCGCGTTTCAAACTCCAGGGCAACACGGCCATCGCATCCGACCAGCTTTCCCGGCAGACTCCGGGATACTTCGTGAATGCAGGCAAGTCGGTCGTGGAGGAGAACCTGGTCGGCCTGTCCGACGTCCGGACGCAGGTGCAGGCCTTGCACCAGATCCGGATGTACGGGAAGATGAACTTCCTCGATGCCGCCCGGGACATCCGTCCGATGCAATTGGAAGCCGAACCGAAGGACGACCGCAACTGGATGGGCGCCGAGGCCGCGGACGAATCCAGCGTCCGGGACGCGAGTGTCTATACCGTCTTGAATCCTTCGGCGCTGATCGTGCCGGAGAAGGACGGGCTCCGGGATGTCGCCGGCCTGATGATCGACTACTGGGTGGAGCGGATTCCTTACCGGAACCAGACGGCGGCCGTCGCTTTCGGCTATGACCAGCCGGATGCCGAGCCGCCCCAGGCCATCCTGCTCGGCATGTCTCCTCTCCAAGGCAGGCATTACTGGTCGGAGAAGAAAATGCTCCGGATGATCCGTTCCGCGATGTATCAGGTCAAGAGCCGGGCCGTGGAGCCGGAGCATGTCTATGCGCACCCGTGGACATCCGGCTTGTTCCCGCTGGTTTCCATTGACCCCAAAACCGAACTTTAACGAAGGAGGACAATCGCTATGAGTGACAAGACATTCTTTAATGAATATCTGGAAAACTGCAGTTTCATGGGGGATGCGGACAAGCCCCGGATTTCCCACCGGCTTGAGACGCGGACGAGGTTGTATGACGTGACGGACGCCCTTCGTTTCCGGGTCCATGATCCGTTGTGGATGCTTTCCCGGCAGTGGCAGATGGGTGAATTCCGCGGCAACGACGCGGGAACCGCGATGAGTGTCCTCGCCTGGGTCAGGAAGATGAAGCCCCAGAAGTACGCCCTTGGAAAGGACGGCAAGCTGGGTGTCATCACGTCCCAGAACCGCCCGATGGAGCCGCTGGTCGAAGAAATCGACCGGGAAATCACGCCCCAGGTCCGGGTCGAATCCGCGGTCTATTTCATGGACATGCTGGAAGAGGCCGCCAATATCACGGCGGCGGAGAAGAAAGCGCTGGTCGAATCCTTCGTGCGCCATCCGAAACTTGCCTTGGACGAGGCCGGCCTCTCGATGCCCCGGAGCAGCGTCGAGGAATCCGGCATCGCCGCGTTCACGGAGTCCAGGAACACCCGCCTGGTCCGCTTCAAGGCCGCTTGTGCCGGCAAGATCTTCGATGGCTATAAACTGTACCAGCAGCAGAAGCCGGATGCGATTGTTTCCGACCCTGCGCTGGCGTACAAGTTGACCGAACTTCTGAAGGCCTATCGCTCCTGGTTCGGGTCCCGCTACTGTCCCAACCGGGGAGCTCAGACAACTACCTGGGACACCTCTTCGCTGGGGTATCATTTCACGGCCGAGAACGACTTGGGCGTATACACGGCCGAGGACTATGCCGGCGGACGCTTGTCGTGGTACAGTTTCGACCTCGAAAAGAGAAAGAGCGGAACCACCCACGGCTCGGTCTATGCGGTCAAAACCTTGCCCACCCTGGCCTCCTACCCGGGCGCGCCGAACAAGCGCTTGTGGCAGTTCGAGGACCAGAAAGTGTTCATGGGCAACTCGACCGGGATGCAGGCCAAGGGAAATATCGCATTCCTCCAATATGCCACGATGTACGGGAACGACTGGATGCTCTTCCCGCTCAAGACCGAGGTCGGAACTTGTGTCGAGATCGATTCGATCCACGTCTATGACTCCTTCGGTGTCCGGGTGGTCGTGAAGGGCTGGGCGGGCAAGGATGACGGGCCGGCCGCCACTTTCGGACAGCAATGGCAGATGTTCTCCACCGCTCCGGTCAACCAGGAATCTCCTGCGGAAGCCTCCGCGGGCGAACTGCTGTTCCCGCCCGTGTTGTCCCGTACGCTCGAAGGCGCACCCATCGAGGAGGTGAGTTTCCTCCGGGATGAGATGGCCAACATGCTCTGGGGCGTGGAAACCCGCCTCGACGACGGTTGCGGCTCTTCCCTCGACGCCTCCCTGCTGGCTTCGGATGTGCAGCAGCATATCGACGAAAAATACCAGGACGAGGTAGAGAGGGCCCGGATCTCCATTTCCAAGGATGACGATGGGAAGACGGTCGTGAAATCGAGCCGGGAGGCGGAATACAAGTATTCCCTGATGAACAGCGTCCCGCTCAACTGGATTCCTTTCGTGCCGCAGCACATCAAGACCGACCAGGAAAAGAAGTTGTATCAGGGGTTCCTGGGTGGCCGTGAAGTCGCTTTCCGCCGGGGCGTGATGCCTTGTTATGTCGTCTCGGAGGGGCAGAAGGGGTCGTACTACCCGGTTCGTCCGCAAAGTTCCATCCTGAAACCGAAGCGGGTCAGGGTGAACGGGAAAATGGGTGACACCCCGCTGTTCATCGATGAGGAGCAGATCCAGGGTGTGGGCACGCTCATCGTGAAGAATTGCCAGCGGGCCCGTTGGATCGGGGGTAAGACCTATACCTGGATGGGCTATTCCAAGCAGATCAAGCACACGCAGGGCGTGAGCGGGCTGGAGTTTGACACCCTGACGGACGTGGCGGAGAAATAAATAAGGAAAAGGCTTTGTATTTCAAGTTGTTTTGATTATATTTGCTCTTGCCGTTGTGACCTTTATTTTTTGATTGGCGTTCGTAGATTGGCATCCTTGGCTGGCGTCTGCAGATGACGCACTTGGATCAATGTACATTTTGACGTAATCTGAAATAGCGTTTTTAACAGGTCGCAACCAATAATGCAGGCAACCGTGGTTTTTTTCCTCGGGTATGGACTGATGAGTCAGTCGCGTACTTTTTTACAATTTTTTTCTTTTGTAAAACAGGCTTGCAAGAAAAGGGGTTTACCCAGACACGGGGAGAGCTTTTCCCTATGGGAGCGGTAACAGATACCGCTCCCTGTCGTTTTATATGGGTTCTACGGTTCTCCTTATTGCCGACCTAGGCTTTCGTTTTCGCCGTCATGCAGCCGTTGTCAACGGGATAGCTGAGGTTGTTCCCGGCCTCGTCATAGGCCTCGACATAGAAAGCGTACGTGGTGCCTGCTTTTAGGTTGCTGATCGTGTAGGAAGAGATTCCCTGCTTTTCCTCGACCTTCTTCCAGGGGTCACTGGGCACATTACTCATCGCGCACCACACCTGGTATCGGATCTTGCTTTGCAGGGTGATATTGTCGGTCGCGGGCTCCCATCGGATGGAAATGCTGTTGCGTGTGGTGGCTGTCACCTTGATATCCCTGTTCTTGACGGTAGGGGCCACGGCGTCAGCGGCCGCGGTTTTCGCCGTCATGCTTCCGTTGTCAAGGGGATACTGGAGGAAATTGCCGGCTTCGTCGAAGGCTCTGACATAGAAAGCGTACGTGGTGGCTTCCTTCAGGCCTTTGAGCGTGTAAGAAGTGAGCCCAGTTTTTTCCTCGACCATCTTCCAGGGGTCACTGGGTACCCCGCTCATCGTGCGCCACACGTGTTATCGGGTCTTGCTTTGCTGGGTGACATTGTCGGTCGCGGGCTCCCATTGGATGGAAATGCTGTTGCGTGT
>JAEEGL011984899.1_pt1 | contig 13404 bp, 14 predicted proteins | sample 9134231 | NCBI WGS metagenome assembly JAEEGL01 (sample SAMN16246548, study PRJNA631951) | gut metagenome | biome: gut microbiome; feature: rumen; material: fiber-attached | host: Bos | place: Iran: Karaj | collected 2018-10 | reverse complement strand
AGAATAATTGTCTCATCGACGGCTGGATTCAGGAGACCATCTCTGGAACCAAGGCGGCCGATAAACGCAAGTTGGGTGAACTGTTAGATATAATCAAGAAAGGCGACCTCATCGTTTGTGCCGAGTTGTCCCGTCTGGGGCGCAGCTTGTTTATGATTATGAACATACTGAACACCTGTATGGAAAAGGAGTGCCGGGTTTGGACCATCAAGGAAGGCTATAGGCTGGGTGATGACATACAATCCAAAGTACTTGCCTTCGCCTTCGGGATGGCGGCCGAGATTGAGCGGCAGCTTATTTCCACCCGAACCAAGGAAGCCCTCGCCAGAAAGAAGGCCGAAGGGGCCCGGCTGGGCCGACCTAAGGGAGGAGTGAACCATCATCACCTTATGGACGACAAGGCCCAATTAGCCATTCAAATGCTCAAAGCTGGAAAAAAGAAGTCCGAATTGGCCCGAGAATTGGGCGTTTCAAGAAGTGCTGTCTATAAATGGATAAAACGAGATAACGTGTTCATTTAACGGTCGTTAGCTGGGTACAAAAATAAATAAGAAATATCAAAAAAACAAAAAAATCTTAAAAAAAATATTATCAATCTGTTGACGAAATATAATCTCGCCAACATAATAGGCTGTTCTTGTATTAAAAATACGACCGTTAATTGATGACACAGGGATCATGTCCTACTGGGGCTGGGGGAGCAGTTCCAATAAGGATGTGATATTTTGTATAAAGTGAAATCATCAAATTAAGATGAAGTGAAGCGAGCGTATTTATATAGGATACACCACTTCTTGCTATCCTTATTCTTAGGGATAGGTTTCTCCGTGTGCAGTGCATGGGGCCAAAATTACTATTCTCGTGACACGGTCTATGTAAGCAATATACCTACTCTCCCTGATACAAGCCGGAATAATGTTGGCGGAGCAGTGGAAACAAAGCCGATTCTAGCCTTCAGGACCAATCTCCTCGCAATTCCGTTGGTCAATGTGGGCATGGAAATACCCCTTGGCAAAAAGATTTCACTGGGGCTGGATGCCTATTATCCCTGGTTGCGTCGAGACGACGCACACATGGATTGCACCCAGCTTTTGGCCGCTGACGTGGAATTACGGTTTTGGTTTGCCGGCGGACTTCATAGCGCTAAACAAATATTAACAAGCCATGCAATAGGATTGTATGGTGCCGCTGGTATCTTTGATTTCGAGCGTTCCGGTTTTGGACATCAGGGAGAGTTTTTTAATGTGGGTCTGGAGTACGTGTATGGCCTTCCCATCTTCCGCAACCATCTTCGCCTGGAATTTGAACTGGGACTTGGCTTTATTTATTCCGAAGCCCGGCCTTACAACTGTTTTGTGGAGGGTGGGGAATGTTTCCGTCGTCCCGGTATTACAGACCATATACGTTGGTGGGGCCCCACCCGGGCGCAGGTGTCCTTGGTAGTTCCAATATACGGCAAAGTAAAGAAAGGAGGTAAGTTATGAAAAGATTTCTTCCTGTTCTCATGCTACTCTCACTCATCCTCCTTTCTTGCCGCCGTATTCCCCTTCGCGATCCGGATGGTAACGTCCTGCTTGACTTGGAACTTAAGCTCCAGATGGACATCACGGTTGCTACCGACATAGATCTGGATACCCACCCCGAATACAAAGAAAAGGTAGAAGGCAAGATGCCTGAATGGCTTTGTGTCTGTTTTTATGATGCTCAGACTCATCAGTTGGTGACCCAGGATTTCATTGGAGCCCAGGGTGGCTTTATCAATGTGCAACCAGGTACCTATGATATCATTATATATAACCTGGGAGACGAAAGCACACAGGTCTCTGGCACGGAAACGCGCGGTGGCGCGTACGCCTTTACCAGTCAGGAAGGAACGCGGGTAAAGGTAACCAAAGGAAGCAAAGGTGAGGAGAAGGCTGAATACGATATTATCTACGAACCGGACCATCTGCTGGTGGGTACGGTAGAAGGCGTTGTGATACCGGACGAGCGCGAGCCGGACTACAGCATTAATATCGAAGCCCAACTACAGTCGGTTCTGGAGACCTTTACCTTTGAGATAGCTACCGTTACCGGTGGAGAGCATGTGGCCAGGGCCGATGTTTATATTACCAATCAGGCTTCGGGCCGTTACCTTTGGGATAACCGGTATGCTTCACGTCCCTGCGCCATCCACGTCCCTGCAGTGGTTGATAAGGAAAAGGGCGTGCTTTACACCGTCTTCAACTCCTTTGGCAAATTCCCGGACCCGTCCAGTGAAGTTTTTTTGAGCGTACAGGTTACCGGAGAAAGCGGCGGCAAGTATCTGTGGACTTATGATATCACCGAACAGCTCAGTAATCCGGACAATACCGGCAAGGCCCTTGTTATTACCGAGCCTATGGACGTACCCGAAGATACTCCCGCCTCCGGTGGCGGCTTCACCCCTAGGGTCGATGACTGGAACCAGGAGGTTATCGAAATTCCTCTGTTCTAACCGTACCCTTCCGGTACGGGAACAGTCCTCATATTACCCGAATAGTAACTAATCACAAATTACAAACTAAAACACAACAATTATGAAAAAGGTATTATTCCTTCTCGGCGTGGCTGTCTTCCTTGTAACGGCCTGTATCAAGTCCGAAACCCTGGTCAAGAGTGACCGGGATATTATCTCATTCAAAGCCATGACCGGCAATCTGACAAAGGCTAATCCGGAGCATGCCGGTGGTGCTTTGGATGGCGCTAACTACATTATGTACGTTGCTGCTTCTACGGCAGAGAACCCTACGTTGTTTAATAACAAAGTGTTCAAGTACGATGGAGAAGCATCTACATGGAAGGCACATAACGGAACTAATTGGGATCCCGTTCTGTGGCCCAGCAACCAGTCTGTGGACTTCCTGGCTCTGGCAGGCCCTGGAGGTTTTCAAACCACATTATCTCCTGCTTTTAACGCCAGCCCGTACGTAAATTCTGCTAGCGTTTCTTCTTGGGATACGTATACTAACCAGTTGGACGTAATGTATGCCGTGGCCAACAATAAGAATAAGTCTGGCGGCTCTGTGGCGTTGGCCTTCCAGCATTCCCAAGCTCTTCTCTCCTTTAAGGCCAAAGCAGATGCGGCGGATAAAGTTAAAATTGTAAGTATCACTATTAACGGCCTTGAGTATCAGGGGACTTTCACGGTGGATAATACCAGATCTGCGTTGTCGTCAGGATGGTCCTCTCTTACGGGTGAGAATAAAGCTGTTAAAGGCGTGAATACTACGGATTTCCTGCCTGCAACTGAAGCGACAAAGTGGACCGATAACTTGCTGGTTCCTGAGCAATTGTCCAAGTCTATGACCATCGTATACACTATTGCGGGCATTACCGGTAATATCACCTATGAGCTGAACGTTCCTCGTACGCTTTGGAGAATGGGACATAAGTACACATATGTCTTAGATTTCAATACAGCCGCATCTGAGATAACCTTCACGGCTGTAGTGGAAGAATGGACACCGGAGTCTGATATCGATCAGCCTATTAGTTAACCTTTCATGATTATTCGCAACGGGTATATCGCTTGGGTGCTGCTCATGGGAGCGGTGGCGCTGGCTTCCTGCCATAAGCAGGAACCGGTGACGGGCGGTGTGCCCATTGCGTTGCAGGTGGGTATGGGGGAGACCAAGGCCGCCACGGCGGGGACCACCACTACGAGTCTTCAATCCGAGGGCCTGGGTCTCTTTGCCTGGTACACGGAAGCTGGAGGGTATTTTGACGGGGCCAACAAATATCTTGAGAACACGCAGTTCAGCTACAGTGCCGGAGGCTTTCATGCTACACCGGCAGCATACTGGCTTCCCGGATGTCGGCTCAGTTTCTTTTCCTATGCCCCTTATCAGGCCAATGTAAGCAGTGGCTCTCTGGTGTTCCCATCCGGATACGAAAATGGATTTCCTCTGGTGAGTTACACGCCGTCCGCGAATCCGGCCCAACAGGTAGATCTGTGCCTTTCGGCCCCTATGTTGGACCGTTCCTTGTCTGACGGCGTTGTCCCCCTGAGTTTCACCCATGCTCTGACCAAGGTCCTTTTTAAGGCCCGGTGGACGGGTGACGCCAACACGGAGACCCGTATGGCCGATAGGGGATATACCGTGCGAATCACGGAGATGACGCTATCCCATATCCGGGGCACCAATACGGTGCACTATTCCCGCGAGGGCTATCATTGGGAAATCCCCGCCACCTCGGAGCTGGAGGCTCTGGCTACAGCAAGCTATGCGCTATCTTCGACCTCTGGAACCCTTGTAGATCTGGACCATGTCAATGCTCCTATCCCCAAGGATTCGTGGAACGAAGCCTTTGTCCTGCAGAGCGGTATCTTGTACCTTCTGCCCCAGGCTTTGGCTCCTTCGGCCTGTCTGTCGGTAACCTTTGGCTTTTACAAAAGCGGAGGAAGCCTGGCGGAGACTTTTACGGCCGAATTTGCCATTGGTCAGTTGCAACAGTACGAATGGCCCATGGGAAAGGTGATAACTTACAGCCTTACGCTTGATCTTACCCCTGGCGGTTATCCCACCATTACCGGCACTTTGTCAGGCAATATAGCTGGCGGCTATCAGGAAGATGATGGTGTAGGCGACGGCCTCTCCCACCCAGGTGCCTACTACAATGGCCCCAACCTACCGGATGTATAAAATCATTTATAACAATCAACTTATTTTCAATCAGTTAACCATTAAATCCTTTCAATTATGGAACAGAAAGAACAACTCAAACAGATTTACGTTGCTCCCGAAAACGAAGTCGTGGAAATCGCAGCAGAAAACACCATTCTAGTCGGTAGCGATCCGGGTGGCGATCCGGGTGGCGATCCGGGTGGCGATGATCCCATTTAAATGATCTAACTATGAAGACTTGTTTAAACAGCCTTCTCATTTTCTTTGTATCGGTTCTTCTCCTGTCATGCCATAAGCACGCAGGAGAGACCGGTATGGTTGAGGTTTTCCAAATCAGTAAGTTTTGCGCGGAGTATTGTGTCCCCGAAGCTGAATATCAGACAAAGGACCAGATTGGCGACATGTATTATAAGGTGATTTGGAGAACGGGCGATGAGATTGCATTAGTGAACATTACTCAAAACCGGATAGACCGTTATGTGTTCGATGGTACAGATGGCGCCTCTGTCGCAGAGGAGGGAACGGGCATATTCAAAGGTTACGGAGATGCCAGTTACTCCTACTTGAGTACTGACGAAGTATATGCTGTCTATCCATACGCTGCCGCTTGTTTGGAGGATTCGAAGTTAAAAGTCGTATTAAGGGATGGCTTGGCATACACGAAGCAGGCGGATAACGCGGCTTTCTCTGGTAACGATATTCAAGTTTCTCAGAGATTGGATCTTTCTGGCAGTATGAGTTCTCAAGTTGTCGCTCTGCAGCGAATTATCACACTGTTAACGGTGAATTGCATGATTGGCGAGTCAACGCTTGCAAATCAAACAATATCATCCCTGGAAATCCAGATTTCTGGATGTGCCGGAAAGGTGGACGTGCATTTTGACGGAAGCGGGAATCCCTATCTGAATGAAAACGATGGCGATACCGACTCCATGACTATATCATTGTTGAGCAATCCTAAACTGGGAGATGTCAGTACTCCAGTGGTCAGTTTTATTCCTTTGATCCCGTCATCGATACGACCTGCGGCCGGAGGTATTACACTGGTCTTCTCCAATGGGACCACGTGTACAGTTGGCGCTCATAGACAAGTGAACGTGACGTTAAACAAGAACCGTTATCGCGCCCTCTCCTTCTATGAGAGTAACTACTCTCTCGTTAGCTCCAGGGCAGAAGCGATTGTGCGAGATCTTGCCTGGTGGGTAGAACTGACCGATGTGGATCTTGGCGGAGGCTCCCGATCGGGAGAATACTCCGACGGAACGATTCCGGTGAGTCATGCAGGTGGTTATAGCAATGGAGAGAACTTTCCCGATGAATAACTGATTAAAACATTTGTGTATGATGATAAATAAAACATGTATACTACTTTCCTGTGTTGCACTCTCGTTAGTCGTAGGGTGTAACAAGGCCGGGACCCGCGAGGAACCGGTGCCTGCATTGGAACCGCTGGTTTTCAGTGGAACCAATGTGGTTACCAAGGCGGTGTTCTCGGACGGGTTGGTAGACGGCGCCCTGGAGTGGAGTGACTATGACAACCTGGGCGTGTATAGCTGCCAGGCCGAATACCCGCACGTGTTGGCTCACCAAGGATTTGCGGCGCTTTCCAGCAAGGCCGGAGAGGATGCCGTGTTTACATCGAGCACCTCGCGAAGCACCTGGGCCGGCAGCTTCGAAAACTTGACCCTTTGTGCTTACTATCCACAGATGGCGGCTCCACAGGCCAACTACAATGCCGGATATGTGGACCTGAATGTCCCCGCCATTCAAAATGGAGAATTTGGCAGATACCATATTTGCTATGACGATGTAAACATCACCAAGCTTGCCCTTGAGGGAGGTGCGGCTGTGGACTTTGAGTTTAATCCCGTGACTTCCATGTTGCGCGTACGTCCTGTGGTTGCCGACGCTTCTTCTGCAGACCGGATCTACGTAAAGCAGCTGGTGGTTAACATTGCCGGTGGCAAGAAACTGGCTGGTGATTGCCGTATGCCCATACCCGGTGGCACCCTCGCTGTGTCAGGTGGCGGTAGTTCATCCACGGTAAGCGTGGTGTTGCCCGCTCCCATAGCCATTACTAAGACGGCCTCTGAGAACCCTTTCATAGACGTTGTTATCCTTCCGGAACATGCTAATAATGCCGTCCTCTCTTTCTATGTGGTAGCCACCAATGGCACCAAGTTCACCATGACCGGAAAACTGGCTCCGGCACAGTTCCAACCCGGTGTTCGCTATAATATTGACCGCCCTGTGCTGGTCTATTTAGGGGATACCCCGGACGGTCAGTACATCGACGGCGGTTATGGTTGGGCCTTCTCAGAAACCGATGAAGACGGAGCCTACACTGATGGCGGTGCAGCTTGGTAATATAACAGCAACAAACTAATACTTTAAAGAAAATGAAAAGAATAACTCTATATGCATTCGCTTCCCTGGCGTTTGTCCTGGCGGCTTGTAACCGACCGGAAGTGGAGGGACCTGACCCTCTGGCCAAGGGAAAATACGAACTCAAAGAACTTACCGCCTCGCTGGATGGTGCTGCTACCAAGACAGGCTTGGATGAAACCACCAAAGTGGTAAATTGGAAAGCCAACGACCGGATAGCGGTGATAGGTACCGATGGCGCGGTCCGACAGTATCAGTTGGATGCCGGGGCCGATTCCCCGGTGGGCCGATTTGTGCCCGTGGGTACGCCGGCTACCTACACCCAGGTAACAGATCTGACTGCCATCTACCCTGCCTGTGCAGTGGCCAGCGCAAATACCACTACGGCCACCATCCGCATCAACTCGGACCGTAGCGGCGATTATGCCAATTATGGAATATCTTCTTGGAATGTAGACAGCCAGTTCGCTTTTGCTCAGAACGACCTCAAGGTTGCCAAACCGTCTGCGTCTACCACGCAAACCACCAGCGGACTTAACTTTAAGTTTACCCAGTTGGCTACATGGTGTACTTTCTCCTTTGATTTTACCCAGTCTCCCAATTTTGAGACCATTTATAATCTGGGAGAATCCATGACTGGCATGACGGTTACAACTAATGGTGGAGACTTTATCAGCGGTTCTGCCACCCTCAACCTCTCCGACCTTTCTCTGGGGATAGGTAGCGAGACCTCTATTGTGTGGAATTTTGCCAGTTCAGAATCCTTGGCTTCCATCCGCTCCAGAAAGGTAATGATGTTCCCGGTGGTGGGTACGGGTTCTACTATTCACGTTACCCTCTACACAGATCAGCACACGTTTGAATTCTATGGCTCTCCCACCCAGAACTTTTCTGGTGGTACCACGCTTACCTTCCCCATTACCGTGGACAAGAACTTCACGGCCAATACGGGTACTCTCTACTATACTAAGACGGATAAGACCAGGGCGCCGTTCTATTATTACGGAAATCAGAACTGCTACTTACTGACTTCTTCTGATACTGGCGAGCAGCACATTGACACTACGCCGTATAGCACTGACATTTATTACCACCGATCCAATGGCAGTGGGGCCGGAGCTACGGCCGCAGCTTCTGCTGAACTCCTCTGGCAGGACTATTACCAGGACTCCCAAGGGTTGATTTCTTCGGTTTCCTATAGCAATAACACCATCACTTACAATCGTGCTTCCGGAAAATTTGGTAATGCCGTCATTGTTCTTAAGGATGGAAGTGATAAAGTTCTTTGGAGCTACCATATCTGGTGTCCGGCGGATGCACCGACAGATCTTACTTATGCGATTAACAACAACGGTGAGGCCAAGACCCTTATGTCCATGCCACTGGGTGCCACCAAAGACATCCATGGCGTTCAAAAAGTTCAAGACATTACGAACGCCGAGGATGGTTATGGTTTGCTTTATCAGTGGGGCCGAAAGGATCCTCTGGGTCGCTCAAAGGCTATCGCAGCCAATACCGAGGATGACTATTATACTATCTCTGGTTCCGCGACTACTCCATTCGGAAATACTTATTCGGAATCTATCGTAAACGTACTGACCTCTTACGCTGGAGACGTGGCCGATCCAACCAACCCCGCATACCAGCCGGTAAGCCAGTTCATGCAGAACTATACCAGGCAGAACCCGACCACATTCGTCTGGGTCCCAGATGGTCAATACGGCAATAACTGGGCTGGAGAAGCCAATAACTATTTTTGGGGCAATTACCGTGCAGCCGGTTCTTTTCCTAGAATGGCCAAGACCTACAAGTCTATCTTTGATCCCTGTCCCGTCGGCTACCGTGTCCCCCCGGAAGACACTTGGGTTGGGTTTACCACTTCAAAGAATAATAGCAGCGACGCCACACAATGGAACATGAAAAACAACGGGACATATTCGGCCGGCGCTTTCCCTGGAACTATTACTGGAGATGCTACTTACAAATTAGGTGCAGCCCGTGGATATGCATTCTATTATCAGAGTTACGGCACAGGTGAAACCGATTTCTATCCCGCCTCGGGCCACCGCTACCGTACCTCCGGCGCCTTGGCCAATGTTGGCAGCTACGGTTGCTGTTGGTCTTCTGCACCAAGTGGATCCAATGCTCGTTTCCTGTACTTCGGTTCGTCGAGCGTAACCCCGTTGAGTGACGGCAGCCGTGCTTTCGGCTTCCCTGTGCGCTGCGTCAGAGAATAATTATGGAGGAAGGCAAGCCTGTCGTCAGGCAGGCACGCCTTCCGATGAAACATACTTTTTCGCCCGCCGTCCGGGCGGGCGAAAAAATTATGAAGAATGACTTTTCGTGAGATCTTTGACATGGAACAGGATAATCTAGACAAGATTATCCTCCTTAAGCAGGGCAACTTCTACCATGCTTATGAACATTCGGCCTATTTCTTTTACCATCAGGTGAAATCGTTTAGGCTTATCCGGAAATCCCCAGTTGTGTTGAGAGGGGAGACCTTGGTTTATTTGGGGTTTCAGGCGGGTAGCCTGCCCGACTTGATGGGATCATGGGAATGCCTGTTTTGCTCAGATACCCGGGTGGAATACAGGGCTAAAGGAAGTGTGGGGGTGCAGGATTATATTCAGTGGAAGGAGGCGGTTCCTCTATATAAGGTAAAACCGCAGCCGACTTCTCCGCCGGCACCGGTCCCGACCTTATTTCTGGAAGACCAGCCGGGTTATGCGGGTCCAACGCATGAGGCTTTTGAGCGCAGTAGAAGGACTAATAAATCGCCCTATAACCATGAGCATCTGCCGGTGTTCAGGGCCTATATAGGGTTGAATGAGACCTTTGATAGGGATAAGTCGCTGGATAGTGTACCCCGTTCTTTCCGCTATGCGTTGGTAGATAAGCTAAGGGAAGACATGATACAGGTAGAAGTGTTTATATATATGCTTCATGATTCCGATGATCTTGACGAGAAACTGTCTTTGTTCCGGCAGGCTAGGATGTGTTGTTTAGATATGCGTGGGCGATTCCGCTCCTTGTATAGGAAAGGACTGCTGAACGAAACCCGGTTTATAGGCTACGCCAACCTTCTGGATGAAGTGGCTGAACAGTTTAAAAAATGGCAGAGTGCCACCCGCCAAAGGAAGGAACGTAATAGCCCATGACAGAATTTGTCCGGTTACAGACCGGCAGAGAGTTCATTGATATAAATTCAGTAACCGGCCGTTTGGGTAAATCCCCTGCCTCGGGCAGGGTTCCGGACGGTAATCTCATTCCAGTCTGTCGGGCTGTTTTCGTTTTAGAATCCGGTCCGACATTCAACAGAAAGGTTACTCTCGCGCTCGCCTCGGGCAACCGCAACCGTACCTCCGGCGCCTTGAACAATGTTGGCAGCAACGGTTACTATTGGTCTTCTGCACCAAGTGGAACCAATGCTCGTAACCTGAACTTCAATTCGTCGAACGTAAACCCGTTGAATGACAACAACCGTGCTAACGGCTTCCCTGTGCGCTGCGTCTAAGCATTTATAGAACCGGTATGAATATATCCCGGCCTGCCTTAATAAAGGCTTTGTACAAAGCCTACAGAGACACCAGAGAATCCAAGCGTTATACGTTTGCACAACTGGATTTTGAGTTTAACTATGAGCACCTGTTGCGCGTAACCTGTGATGAGATTATGGAACGGAGCTATACCCCGGGAGCCTCGATGTGTTTTATCTCTGAGGAACCTGTAAAGAGGGAGATATTTGCATCCTGTTTTAACCACAGGGTAGTATGCAGGTTACTGTACAACTATATTTCGCCCATCTTTGATGCGCGGATGATTGAGGATAGTTATTCCTGCAGGGTAGGGAAGGGCGTGTGGAAAGGAATAGAGCGGATGCGGCACCACCTCCTTAGCTGTACTGATAATTACAGACTCCAGGCCTTTGTCCTGTCAGTTGACTTTCAAGGCTATTTTATGAGCATCCGCAAAGACCTTCTTTTGGGGTTTATCAATAGGAGGCTGGATATGGTTTGGAATGAAAGGTCTGAAAAAGGGGGAAAACGTTGGTGCGAGCTATTGGACAGAGACCTGATAGATTACTTGCTTAGGGTTATCCTTTTCCGCAACCCTACGGAGGGTTGCATTGTGATAGGGAGTCCTGTCAATTGGGTGGGACTGCCGCCGTCCAAAACCATTTGGGGAGGCGAAGACGGTGTTGGCCTGGCCATAGGAGACATCACTTCGCAGCTGTTCAGTAATATTCTCCTGGATATTTTGGACCAATACATAAAAAGAGAATTAGGTTGCCAGTGGTATGGACGCTATGTAGATGATTTCTGTATTCTGCATCCAAAGAAAGAGTATTTGCAGATGGTTCTTATACGCATCAAGAGATTCGTTGAAACGGAGTTGCATCTAACATTGCACCCGCGCAAAATCCGCATTATGCCAGTAAGTAGAGGCTTCTGCTTTGTAGGCGCTTTCTTTCTCCCTCACCGAATCTATCCAACTATAAGGTCGGTGGCCCGGTTCCATCAAAGGATACATAGTATAGAAAAGTATGTAGAGACCAACTCACAATTGAGTTTTGAAGAATTATCCTCCATCCGTTCCACTCTTAATTCTTATTGCGGACACTTCTCTAAGTTCAAGGCTTGGAAAATGCTGGATCGGCAATTCAGAAACAGCCCGCTTCTCAAGTACTTTTACTTTAATGAGAACTATTCTAAGGCTACGCTAAAACAGCAGTATAAAAAGCCTCGGATGCCTGTTGTTTGCAATTACTTTCCAACTGGCCTGGAGCCTTGGGAATATGGTTGGACCAGTTATTACTATTCATAATAAACTAACGAACTTATTAACTTACGCTTATGTATTTATATCATACACCTATAAGAGTACTGGCCAGCCTTTTCCTTCTGGTTTTAGTCGTGATTTGTGTGCTAGGCATTGTCAAATCGCGTAGGAAAATGCTAGAGATGCAGGCGGCGAACATTGACTTTGAGGATGAGTTCCTCATTATGTACCGCACCAACCGCATCCTACTAATCATAATTAGCATTATTTCCATCTTGCGCCTCCTCCTCGTTCCCTAATCCTCCAAGGTTAGTATCCCATTGTTCTTCCGTTTTGCCTTCAACTCTTTCAAGTGAGCCTCAAAGTCGAAATTCTCGACATATCCGCTTGCTTCACCTTCTTCGATGGCAGCACGGAGAGCCGCAATTCTTTCATCGTTGGTTGTATTCATGGAATCAGTGTTTGTAATTGATTCCCCTTTCATATCTACTTAAGTGCCTCCAGTTCTTCCATGGAGAATCCGCTTGCTTGGATAATGGTATCCTTAGGGACGCCAAGTTCCAGGAGTCGTCGAGCTATCTCGGCCTTTTCTTCGGCTTTACCTTCTGCTCTTCCTTCCTCTTTGCCATGGTCCTCGGCATAGGCTATCATGCGCTGAATGTCTTCCTTGGTGGTCATGTCTTCAAGATATTTTTGGTGTTCCGTGGCGGTAAAATTAGTGATTTCAGCGGAATTAAACAATAAATCGTAGATTTCACCTTCCAAACCTTCTGGCCTTTCCTCCATTTTCCCGATGTTGTGAAGGATATAGCAAAAGTTGTCAAGGACGGTGGCTTCACGGGTAAGGGCTTTAGTACAATTGGGCAGTTCAAGGAAGATATATTGCAGCCGGTCCGTCATTAGCTCATGAGAAGTGTTTTCCTGGATTGTGTACCGATAGAGAACCAGGTCACTTTCTTTGTGGATAGAGAAATTCATAATGCCAATGAAATACACGGCCGGATAATCAAAGGCTTTGCTGCCAATGGGAAGTTGCTGTTGAACGGCAAAGGTGGAGTTGAAGACTGCGCGGTTGTAGAACCCGTTTTGCGTGGCTAACTGCATCTCGACCACGAATCTTGTACCGTCAATGTCAGTGCATTCAACGTCTACACGTATATCCTTTCCTTCTGTGACAGGATTAACGAATTCTTGTGGCCCATAAGAGAGCTCTACGATAGTACGTTCCGGGATGAGTTCCTGGAGAAATAGAGTGAGTAGGCGTTTGGCCGGCGCCCATCCAAAGGTTCTTTTGAACCAGCGGTCCATGAGGACATCAGCATATTTTCCGATTTGCATTGATTAACTCTTTAGTTTGTGTTGGATAATTACGGTCGCCTGGGGTTGGGCGCCCACCACAAACTTATAGAGCATACAGGAGAAAACCTATGATCGTAAAAAAAGTTGTGTTGTTTGAGACGGTATTTTGCTGTTTCTATAGAAAAATACAGCAAAATAAAACTGTTTATAACACCAGCATCCTCCGGAAATTATTTTTCGGGACGGGACCCGAAAAACCAATTTCCTCCGGATTGATCAATTATAATACCTT
>JAEEGL010164155.1_pt1 | contig 13404 bp, 12 predicted proteins | sample 9134231 | NCBI WGS metagenome assembly JAEEGL01 (sample SAMN16246548, study PRJNA631951) | gut metagenome | biome: gut microbiome; feature: rumen; material: fiber-attached | host: Bos | place: Iran: Karaj | collected 2018-10 | reverse complement strand
TTCTCATACTGCTCTTTGTCGTTTTTGTACCAATAATAGATGAGACCTTCATCGAAGTCGGCTTGATGCCGTTGGTCGTATGTGAATCGCTGTTCCATGGCTATGTTGTTTGTTTCGGGGTGCAAAGGTACGAAAAAAATCGCATATGTGCAAATATTTACAGAAAAAAGCGCCCGAAAGCGCTTTTTTCGTTATCCGAGTGTTCAGCCTCTTCTTTAGAGTTTTGCTAATGTCTGATACATACGTATTATTTCTCTTTATTTTCCTCTTCGGGTTTGTCCTCAAATGGTAGAGTCGGTTTCTGACCTTCGAAGACTGCATTTTCAGTTGTCCGATTTTTGCGGACAACTCACTTCCTTCCTTCTGTAGCTTACTCTTGAGATCACTCCAATACTTACGAGGTCGATCGGTATCTGTTAGCACTTCAATGACATCTACCACTGAGAAATACCACTTCTCCTGTTGTTCGTCCCACACGGTACGAATCTGCTTGTTTTCAAATAACTTGATTGTATTGTCTTCCATGCTAAAAACGTTTACGGCTGCAAAGGTACTTTCTTTATAGTGATTTGATGTATTTATCGGCTTCGATGGCGGCTTTGGCACCGGAACCGGCAGCGACGACAGCTTGTCGGTAGTGGGGATCGGCACAGTCTCCGGCGGCGAAGATGCCGGGGATAAGGGTTACGGGTGAGGGGTTACCGGTTACGGGTGTGGGGTTACCGGTTACGGCTTGGTAGCACCGGGTGCTGTTGTCGCGGGTGATGATGTAGCCTTCGGCATCACGGGCGAGGAAGTCCTTGAAGAGTTCCGTGTTCGGATGATGGCCGATGGCAAGGAAGAAGCCGTCGATGTCGATATGGCGCAACTCCTCATCGGGTTCGCCTTTGCGGTAGATGAGGTCGGCACCTTGCACCTTGCCTTCGCCCGTGAGCCGCAGCGTGTTATGCTCGAAGAGGACCTCTATCTTGGGGTTATGGAGCACGCGTTGCTGCATGATATCCGACGCTCGGAGGAAGGGTTTGCGCACGATCATATAGACTTTGTTGCACAGTCCGGCGAGGTAGTTGGCCTCCTCGCAAGCCGTGTCGCCACCGCCGACGACCGCTACCGTCTTCTTGCGATAGAAGAACCCGTCGCAGGTGGCACAGGCTGAGACACCACGGCCACGGTAGGTCCGTTCGGACTCGATACCGAGGTATTTGGCAGAAGCGCCGGTGGCGATGATGACGGCGTCGGCTTCGTAGAGGTCTGTGTCTTCGACCCATACTTTATGGGGCAACCTCTCCCCACCCCTCTCCTCAAGAGAGGGAGCAAAGTCCACTTTGGTGACGATACCGGAGACGAAGGTGGTGCCGAAGCGTTCGGCTTGACGGCGGAAATCGTCCATCATCGTGAACGGGTCGATGCCGTCGGGGTAACCGGGGAAATTCTCCACCTCGGTGGTGGTGGTGAGCTGACCGCCTAACTGCGGTCCTTCGATGAGCACGGGTTGCAGGTTAGCACGACCCGCATATATAGCTGCGGTGTAGCCGGCAGGGCCGGAACCGATGATAAGACACTTCGTTTTCATTTACCATTTGTTCATTTACCATGTACCATTTATTTGTTCATTTACCATGTACCATTTATTTGGCCATTTAGTTATTTAGTCATTTTAGAATCTCAAATCGTTGACGTAGGTGTCCTTGTTGGGGACGATGGTGTATTGGGGTTGGCGGTCGGTGAACTTGGGCGCGGTCATCCGGAGCGTGGAGGTCTTCTTGCCCTCTTTGATCTCGACGGACAGCGGCACAAGGTCACTGTTGCGCACTTTGAGCACAAAGCGGTTAATGCCGATCGACTGATCCTTGGGTGTGAGGGTGATAAGGGTTACGGGTGACGGGTTATCGGTTATGGTTCTCTCCGTGATGTTGCACACCTCGACCAGGGCTTTGGCATAGAGGAACGGATTGGCCTCGACCAGTTCCTGTTCGGTGGGGTTGGAGAGCGTCAGTTCGTCCACATCGGCGTTGTACATATAGAGCGTTTGGCCGTCATACGCGGCTTCGATGCCGAACATATCGAGCAGGAAACGATCCCCGCGCATCGTGATCTCGCCCGGGTAATTGAGCGGTGAGACGGCATCCTCCGCCACCGTGACGGTGAACTCCGACTGCAGGGTCTTCGTCTCGAGGTTCGCGAGGAACGACGAGAGGACGGACAATATGATTAGCAGATTTACCATTTAGTCATTTACGATTTACCATTTATTTACGATTTAGTCATTTAGCCATTTAACAATAATCGTGCCATTACTTGACTCCGAGTTCTTCGAGGAGGCGGTCGAGCTGGTCGAGGTCGGTGATGAGCACATCGCGTCCCTTGGGACCTTTGTTCGGACCAACGACACCGGCGGCTTCGAGTTGGTCGGAGAGTTTGCCGGCGCGGTTATAGCCTATCTCGAACGCCCGTTGCAGACGCGAGGTGGAGCCTTCTTGTTTCGTTACTACATAACGAGCCACATCGGCGAACATCGGATCGAGACGCTTCATATCGACCGAACCCGGCGCGAGAGCATCGCTTTCACCGCCTTCACCTACGTACTCAGGCAGTTGGTACGGTTCGGTATAACGCTGCTGTTTGGAGATATGCTTGACTATCTCGTCCACCTCGGGCGTATCGACGAAGGCACACTGGACACGCGTGATGGACGCGTTGCCGGCATAGAGCGAGTCACCGCGACCAATGAGCTGTTCGGCTCCCTTGGCATCCAGCACGGTGCGGCTGTCGATGACCGACTGGGTACGCAAGGCGATACGCGTAGGTATATTCGCTTTGATGACACCCGTAACGATGTTCACCGACGGACGCTGCGTGGCCAAGATCATATGCATCCCGACGGCCCGCGCTTTCTGGGTGATACGCGCGATAGGCGTCTCCACCTGTTTGCCAGCCTGCATAATGAAATCGCCGTACTCGTCGATGATGATGACGATATAAGGCAGGAACTGGTGATGGAGGCTGTCCGCCACCAGTTTGTTGGGGTTGAGGCGGCGGCGGACAAACTTGTCGTTATAGTCCTCGAGGTTACGCACACCGGCGTCCATGAGCAGCTTGTAGCGGTTCTCCATCTCGATGACAAGCGAGTTGAGGGTGTTGATGACGCGGTCGCAGTCGGTGATGACGATCTGGTCGGGATCGGTGTCCGGTTGGGCTGCCAGGAAATGCTTCAAGAGCGGTTTGTACGGCGCAAACTCCACCATCTTCGGGTCCACCATCACGAGTTTCAACTCGGCAGGGTGCTTCTTGTAGAGCAGGGAAGTGATGATGGCATTGATAGCGACGGACTTACCGGTACCCGTGGCACCGGCTACGAGCAGGTGAGGCGTCTTGGCGAGGTCGAACATAAAGACCTCATTGGTGATGGTACGGCCGTAGGCCACCGGCAGACGCATTTTCTGTTCGTCCTGGAACCGTTTGGAGGCGATGACCGAGTGCATCGAGACCACTTGCGGTTTTTCGTTCGGCACCTCAATACCGATCGTTCCCTTGCCCGGCATCGGCGCGATGATACGGATACCCGTGGCCGAAAGCGACAACATGATATCGTTCTCGAGGCGCTGTATTTGTGCCACGCGGATACCGGCTTTGGGCACTATCTCGTAGAGCGTGACAGTGGGTCCGACGGTTGCTTTGATGGAGTCGATCTCGATGCCGTAGTTACGCAGGGTGGTGACGATGCGTGCACCGTTGGCGCGTTGTTCCTCTTCGTCGATCACCGGTGCGGCCTCGTTGTCATAGACCTTGAGCAGGTTGAGGCTGGGGAACTTATAGAACTCGAGGTCCTTGCGGGGGTCATACGGACCCAGTTTGGCGAGGATGGCGTCCGGGTCCTTGGTGTAGAGCTCGTCGGGTATCACATCCTCGATGGCGAGGTCCGGGTTGTTATCTTTGGGTTCGTCCTTCACGGGCGGCAGGTCATCCGGCGGAAGCGGTTCATCGCCGAGAGGCTCGTCCAACGGCTCTTCCGGTTGTGGGTCATCCTCGGTTGTGATCGGCTCAATTGTCAGGGTGATATCATCGTCGGTCGTTGGTTCCGTAGTTTTCGTAGTTTGCGTTGTTTGCGTAGTTTCCGTATCTACGGGCAGGTCGATGACCACATCCGTGGGCAGGTCGGGGTCTTCCGGTTGGTCGGGTTGGTCGGGTTTGGGCTTCCGTTTGAAGAGGCCTGCCACCCATTGGCCGAAAGCACGGCAGCGGTCGATGAACCGCGGGTCGGTGACGATGAGGAAGATGACGAGTGCGGCAACAAGGATGAGCGTCGTGCCCGTGGTGTTCACATAACTGGACAACTCCTTGGCTGCCCAAGCACCGAATGCCCCACCCCAACGGAACAATCCGAGGTGCACCATCTGCTGCGCAAAACCCAAAACGACCGATCCCCACAGCACCCAGAAGACGGTGCAGCAGAACAGCTTGACGGCCTTAAGCTCCTTGATGACGTGCATCAGACGCAAGGCATAGACGCCTACCATGAACGCCAACAGGATGGACACGAAGCCGAAACTGCCGTCGATCATGAACTGCGCCAGCCGTGCTCCGGGCAGACCCAAGAGGTTGCGGATACTCTCGCGGTTGGCCAAGCGGTCAGGACGGTCCAAGGACAGGATCGACTGATCGGAGGTGCCGGTGAAAAGAAAACTGACATACGCCAAGGTGGCGATGAGGGCAAAAGTGAGCAACAGGATACCGATGACCGTACGCGTCTCACGGGCCTGAAAGAAGCGCTGAACGGCTTCCCACGAGTTCGTTTTCTCCACGCGGATGGCTCTTTCGGCCGGACGCTCGTCCGCTATACTTTGCGATTTAGATGAAGTTCTGGGCATAAATCTATTTACGATTTAGTCATTTACCATTTACGATTTATTTAGTCATTTACCATTTACCATTTATTTAGTCATTTCGTCATTTACCATTTACGATTTAGACATTCTACTCCAAAATAGCGTGCAAAAGTACTAAAAAAAGTTGAAAAAGAAAAATAGAAACGGGAAAAATTATCGTTTTTTGTAGAAAAAGACACTTTTTTAATAAAAAAAGAACGCGCGCGCTTGTGTATATGAAAAAATTGTTGTATCTTTGCAGTCGCATTGTGTACTATGCCGTAGTATGGACGAATTGATTCGACACGAAGGAGTGGTGCTTGGCACGGACGGACGGATGGCCCATGTGGAGATTGTGCAGACGAGTGCCTGTTCGGCGTGCAAGGCGAGGAGTATGTGTATGTCCGCGGAGAGTCAGCAGAAGGAGATGGATTGTGTGGTGATCGACGGTCCCGTCAAGGTGGGAGACCGTGTGGAGGTAGAGGTTCGGGAACGGCTGGCGTGGAAAGCGGTGCTGTTGGCGTATATCATGCCGTTCGTAGTGATGATGGCCGTGATTGTGGCGTTGGATTTCTGGACAGACTGGAGCGAGGCCGTGGTCGGCACCCTGTCCCTCTGCGGGATTGCGCTCTACTACATCGGACTGAGCGTGTTCAAGCACCGGCTGCAGAAAGAGTTTTCCTTCTCTGCGAGAAAGATTTAAGATTTAAGATTTAAGATTTGAGATTAAAGATTTTAAAAAAATAAACTGATATGAATTATTACTTAATTCTGATTTCAATGGGCGTGTTAGGTGTGACGGCATTGGTGGCCGCGGTGCTGCTGTATGTAGTCAGCCTGTTCTTCAAAGTGGAAGAAGACCCACGCATTGACCTGGTAGTGGGTGTCTTGCCCGGTGCCAATTGCGGTGGCTGCGGTTTTGCAGGGTGCCGTAATTTTGCGGAAGCTTGTGTCAAGGCCGGCGGCATTGACGGTTTGTCCTGTCCCGTGGGCGGTGAACCGACGATGGAGCAAGTGAAAATGATTTTGGTGCCGGCAGAGGAGCAGTCAGCCGTCAGCGATCAGCCGTCAGACGGAGGAAAGAAGGGCTTCGACCCGGTTATTGCTGCCAAGATCAAAGCTTTGGCTACACCGAAGGCAGTCTTCCCAAATGTAACCGCAAGAGTGCAAGGTAAATGACCAAATGACCAAATCGTAAATGGCATTATGAGAACATTCAAGATAGGCGGAGTTCATCCGCAAGACAACAAACAATTCTCCGCACATCAGCCGATCGTGGAGTGCCCGCTGCCCAAGCAGGCTATTATCCCGTTAGTGCAGCACATCGGTGCACCGACGCAGGCTGTGGTGGCTGTGGGAGCCAAAGTGAAAGTAGGCGAACTGCTCGCAAAAGCAGGCGGTTTCGTGAGTGCGAACATCTGTTCGCCGGTTAGTGGTACCGTCACCAAGATTGGTGACTGGAAGGACGCCTGGGGCGCACCCGGACAGGCTATCTTCATTGATGTGGAGGGTGACGAGTGGTTACCGGAGATCGACCGTTCACCGGCATTGATCACGCAGTGCAGCCTGGACTCCAAAGCCATCATCGACAAGATAGCGGCGGCGGGTATAGTAGGCCTCGGTGGCGCTTGTTTCCCCACCCATGTGAAGCTGTTACCGCCTCCCGGCAAGAAAGCCGAAGTGCTGATTGTGAACGGCGTGGAGTGCGAACCGTACCTGACCTGCGACCATCAGTTGATGCTCGAGCACGGCGAGGAGATCATCATCGGTATCGAGCTTCTGAAAAAAGCGCTCGGTGTGGACCGCGCCATCATCGGTATCGAGAACAACAAACCCGATGCAATTTCGCATATGACCAAGCTGGCACAGACGAAGTTGGGTATCGAGGTGATGCCGCTCAAGCTGCGCTATCCGCAAGGCGGTGAGAAACAGTTGATTGACGCTTGTATCGGTCGTCAGGTTCCGAGCGGAGCACTGCCCATCGAGGTGGGTGCCGTGGTCGATAATGTGGCTACTATCTTTGCCGTGTATGAGGCCGTGCAGAAGAACAAACCGCTCATCAGCCGTGTGATGACCGTCACGGGTAAGAATGTGGCCAAACCGGGAAACTACCTCGTTCGTTTCGGTACGCCGTTAGAGGAAGTGATAGCGTTGGCAGGCGGTGTACCTGTGGATACGGGCAAGATCATAGGCGGCGGTCCGATGATGGGTCGTGCGATGGACCATATCGAAGAGATGCCGGCTAACAAGCGCCTGAGCGGTCTGCTGTTCCTGCCCGAAGCGGAGTCGATCCGTCCCGAGGAAGAGAACTGCATCCGTTGCGGTAAGTGCGTGCAGGCCTGTCCGATGGGTCTCGAACCCTACCTGCTGAGCCGTCTGTCGGAACTCGAGATGTGGGACGAGTGCGAGAAACACGATATCATGGACTGCATCGACTGCGGTTGCTGCGTCTATACCTGTCCTGCACATCGTCGCCTGCTCGACGGCATCCGTCCCGGCAAAGCCAAAGTAGGAGGCATTTTGCGGGAAAGAGCCGCAGCGGCTCAAAAGAAATAAAAATATTCATTATTCATTGTTAATTATTCATTAAAAGATATGAAACAATTGATTGTAGCTCCGGCGCCTCATGTGCATAGTAGCGACAGTGTTCGCCGGAATATGCTTTGGGTCATTCTGGCACTGATGCCCGCTTATGTGGTATCGGTGATTGAGTTTGGCTGGGGCGCCTTGATCACGGCGGCTATCTCGGTGGCAGCATGTGTGCTGACCGAGTGGGCTATCAGCCGTTATCTGCTCAAAGAGCACAAGCAGACGATCGGTGACCTCTCGGCCGTACTGACCGGTCTGCTGTTAGCCTTTAACCTGCCGTCGAACATCGACTGGTGGATCGTGCTCATCGGTGCGGTAGTGGCTATCGGCGTAGGCAAGATGAGTTTTGGCGGTTTGGGTCAGAACCCCTTTAACCCCGCTTTGGTGGGCCGTGTGTTCCTGTTGATCTCGTTCCCGGTGCAGATGACCACCTGGCCGTTGGCTAAGGGTTTTGAGACGAGTTACCTGGACGCAGAGACAGGTGCCACGCCACTGTATTTCCTCAAACACATTGCCAAGACAGGCGACACGAGTTTCGTGGATCAGTTACCGGCCTTGCGTGATGCGTTGTTGGGTGCGATGGGCGGTAGTCTCGGTGAGGTCTGCGCGTTGGCACTCATTGCCGGCGGTCTGTTGCTCATCTGCCTGCGTGTCATCACATGGCATATACCCGTCAGCATCATTGCTACGGTGGCCCTGTTCGCATGGATAGGCACACCGGAAGGCATGGAGGCCGGACAGTACGTGGCGTATGAACTGCTCACCGGCGGTCTGATGCTCGGTGCGTTCTTCATGGCTACCGACTATGTGACGAGCCCGATGACGGCGTGGGGCAAGATCATCTTCGGCGTCGGTATCGGATTCATCATGATGGTCATCCGTCGCTGGGGCGCTTATCCCGAAGGAATGTCGTTCGCTATCCTGATCATGAACGCGTGCGTTCCATTGTTGAACAAGTTCCGTCCGACACGTTTCGGCGAACCGCGTAAAGGTTAACGGTTATAGGTGAAAGGTTATTGTTATGGAAAAGTTACAAAGTTCATTTAAGAATATGGTGCTGAGCCTCGTTATCATCTCGACGGTAGCGGCCGGTTTGTTGGCGGGTGTGTATCTGCTGACGCTCAGCAACATCGAGGCTCAGAAGAAAGCCAAACAGGAAGCGGCCAAGCTGGCTGTTTTGGCGGGACACGAAGACGGTGTGGCCATTGAGACGGCGGTGGACGGCTTCGGCGGTCAGTTCCGCGTGATGGTCGGATTCGATGCCGAAGGTAACATCCTCGGTTACGAAATCCTCGAGCATCAGGAGACTCCGGGTCTGGGTTCGCACATGGTGCATTGGTTCAAGAATGCCGACAAGCCCGGTCAGAACATCATCGGTCGCAAGGCCGGCAACCTGTCGGTATCGAAAGACGGCGGTGACGTAGATGCCATCACGGCTGCTACGATATCGTCCCGCGCGTTCCTCAAAGCTATCAATCAGGCGTACGCTGATTTTCACGGCGTAGAAGCCACCACCGGTGCCAGCCAACTCAATGTACAAAGTGACGAGGTACAAGGTACAGAGGAAGTGGTAATTGAAGTGGCAGAAGAGGACATAGAGGAAGCTGCGGAAGAAGAGAAAGAAATAATCATTATTGAAGAAAAGGAGGCACAAGATGAGTAACGCATTGAAAACATTGACCAACGGATTGCTCAAGGAGAATCCGACATTTGTGCTGGTGCTTGGTATGTGCCCGACGCTGGCCACGACCACGAGTGCTATCAACGGTATGTCGATGGGTCTGGCAACACTGTTCGTGCTGGTGTGCTCGAACATCGTGATATCACTGCTCAAGAACCTGATCCCGGACAAGGTGCGTATCCCTGCGTTCATCGTGGTAATCGCTACCTTCGTGACGCTGGTTCAACTGCTGATGCAGGCGTACTTGCCGGCTATCTACGATGTGCTCGGTCTGTTTATCCCGCTGATCGTGGTGAACTGCATCGTGCTCGGTCGTGCGGAAGCGTTTGCTGCCAAGAACAGTGTAGGCCTCAGCGCACTCGACGGTATAGGTATGGGCCTTGGTTTCACCTTGGCGCTGACGCTGCTCGGTGCCGTTCGTGAACTGCTCGGAACGGGTGCCTGCTTCGGTTTCCACCTCTTCCCTGACAACTACGGCGCATTGGTGTTCGTTCTTGCCCCGGGTGCCTTCATCGCCCTGGCGTATCTCATGGTTATTATTAACAAATTACAGAAGAAATAAAATATTCATTATTCATTAATCATTATTCTTTGAAATTATGGTTTACTTCTTGATATTTATCTCTGCGATATTTGTTAATAATATCGTATTGAGCCAATTCTTGGGTATCTGCCCGTTCTTGGGTGTCAGCAAGAAAATCGACACCGCGCTCGGAATGAGTGCAGCCGTGGTGTTCGTGCTCACGCTGGCTACGGTGGTGACCTATCTGTTGCAGATGTTGCTGGTCAAGTGGGGCCTCGAGTTCCTGCAGACCATCCTCTTCATCCTCATCATCGCTGCGTTGGTGCAGATGATTGAGATCATGCTGAAGAAAGTGAGTCCGGCTCTCTATCAGGCGTTGGGTGTGTTCCTTCCGCTGATCACCACCAACTGCTGCATCCTCGGTGTGGCTATTCTGGTGGCTAATGGCACGGAGAAACTGCCGATGGGTGCAGAGCACGGGATGCTGACAGGTACCTTGTTCGCTTTTGCTACCGCTCTCGGCTTCGGTCTGGCACTCATCCTGTTCGCCGGTATCCGTGAGCAGTTGGCATTGGCCAAAGTGCCCAAAGCGATGCAAGGAACGCCTATCGCCCTACTCACCGCCGGTTTGTTAGCCATGGCTTTCATGGGCTTTAGCGGCGTGGTATAAAAAGACCTTCAATGGGTAGCGTCAGAAATGTAAGCAAACTCCTTGTGGCCAACATCATCGCGCAAGGTCTGGGTATCGTGGTATATCCCGTCTTGACGCGTATGTACGCACCGGAGGATTTTGCGCTGCTGAGCCTGTTCACTACCCTTGCGGGCGTCTTTGTACTGTTCGCCACTTCCGAATATCACTATGCCATTGTGTTGCCCCAAGAGGACAGCAAGGCGCGCGCACTGGTGCATGTGTGCTTGCTGCTCGTCGGTGTGACGGTGCTCGTCCTATGTCTGGGCCTACCCTTCTCGCATTTTATTGCCGGTTTGTTCAAAGCACCGGACCTTGCCCGATGGCTGTGGCTGTTGCCCGTCTGCGTGGCATCGCTGGCGTTGTGGAACATACTGAACTATTGGTATATCCGCCGCAAGGCTTTCTCCCGCATCAGCGGGTATCAGATCAGCCAAAGCGTGTTTGCCGCCTCCGGTAAGATCGGTCTCGGTGCCCTCGGATGGCTGCCCGGTGGACTGATTGTAGCCACCGCCCTGGCTCCGCTCTTGTCGTTTCTGTTGAGTATAGGATTAGCGTGGCGCAAGCACCTAAGCGAACTGATTGCTTTTCGGCGCGAGGAAGTGAGGAGTGCGGCCGTCGAGTATGCCAATTTCCCGAAGTTTAATCTGCCGCGGGCATTGGTCAATTCGGTCGGACAGTCTTTGCCGATCTGGCTGTTGACGCCGGTCTATGGACTCGAATCGGTGGGGCATCTATCCCTCGCACTGATGGCCTCGTTTGTGCCGTTGAACATCGTGGCGCGAGCCTGCTACCAAGTTCTCTATCAAAAGGTGTCGGAAAATGTGCAGCAACGTGCATCGATACGCCAGGAACTGAGGCGTTTCGGTCTCTGGACCGGTATATGTCTCGCGGTTGGGATGGCGATCGTGTATATCATCGTGCCGCAGTTGGTGACTATTCTTTTCGGTGCCGAATGGATCGAATCGGCCACCATCATCCGTCGGCTGTTCCCCTACCTTATTCTGATGCCTGTCTGCGGTTCGCTCAGTTTCCTGTCCGATGTGTTTGCGAAACAGAAAATAGCCATGTGGATGGAGACATCGTATGTGGCAGCCACGGCTGTCGCGTTAGTATGCGGCATCCATTTCGGGGATTTTCTCCATTCCGTGAGCGCCTACGCCTGGGTCGGTTTCGCCTACTTGGTAGCCCAGCTGGCGTGGTTCATTTCGTTGGTGAACCGGTATCAGAAAACGCTTTGAGTGCACTGAGAACAGTCAGCACTTTTCCTTTCTCCATCATCGAACCTATCCGCATCATCCGTTCGCACTCCGTGCGGAAGGGCGTATTGTCCAATAGGTGCTTGTGCGTCGTGTAGTAACGCGTGATGGTTTCTGCAATTTGAGGGTTCTGCTTGAGCCATATCTCGTACGGGTGCATCGACTCGCCGTCTTCACGGTAAGCATCGTAGATATGCAGCCGTCGGAGCAGCGACATCACGATGCGTTTGGGTACGTCACGAAGCGGTATATTCCGTCCGGCGATAGTCACCATGGCTGCGCGGTGGCCTATCTGTGCGTGCTTGTGATGCCATTGGGCCGCCTGAGGATAACAGGTGAGTATCCATCGGTCGTAGAAATAATAGTTGCGGCGCTTGGCGGTAGGTACATGCAGCACAAAGTCCAGCACATCGACGTCGCAGAATGGCGAATAGCTCTCGGTATATTGCTGCAAGATAAGCGGCGAACCGAGGCTGTTGCCGTTAAAACCCTGGGTGTAGATACGCGCCATCTCATGGGCATTGTCGGTCTCGGTAGCAAAAATATTATCCCCGTTCACGCCGGTCAACACCACACCCGTTCGCGACCAGTCTTGCTGCCGTGCGAAAGTAGCAATCTCGATGGGTCCCATATAGTTGATCAGCCATTGGGATTCGGCACACACGGCGTCTATATCCGTTATATAAGCCCCGCCGTCCAGCGGCATAAACAGCCACTCGTTACCCAACGTGCGACTGATCTCTTTGGGAAGCAGGTGGTCGAAATGGCCCGTCTGCGAATAGGTGAAGTTGCGTATCGGTTGCGTGGCTATCTGATGGGCTATCCACTGACACATACGGCTGTCCAAGCCACCACTCAACGGAAAGAAATGCTCCAGTCCCTCGGCTTCGTTCTTGCGTATGACGCGGGTCACCGCTTGGCGGAAAAGACGGTCCGTCTCGGCCAGCATCATGGGTTCGTCATAGGGCCACGGCGTGTTGTCAAAACGATGATAGACAGCCAGTTGCACCTCTTGACCCTTGACGCACAGGTACTGTCCGGCAGTCAGGCGGCGTATACCGCTAATGAAGGTGCGGTCGTCGTCCGTACAACCTTTCTCCAAGATAGCTCGGATGAAGATCTCGTCCGGCGTACGCAAACCTGTCAATTGACTCAGTTCGCGCAAGTCACGTCCGTAGAAGAAACCGTGCTCCGTTTGTGCGTAGAAGAGCATCTTGCTGCCTATATGGTCATTGAAAAGGAGCGTCGTTCCGTTCTTTTCGTCGCGCAACACGCCGCAGAAAGAGCCGCGCCAGCCATCCCAGAACACCGTCTCGCCTTGGCGGTAACGATGAATGGCCTCACTCGGACTATCCGCTTCGAACAACACGCCAAACACCTCCAAGAGGCAGCCGTCCGCTTCGTATTTAACGGGCTTGAACTTGCTCATAGATGTCTTTTAACTGCCGGCCTACTTTCGCAAACGAATAGGGTTCGCCGGCTTGACGGATGACCTTGGCATCGTATTCGGGATAATGGTCCAGCATGGTCTGCAGGGCTTCGGTCAATTGGCTATCATTGTTCGGCTCGATGAGGAGACCGCAGTCAGCATTCACCATTTCCGGGATTCCGCCTACTTTGGTGGCCACGACAGGCACACCTTTGGCGAGACTCTCGGATATGACCACCGGTGCGTTCTCGTAACGGGAAGGAAGCACAAAGATATCGGCGTTGTCGAATTCGTTCGAGACTTCGCGCGGAGTGAGTTCGCCGGTCCAACGTAAGAGCTGCTCCGGGATTTGTAACTCCTGCGCGTACGC
>JAEEGL012475090.1_pt1 | contig 13405 bp, 11 predicted proteins | sample 9134231 | NCBI WGS metagenome assembly JAEEGL01 (sample SAMN16246548, study PRJNA631951) | gut metagenome | biome: gut microbiome; feature: rumen; material: fiber-attached | host: Bos | place: Iran: Karaj | collected 2018-10 | reverse complement strand
GTCTAATGGAAGCTTCTTTATAGAATTCAATAGCTTTAGAGTAATCAATATCAACTCCACGTCCCATCAAATATACATTACCTAACATATTGAATGCGCTTGCTAAGCCAGTGTTAGCAGCTTTTGTATAGTTTAGAAGTGCCAACTCATAATTAACTGGAGTACAATGGCCATGGTAATGGATATCGCCTAAAATAAGGGCATTGTCACCAATGTCAGGTGCTTTACTCGCATTTTCAAAGGCAAGCTTAAAATATTTATTCGCTTCATAATAATCTCTTTCAACACCGCGTCCTTCTGAATAAACAAGACCAAGTGCATATTGGGCTCTTGGATCGTTACCTTTTTCTGAAGCTTGTTTATAAAAATCGATAGCACGGAGAATGTCTTTTTCTACACCTAATCCTTTTTCAAGCATCTCTCCTAGTTCGTATAGACCAGTAGTTAATCCATTATCTACGCAGGCTTTGAACATTTCAAAAGCTTTTTGATAGTTTCTCTTTACGCCACAACCATCCTTATACATACGACCAATATCGTGCATTATTTCTTTGTCACCTGCATCAAGAGCTTTATTAAACCATTTGAATGCTTTTTTGAAATCTTGTTTGCCGGGGGCATCTCCATCAAAGTACATTATACCGACTGCATAACACGCTGGAGCATGGCCAGCGATTGCGCTCTCTTGAAGATAGTTGAAAGCCGTATGCATATTTTTTTGAACACCTAGCCCGTAGTAGTACATACTTCCTACTATGTGCATTGCTTCGGGATCTTTTTGTTCAGCTACAAGTTTGAACCAATGTAAGGCTTCACCGTAATCTTGCTTAACGTATTCACCATTGTAATACATATTTCCCATAGCAAATTGTGCTATTTTATGGCCACCTTTCGCAGCTAACTTGAACCACTTAAAAGCTTCTTGGTAATCTCTAGCGATCCCTTCAGCGTTATAATACATAAGTCCAATAGCACACTGTGCGAATGGATCATTTCTTAAAGCGGCTTTGTAGTACCAGGAAAAAGATTCCTTTATGTCAGGTTTTACTCCATTGCCGAGTCTGAGTTTTTCTGCAACAGCTAATATCGCTTGAATGTCACCAGCGTTTGCAGCTTGTAGTGCAAATTCATAGGATTTCTGCGGATCTTTTCTGACAGCGTAGCCCTCATTATAAATCGCTGAGAGCTTTTTCATAGCTTCTATATCCCCCCTTTCTGCCTGCGCTGACAAACCTGGAATTGTGAGTACGCGATGTTCTTTTGCAAATTTAATTTGGGACAAACTTTCTATTAATGATTGAGTTTGTGCGTCGGCTAATGAATAACCCGGTTTTTCTAGTATTGGCATTTGAATTCCTTTAAGTATTTATGACTGGAAAAAAATAATTTAGCTTTTCTGCTATTTTCAGCATATAAAGGTACAGCTAACCTAGACCTTAGTCAAAAAATTAAACTATGTTTTACTGTTCTGGCTTTAGTAGGGTAATTTCACTGTTTTTATTGTAAGAAAAGGGCAGTTTTAACGTAGAAATTGCTTAATTATTAGAAAGTACTGACCGCCCAACTGCATGGATATTATTCGATTTCTTGGTTTAGGAACCTTCCAAGATCTAATTCCGCAGAGTTGTCTGCAACATCCCAGCAGTTATCAGGATTTCGACCGAGTGCCCAGCTAAGGGCTTTCAAGCGCTTATTTGCGATAAGGTCGAGTAGCTGCCAATCATCTTCAGATAGCTCTTGGTAGGACATACCGAATGCTGTTAAATCTTTACCATCAAAATCTGGAATCAGATCATAAGTTTGAGCAACCCTGAATCCATTTTGAAGCAATTCATCATAGCTGCTACTTGGGCAAGGGAGGTTTCCTGTCATTGCATTCATTATGTTACTCCTCCACACCCAGAGCTTTGCACGCATAAGTTCATCTTTGATTGAATCGGCTTCGCGTAAGATTGCTCGATTCATAAAATCTTTTGGATTAGGTTCTTTTGGAAATTTAATACTGCCTGGAAGGATGGTTAATTCATCATAAGCCGGAATATCGTTTGTTAATGATAAGACCCACAGTAAAGTTGCAGCAGATTCCATATCATGAATGTGAGTGCGAAGAATTTCGCCATCTACCTCTAGCCGACGCAACCTTTCAACAAATTGTTGTTCCTTGTTGGTAAGTCTGTAGTAAATATCTCCAATCTTATCATCAATAGCTTGTGGTAAATCGACGTCACTAGTGCCGTTTTGTGACATCTGACTAAGATATCTTGTCGTGGTTGAAGCAAGTGTTGCCAGTCGATGCAGAGCGATGATGCGCCAGCTGATTGCGATTACATCTGGTCTGGATGATTCCTTGCGTTTTTTTAATTCATTAATGATCTCTTTATTGCCATAAGTCATAGCAGCTTGAAGTGGTTTAATAACTTCGCCTTGATCATTGCGATACGGGATATCTATAGAAGCACCAGCTTTTAAGAGTAATTTTACTGCTTGAGCAGAATTGTTTTTTATGGCGAGCATAAGTGGGGTTGTCCCATCTTCGCATGATGCATCAATTCCAGCACCGTGCGTTATTAATAGTTCAATTAGTTCAGGATTGTTTCTGGCCGCAGCAATATGTAATGGGGTAGCTTTTGTAAAGTGATGATGCTCATCGTGTAATTTAACGTGGACATTGGCAGTACTGCCTTCCTTTAGAAGATAGCCGATGACACGCGGACTAATAGTAGGAAGTGAAAAGGCCTCCTCCAATGCGAACTGTGGTGTTAAACCATTAGCTATCAATTTTGAAATAGCTTTTTCATTCTTTCCCTGTAGCGCTTTATGAAGCATGTCTATATCGCTTGTTGCTTTTTTATGAAAGAATCCCATTTCTAACTCTCCGAAGTAATCTACAGTAATCCTAGTTTTTAAATCGACAAAAGGCGAAAAAAATCAAAGGGATATTTTCAAAAGGGTTACTTTATCGTCTTAGTGTGTTAAATTACATAGGATTTAGTTGTAAAATTAAGCAGTTATGAGGTGAGTAGCATCTTGGGCTGATTTAGATAAAAATGGTCTCTATGGAACAAGAAATTATTACATTAATTGATAAATTAAACGAGAACCATTCCTTAGATAGAGAGGAGTGGGTAGCTGTCATAGAAGCACAAACGATGGAGACCCTGCGTTATGCTGCAACCTTAGCTTGTAAGGCACGCGAGCCGTATTACGGGAAAAAAGTTTTTTTAAGAGGGCTGATCGAGTTTTCAAATTATTGTAGGAACAACTGTTATTATTGTGGGATTCAACGAGAAAACAAAAACGTTCGTCGTTATAGACTAAGTGAGGATGAGATCTTAGAGTGTTGCAGAACGGGGGATAAGCTTGGCTTTAAGACATTTGTCCTACAAAGTGGAGAAGACCTTTCATATAGTGATGAGGATATTTGTAATATTGTCAGACGGATAAAGAGTGAGTTCCCAAAGAGTGCTGTAACTCTTTCAATTGGTGAAAAAACAAAAGAGAGTTATGCCTTATATCGAGAAGCAGGAACAGATCGTTATCTCTTACGTCATGAAACAGCAGATACGGAACACTATAAAAAACTTCATCCAAAAGAACTCGATTTAGAAAACAGAAAGAGGTGTTTGTATGCACTGCGTGAACTAGGGTTCCAAGTTGGGGCAGGCTTTATGGTAGGCTCTCCATACCAGACATCAAAAACATTGGCTGAAGATATGCTCTTTTTGAGAGATCTTAATCCAGCAATGGTTGGAATAGGACCATTCATTCCACATCACGACACGCGATTTGCAGATTTTAAGGCGGGTACCGTTGAACAGACGTTATATCTGCTTAGTCTTATCCGTATTATGCTTCCAAAAGTTTTACTTCCTGCGACAACAGCACTAGGAACGATAGATCCATTCGGTAGGGAAAAGGGGATGCAGGCTGGGGCAAATGTGTTAATGCCAAACCTTTCACCTGGTGAAGTTAGGAAGGACTATTTGCTTTACGATAACAAGATATGCACAGGCGAAGAATCAGCAGAGTGTAGCAACTGTATTGAAGTGCGTATGAAGCAGATCGGCTACGAGGTTGTTTATGAAAGGGGAGATTCGCTAAATTGTTAAGAATGATTTATTCTTCGCAAGTTTTTGGACTTTCTTATAGGAAAAGAAGTTATGAGTAATGAAGGCAAAAAGCATTTTTCGAGTTTAAGATTATTCCTAACCGGATTTGCTATGGGGAGTGTTGATATTATCCCAGGAGTATCTGGCGGAACGATGGCTTTTATTTTGGGAATTTATGATGAACTTTTAGATGCGATAAAAGCCTTTAACTTAAAACTTCTTAAAACAGTTTGTGGTTTTAAGTTTAAGGAAGCTTTTGCTGCTGTGCCGTTTAGATTCTTGTGTTGTGTGGCTGCTGGAATTCTTCTAGCGATTGTTACTCTAGCAAAACTTCTTTCTTATATGTTGGAGCATCAGCAGGTTAACACCTTTTCATTTTTCTTTGGATTGGTGTTAGCGTCGATCTTCACCGTTAGTTCTGGAATGACGTGGAAAACAAAGGACTGTATTTCTGTCATATTAGGAACAATCGTTGCCTATATTGTAGTGGGGATGGTTCCGATGGAGATGCCGCACGATCCGTTAACCTTGTTCTTGAGTGGTTTTGTCGCAATTATGGCGATGATTCTACCAGGCATTTCTGGTTCATTTATCTTATTAGTGTTGGGACAATATAAGTATGTTCTAGATGCTGTGAATAATCGCGATATATTAACTTTATTGTTTATCGCACTTGGTGCAGGGTGTGGACTTACATTGTTTTCACGTTTTTTAAGTTGGCTTCTTAATAAATATAGAAGCATAACTGTTGCAGCATTAGTTGGTTTTATGATCGGATCTCTTCGTAAGATCTGGCCGTGGAAAGTTGTATCAGAATCAAGTGAAGAGTTTAATGTTTTGCCAGATCTTGCATCAAGTGAGTTTATAGTTGCAGCGTTACTTGCGGTTGCTGGTTTTATAATTCTAAATATTGTTGATTATATTGCTGAGAAGAAAAATCCGTTGGTAAAGTGTGTGCTTAGGAAATAGTTATCATCGTGTGATGATGTATTTCGTTGTCGCAGGTGCGACTATGTATTGCCAGTACGACAAAAAATCCTTGACAGAAGATCTGAATAATTCGATGACTGTTTAGTCAGCAGTCAGGTCACTAGCCGTGACAGGCAAAGGCTGTCGCCCTGTAATAGGAAAGATAATCGTAAATAAGAATATTGACATAGAGTAGGAAAAATCTAAGGCTGTTTTATCAGCAGTCAGCAGTCAGCAGTCAGCAGTCAGCAGTCAGCAGTCAGCAGTCAGCAGTCGTTGTCGCACCGTCCCGGTGCGACTTACCAAGTGTCGAAGTATGATGAATTATCGAAGGTTATAGTTTAAGTCTTTGTCTTATGATCTTTGGATCTTACGTTTTAATATGATGCATCTCAGTCGCATCGAGACGATGCGACAACGAAAAGTAACATTATTTAACGTTGTATTCCTGTCCGAGTGATGTGCAAGTTTGAAGCGCACCCGATAAAAGGATATTTCTATCTTGTGTAATAGGAATATGTCCTGCGCTTGGATAAGTCGGATAATGGCTTAGAACAGAAGCCCACTTTTTAACGAATTTTTCACGATTAATGTCCAGATATTTTGATACAAAAGATGCCGCAGTTTGGCTTGAGGTAACCTGCCCATAGTGAACCAAAACAGAGGCAGGATTGTAATAGACCTTGTAGCCAAGGCTACGAATTCCAAAACAGAGATCGGTTTCTTCATAGTATGCTGGAGAAAAAGTTGCAGCATCAAGCCCACCAAGCTTATCCCAAAGATCACGGCGAACCAAGAGGCTAGCCCCAGAACAGTAATCCACTTCACATACTGTATTGTATTGCGGACGATTTGGATCGGTATCCCCCATTCCAAAAAGCCAAGCTTTGCCGTTTTGATACATCATGCCGCCTGCTTCCTGAAGTCGCCCGTCAGGGTAGAGCATTTTTGAACCAACTGCTCCGGCGTCGTTGTGGGTTTCTGCAAAATCAATCAACGATTCAAGCCAGTTGGGAAAGATAGTGGTATCATTATTTAATAACACAATGTATTTACCAACTGATGCTTCAACACCTTGATTACATGCGATACTAAAACCTTGATTTTCAGTGTTGTGAATAACTTTAATACTTCCTTCGACTTCATTTAGGAATGATGCTGTTTCGTCAGTTGAAGCGTTATCAACGATTACAACTTCATAATCAGTGTTTCGTTTTGTGAAGTAGTCTTGGTTTATAGTTTTAGCTAAAGACTCCAAGCACTGCTTTGTGAAAGCAACCTGATTAAAAACTGGGATGACAATTGAAACGATAATATTATTCTCCACCATGAAGCTTTTGATGCGGCTTCAGCCCTAAAAGATTCAGATATTTGAAAATTTTAGCTATATTGAATATTCTTGAAAAAGTTTCGTCATATTTCTGTGCTTCACAATATGAGATATTCGTGTAAGACTAATGTGTACGAATGGTTTCCCTTAGGAGGAGTAACTCATGAATAAATTGAATATGGCGCTTTGTGGCGCACTATCTTTAGCTTTTGTTACTAGCACCGCTATGGCAGATGTTAAACGTCCTGCCCCAAATCAGCACGGCCGAGTAACGGTACATAACTGTCCATATAATTGCGGTCATGCTGGAGTACCGCGTGAGTTCTGTAGAGACTGGAGAGAAAACGGGATGTGTTATGTAGAGGATGTACGTTTACCACCTACGCCTGCTCCAAAGCCTCAACCGCAACGCTATGACGATAGAGATCGTGGACATAGACCACCACCTCCACCACCATCACGTTATGATGACCGTTATCGGGATGATAGATATAGAGATGATCGTTACCGTGATAGGTATCGTGATGATAGATATCGTGACGATAGATATCGTGATGACCGCTACCGCTACGACGATTATAGACGTTGGTAGTTTTTTGAAAGGTACGCTGTCGCAGGTGCGACAGCGTATTGACATAAGATCTAGATTGTAGTCGCACCGTCCCGGTGCGACAAAAAATCCTTGACAGAAGATCTGAATAATTCGATGACTGTTTAGTCAGCAGTCAGCAGTCAGCAGTCAGCAGTCAGCAGTCAGCAGTCAGCAGTCGTTGTCGCAGCGACTTAGGTGTTTCGTCTTAAGACGTAAGATCCAAAGATCATAAGATGGTGCTTTAAACTATGCCCTTCGAAAATTCATTATAGTTCGGATCTTACGTCTAAAGGTGATGCATCTCAGTCGCATCGGGACGATGCGACTACGAAAATCTCGATGCTTTATAACCAACGACCTGAACCCTATTTCCTGAAACCCGATTCCAGACACCAGCAACCCGCATTCAGCAAACTGCTATCATCAGTCAGTTTCGACTATGATGCCATATCATAAACGGTGCGCTCTTCGCAGACTGTAATCAGCGGTGTAGTGTGATAGGGGCTACCATGATGACAGCTGAAAAATTTTGAGGTATCAATCTTTGTTTCAAGTGTTTTTGAAACCAGTTCAGGGGTGTTGCTGTGTTCACTAATGTGAGCCATTACGAGGTGTTTAAGATCCTCGTGAAAAACCTCAGCAATAAGATCTGTTGCACTAACGTTACTAAGGTGTCCTCTGTTTGATGCGATGCGCTGTTTTAGTTCCCACGGATAGTCACACCTCCAAAGGGCATCTTCATCGTGATTAAATTCAAGTATTAGGGCATTACTTTCTACACAGACATTTTTTACTAATGTTGTGACCTTACCCATGTCGGTTGCATAAACGAGTTTTAAGCCATTAGCGTAAACGGCGTAACCGACAGGCTCTATTGCATCGTGTGAAATAGCAAAAGGCTGAATCTCAAAGGATCCTAAGTTAAAGGTATGACCTGTCTTAAAGATCTCAAAATTTGTTTCAATAAAATCTTGGTATTGTTTTAGCACTTCGGATGTCTGGAAGTTACAAAAAACAGGAACCCCGAGTTTTTTACTCAAAACCCTGATACCCGAGGTGTGGTCGCGATGCTCATGCGTAACTAGGATTCCCTTGATAGCAGCTGGATTAACTCCAAGTGAGTTTAGTCTGGAGATGGTTTCTTTGGCTGATAACCCACAATCGATTAAAAAGGCCTCTTCACCATTCATGACTAAGGTGCAATTAGCTTTACTGCCACTTGATAAAACCGCAAACTTCATTAAATCCCCCAACTTTAAGCAAGTGTGAGCATAGCAATAAAAGTAACTAAGTTCTATAGGATAAAACTAGTAAATTAAGGGCCTAAGATAGAGTTTCTGTCATAGGCTCCTCTGCCCCGTGACCTTTTTTAAAATTTAGGCTAGTATCCGCTTATGAAAAATAAAACACCATGTATAACACTTTTAGGAAATAATTCTGGTCGTAATTTGGGTGATGCTGCGATCCTCTCCAGCATAATGGAGGATCTTTCAAAAAAAATTCCAGGCGTTAAGTTTTTAGTCCCAAGTATCGCTCCAAAGTGGATTGCGAAACATTATGGCGATAAATACAACGTCAAGGCGGTTGATGTTATGCCGTGGACTTTAAGTCTGCGGCTTCTTGGCTTACCGACAATTCTCTGTTTTTTAAAGAGTGATGCTGCTCTAATTTGTGATGGTATTATCTTTGGCAAAAAGCTTTTCAATCCAGCTTTCAATTATCTAATAACTTTGTTTTTTCTTGCCCCTCTTGCAAAGCTTTGTAAGTGCAAGCTTGTCTGTTTTAACTGTGGGATTGGTCCATTCCCTTCAAAGATAAGTGAACGCATGGCGAGATACCTTATGGACTCTTGCGACCTAATTACTCTTCGCGAACGGGACAGCTTGGCACTCGCAGAAGAGATCGGTGTAAAGCACGAAATTAAAATTACGGGAGATTCTGCCTTTATTAATCCAGTATCTGGTAAGGAACGAGGAATAGATATCTTAAAAGAAAAAGGGGTTGATAGTACAAAACTTCTTGGTGTGAATGTTACGAGTTATCTTGATACTTGGCTTACTAAAGAAGAACAGGTAGCTGAAGGAACTGATATTATTGAGGTCATTGCTTCTGGGGTGAATAAAGCTTTGGAAGATCTTGCAAAAGCAGGAGAAGAAAAGGTTACCCCTGTTGTTTTTTGTACCCAACCGATGGATTTAGATACTTCGAAGCGCTTGGCAGAAATGCTGTCAGCAGTTGTTGTTGATAATAGCACCTATCTTAGCCACGATATTCAAGCTGTAATGCGAGAGTGTGGTTTATTTGTTGGGATGCGTTTCCATTCGTTAATATTAGCATCTGCTGTAGAAGCTCCAATTTTAGGACTGATTTATGCGCCAAAGGTGAGAGGGTATCTCAGACTTTTGGGTTGTGCAGATTACGGCTTGGAGCTGGCAGCGCTTTCAAAGGAGAGCTTAGCCAATAAGATCGTTTCCGCATGGCGTGAAAGGGCTGATATTCAACAGAAACAAAAAGAGATTATTGATGGTCTAAAGGTTGGTGCGGCTTCTGCCACAGAGATGCTAAAGCAGTGTATAGAAGCATAGGGTTCACTAATTGATAAATTAGGATGTTATTGGCATAAGCAAGAGATGATCTGATGACTAACTAGTGGGAAAAGGGGAGATTCGACGATGGCAAAAAAAAATAGGGAGTGGCAAGTTGATGTCTTGAATCAGCATTCAGGTTATGAGGTGCGTAGTGATGTCGTAAAGCGGCTCTTAAAACGCGGACTGGAGATTATCCCAACTAGTCATGTCGCTAAATCCATCCACGAGATTGACATTGTTTTTACAGACGATAAGGAGATAAAAAAGTTAAATTCTGCCTATCGTGCTAAAAATAAACCTACCGATGTTCTTTCTTTTTCACAAACAGAGGGGGAGGATTTGGATTTTATCGAGTCACTAGGTGATATTATCATCTCACTTGATACTGCTAAAAAGCAGGCCAAACAGTACAAAGTAACCTTTGAGGAAGAGGTTCTTCGCCTATTAATGCACGGCATGCTCCATCTTTTAGGCTATGACCACGTTGATGTCCCGGAAGAGGTGGCAGAGGAGATGCGTGCCCGAGAGGATGAACTTCAGGCAGCTCTTGGAAAATCGTGGCGTAAGCCGTGGATTTTAGGGCACTAAATCGTAATTTGCGGTTGAAACAAACAGTTATCAATGTCTAAAATACGCACAGGTTTCTTTATTTTTATGTGGTAGGACTATGTTAGATATAAATAAGATTAGGGAAAATCCAGAAGCTATTAAACAAGCTTTAGCAAAGAAGCTTTATGATGTCGATTTTACAAATTTACTTGCTGAGGACGCCGAGTATCGCAAGCTTCAACAAGAGGTTGAAGCCTTAAAGGCTAGACGTAATAAAGTTTCATCAGATATTCCGCGCTTAAAGAAAGCCGGTGAAGATGTTACCGCTTTAATGGAAGAGATGAAGAGTGTAGGTGAGTCCATTAAAGAGCTTGATGGAAAATGCGGTGCTTTGCAACAGAGCATTAGAACTTTTATGGAAGCGCTTCCAAACACCCCAGCTGATGATGTGGTTGCAGGTGGAAAGGAGAATAACGCTGTTGTTGAAACATTCGGTGAAAAACCACAATTCAACTTTACTCCAAAAGATCACGTTGAACTTGCAACATCCCTTAAACTTATCGATTACGAGCGTGGCGTAAAACTTGGTGGTAACGGTTTCTGGATCTATCAAGAAGATGGCGCACGTCTTGAATGGGCACTTCTCCAATACTTTATTACTACTCATATTCAAGACGGTTATACCTTTATGCTTTTGCCACATATCTTGAATTGGCAGTCAGGTGTAACGGCAGGACAGTTCCCTAAGTTTGTTGATGATGTCTTTGTGATTGCTGGTGCTGAAGATAAAGAGCATACCCAGTTTATGCTACCAACTGCAGAAACAGCTTTAATTAACCTCTATCGTGATGAGATTATTCCAGAGGCTGAGCTTCCAAAACGTTTATTTGGTTATACACCTTGTTACCGAAAAGAAGCTGGCAGCTATCGTGCATCAGAACGTGGCATGATTCGTGGACACCAGTTTAATAAGGTTGAGATGTTTATTTACTGCTTACCAGAAGAGTCAGAAGATATGCTAAAAGAGTTGGTCGGCAAGGCCAGCGGCCTTGTAAAAGGACTGGGACTTCATCATCAGGTAAGTAAACTTGCGGCAGCTGATTGTAGTGCAGCTATGGGAAAGACCTTTGATACAGAGGTTTGGATTCCAAGTATGAATGAATATAAAGAGGTTAGCTCTGCTTCGAACGCTTATGAATATCAATCGCGTCGTGGAAATATTCGTTATAAACAACAATCAACAGGTAAAAATCTTTACCTTCATACATTGAATGCTTCAGGTCTTGCGACCAGCCGTGTTATTCCAGCTATCCTTGAGCAGTATCAACAGGAAGATGGTTCGGTCTTAGTGCCAGAAGTTTTAAGACCATGGATGGGGAAGGATCGTTTAACAGGAAAATAAACCTTTGTCCGTTCATCTCTTTTGAGGTTGAAAGGGGATGAACGGAAGAAATAAATAAAAGTTTAATGCGTGATCACTGGTCGACAAGGATTGGAATAGTATTAGCCATAGCAGGAAGTGCTGTTGGCTTAGGTAATTTTTTGCGATTTCCAGCAAAAGCTGTCTTAAACGGTGGTGGCGCATTTATGCTGCCATACTTTATCGCCTTTATTCTCTTAGCTCTTCCTCTTATGATGATTGAGATGGCGATTGGCCGCTACGGAGGGAAACACGGTTTTTCCTCTATGCCTGGAATTATGCAGGTTTTACTAAAAAGCCCCAAAGCGAAATGGTTGGGTGTTATCGGTGTGGTGCTTCCACTTCTCCTAGCATCATACTATGTTTACATCGAGTCGTGGTGTTTTGCTTATGCTTGGTATTCCCTGACAGGGGCGTTGTATCAGACAACAACATCAGAAAATTTTCGTGAATTTTTACAAGACTATCAAAACCCAGCTAGCGGTCATTTTATAGATACATATATTTTCTTTATTATTGCCTTCTCTATCAATTTTCTTGTTGTTTGGAACGGCATTAAGAAAGGGATTGAAAGGCTTTGTTTGATTGCAATGCCACTACTTTGCTTATTGGCGATTTTTTTATTTATTAGAATTTTTACCTTGGATACAGCAGATCCGATCTTTTCTGACCGAAGTTTGACAGATGCCTTGCAATTTATTTGGCAACCAGATTTTGCTGCTTTAAGTCAACCAAAGCTTTGGATGGAAGCTGCGTCACAGATTTTTTTCTCAACTAGTGTTGGTTTTGGTGTTGTTGCCACATACTCGAGTTATTTAAAAAGGCGAGATGATATTGCTCTATCAGCGCTATCTTCGTGTTCAACAAATGAATTTTTTGAGATAGTTTTTGGCGCTTCATTAGTTATTCCTGTTGCTTTTCTGTTTTTTGGAGCCAGCGGTGCGACAGAGGTAGCACAGTCTGGAATTTTTAATATCGGTTTTGTTACGATGCCGATGATCTTTAGCAAAATGCAGTTTGGAGCATTATTTTCTTTTGCTTGGTATGCCTTGCTTGCCATCTCTGCCATTACATCATCAATTTCACTGATTAAACCTTATACTACTTTCTTGGAAAATGATCTTTCATGGAAAGGGAGGAAAGCTCTAATAACAACAATAATTCTTCTTTTTATCTTAGCGCAGCCATCAATTTGGTTTTGCCATCATGGTGCTATTGATGAAGTTGATTACTGGTGCGGTAATTTTTTAATCATAGTTTTTGCTTTAATATTGACGATTAGTTTCTTCTGGTTTTTTGGAACAAGACGAGCGGTGATAGAGATACTTCGTGGATCGTTAATAAAAATTCCGCGTTCGTTTTGGTTCATCTGCAAATATATAACACCTGCTATGGTTGCAATTTTATTTATTAGTTGCTGTTTTACAGATTTTGCTGACGTTCTTTTGATGCGTAATGTAAGTGATGAAAATCTTCCTTATATTTATCTTGTACGAGGGGTGATATTAACTGTCGTTATTTTGACCTGTTATTTTGCAAGAAAGTTACCAAAGGAGATGAAATGAGTATCTCAGCAATTGTAGTAATGGTTTTGTCCTTTGCATTAGTTATCTTCCTAACAGCTTATTCACTTTACAAAACTATCACGTTAGATATCGCTGATAGGAGAAAAGAAATAGAAATACAAGCGAAAAATAGTGATTAGATACTTAGCATCTGCTACCAGCATCCCGCTAACTGCTAATGATAAATCGTTACTTTTTGATGAGTGTCCAAGTTTAGTGTTCTGGCGGCTGTAAGCTACTTGCAGGAAAACAGGTAGAGCACAAATTGCCTCCCATTTTTTCT
>JAEEGL012103015.1_pt1 | contig 13405 bp, 10 predicted proteins | sample 9134231 | NCBI WGS metagenome assembly JAEEGL01 (sample SAMN16246548, study PRJNA631951) | gut metagenome | biome: gut microbiome; feature: rumen; material: fiber-attached | host: Bos | place: Iran: Karaj | collected 2018-10 | reverse complement strand
TTGAAATCATGGAAGAGAGGAACCGCCGGTATCTGGAAAGCGTCCGGGACGGGAACGCCGCGGAGCCTTCCGTGACCGACGGCGCCGCCGGAGCCGGAGAAGAGGAAGCGGCCCCTTCCGCCGGGGAGATCTCCGAAGACGGACGCGGCGCAGAGGCGCAGGCCGCGCGGGAGATCGAAGAGGAGATCGGGGAGGACATCGGGGAACTTGCGGCGGAAGGATCTGCGGAGGATCCCGAAACCGCGGAGAAGGAAACCGTCCGACGGATGCGCTACGCCCCGGTCAGGGACCTTTCCGCGGAAGAGGCGGAGGAAAAGGCGGAGGAATTCCACCGGGAGGAAAACAAGCTGGAAAAAGGCGACATCCCGGCCATGATCCTTTCTGCGATCCTGGTGTTCGGCCCGATCTTTCTGGTGCTCGGAGGCATTCTCGCCCTGGCGTGGATCCTTCTGCATTGAGCGCGTTTTTCGAAAAGAATAACGGCTGTCCGGCGCCGGAGGCGGAACTTATCCGTCCCCGGCGCGTCATATGCTTTGTATATCCGCAAAGAACAGCGCATAAAGGAGTTTTTCTATGAAAAAGTCTTGGATGATCCTCTGCTTCAGTCTGATCCTGGGGCTTTTCGCCTCCTGCGGCGGAGCGGGCGAGGTCGCTTACGTCCAGTCGGTCGGGATGCTGGCCGGCATCGGACCGGCAGGCGCCCTCATGCGCTTCGGCGGGATCGTCGCCCCGCAGAGCACCGCTTCCGTCGACAAGGCAGCCGATCTGACCATCGGCGAGATGAAGGTCAGGGAGGGCGACGAGGTAAAGAAAGGCGATCTGCTCTTTGTCTATGACGCCGACGAAAGCAGACTGAATCTGGAAAAGGCCCGCACCGAACTGGAACAGCTCAAAATGAGTCTTCTCCAGAACGAGAAGGATCTGGAGACCCTGAAAAAGGAGAAGGAAAAAGCCTCCAAGGATCAAAAGCTCGCCTATACGCTGGAGATCCAGGAGACCGAAACCAATATCCTGGAGCTGAAATACAACCTCTCCGAAAAGGAAAAGGAGATCGCCCGGCTGGAGGAAAGCCTGGAGAATCTCGAGGTCAGAGCCCCCGTGACCGGACGCATCCAGTCGCTGAACGAAAACGGCGGCAGCGACAGCATGGGGAACCCGCTGCCCTTCATGACCATCGTGGAGACCGGCAGGATGCGCGTCAAGGGGACCCTGAACGAACAAAACGTCCTTTATATGTCTGAGGGGACGCCGGTTTTGATCCGTTCCCGCCTGGACGGGACGACCTGGCGCGGTACGGTCGCCGCGATCGACTGGGAAAAGCCGGTATCCCAGAGCAGCGATTCCTATTATGGCGCCGCCGCGGAATCCTGGGAAAAAGGGGTGCCCACCACCGCCGAGGTTCCGAATGAGGGAACCTCCGCCACCCGCTATCCCTTCTACGTGGAGCTGGAAAGCGACGAGGGGCTCCTGATGGGTCAGCACGTCTATATCGAGCCCGACGTCGGGGAAAACGGGGACGAAGCCGCCCTCGTGCTGGATGCGGCCTTCTTCAGCGACGCCGCGGAAAGCCCGTGGGTCTGGGCGGAGAACCAGAACGGCAGACTGGAAAAGCGCTCCGTCACCCTCGGCGCTTACGACGAGATGCGCAGCGCCTATCCGGTGCTTTCGGGTCTCGGCGCCGACGACAATATCGCGTTCCCGGAGGAAAGGCTCCGGGAAGGGATGCGCTGCGTCCCCTATGAGGAAGCGGAGATCGATCCGGACATCGTCAAGGAAGGCGGCTGGAACGCCGAAGAGCCGGGCTATGAAGAGGAGTTCGCGGACGACAGGATCTTCGAAGGCGCAATCGTCGGCGGAGAAGAAAGCTTTGACTTTGCCGGGATCGAAAAACCCGCCGAAAGCGAGGCTTACGCCGCAAGCGAAGGGGGGATTGGATGATCCTCGAAATGCGTGACATCGTCAAGGAATACACTCTCGGGCGCACGACGTCCCGGGTCCTCGATCACGTGAACCTGACGGTGGAAGAAGGAGAGTATCTGGCGATCATGGGCCCGTCGGGCTCGGGAAAGACGACGCTTCTGAATCTGATCGGCTGTCTGGACGTACCGACCTCCGGCTCTTACGTGTTCGCGGGACGGGACGTGACGAAGCTTTCGCAGAAGCAGCTTGCCGATCTGCGCAACCGGGAGATCGGATTCGTCTTTCAATTCTTTTATCTCCTTGCGAATATGAACGCCATCGAAAACGTGGCTCTGCCCCTGCTCTATCAGGGGGTGCACAAGAAAGAGCGCATGGAACGCGCCGCCGAAGCGCTCAGGACCGTCGGGCTGGAGGACCGGATGAAATACCGGCCGGATCAGCTTTCCGGCGGACAGAGCCAGCGCGTGGCCATCGCCCGCGCCATCGCCGCCAGGCCCCGCCTGCTCCTGGCCGACGAGCCCACCGGCGCCCTGGATTCCCAGTCCGGAGCCCAGGTGATGGATATTTTCGATATGCTTCACCGGTCCGGAAGCAGCATCGTGATGATCACGCACGACCGGAACGTGGCCGCCCGGGCGGATAAGATCCGCACGATCTGCGACGGCGTCCTTGCGGAGGAGGCGGTGGAAAATGAGTAAGGTGGCCAAACGCCTGCTTGCCGCGCTGCTGGCGATCGCGCTTCTGGTAGGCGGTCTGTGGGGCGTCCTCGTTCTGATCCGCAACCTGAGACGCAAACCGGTAAAGGTTTTCAGCGTCGCGAATTTCGCCACGAACGACATGTACGGGACCCAGTCCGAAACCTCCGGCATGGTGACCAGCGAAGATCTGCAGAAGATCTGGCCGACCGACACCCAGATCATCCGCAAGGTCTTCGTCAGTGAGGGGCAGCGCGTCAAAAAGGGCGACCCGCTCCTCTCCTACGACACGACCCTTTCGGAGATCGATCTGGAACGGGCGCGGCTTGCGGTCGCCAAGGAAGAGCTGGCCCTGGAAAACGCGGAGAAGGAGCTGAAGCTCCTGAAGGCCATGCGGCCCTATTCCAGCACGCTGGTGATCCCCGAAAACAACGTTCAGTACCGCACGGTCGTCCCGCCCCTCTATCTTTCCGGGAACGGGCTGAGTGAAGACGATCCGGCGTATATCCTGATCGGGGAAAACCTGCACTTTACCCCCGAAGACATTCTTGCCTGGATCCCGGAAGAGCCGGCGGAGCCTGCCGAAGAAGAGACCGCTCCCGCGGAAGAGGAGACCGAAGGCGAACCGGAGGCCGGACCGGAAGAGACTCCGGCCGAAGGATCCGGCCCGGGCGTCCGGTACGCGGTGCTTCTGATCCGGGAATACAACGCGCTGAACGGGCGCGTGCTTTCCTCCTACGGCGTGGAGCTTGCGCCGGACGGCGGCATGCGCTTCTTTACCCCCTTCCTCCCGCCCGAAATCGAAGCCTACGACGCGCCGCCGGAGCCCTATTACAAGGAATCCGGCTCCCCGTATACCGCGGCTGAACTCAGACAGATGCGGGACGAAAAACAGAAGGAGATCGAAGAAGGAACGCTGACCCTGAAACTTTCGAAGATCGAGCTGGAGAAAAAAGAGAAAGAAGTCGCCGACGGCGTGGTCAGAAGCGAGATCGACGGAACGGTCACCGCCGTGCGCAGTGCGGAACAGGCCGCCAGCGAAGAGGCGGCGCTTCTGGAGGTATCGGCGGGCGGCGGTTACTACGTCCGCTGCACCATGAGCGAAATGGAACGGGGATCGCTGGTCGTGGGAAGCTCTGTGAACGTCATGTCGTGGATGACCGGCGTCTCCTGCGTCGGCGAGGTGACCGAGATCGGCGATTATCCGGTTTCCGGCGGCTACAGCTACTCGAACGGCAACCAGAACGTTTCCTACTATCCCTTTACGGTGTTCGTCAGCGGAGACGAGGCGCTCCGGGAATTCGATTACGTCTCCGTGACCTATCAGAGCCGGCCGGCCTCCCTCGGCACGTTCTTCCTGCAGAACCAGTTCATCCGCACCGACGGCAGCCGCAGCTTCTGCTACGTGCGCGGCGCGGACGGCCTTCTGGAAGAGCGGACGATCCGGACCGGACGCGATCTCTGGGGCAGCTACACCGAGATCCGCGGCGGCCTGACGATGGCCGATTTCGTGGCCTTCCCCTACGGAAAGAACGTGATCTCCGGCGCGAAGACCGAGGAAGCGGACGCCCAGAGCTTTTACGAAGGATGGTGAGAGAATGCTTCAGAATATAGCCTTGTCCTTTCAGGGGCTCTGGAGCCATAAGCTCCGTTCCTTCCTGACCATGCTCGGCATCATCATCGGCATCGCCTCCATCATCACCATCGTCTCCACCATCAAGGGGACCAGTGAACAGATCAAGGAAAACCTGATCGGCGCGGGGAACAACGTGGTGACCGTGCGCCTGACCCAGGACGGCAATCCACTGGAGCTCTCCTATATGCCGCTTCCCGGCGGGGTAAGGCCTGCGGACGAGGAGGTCCGGGCGGCCGTCGATCAGCTTCCTGACGTCCGGGAAAGCTCGCTTTACCGCGTCCGGCCCTATGCCGGCAATATCTTCTGGAAAAACAACGCCTTCTCCGGCGATCTTTACGGCGTGGATCTCCACTATTTCCCGGTGAACGGATATCAGGTGCGCCTGGGACGCGGCTTTACCGAAAGGGATTTCAGCGAATACCGCAAAGCGGCGATCCTGGACGCCCGGGCGGCGTCACGCCTCTTTGAGGGGGAGAATCCTCTGGGGATGATCCTGGAGATCCAGAGCGAACCCTATACGGTGGTCGGCGTGGTGGAAAAGGAAAACAAGAACGCGCCTGCCATCGAGACCATGCAGGATTATTATCTCTACGCCGACACCTCCGCCGGATGCGTTTTCGTGCCGGAGCATGCCTGGAACGTGCTGTTCCGGTATGACGAACCGCAGATGCTCGCCGTGCGCGCCGAAAAGACCGACGATATGGCCAGGGCAGGCCGCGACGCGGCCGATCTGCTGAACGGAAAGCTGGTATCGGGCGGCGCCGTCCAATACGAGGCGGTCAATCTTCTGGAACGCGCGTCTGAGCTGGAAGCTCTGGCGGGAAGCGCCAACACCCAGCTTATCTGGATCGCCGGGATCTCGCTTCTGGTGGGCGGCATCGGCGTCATGAACATCATGATGGTGTCGGTCACCGAAAGGACCCGGGAGATCGGCCTGAAAAAGGCCCTCGGCGCCCGTAGGACCCGGATCCTGTGGCAGTTTTTGACCGAGGCGGCGGTCCTGACGTCGCTCGGCGGCATCATGGGAGTCGCGGGCGGGATCGGCCTTGCGAAGATGCTTTCCCATGTGATGAGCATCCCCACCGCGGTCAGTATCCCCGCGTGTCTGGTGGCGGTGGCGTTTTCCACGGTCATCGGCCTGTTCTTCGGCCTGGTGCCCGCGGTGAAGGCCAGTAAGCTGAACCCCATCGACGCTCTGCGAAGGGAATGAAACAGCGCAAAAAAGCGCCTGCCTTACAAGGCAGGCGCTTTTTTGCGGTGCGGAAAAATCGCTTGCGGCCGGATCAGAGCTTTTCCATGATCCCGGCGGTACGGGCAAGGAACCTCGACAGCTCGTCGGCTTCAAGCCGGCGGAAGCCGAGAAGAGCCATGTCGTAAAGCTCGGCGGCGATCGTCTTTTTCAGATCGGAGTCTTCCATCGCGGAAAGCTTTTTCACCAGCGGGTGAGAGGAATTGAAGAGGAAGGTTTTCTTTTCCTCCGGCATGGAGGGAGAAGCGGCGCCCCACTGCTTCATCATGTCGCGCATGCGGCGCTCCTCTTCGGGAAGCAGGATCAGGGCGGCGGGTCCGTCCTCCTTCAGATCGGAGGTCCTGACTTCCATCCCGGGATCCAGCTCGCGGATCAGGGCGGCGAGGCTTTCGTCCTCTTCCTGCCCGCCCGCGACGCCCGACAGATCGGAGTCGGCGCGCTTGAAGGAGACGTCCTGTCTTTTGTATTCCAGGAAAGAGATGAAGGCGTTGTCGATCACATGGTCCAGGATCACGGGATCGACGCCGCAGGATTTCAGATAATCCACGTAGGCCGACTGGGAAGCCGGGTCGCTTGCGTAATAGACGATCTTTTTGGCCTTGTCGCCTTCGCCCTCGGAGGGGCAGGTCTCCAGGTATTCCGCAAGGGTCTGGGTCTTGCCGCCCGCGGTCTTGAAGAGGATCGCCTTTTCCACCTTTTCATAAAAGCTTTCGTCCCGGACGCAGCCGAACTTCACGAAGGGATGGATGTCGTCCCAGTATTTTTCGTAGCTTTCCCGTTCGGTATTGAAAAGCGAGGTCAGCTTGTCCGACACCTTCTTGACGATGTGGCTCTGCAGCTTTTTCACCGTGCCGTCGTTCTGCAGGAAGCTTCTGGATACGTTCAGCGGCAGATCGGGGCAGTCGATGCATCCCTTCAGAAGCAGCAGGTACTCGGGGATGACCTCCTTGATGTTGTCGGCCACGAAGACCCGGTTGCAGTAGAGCTTGACTTCGCCCTCCAGATTGCCCATCTCATCCCGGAGCTTCGGGAAGTAGAGGATCCCCTGGAGCCGGAAGGGATAGTCGATGTTGAGATGGATCCAGAAGAGCGGATCGGTCATGTCGGCGAAGACCGCATGGTAGAATTCCTTGTATTCCTCCTCGGTGACGTCCTGCGGCTTCTTGATCCACAGAGGCTCCTTCTCGTTGACCGGGCGTTTTTCCATGCCCTCTTTGTCGTCGGAGCAGGTCAGGGTCAGGGGATAGGGCAGGAAACGGAAATACTTGTCCAGGACCGAACGGATCACGTACCGGTCGAGGTATTCCTTTCCGTCGTCGTTGAGGTGCAGGGTGACCTTTGTCCCGCGGGTCGTGCGGTCGGATTCGGCCATTTCGTAGCCGGAGCTTCCGTCGCTTTCCCAGTAGACCGCTTCCGCCCCCTCCTGATAGGAAAGGGTGTCGATGGTCACTTTGTCCGACACCATGAAGGCCGAGTAGAAGCCGAGGCCGAAATGCCCGATGATCCGGGCGTTTTCGGCGCTGTCCTTGTACTTTTCCAGGAAATCGCGGGCGCCGGAGAAGGCGATCTGGTTGATATACTTTTTTACCTCGTCGCCGGTCATGCCGATGCCGTTGTCCTCAAAGCTCAGGGTGCCCGCTTCCTTGTCGGCGTGGACCGTCACGGCGAAGGTCTCGCCTTCGGCAAGCTCGGCTTCGCCGATGCCGCAGAGCCCCTTGAATTTGGAGATCGCGTCGGAGCAGTTGGAAACCAGCTCTCGCACGAAGATATCCTTCTCGGAGTAGAGCCATTTTTTGATGATGGGGAATATATCCTCGGTGCTGATGGATATGGAGCCCTTTTCTTCAATCACGGTGAAATCAGATCCTTTCCCGGTTTTATTCTATGATCACATGCGCTCGGGAGCGGAGACCTTGAGAAGACCCAGGACGTTTTTCAGGACGCTTCTGGTGTCCTCGCAGAGCTGCATCCGCGCCAGCGCCAGGGGACGCTCGGCCTCCCGGATGCGGTGGGCGTTGTAGAAGGTGTGGAACAGGGACGCGGTGTCGGTGAGATATTTGGTCATGCGCGCGGGCTCGAAATCCCGGACCGCGACGCGGATCTCTTCGGGAAGCCGCGCGAGCTTCTTGATCAGAGCGACTTCTTCGGGAGAGGAAAGCAGGGAATAATCGATCTCTTCTCCCGCGGTCTCAAAGCCCTCGGCCCGCAGTCTGGCAAGCAGCGAACAGATCCGGGCGTGCGCGTACTGCACGTAATACACGGGGTTGTCGCTTTCCTGCTTCACCGCCAGCGCCAGGTCGAAATCCAGATGGGTGTCCACGTTTTTGGAATTGAAGATGAAGCGGGCGGCGTCCACCGGGATCTCGTCCAGCAGGGTCGAAAGGGTGATCAGCTTGCCGGTGCGCTTGCTCATGCGGACGGACTCGCCGTTTTCCTTCAGCTCCACCAGCTGATAGAGCATGAATTTCAGATGGTCGGGATTCACGCCGACGGCTTGCATGCCCGATTTGAACCGGCGCACGTGGCCGTGGTGATCGGCGCCCCAGACGTCGATGCAGGTGTCGAATCCGCGCTTCTCGAATTTGTTGCGGTGGTAGGCGAGATCCACGGCGTAGTAGGTGTAGAAGCCGTTGGCTTTGACGATGACCTCGTCCTTTTCGCCGCCGAAATCGCTGGTGCGGAGCCATTTCGCCCCGTCCTTTTCATAGAGATAGCCGCCTTTTTCCATCAGCTCCACCGTCTCGGCCACGTAGCCGGTGTCGTGAAGCTCCGATTCGAGAAACCAGCAGTCGTAATTGACCTGGTAGCGGGCCATGTCGCGCTTCATCCGGGCGATGTTTTTCTGAAGGCCGTATTCGGTCAGGGCCTTCCGGCGCTCTTCGGACGGGACGTCCAGGTATTTGTCTCCGTATTCTCCGGCGAATTCCACGGCAAGGTCGGTGATATATGCGCCCTGATACCCATCCTCCGGGAAAACGACCGCGTCCTCGCCCTTGAAATGCTGGATATACCGTGCCTCCAGGGATTCTGCGAATTTCGCCACCTGATTGCCCGCGTCGTTGACGTAGAATTCCCGCCATACGTCGTACCCCGCGCGCTCCAGGAGAGAGGCGAGCGTGTCGCCCAGAACGCCGCCGCGGGCGTTGCCGAGATGCATGGGCCCGGTGGGATTGGCCGAGACGAATTCCACCATCACCCGTTCTCCCCGGCCGATGGAAAGCGAACCGTAGCTTTCTCCGGCCCTTTCGATGCTTTTCAGCACGGCGCCGAAGAACACGTCGCCGAAGGTCACGTTGATGAATCCGGGACCGGCCACCGAAACCGTGCGGAAGACGGTGCCCGAAAGATCCATCCGGCGCGTGATCTCCTCGGCGATCTTCCGGGGAGAGGAACGCATCGGTCTGGCCAGGATCAGGGCGAAGGTGGAGGAAAGATCGCCGTTCTGGGCGTCGTTCGGCTCCTCGCAGGGCGGTTCGGGCAGATCGACCCCGGGCAGGGCGCCCTCGGCGATCGCACGGAGACAGGCCTCCCTGACGAGGGATGCGAGCTCTTCCTTCGCATATTCATAGGGGTTCTTGAGAATGGGATAGTCCATCGAGGTTTCCTCCGTCAAAAGATCGGTTTTACCAGAACGTCCAGCTCGCTCGTGCCGCTGGGAGTGTGATCCACCTCCAGCGAATAGCCCACGTGGATCCGCCCGCCCATATCGTTCAGGGCGACGTCCACCTCGTAGGGCTCGATGCCCACCACGATGCTGCCGAATTCGGTGTTGTAGTAGGAATGCTGCTTTTTGCCCTTTACGAAGGACATGTAGGATTCCACCGCGCCGCATCGTTTCATGGCCACCGATTTGGCGTTGGCAAGGATGGTGGTTCTGGTGCCGGACATACCGGTGATATCGCTTTCATCGTATTCGATTTTGTAGGCCTGCCCGCGGCGGGAGAAGGAGCCCTCGGTGGCAAACTGGATGTTTTCGGGGCCGTTTTCACCGCCGTGCACGCCGGAAATGGTGACAAGTGCTTTGATCGGTTCCATAAGTATTCCTCAATGAGATGCGTATTTTTCGGAAATGTCTATTTTCTCGGTCCGCCCCGCGATCTCGCTGCCCAGGAACATGGAGCCCACGGCGGCGAAGCCTTCAGGAAAGTCGGTGACGTAAAAGCTCACGCCGGGATCGCGTCCGTCGGAAAGGGCACCGTCGGCGGTGAGCGCGTTTTTGACCTCCTCCGCGGCGGCGGCTCCGGCGTCGATCAGGGTCACCTCGTCGCCCATCACGCTTCCGATGACGTCGCGGATGATCGGATAGTGGGTGCAGCCGAGGATCAGCACGTCGACTCCCTCGTCCCGGATGGGAGCCAGATATTCCCGGACGACGGTTTCCAGAACCACGTCGCCCCGGCGGATCCGGCCGGCTTCGATCAGGGGGACCAGAAGCGGGGTGGCGCGGCTCACGACCGAAAAATCCGGAGCCAGAGAGGCGATGATCTTTTCATACAGACCGCTTCGGATGGAGCTCGCGGTGGCGATCAGGCCGATCCGGCCGTTTTTCGTGGCGGCCGCCGCCTTGCGCGAGGCGGCGTAGAGCACGCCGGAAACCGGGATGCGGGGATCGGGATCGATGGCGTCCAGAACCGTGGAGGCTGTGCCGCAGGCGATGAGGATCCGCTTGACGCCCATGGAGGAGAGAAACGCGATATCCTCCCGCGTGTAGCGGATCAGGGTCTCCCGGGACCGGGTGCCGTAGGGTACGCGCCCGGTGTCGCCGAAGTAGAGGATCCTTTCGCCGGGCAGAACGCGGATCAGCTCCTTGACCGCGGTCAGACCGCCCAGACCGGAATCGAATACGCCGATGGGACGATTGTCCATGCCTTTTCCCTCCGTCAAGCCTTTGCTTCGCCGTGCTCCTCCAGAGCGCAGACCACCAGCCGGTCAACCAGATCTCCGTAAGGGACGCCGGCGGCGTCGAAAAGCTTGGAATACATGCTGATATCGGTAAAGCCGGGCAGGGTGTTGATCTCGTTGAAGACGATCTCGCCGTCCCTTTCCCGGAGGAAGAAGTCCACCCGGGACAATCCGCGTCCGTCCAGGGCGGAGAAGATGCGGATCGCAGTCTCGCGGATTTTATCCGAAACGCCCTCGGGGAGCTCCGCGGGGATCACCAGGACGGAGGCGGCGTTGTTGTATTTCGCGTCGTAGGAATAGAATTCCTCGGCGGGCAGGACCTCGCCCACCACGGCGGCTGTGGGTTCTTCGTTGCCCAGGACGGCGGTTTCCAGCTCGCGGCCGACGACGGCCTCCTCCAGCACGATCTTCCTGTCGTGGGCGAACGCCAGCATGACCGCGTCCCGGAGGGAAGCGCGGTTCTTCACCTTGGAAATGCCGACCGAACTGCCGGCGTTGGCCGGCTTGACAAAGAGGGGATAACCGAGCTCTTCTTCGGCCCGGTTCAGGAAGGAATCGGGAGCTTTGTCGTAATCGTGACGCCGGAAGACCAGATATTTGGCCTGGGTGACGCCGATGCTCGCCGCGACGAGCTTGGTGAAGCTTTTGTCCATCCCGACGGCGGAGGCAAGAACGCCGCAGCCGACGTAGGGGATGCCGGAAAGATCGAAAAGCCCCTGGATGGTTCCGTCTTCGCCGTTTTTGCCGTGAAGCACCGGGAAGATACAGTCAAGTCTCCGGAATTCCGGCGTTTTGCCGAGGATCACCATGCCGTGCGCCGCCCGGTCCGGAAGGATCGAGCAGGGCAGGATCCCCGGATCCTTTTCCCAGTCGCCGGTCTTCATGGCGTCGGTTGAGCCGGGATAGAGCAGCCAGCGGCCGTCCTTCGTGATGCCGATTTTGGTAATATCGTATTTCGCGGGCGAAAGATGGGAAAGAACCGACGCCGCCGAAACGCAGGAAACCTCATGCTCCGAGGAAGCGCCGCCGAAAACGACGCAGATCCGGATCTTAGTCATGCCGTCATGCCTCCGAAAAGAAAACGTTACTGCCGGGAGCAGGGCGTAAAAAACCCCTCCGCAAAGAATAAGTATAGCACAAAGCGGGGCTCCTTTTCAAGTGCCGCGAGCCGTTTTTTCGCGATTCCGGGAAACGCTTTCCGCCCGGGGAAAGCGCTCCGCTCCCCTCCCGCACGGAGGGGGCGGGAGGGGAGCGGAAGGCGCGTCCGCCTTTTTGCCAAAAGAGAAGGGGAGAGCGGGGGAAAGGACGCGGAAATCGGGCATTTTGACTATTGTCAAGGGGACGGGTTTATGATATGATTATTTCATAAAAGTGGGCGTTTCTGCGCTTCCCTTTCCGGAAAGAACCGGAGGGAGAAAAACAGGACGTTTCCGCTTTCTCCTTGGTATTCAATGTCGAGAAAGGAATATACAGCATGAAAGTACAGATTACCGAAACCGTCCTGAGAGACGCCAATCAGTCGCTGATGGCGACCCGCCTTCCTTACGCGGATTATGAGAAGATCCTGCCCGTCATGGACAAGGCCGGGTATTATTCGGTGGAATGTTGGGGCGGCGCGACCTTCGATTCCTGCCTGCGTTATCTGAACGAGGACCCGTGGGAAAGGCTCCGCAACATCCGCAGGAATATGCCGAACACCAGGCTGCAGATGCTCCTGCGCGGACAGAACCTCCTCGGCTACAAGCATTATCACGACGACGTGGTGGAAAAGTTCGTGGAGCTCTCCATCAGGAACGGCATCGACATCATCCGTATTTTCGATGCGCTCAACGATTTCCGCAATCTGGGCACCGCTCTCGACGCCACGATGAAATACGCCACTCCTAAAACCGTCGCTTCGGGCTGCATTTCCTACACGCAGTCCCCGGTCCACACCGTGGAAAAGTACGTGGAGATGTGCAGGGAACTCAAGAATATGGGCTTCCAGACCATCTGCCTGAAGGATATGGCCGGCACCATGAGCCCCTTTGAAGCCGAAGGTCTGATCAAGGGCATCAAGGACGCCGTGGGCGACATGCCCGTGATCCTGCACACCCACTGCACCACCGGCATGGCCTACATGACCGTCACCAAGGCCGTCGAATCCGGCGTGGACGTGGTGGACGCCGCCACCTCCTGCTTCTCCAACGGCACCTCCCAGCCCGCCACCGAGACCATCTTCTACGCTCTCCAGCAGTACGGCATCGAATCCGGCCTGGACGAGAAGGTCATCAACGAGGTTAACGATTTCTTCAAGCCGGTCAAGCAGAAATACCTCGACAACAAGACCATGAACCCCAAGAGCCTCGGCACCGATTCTCAGGCCCTTGTCTACAAGGTCCCCGGCGGCATGCTTTCCAATATGATCGCCAACCTCACCGATATGCACGCCATGGATAAATTCGACGCGGCTCTGGCCGAGATCCCGGCGGTCCGCAAGGATCTGGGATATCCCCCGCTGGTCACTCCGCTGAGCCAGATGGTGGGCAACCAGGCGGTCACCAACGTGCTGATGGGCGAACGCTACAAGCAGATCTCCAAGGAAGTCAAGAATTATTTCAAGGGCGAATACGGCATCGCCCCCGCGCCGGTCAGCAAGGAGCTGCAGGACAAGATCCTGGGCGAAGGCGGCGAACCGATCGACTGCCGCATCGAAGACAGCGAGCGCACCGGCGAAGAATTCCGGAAGGCCAAAGAGGATCTTGGCGATCTCGCGCGGACCGAGGAGGATATCATGAGCTATATCTGCTTCCCCGATCAGGCGAGAAAATTCCTTGAAGCCCGCAAGGCCAAAGAGGAAAACATCGCCCCCTACACCATCGAAGCGATCGACTGACCGACGTTTGAGTTTCTGAAAGGAAGGTATCGGGATATGAAATATAAAGTTACGCTGAAGGGCGTCACCTACGAAGTCGAAGTGGAAAAGGGAGAAGCCATTCTCCTGGACGAATACGAAGCAAAGGC
>JAEEGL011840724.1_pt1 | contig 13405 bp, 12 predicted proteins | sample 9134231 | NCBI WGS metagenome assembly JAEEGL01 (sample SAMN16246548, study PRJNA631951) | gut metagenome | biome: gut microbiome; feature: rumen; material: fiber-attached | host: Bos | place: Iran: Karaj | collected 2018-10 | reverse complement strand
GGGCAAACAAAACATCCACGCCGATGACCGCCGGCTCATTCCCTTTTGTGTTAAGTCTATTCATGACTTCCTCAAACTCTTTGCGGTCCCAGCTCAGCGGATCGCTGCCCAGCGCTGCCAGAGTCTTTTCATCGATCTGCACGATGACGATCTTGCCTGCCGAGATGTTTCCCTTCTGATAGAGACGGTCGGCAAAAGAAAGATCGGCATGTTCAACGAATGAAAGCCGGCTGAAAAAGATGCTGAAGAGAGAAAGCAGCACCAGGATCAGGACCAGGATCTTTTTATTCTTATCTAGCCTTCCCAGCATCGGCTCTCCTCAAACAAAGCAACGAGTCTTTCGTCCACTTCACCGAAACCGGCGATCTTATGTAAGTGGGCGATCGCCTCTTCCGGCGTTTTCGGCTTCTTGTATTCGCGATCGGAAGCGGTCCGTGCTTCAAAGATATCTAAGATCGTCAGGATCCTGACCTCTTCCGGGATCGCTTCCGCTTTCAGCCCCTTCGGATAACCTTTGCCGTTCAGCAGTTCATGATGCATCGCCGCCCAGGTCTTGACGTGCGACATGTCCTTGGGGAAGGCCATCCCGGCAAGCAGTTTTTCCGTTTTGACGACGTGGTCGTGCATGATCGCAAATTCCTCATCGGTCAACGTGCGGTAAGCGACCGAAAGCTGATGAAGTTCATCGTCTTTCAGATACGGATATTCTTTCCCCTCCGCATCTCTAAAGGTCCAGGCCGCAAACTCCTGAAGCTTTTCCCTGCGGTCATCGAGGATCTTCACGTCCGCTTTTTCGACATAAGAAAGAAGTTCGTCACAGTTCCTGTCGGTCTTTTCCCGTTCCTCTTTCGTGATCCTTCCTTCCAGTTCCATGATCCGCGCCTTCAAAGAAAATTCCTTCATCCGGTGTTCGATCTCTTTTTTCTGCAGCGGCCAGAGCCTCGTGTTTTTATTCATGATGTCGACCGGCGTCACGAGCTTGCCTAAGTCGTGGAGCCAGATCGCCGTGATCAGTTCGTCGTAATGTTCCTTTTCAAAAGGAAGTGTTCTGTTTTTTTTCTCCGCCTTTTGATTCAGGAAATCCAGAAAACGCCGGCCGTAGACAGCCATGTTGCGGGTGTGGTTCTCGTTGAACGGCGTCAGCTTGCCGATGGCACCGATGCTGGTGCGCACATACGAATCGAACAGATCGCGGATCTGTTTGGTATAACGGACGTTCTGTATCGCGACGGCCGCCTGCGAAGCCAGAGACGCCATGACCCTGCGGCTCTCTTTGGAGAACGGGACCGGATGTCCTTCTTCATTCAAGGCATTGATCAGTTGCAGGACGCCGATCTGTTCGCCTTTCGGGTTCTTCATCGGCACGACCAGAACGGAAGAAGTATGATAACCCAGATTTTCATCGTAAGCCCGCGGTCCCGAATAGACTTGATCCAAAGATGTGTCGTAGGCGTCATCGATCGAGATGATCTTGTCTTCCAGTAAAGCCAGCGAGGAGATGTGCTCGCGGTCGATCGGTACCGGCGGAAGACCGATGACTTCGCCCTTTCCGCCCTGATAGGTCCCCAGGGTGTGGTTGGCCATGATCGTGAAGAAAAGATGGCCGTCTTTCTTCAGATATAAGGTACCGGCATCGCAGCCCGTAATCTCCATCGCGCTGTCGATGATCTTCTTCAGAAGGACACGGATGTCTTTCTCGGCAGTCAAAGCGATCCCGATATCGAGGATCTTATCCATCTTTTCCATGTTCATATGACGATCTCCATCCCTTCCTTGCCGAAGACGCAGCCGTCTCCTGCTTTTTCTTCTTCCGCTTCCAGTGTCACATCATCATCCGCATATCCGTAGTGACCGATCAATACCTTTTTGATCCCGGCTTTCTTTCCCAGATCGATGCCCTGCATATAGTCGGAGTGGCCGTAACCGGCTTTGTTGTGCCCCGGCAGGTCATTGCCGTCAAAGATCAGAAGATCGCAGTTTTCAAAAAAGCGTTCCGCTTTCTTTTCCTTGTCAAGTGCTGCCTCATGATCCAGGGCGTAGCCGAGCTTCTTCCCTTCGTTTTCCAGAACGAAAGAAAGACACCCGTCCGGATGACAGGAACGCAGCGTTGAAACATTAAGGTCTTCGATCACGAAGCCTTCTCCTTCCCGGATCTCATGGAAATGAAGATCGCAGGGGAATCCGGAAAGCTTGATCGGCCAGTACGGCGGACCGATCAAAGCGTCCAGCAGTTCAAGGAGATCTTTTCCTTTCCTTGTTTCGCCGTAGATATGGACCTGTCTTCCTGCCTCATACAAAAACGGACATTCAAAAAGTCCCAGCACATGATCGATGTGCAAGTGGCTCAGCAATATATGGACCGGCTTTTCATCCGCAACGAGCTTTTCACTGTTCAGGATGCCGGTACCGGCATCAAGAAACAGATGCATGCCCGCATCAACGTAGTAACAGGAGCTGTTTCTTCCGTAGCCTTTCTTATCTTCTTCGACGGAAACGAAAGAACCGCGTGTTCCCAGGATCTTGACCTTCATCATCTTCTACTCCTCATTCTGCGTTCATCCCTTGAAGACCAGCGCCTGATAAGGCTTCAGGAAGAGCGTTCCGCTTTCTTCCTTCAGTTCTTCGTAATTGTTTAAGACAAGACCTTCTTTCTTCACAAAGTCCGGAAGCGGATACTTCCGCTCTCTTTTGGAGAAGTTGGCCAGGACGAGATACTTCTTTCCTTCTTCTTCCCTGGTATAGGCGACGATCTTTCTGTTGGCAGGGTCGTATTCTTTTGTCTGCCCGTGAATGAAGAGCGGATCGCTTTTTCTGAGCTTCAGCAGCTTCTGATAGAAGCGATAGACTGACCTTTCGCTCTGCAAGTCTTTTTCGGCATTGATGTCCTTATAGACCGGGTTCATGCATTGCCAGGGCTCATGACCCTTGTTGAAACCGGCATTGACGGATGCGTCCCATTGCATCGGCACTCTTGCGTGATCCCGTGCACCGTAGCGGATGAAGCGGAACGCCAAGGCTCCCGGCATGCCGTAGCCTTTCATCAGGTCGTAGACGAAGTGCGAGACCGGATCTTTCATCTCATCAATGTTTCTGAAGGCACAGTTGGTCATGCCGATCTCCTGTCCCTGGTAGATGAACGGTGTGCCGTAACCAAGATAAGTGATCGCCGCCAGCATCGTTGCCGCCTCATAACGGTAGTGTTTCGAGTCGATGGAGAAGCGGTCCACACAGCGCGGGTTGTCATGGTTCTCCAAGACCAGCGTGTTCCAGCCCTTGCCGTAATTATCGGTCTGCGGTCCGAACAAGCCTTCCTTGAACTGCTTCATATCGAACGGCTTATAGAAGAACTTCGCTCCGCCGATGTTGTCGGAATCCAGGTGGGCGAAATTGAAGATCGCATCGAGTTCTTTGTTTTCTTCTTTTACATATTCCAAAGCGTTCTCTTTGGAAGGATGGTAGGACTCACCGACCGAGAAGCTGTCGTAATTGCCTAAGGCTTTTTCGTTGAGCTCTTTCAAAAACTCGTGCATCCGCGGTCCGTCGACAAAGAAGGACGAACCTTTCTGGAAGGACTTCGACGTGTCGTCCTTGAACGGATAGACCTTGGAAAACATATTGAAGACATCAAAACGGAAACCGTCCACGCCCTTTTCCAGCCAGAACTTGAGGATGTCGATGATCTCTTTCCGCAGTTCTTCGTTCTCCCAGTTGAGGTCGGCCTGTTCCTTGCAGAAAAGATGGAGATAATATTCGTCCGTTCCCGAGATCCATTCCCAGGCAGAGCCGGTAAAGGTCGACGCCCAGTTGGTCGGCGGCTTCAGCAGACCGTTTTCTTCTCTGCCCTTGCGGATGATGTAGTAATCCCGGTACTTGGAGTCCTTGTCTCTGAGTGCTTCCTTGAACCAGGGGTGCTCCGTCGAACTGTGGTTGATGACCATGTCCATGATGACCTTAAGATCTCTCTTGTGGCATTCTTCCAGCAGGCGATCGAAATCCTCCATCGTGCCGAACTTCTCGTCGATGTCCTTATAGTCACTGATATCGTAGCCGTAATCATAGTCCGGTGACTTGTACAGAGGCGAGAACCAGATCGCCGTCGCTCCAAGCTCTTTGATGTAGTCGAGTTTTGAAAGGATACCTTGGATGTCGCCCCAGCCGTCATCGTTACCGTCCTTGAACGAAAACGGATAGATCTGATAGACGACCGCATTTTTATACCATTGTGTCTTCATAAGTCTCTTCCTTTTCTTTCATTCTACCAAAAGAAAAGAAGGCGTTGCCTTCCGTTGTATCTTCAGCTCTTCTTATCGAACTTGTGTCCGCATTTCGGACAGGTGATCTCGATCTTTCCCTTGCCCCGCGGGACACGCAGTTTCTGTCCGCAGTTGGGACAGATGTAATAGCGGTGGTCCTTGAGGTCGATCGCCCGAGCCTTGTATCTCTGAAACTTGCTGACGAGTTTCCAGCGCAGCTCCATGTACTTCTGATTTTCCATACTGCGGCGGTTGACGTTGGTGGAGAAGGCCCGGAACAGTGAATATAGATAGCCGATGAACGAGATGCGGGTCAAAACGCCGGTCTTCAGAAACACGTCCAGAACGACCAGAAACAAAGACGCGAAGCAGACATCCCTGCCGAAGGTATCGCTGCCGTTACGCCGTTGTAACCACCTATACAGTTTACGTTTCCAATTTTCCAGATCCGTTTTATTCATCCTGCTGCCTGCTTTCTTTTATCACTGCGGCATCACATATTCAAACTGCCGCTGCATCATCTTTATTTTAGTCTCGTTTGAAGGGGCGTTCAAGCTCGTGGGAAAGGGCACTTCTTTCCTTATGGTGCATCCCGTTTGCAGGAACGCGGCACTTTATATAACATGAAAGAAAAAGGAGTCTTGATATGATCAAAGTCTACGGAAGTCTGAAATGTCCCTATTGCGTCGTCTTGAAAGAAAACCTCGATCAGAACAAAGTCGTTTACGACTTCATCGATATCCTGGAGAATCTGGGAAATCTGGGTTCCTTCCTTGCCTTGCGCGACAAGGATCCCGTCTTTGACCATCTCAAATCGGTCGAAGACATCGGTGTCCCTGCGCTGGTCGATGACAGCGGAAAGGTCTGGGTCGACTGGGAGACCTGGCTGAAGGAAAACGGCTATACGGTCTTCGTTCCGGAATCGACCTTGAGCGCCCCGTCCTGTTCCCTGGACCGTAAGGGCTGTTAGCCTCCCCCAAACAAAATGCAGCCGCAGCATTGCCGCGGCTTTTTTATTCTTCGATCCTCTTGTATTCGCCGAACGAGTAGGACGGCATCTCATAGAATCTTCCGGTCTCTTTATTCAGATACATCGTGCCGACGCCCGGGATATACAGTTCGCCTTGCGCATTCAGACGCAAGAACGGCCAGCTGAGTGTTTGCGATGCGTGGTTCAGATGCCCGCCGTATCCTTTTTCGTCGTTAGCCTTGTTGAAGTTTTCGATCGCATCGTAAGCCTCTTGTGATTCTTCGATGATGATATCCAGGGCTCCGTCTTCATGGAAGATGAATTCCAGGGTATACGGATCTTTAACGGAAAAATCCAGCTCCGGGTGTTCGGACTTCATGCCGATATAACCGGTATAAAGGAACTTTCCGGGCAGATAAGAAGCGATCTCTTCCATCTCCGCATCCGTCTTGTATTCGGGAACTTCTTGGATGCGCTGTTTCACCATCTCGTTGTCATTGATCTCTTTGACGACGAAATCCTGTACATCGCCGCCGGGAGAGATATTGTCATAAGATGTCGAGCCGTCTTTCCGGATCATCATGCAGCGGCCTTCGCTGAGGCCGTGCACGCTGTCATCGCCGGGGATCGTGACTTCGCCTTTGCCTTCCAGTATGGCAAAGTATGTGATGCCGCCGTGATGACGGACGATCCCGCAGGTCCCCCGGATCGACAGCGAAGCATTCTCCGTTTCAAAAGAAAGCTCTTCATCGTCTTCAAGCTCCCTGTTCACACAGAAGAACAGACCGCCCTTTTCAAGGAAGATCTTCAGTCCGTTCCCTTCCTGCGTGATCGAAGTCTTCGAATCCTCGTTCATCTTCACCAGCATGTCTTCATCCAGAAGGATCCAGTCAAAACTTTCCGTTTCCGTTTTGACACCGTAACCGCTGTAAAGATTCATTCCGGCGAAGCCTGCCTGGTCCTTCTCGCCGTCATTGACATTGACGGTCCCCACCAGATCCTCCAGAACGAACTGTTTCGCTTCCGCCGACTGTATCGGCGTTTCTTCGTTCCCTTCGGATGCCGGTGCCCCGCTTGAACAGGCGCACAGCAGAGATATCATGATCACAAGTAGTATCTTTCTCATATTTCCGTCTCCCCGTATACCATTTTAACAAGACTTTCATGATGCTGTCCCTCTTCCCTATGAAAAAACCGTCTCTTTTCAAATTGTCTTCTACTTTCTTTATCCCCGATAATGAAGACAGGAGGAAGAACTCATGGAAAAAACTTATGATATCAACCAAGTCGCTCTGATGAGCGGATTCACGACCCGGACACTTCGCACTTACCTGAGCCAGGGCATATTGAACGGAAACAAGATCGACGGCGTCTGGAGATTTTCCGAAGAAGACGTCGACCGCTTCTTTTCCGATCCCTATGTCAAAGAAGGCCTGCGCATCAAACGCAACAACCTCGTCTATGACTTCTTAGGCCAAAGACACACGAAAGAAAAACGGACCTGCGTGGTCCTCGATGTACCTGCAGGGCTTGTTGAAGGAAACAAGATCTCCGCTCTTTTCTGCAAGGAGATGGAAGCTGCTCAGGACGTCGTCTTCAACTATATCTATGAAGAAGACAGCTGCCGCATCATCCTCTCCGGCAAAGAGGAAGAAGTCATGCGCCTGCTGGAGGCATACAGGAAACTCTCCTGAATAAACGTTGATTCATATAAAAAACCTCTTTCCTTCTTTCAAAGCAGCAGGAGCCGCAACGAAACAGATCGGAAAGAGGTTTTTTGATCATTATAAGAACGAAAACAGATCACTGTTCCGCAGTTTCTTCCTGCAGTACCTTCGGCATCATGTATCCGCTGCCTGTGCTGGCCATCATGCATACGGCAACGTAGTGTAAACCGGAAGAGATGAAGTGCAGCAGGAAGCTGTTTCCCCGGGCAGTGTTGACGACGATCAGGATCCCCGCCGTGACCAGCAGGATCGAACCAAGCGAAGTCCGTGAGGAATGGATGAACGCACTGACCACAAGGGCCGCCCCGGCGATCACGTATAAGACCGCGAGATAACGCAGGAACCCGAAATCTCCCTGCTGCCGCATGACGAAATACGTTCCGGCCGCGGAAAGCGCGATCCAGATCAGGATGCGGAAGATGCCCGGCTTATCTTCATCGATGAAGTCGTAACAAAGCAAGACGTACGCGCCGATGTATAACAGAGCGCCTGCTGTGATCGAAACGGTCATGACGAGATCCGCTCCGGTCAGAAGAAGGATCGCAAAGATGATCAGCAGATGGAAACGGTCTTTTTTCCTCCGGTATCCGTAGAACGCGATGATCAGGATCAGCAGACCGATCACGGCTTTACATAAGCTGATCGTTCCCGGATAGCGGTCGAACAGAGCGGTAAAGAATTCCTTGAACAGGAAGACCTGCTGGATCAGGAAGAAACAGATGATCGGAAGCGGACGGAAACGGATGGCTTTTGATATATATCCGCGTTCTTTTTTATAACGGTGACGCAGCCACATCGAAAGCAGCGTGATGACAAACAGCACGGAAGTGACTGCCAGGACACCCGCCATCAGGATGAAAAGCGTCAGATCCCGCCAGGACAGACCGTAGGGGCTTTCGTAGGCACGGACGAGCAGTTCAAAGCTGGCGGCCGTCTTCTCCGTCTCGTTCTTTGCGGAGACCTCAAAAGAACTATCGGGGACCAGAGAACTGCCCGAAGACGTGAAGTCGATCTTCATCACATCGCCGGCATGCATCTGCGCGGTATATGTCCGGGTGTCTTCCGGCGAATGCCTTCCCGTCTGGAATCCCGCCTCCAGGACCTCCACCTGCTGGTCTTTCAGAGAACGGATGGATACGCTGTGATCGGCGTCCTGAGGGATCAGCACGTAAGTCTTGAAATCGCGTAAGCCGAGGTAATGATACGATCCGGCTTCGGTATCGCCGTATTCCATCGTTTCCAGAGCCTTTCCGTTCCTATAGAGCGTGATCACCGTATCACCGGACACGAACAGCATCCGATACTCGGAAGAACCGCTGTACAACTCCTTCGGATCGTCCGCGGAAAAGACCCATGACACATAGAGCTCCGGTGTATGCGTCTGTAAGAGGTTGGAGCCTACGGATGCGTTCTGATTGTAGCGGCGGAAGGAGTTGCCCGCATTCACATAATCCAGGATCAGATACGCGACCTGATTCATCAGCAGGTTTGCTTCCACGCGGTTTTCTTCGTTGACCAGGATCGGGTTATCCGCCAGATCGAACAGACGTCTTATGAGACTGACGGCGTCATGTTTTTCCCACAGCGAGATGAGGTTCTCCTGCAGGTGATCATGATAGGTCTCCACATCCGGGCAGACATTCAGCATGCAGTCCATCAAGACTCTCAGCTGGCTGTTCATATCCGGATTTGCCCAATAGGCGATGCCGGTGAGTTCTTCGTAGACCTTGTCCGCCTTCTTCCGTTTTTCCCAGAAATCGGAATCGGTCTCCATCGTCGGCGTGAAGTAGGTGATGCCGTAACGGGAATATCCCCAGTCGGCAAACGGGACGTTCGGGACCGGATCCATCTTCCCGCAGATATTGAAGATGTTTTCGTAAAGTTTCGGCCGCGTCTCCCGGACCGTCATCGGCGTCGCAAACGTATAGGCAAACACCGTCTCCTGTCTGAAGGTATCAGAATCCGACAAAAGGGATGCGGTGATGTTGGAGACCGCTGCAGCCCTCGAGAAACCGGAGAGCCAGATCTTCAATTTTCCTTTGAGACGGTTCTCCGAAATATAACCAAACACACGGTCATAAACCAGATGTGCGGCGCCGGAGAAGCCGTCGGGATTCTTGCCGGTACCGATGGAAAGGTTGGATTCCCATTCGTCCATATATCCCTGTCCGCAGATCCCCAAAGCAATCAGTTCGAAGGAATCCTCTCCTTCCCCGATCGTCTGATGTCCCATGACCGTGGAGACCGTATACATGCTGGGGTCTTTATCGTAATCGTCACTGCGCAGATCGGTGAATCCCGCCTGGTCCAGGAAAGAACGGGCATAATAATCCGGCTGCTGGTTCTCTCTGACGATCTTCTTGTTCGGACGGAACGCGGAAGTCGCCAAGCCCAGAGACAGCTTGGCCAGATCGTGATTATAGACCCGGGCATCGTTTTTGAACCAGGAGCGGTTGAACGGGACGCGCAAAGTGCGGTCTTCTTGCGTCGTGATCACATAAAAAGTATCGACCAGATCGACAGTCTCTTCAGATCCTTCTTCCGCTCGGACTGTCGTGATCGGAGCCAGAACGGCAAATATTATAAGTAAGCAGATCATGATCTTTCTCATGTTCATCACTTTTATTCTATAGAAAACGGCTTTGGTTTTAAAAGATGTGATCGCAAACTGCATCTTTGTATTCAGAAGACCGTCTTGCGAAAACGCATCCTGCGAAAGAACAACAAAAAAAGAGGCATCTTGCCTCCGTTTCAGTTGTCTGTTTTTAAGATTATTTTTTCAGTTACTCGACAGCTTCAAACTCGTTATCTTCGCCTTCGCCGAAAGAAACCAGATCGTTGATCATTTTAGCGATCGTTTTTGATGAATACTCTTTTGCTTCATCGCGATTGTATGTATTAACGAAATGTCTTTCTTTGCGAGAGATAGATGCAACATAGCCTGTTTCACCGCTATATTTGTTGGTCCATTTAATTACCATTTTTGTTTCTCCTCCCTTACAATTTTTTAATTATAATCGATTTTTAATAAAAAAGGCAAATATTTGAAACCGAAGGATGCCCTGTCTCGTTGTTTTTCGCTCATCACACCTTTGCGGCATTAACTACAGTCCCAGCTCCTTGCAAAGCGCATCGTAACGTTTCTGCTCCTTTTCTTTTACGGGCTTGGAAGCATCCTTAAAGCAATGATCAAAAACGTCCGCGTCTTTCAGCAGCTCATCCATGGGGCTGTCTGTCACACCTTTGTCGTCGTGGTGATAGATCGCCGAACAGATGATCTCCGTCTCTTCCGGCGTCGTGAGCCCCAGCTTTTCAAGTATCTCTCTTCCAAGCTCATCACCGAGATGGGCGTGGTCATCATAGGAACCGGTCATGTAGGCATGCATATCATGAAGCATTCCGGCCATTGCCGCAAGTTCCGGATCAAGTCTTCTCTTCTTTGCCAGAACCTGTGCAGCCAAAGATACACCGTACAGATGGGCTGTTGCGTTTATTCGTTTTTCTTCGTCTTCGATTTTGTTGATCTCCCTGTCTGCATATGCACGTAATTCTTTCAATCTGCTCATTTACCAAGTCTCCCCAGATCGTCTTTTTTATCTGATATCCGTTATCTTTCTTATATCAAGCGACCGTCCAAATGGTCACACTCATGACAGATCGTTTGAGCTGTGAGGCCGTTGTATTTTCCGTGCTTTGGCCGAAAGTCCTGATCCAGATAATCGACCTCGATCTCTTTATATCTTGTGCAAGGTCTTAAGCCGTCCAGCGAAAGACAGCCCTCTTCCGTCTGATACTCTCCGGTCTTCTTGCTTATCACCGGATTGATCATAGGAAAAACAAACGGTCCGACAGCCACTGCGATGATCCTTTTCTTCACACCGATCATGGTTGCCGCCATGCCGGCACATCTGTCTTGATTTGCTCTAAGTGTATCAAGAAGGTCTTTTATGACCTGCCTGTCAGCCTTTGTTGCCGGCTCAGACTTTTGCTGCAAAAAGAACTGATCTCTGATGATCTCTTTTACCATGCTGATTATATTTTAACCCACAAGACCAAAACCTAAATCAAAAGCAGCAAAAAACATGGTCGAAGCCATGCTTTTTGTCTGTTTTTGTTATTGATGCTTTGTTCTTTCGGGACTTTCTATCAATACAGTTTTGCCCCGGCCGGGATGTGATCATCGACCATCAGCAGGTGGAGCTTCTCCTGTCCTTCCTCTGTGTGCTTTGCACTCAGCAGCATGCCGCAGGAATCGATGCCCATCATGTTACGCGGCGGCAAATTGACGATGGCGATGCAGGTCCTTCCGATCAGCTCTTCCGGTTCATAGTATTCGTGAATACCGGAGAGGATGATCCTTTCTTTGCCTGTGCCGTCATTGAGCGTGAACTTCAACAGTTTCTTTGATTTATTGACCGCCTCGCAGCTCAAGACCTTGACCGCACGGAAATCCGACTTGGAGAAAGTCTCGAAATCGACATAGTCTTCAAACAGCGGTTCGATCTCGACCTTGGAGAAGTCGATGACTTCACTGGTGTTTTCGATCTTCCTGACGGTGTTCTTTTCGCCTTCTCTTGGCTTCATGGTCGGGAACAACAGGACTTCGCGGATCGAATCCGTCCCCGCCAGCAACATCACGAACCTGTCGATACCGATGCCGATGCCGCCGGTCGGAGGCATACCGTATTCCAGAGCTTCGACATAATCCATATCCATGTCGCTGGCTTCGTCGTCGCCCAGTTCCTTGGCTTTGAGCTGATTCTCGAAACGTTCGTACTGATCGATCGGGTCATTCAGTTCGGTAAAGGCGTTGGCGTATTCGGTGCCGTTGATATACAGTTCAAAACGCAAAGTGAACCTCGGGTCGGCCGGATCCTTCTTGGCCAGCGGCGAGATCTCCAGCGGATGGCCGTAAACGAAGACCGGACCGGTCATGTCTTCTTCGCAAAGTGCCTCGAACAGGTCGTTGATGATGTGACCCAGATCATGTTCGTGCTTCTGCAGTTCGATGTGATATTCCCTGCAAACTTCTTCGGCTTCTTCCAGTGTGATCTTGCGGAAATCCCTGCCGGTCTTTTCGTTGACCGCATCGGTCATGTTGACGCGCTTGAACGGCGCTTTCAGAGAGACCGTGTGATCGCCGGTCTGCAGTTCCGTCGTGCCTAAGACCTTCATGGAAACTTCTTCGAAGAGGTCTTCGCAAAGCTTCATCATGCCTTCCAGGTCGGAATAGGCGACATAGGCTTCGACTGTCGTGAATTCCGGATTGTGCTTGAGGTCCATGCCTTCGTTGCGGAAGAGCCTGCCGATCTCATAGACACCTTCCATGCCGCCGACGATCAGCCTCTTCAGATAGAGCTCGGTCGCGATACGCAGATAGAATTCCTTGTTCAGCGCATTGTGATGCGTGATGAACGGTCTGGCGCTGGCGCCGCCCAGGATCGGGTTGAGGACCGGTGTTTCCACCTCCACCAGGCCTTGCGCATCGAAGTTCTGTTGGATGGCGCGGATGATGCGCGGTCTCAAGAAGGCGATCCTTCTGGCTTCGTCATTCATGATGAGGTCGACATATCTTCTTCTGTAGCGCTCTTCGACATCGGTCAGACCGTGGAACTTCTCCGGCAGAGGCCGCAGCGCCTTGGACAGGTGCGTGTATTCCTTCACATAGACCGACAGCTCGCCCTTCGGGTTGTTGTCGTTGGGGTTGGTGCGGTAGACGACGCCTTTGACGCCGATGATGTCACCGATATCGCTGGCTTTGACGAGTTCATAGACTTCTTCGCCGACATCTGCCTTGTTGATGACCAGCTGTATCTGACCGTCCTTGTCCAGGATATGCATGAAACACATCTTGCCCATCCTTCTCTTGGACATGATACGGCCGGCGATCGAGACCTCGACGTTCTTTTCTTCCAGTTCTTCTTTGTTCAAAGCATCGTAGTCGTTTCTGATCGACTTGGAGTTGGCGTTCCTTTCATATGCGTGACCGAACGGATCGATCCCCTTGGCACGCAGGTCTTCCATCTTCTGCCGTCTGACTTTTTCCTGATCGTTGAATTCTCTTTCCATTTTCTTTCCTTTCCGGGCGATAAAATAAAACGCCCCTATCTCTAAGGACGTTGTTAACGCGGTACCACCTTAGTTCATGTCAAAGACATGCCCTTCATTATGCCTTAACGCGGCGAACGCTTCGCTCCGAGTTTTTATTCCGCTAAGAGTATCTGTTTCGCTTCCACCCTCCGAAACTCTCTGAAAGACCTGATCCTAACGTACTCGTCTCTTCATCGCGACAAAGATATTTTACACGAAAAGACCGATAAACAAAAGGTTTTTCGCACAAAACAAAACCCGTACGGCAATTATGGGAGACGGTCCGTACGGGCGTTTCTGTTTTTCCGATGGGAAACACACAGAGGGAGAGTTTATGGTCAATATCTTCTTTGACCGTCTTCATT
>JAEEGL010947341.1_pt1 | contig 13405 bp, 8 predicted proteins | sample 9134231 | NCBI WGS metagenome assembly JAEEGL01 (sample SAMN16246548, study PRJNA631951) | gut metagenome | biome: gut microbiome; feature: rumen; material: fiber-attached | host: Bos | place: Iran: Karaj | collected 2018-10 | reverse complement strand
TAACCTACAACTAATTCATTGCCGGAAGTAATACGATCACCGATAAGTATTCATACTATATATAAGAATCTTATATTAGTTTCTGATAATAGCTTATTTTATATATAGTACTCTACTATAGTTAACTACTATCTTTTCAACTTAATATATTCAAGTGTTATAAGTTCAATGTAATGCACGGTTCACTGGTGAACCATGCCATGGTTCACCTAAACAGTTTGTAAAATAAAATATAGAAAAATAAATTATAATATTTATAAATCTAAGGAGATGACAACAATGGATATTAGCGATTACATTAAAACTTCTATGTCTGACAACGAATCCTCCTTGTTGTCATTACACTATCTTCAGGAAGTATTGCCGCAGTCTAAGTTTTATAAAAGTTTTGACCATTCCTCTTTTGATGCCTTTATTAACGATGGGATAATAAACAAGTTTAATGCCTCGCGAGAGTTTAATGAAAGCCAAATAGAAGAGACATTTATCAAGCCAATAATGGAATCACTTGGCAATAAAATCTTTCCCAATATACCTATCGGGTCAGAATTCATGGATTATTGTGTTTATGAAGGGGACCATTGTCTAAAAGATTATACTAATACAATCGCAATTATTGAGTCCAAAAGATACAACAGAATAGAAAACAAGTATTTTATTCATCACGAAAATAATGATGATGAAATCTATCAGACATTAAACTATCTTCGAACAGTAAATCTGTCTCTTCAAAACACCGGTAGTAGTCATCTTGTTGATTTTGTTGTTTTAACGGATGGGTATATCTGGAGACTATACTCCCGTAGTTATACACATAACAAACGAGAGTATGAACAACACTTTTTGGAGTTTAATCTTGAAAAAATAGTTAATTGTCAAGACGAAGAATTGCGTAATATTTGTCTTAACATTTTTGCGGTTGTACTTTCTAAAGAATCATTATCTGGGAAACTAGTTAAATATATAAACGAATCCCAAGAATTGCAGGTGGCTGTAACAACAGAACTGAAAGCCCAAACATTTCTAGCGCTTGAATATATAGCATCCGGAATATATCGTAACATTAAAGATGAAGAACCGGGCTTGATGGCAATTCTGATACAACATTACAACATTGATTATTACAAAATTGATCAAGGAAATAACAAAACAGATTTGTTTAAGGTTATTTATGATGAATCTTTAGTTTATCTTTTGAGATTATTGTTTGTTCTATACGCCGAAGACAGACACTTATTTGATCCCACAAAGATACCATCAGTAATTAAAGGCGAAGGCAATATCCTGAGTTTGATAACAGATAAGAAGTTCGAGCCTGGAAAATTTGTTGGTGATCTAGATTTCCTTAGAGACGATGATGTTAAGCTTTCACGTATTTTTAAATTGATTGATGACACTTATGATGGTGGTTTATTTTCAAAAAAAGAACATCCTCTATTATTCGGTTTGAATATAGATGACCTGTTGTTTGTAAATGCTATAGATTGTTTGTGCAGAGTTTATATAAAAAATAAAGCATATACAGTCGACTTCACTTCGATTTCAGTTAGAGAAATCGGTAGTATATACGAGAGCCTATTGGAATATAAACTTGCAGAAACCGATAAAGATATATATGAATTGCCCTCAGTTATCAACAACAAACGCATTAGATACAATGTAAAAAAAGGAGATTTGTATTTAATTAATCATGATGGTGAACGTAAATCTACAGGTTCTTATTACACTCCGGATTTAATTGTTGAGCATCTTGTGAACAGCACAATACAACCATTGCTAGACAACATAAAGGAAAGAAACGACAGTGATATTAATTCTATTATTCAGTCTGTTTTAAAAATACATATAGTAGATCCGGCTATGGGCTCGGGGCATATGTTGGTTGCTGCCTATAACAAACTGGTTGAGTTTCTTTTAAAGAGCATTGAAGAATCTTGTGAAAAAGGGGAAATAAGAAGCGCTGATAATAACTACAGTGAATGGTCTATCAGAACACGAGTTGCAAGAAATTGCATATTTGGAGCAGATCTTAATCCTATCGCTGTTGAGATTGCTAAACTTGTTATTTGGATGAGATTATTCCGCCCGGATAAGCCTTTTGAATTCTTTGATTACAATTTGATATGCGGAAACAGCGTAATTGGTGTATATGATGACACAAAAATTAATGTTTCTGGTATTGGTGTACAGGGTGCCTTTGGTCAATCAGAAGAAACAATAATAGCAGATATTCAACGTATTCTTGTTGACCGTGTATATCAAATGAACGCTATGCCCAGAGAAAGTGTTGAAATGATACATGAAGTACAAAGGTTTTACAAAGAGAAAATTCTTACGCTACAACAAAAGATTAAGTTTCTTTACAATGCGAAAATTGCGTCTGTTTTAATGCCTGAAGAATCTGAAGAAATCAAGGCCGGATATGAAGAGCTAATGAATAATATTAGTTTGGACTTATATTCCACCTATCTTGACAAAGTAATTGACGAAGATCCTACCATTTCAAAACAAGTTCTAAACCTAAAACGAGTATCTAGTTATATTGAAAATAAATTTCGCCCAATTCATTGGAGAGTTGCACATCCAAATGTTACTGCTATGGGTGGGTTTGATATTGTTTTGACCAATCCGCCTTGGGATAAAATCAAGGCAACACGCGAAGAGTTTTTCAGCGATTATATTGATGATTATGCCAATATGGAGACGAAAGATGCGAAAGCCGCAAGTGATGCCTTAATGGAATCATGTTTTGATATAAAGGCGTTATGGGATGAATATGAAAATAATATATTCAAGCAAAACAGTTTTTATACAGAATATTACAAGTATCAGACTGCTACGAACTCTCAAGGTAAAGTACTAAAAGGAGATGCTAATTTATATAAAGTATTTATTGAAAAGATATATCAAATCCTTAAACCGGATGGAGTTTGTGGCATGGTTGTACCAGACAATCTAAATATAGATAATGGATGTACTGGCCTAAGGCACTTACTGCTAAACGAGGCTACAATAAAGGAGCTTATAATGTTTGAAAACAAAAATAAGCTGTTTGATATACATCCACAATACAAGTTTGATGTGATAGTCTTTTCAAAGCGAAAATCACGTTCAAATGCGTCTTTTGATGCAGGCTTTTATTGGTATGATCCTATTTGGCTTGACAGTGTTCCAGATGAAAATTATATATTGTCAAATAAAAGAAGCAAAAAAGACTACCATAGAGTATTTAAATATTCTATTTCTGCAATAAAAACCATTAGCCCTGACGAAAACATTATTATGGAGTTTCGTAATAAAAAACTATTAGACCTTTGTCAGAAAATGGTGACCTATCCTCAAATAGGTGATAAAGGGAAAGAACTATACATTTCGACATATCGAGAATTCGATATGACAAATGATGCTGCTCTGTTCGATTTAGACTGTATTGGTTGGCCGCTATATCAAGGGGGAACCATTCATTTTTATAATGCGTATTTTAAATCCCCAGAAAGATACATTAATAGTCAAGAAGGAGAAGACAAGCTTTCAACTAAATGGAAATGTGCTAAAGCTGATTTGCCTGGAAGAAAATATCGTATTGCTTGGCGTGATATTGCGCAACCCACAGATACAAGAAGTTTAATATGTACAGTTTTGCCAAGAGGTGTATTTGTTGGAAACACACTAACATTAATAAAACTTAGTATAGAGGATAACTTATTTATATCAGGGATTAATGCAGTCTTGAGCTCATTGTCAGCAGATTTTTTTGTTAGACAAAAAATGGCTAAACATGTTAGTGCGTTTATTTTAAAAACATTACCTTTACCGAGAAACAATGAATATATACGTAAAATCGGATACGATGCTATGCCATTATATTGCGGAGATGATTTTGAAAACTTTAGGATGGGGATTCCTTCTATTAACGATGAGGACGAAAGAATAAAGTTGATGGCGAAGTTGGATGCGGAAGTAGCTAAATTATATAATCTGACATTTGAAGAGTATCAGGTTATTCTCTCAACCTTCCCTCTAATTGAAGATGATTATAAGAAGCGATGTCTTTATGAATTCAAAGAATTAATGCTAAATATGTAATTATTGGATATATGTATGATAAGAGTCGCATTTGAAATTGAACTAACAATCGAAATATAAAAAAGAATGTCGATTATGCAACGAGTAAAATATTTTAGCAAATCTGATTTGAGTTCAGGATTTAATTTATTGCAAGCTGAAAAAGTGATTCAGGCTTTTTCAGCTTCTTCAGTTGAACAGAGCGTTAACGATATTCTCGAATACGTGAATATAATTAAGTATTTTGACAACAAACTGTTTTTGAAGAACTGGGATGATTCAATATTGAATAAGTACTCTTCGATAGTGAAAGAGTTTAAACCAGTAATAGGAAGGTTCATGTCTACAATTAAAGCCGATACTTTGAGCAGTACATACGAACAAGTGGATAAGCTTTACAAAGATGACTTTTTTGAGACACTTGAAAAATACAACGTCACAAACAGAATATCTAACGAAGAATTTGTTTCATTCTTGAAAAAGGATCCAGCTGCACTGAAATATATTCTTTACAACAAGAAAACAGTTGACCAATTTGGATTAGCAATTGCAAATATGTTGGAAGATAACATCTGTTACGCTGAAATTGTCATAAGTCATTATTTTGAGGATAAATCTGCAATCCGAGTTCGCAAAACATTTATGCCCGCTGAACTAGTAAATTCTAAGCTTAATAATATACTGAGAAGTTATGTTGGTTGGGAAAATGCCAACCCTAACTATCTAGAACTAATAGCAGGATTAAAAAAAGCCGGGGAACACTCGGTAGATGTTCATATCAGATACAAAGCACATTTAAGAGTTCTGGATTTTTGGAAACAAATAAAGCCCGAAAAACATAAAGGCATCAAATATGGGGCGGATATTAGGTTTATTAAGCAAGACAAAATAAAAGAGGAGCAGATTGAACCAGGCAGTTATCTGCGCAAAATATCCTATAGTAAAGAATGGATAGCTAACAATCTTGACTATCCTACATTGCTAAACAATTTTATATATCTATTTGAATATGTTGACGAGTATATTTGTTGTCAATTCTTATCCAAGCCAAACGAACTTGGAGTAATTGAACAACTAACTGGAATTCATGGAACTTCAGAATACAGAATAGGTATTGGATATCGCAGCAAAGATATTTTATCAACGCTGCAGATGCTTGCATATAAAAATGAATTACAGAATTACAAAATCTCAATAGAATCATTATTTAAGTGGTTTTTTGAGAATTATCTTTGTACAGAATTTGGAGTAAAGGGATTTAATTACATCACTCCATCCAGCAGCTCTAAGATGATAGAAAAAATATTATTATTAACATCTCAATTTGATGCAGTAATTAAACAATTTAGATTATTTATAGATGAAGGAGAAGTAAATAGAGGATTATTTGAGTTTTCGTCTGACATTAGCCCCATTGTAGATTCTGCCAGCATGATAGAAAGAAAGTATATTTATCCTAATAGCACAGATTTGAAACGTGTTTTATTTGATTTTTTCTCCGATCAAAGTTTACTCGGTTATACCGAAAGCACAGGCGATAAGTATGATTATTTTACTGAAATTCTGGCAAATGATAATGTGCGATTGTCAGATTTTCCTTCATATTGCATTGATGAATTAGAATGGTTACAAAATAAAAAAATGATATTCACTGACAAAAGTGGTTTTATTCGATGCGATTGGTGTTTAGCCAAATTACTTTTTGTTTTGAACGAAAACGGATGTATAGCATATTCATATTGTTCTGCAAAAGAGAAAGACATAATCGAAGAATTGCTCAATCAAAAAGATGTAGTATCAGAACAAAAGCTCTTTACGAGACAAGAACAAGAATATATAGATTATATGCTTAATGTGCATACGTTTGTAAATGGACCGGAATTACGCAATAGATACGTACACGGAAATTGTTCCTTAAATACTAAGATTCATCAAAATGACTATCTAGAATTATTGAAGTTAATGACACTGATAATAATAAAAATAAATGAAGAATTTTGTCTAAAATATCCTGAAAAAACACCAGAACATTAATGAAATTGATGTGACATCTTTCATTCCTATATCAGAATAATCGTCATATCATCACAGTCATCACACATATATATGTTAGTGTAGTATCGGGCTTCGGCATATATCATTTAGACATATTAACCGCAGAGGTCATAACATAAAGCTGTTTCTAAATTGTTCAAAGATTTTTTATAGTCGTTATACTATAATCAATTTTATAACCAGTTAATATTGATTTTCTGTTCAAAGGCGCGTACTAGAAGAGGTTTATCATGGAAAAAGATAGAAAAATACATCCAATATATCATTATCCAATAGATGATTATCCAATTGATATAAATGAAATTATTAAAGCAAATGAAGCTGGTTTAGCAGAAATCAAGGATGATAATGTTATCGGAATGCTTTATGCAGGCTTGCATTTATATAAATATGATATCGATAAGAATTCGAAATTCTGTGCTGATCCAGTATTATATAAATTTACAACGGATCTATTTGCCTATACAGGTTTTATTCCAGATTGTTACCTTCCAAACGAAACTGTAGTGAAGAAACTGCTGGAAGCACCTGAAATAGCAGTAACTGATTTAGACAAAGCGCTTCTTGGCTGGCTGATTACTATAGCTAGAGGGCTAACTATTGGCATAAAACAGCAAGGAAAAAACTACAGAGACATATTTCATTCGTTTATATATTTTTTACATAACGCGCAAAGGTATGAACAGAAATCGAAAAGAACCTTAGTGTTTTCTGGTGATATGAACGCTGCTTATATTTTTAATATTTTAACAAAACCAGATTTTTCAGAAATAGAATCAGATTCAATCGCGCTCTCGGATTCTGATGTTGAATATTTAACAAGTGTATTGATATACAGAGACGAACTTAACAAACTGATTGAAGAAGCAAGATCATATGAAAAAGAATATGTTATAGACGAACAGAACAACTCTGATTGGGAGCTCTTTATTTCGTGTGTTAATCATCGTGCTTCTGAAGAGAAGCGAGTAACGAATTTGATTAATTCTGATGTCCCAGTAAATCAGAAATTACATGAATTCAAGAAATACTTTGAAGAAATCGACGCTATACCAGATATGTTCAATTCATCAATGAGTCTACAGGATTTGACAGACAAAATCATTAAGAGGACTGAATTGGCCCCTAATTTTGTTTGGGTTAATGCGGGTGATGATTTGGTATATTTGGACAACTCTATTATTTCCTCTGTAAGTTCTCCTTATTCGTTCAATTGTGTTCTAATCGCTTATCATGCTTTTCTGATAGAAATGTCTACCATAAATATAGAACATCTAGTTTTCTCGCTGAACATGTTCATTGGGAAAAACCTAGGACTGAAAACTGTAAAGCAAGTCAAAAAGAAAATCGCAGGCTCTATTGAACAGAATTTAATTGATCTTAGCGACGCGCTTTGGAACTTTTATGAAACACATAAGGCAAATATCGATTTAATTAAATATAACAGTATTCAAAATGAAGAAACTCTGTCTGGATTTAGTTTTGACGGAGATATATATCAACGAGTTGTTGAGAAAGAACACAAAATGGCAGTCGAAAATATGAATGCCTTTGAGAAAATGGACGATGAATGGGAAGATTTCATGGATGGATTAGATAATCTTTTTGAGAATCTTGAATCTGAGGATGATTTTAATGATGATCTTTATAATGATATTCATAATCTGGAAAAAGACTTTGTTTCTCACTTCCCGCACGTATTTGATGACGAGAAAAAACTAATAGAGCGTGAAATCGGAAATAGGTTAATTGTTTCAATCAATGCGATTTATATCTTGGTGAAAGTAATGGAACGCATGTTGGATAAAGGATTAGTTCGTGAAGAATACAAGTACAGCATTATTAATTCTAGTAAAAGCCTTTCGGGATTAGAGGGTTATCTAGTGTCAACAACGTATTATCCTCCGAGTGTAAATCTCTATGATGACTACAACATGAATGAATATCGAAAGAGGAAAGGCATTGATGCTTCTAAAATAGAATTAGAAAACAACGAAAGAATTGAATATGCAATGTATGATGTTGCTAGAATATTCATTCGAGCACTTCACGAGGATGCTTCTGATGTTGATTACGAAAAAGTTCAAGAAATAAAAAGCCAGTTCCGCGAAAAAATAAATGAGTTTCGTGACAGCCAATTAAAAGATTTTATAATCGAACTAGTAGATCAAGAATGTCAACATTTATGCGATTCGTTAATAAAAAGCAAATCAAGTTCAGCTGATTTTGAGACAATAAAGAAACAAGTACAAGATTATATTGGTCCATCTTCTGTGCGGCTTCCAGATGAAACCATTAATGCTTTATCTACCGCTGAAATGTTATTCTCTCAATATGCTATTTCCGAAAATACATCGAACGGCTTTGATTATAGCGGTATCTCGGCCTTGTATTATCAAGCAGTAGAGTCTATGTATAACGGATTGTTATGGGGAAAATATGCAGCAAAACTAAATGCTATAAATGAAAATGGAGATTGGTTCTCATATTTATATAAACATGGTAGGTTGCCGACTAACCTGTTGGGCTATCTTCCAACAGACAAACCCAATTATTTTATGAACAAAGAAAAGAACCGTATCGCTAGTGCTTTGACAATGGGAAACTTTAATTATGTTTTCTTTAATGCAACAAGCAAAGCGTCCAATCCGTTGCCATTCTTTAAGTCTTTTTTGGTAAAGGAATTTGGTTTTGATTCTGTTCCTGCAAATACTCCTGCATATAAGGACTTTCAAGATAAAATTGATATTTTTCATAAACAGATAGATACAGCGATACCTAAAAGAAACAATGCTTCTCATGGACATCAACCTGTCAGTCTTGAAGAATGCAAAACAGATAAAAGAATTGTCTTATCAGATGTTGAGGGCCTAAGAAACAACGTTCTCGGATTGATAATGTTGTTCCTTTCTTTGTATAAAGAAAAATAAATATTATAGATATATCGAACTAAGGTATACTCATCCTTCTTTATATTTATTTGCAGCATCCGCATATTTATCTAAAAACCATTGTTTTAGGCTTTCGGGGTATAAAACCAATGCTTCTTTTCCGAATTGGAAGAAGTAATTCTTTACTTGTTCTTCCGCACATGAAAGTGTCAGAATCCATTTATCCCCATCTTTATCGATTTTAGCGTTTGGACGCAAGTAAAGAATACTTTTATATAACTTGTAGCCTTGTTCTGACAGAGCGACTTTTATGTCTGAACCCTGTGAAACCATATATTGAATTCCTTTAGTTCGGATTAATTCATCGATATGGTTTTGTTCTTGAATAGTTATATGGGAAGTTCTGCTGAGTTTTTTTACTTCAGATATTCTAGAGATTCTGAGAACTAATATGTCAATGCTTATTTTTGTATCAACAGGTAAAGCGACCAGGTAATGATAACTTAAAAGAGAGCTGGCGGCTATCTTATAGGGCCGAACAGTAATCTGTGTTTGTTGCTGTTTTCTATTTACATATTTTATTTTAATCAGGTTCCCGGTACGTATAGCCTCGTTAATACTATCGATTATATTTTTATAGAATATTCCCTCTCGTTCAAAGAAGGGAAGAAGCGCATATTCTTCTAGGAGAGCTTTAATGTATTTTCCTTCTCTGGGATAGTACGCTTCCTCTTGAAATGATGAGGTTCCCATATTAAGTTCATCATAGTTTTCGTTTTTTATCCTTGGTTTTAACGCTTCCCCGTTCTTAAACGAATTCATCTTAAGAGTTAATTCTCTAGTGTATCCTTCTATTAAACGATCTATGCATGCGGAATCCTCCGCTGATAATTTAGTGTTTCCGGATACTTTATTTATCCAATTTGTATATTTCTCGCGTTCCCGCTCTTTGGCTAAGCTGATTGATGCGTCCGCGGTTTCTTTATAATTTGTGATTATTCTGTTTATAAAGCCATCAAGGTTCTTACCATTCTGGAAAACATCCATGTCGGAAATAATAGTGGAATATGCCTCCTGGCTAAGTGAAAGGCTGATTCTTTGAGCTGATCTATTCTGCATGACGACCTCTCTTGTTCATATGATATGACCAAATTATAATCGACTTTATGAGAAATTACCATAAAACATGAACAAAATGTGCTATACGATTACCATATTAATTGTTCCATAACGGAGTATATTTGAATCAACAACACAGAAGCTCTCACAAAGGAATAAGGAGGTAAGGCTATGGGTTTAGGTTTAATCATCGTAGGCATCGGCTTCATCGTCATGGGTATCTCCGTGATAAAGAAGAACTAACGCCTTCTATAGGAAGCTACACAAAACACCATCAGCTGCTCAGGAGGTAAAAGCTATGAACAGAAAAACAACACTCTCAACAATCCAGTCAGTCGTCCTCGTAGGCACAGCTCTGTACGTCGTTTTTCCCGACCTCTTTATCGGACCAATCGACGATACAGTTGTCGCCCTCATTGCTGGTATAGCCGAGCTCGTTCTCGGATTCGCCAAGTCGCGGATTCCGACCTCTACTCCGACATCAGCGCCTGACGAGTGGGATGCGTTCTAACACCCCAACCAGGAAAGAACCATATCAGATATGAAAACTACAGTAATGGAGGTGAAATGACATGTTTAATGTAATCAGAAAGATTTTCTTTGCAGTTGTTATTCTGCGTATTATCGCCACCATGAATCGTTTTGACGGACCGTTCAAATACATAGCAATTATTGCTTTGTTGTTTTTGGGCATCCGTATGGTATTTGCCAAACGCGCTGATCCTGACGATGACTAAAGCCATCGCTTAAGGGGACGGAGGTTATTTACCTCGCAAATAATTATTTGTTAATAAGGGTAGAAATAATATTCGAAAAAATGGAGGGATAGTTTATGAAGGACTTAAATGGAAATTACATCTGGCATTACGTTAACAACGAAAACAAGATTGAAGGCATTAAAGGGGGAGCCCCGTACTTGGTTTGTGTCGAAAACATAAACGAAAAGGGTCCGGTCTGGAAGATGCAGTTAGCCTATTGGTTTGAGAAAGGAGATAGTCTTTCGATAATGGACTCCAAAGGTAAACCTCACCAGTTCGACATTAAGGAAGAAGGGTTTTATGTGGTTGATGACTTTAAAGCTAGGGGGCTCTATCAAATCCTCGGCGTGCGTTACTGGACAACCATAATGGAACCCGAAGTAAGCCCGGATGATGTTCTAACTATAGTGTAAAAACATCTTCAGTTATGTGTTACATAAAATAGTAATCAAAGGAGAAATAAGAATATGAATACCGACAAACAAAAAATATTTACTGTTGAAGTATTAGATAGGATAGAAAAGCCTGACCCCAATATTGCTGTGGAAAGTGTTAGAAAACAGTTTAAACCTATTTTGGATGAATATTGTGTGTATGTTCCTGATCATGTGGATCATTATTGGCATAGAGTTGAATCTGAGACATATACACTTGATGAGTTTGCTGAGGAAATGCAAAGGCATACGCAAAGGTATCTTTACAATAGTTATAGCCAAAAGATAAAAACTGCTCTTCAAAATGAGTTGTTGGAACTTACGGCTGAGTATATGATGAAAATCAGATTGGCTGTTCCTGAACTTACCAGACCTTATTCAGGCGGGGTGCAAGAATCAATATTACGAGTTCTTAATCACGAAAGCATAATGCTTCACTTTGAAGATGTTGAAAATGAACAGTTTAAGAGAATACCAATATATGAGTTGAGAAAGGACAAAAACACGCGAAACGAGTATACAAAAACACTAATTAGGGAGCTGCAAAGTAATGACAAAAGACTTGGGCTGTTTGACCGACAGTGTATTTTGGAACCTGCGCTGGGTTATTATGCTCAGATTGAGAGGTGGGCAGATCGACTTTATAACAGAATAAGAACAATACTGATAAATGATTTGGCTAAGCAAGCTGACAAAAACAGTCAATAATTATAAAAATGAAGGAGTAAAAGTTATAATGGGTGAAGCAATTTTTTGCAAACAACTTAGAGTTGTCTATTCAGAAGAAAGAGGTATGCTATCTGGCCCAAAAGCTTCTGATATAGAATTGAAGAACGGGTTTCATGTCAGAATTGAACAAGGCGGAATTCGCACAATTACGATATCGAATAATAAAGAGGTAAACGCAAGGGAGTTATACGCAATTTTAACATTTATTGAGCGCTTGCTAATGCTGTTCGATGGTAAGTTTTATAACTTGAAAGAAATGAAATTTTCTGAATCACAAAATGATGCTCATCGATTAGATGGCTATGCAAGTAATATAGTAAATTCTGCAAGACTATCATATTTCGTGTCGGATGGCTATTGCTATGCTGGTAGAATATGCTCATTTAATGATGTGCTTACAGCTGATTTATACGAGAATTGGGTAAAGTTGGTTGAAGAACTGGATATCTCTCATCAAGTTTATTTGTATTCAATGAGCGCTAATAAAATGCCAGTTGATTTAAGGGTCGCATTTTTGGTAGAACTGGCTGAACCTCTTGTGGAATTAATAAAGAATAGGACCGGCTTATTCCCATCTCTTTCACCCGGGAAAAAGGGAACTACACTAAAAATGTGCTTAAGAGGACTGATTAAGAACTATGGCATGGAGATTTTTCAAAAGGAAATGAGCGCTAACAGCAACAAATTCCTTCAATTTCTTGTTAATAGTAGAGTTCGAATAATGCATATAAAGAAAAAACAAAAAGGCATATTTATGAATGGAGATGAGTCTGTTCTCTACATAATGAAAATCAGCTTGCTATATCGACATATTCTATTGAGTTTATTAGGAATAAACGAAAAAGAAACAATTGAGCAAATTAAAAAGGATGTTTCTATATTTGATAACTGGAATGATACTCTAAATAAAGTATTGATAAAAATACAGTAGTTAGTAACATCTTAAAAAAGCAAACTTGGCCTTGGAGAAATCTGAGGCCTTTTATTTTGTGTGGTGACGACTGAACCGCATCAGTTCCTATAACACATATTATTCGTCACATCGTCACAGTCATCACGCAATGCCTATAGCTTGGCGGAAGTTTATATAAATCAGTGCTGCATCGGGCTTCGGCATATATCATTTAGGTAAAAAATTTGCTCTAAAGCGTCGGTATAAAGTCGGTATAAAATACTCTTTGAATGCCTCGAAAACCATTGATTTCAGTGCATCTGCCATTTAGCTATGTGGAGTGCCGTGACATACAAACAGTACTTTTAGCATACGTATTCAATTCCCTCGTTATTTTGTGTGTTATTCGGAAGAATCATAACACAGCACACGCCTATTCCCCAAAAATGCATAATTATTGAT
>JAEEGL014597816.1_pt1 | contig 13406 bp, 9 predicted proteins | sample 9134231 | NCBI WGS metagenome assembly JAEEGL01 (sample SAMN16246548, study PRJNA631951) | gut metagenome | biome: gut microbiome; feature: rumen; material: fiber-attached | host: Bos | place: Iran: Karaj | collected 2018-10 | reverse complement strand
TATATCTACAAGAGGACCGCCAGAGTTACCAGGGTTGATGCTTGCATCAGTCTGAATAAAATCTTCTATTGCGGCTGCACCAAGTCCAGAACGTCCAACAGCACTAACTACCCCAACAGTAACGGTTTGTTCTAAACCTAAGGGACTACCTACTGCTATACACCACTGACCAGATTCAACTTCATCAGAGTTAGCAAACTTAGCAGCAGTTAATTTTTCATCTGGTTTAATTTTAATGACTGCAACATCTGTCTGTGGGTCCTGACCGAGAACTTCAGCCGGATATTCCTTACCATTAAACAATTTAACAGTAATTTTAGATGCTTCTTTAACAACATGGTTATTAGTCAGAATTGTTCCATCTTCCTTAAAGATGATACCAGAGCCGCCACCAAGAACTTTTTGTTCTTTCTTTTCACCTCTTGGCATTCTGAAAAATTTTCTTAACAATTCTTCTGCTTCATCAGAATCATCATTCAAATCAAATCCAAAAGAATTTGCCTGAGTTGTTTTTTCAATTCTAATGTTTACAACACTCTGTTTCAACTGCTTTGCAACATTCACAAAAGCTTTCTGCATAGACATTGCAGCAGCCAACCCCTGCTGGTCATCTAAGGCATGAACTGGTGAAACAAATGAAAACAGCGATAAAGCTGTTACAAAGATTCCGATAGCTAATTTCCTCATAAACAATAAACCTCCTTTTGGTTTTTGTTGTTCTTTATAATGTTAGACAAACAAAAAATCAAAAGGTTCCAAGTTTTTTGTTTTAAATCAGAATCAGTTTTTTAATGTTTTTTTCTAATCTCAAATAATCTAACTATTTTAAGTAATCTGTGTAACTGGGAATCACAGAAACTAAAAGCTAACTTTGTGCCTGATTGAAAATCAACAGAAGTAACACCTTTATAAAAGCTTATATCTATTTTTTTCTCTTTAGTATTTGTTCTTTCTAGTATTTTTGCAATAACTTCGTCTGTAAAAACATTAAGTATTTTTTCTGGGTCTTCATCGGATAAAATCACATATTTTTCTTTAAACTCTTTGTTTTGAATAGCATATTTATCCTGATTCTTTACCTGTTTTATAGTTTTTATGTCTGAATATATCATTACAATAGATAAAATAAAAACAATTATTAATATAAACGCAAAGACAATAGTGATAACAGACTCAAAAGTAGACGTTACTCTCGTTAAATAACAGTATATCAAACCCCAAATTGAGGATATAATCAAAGATAAGGCACCTAAAATTCCAAATATTGAAGAACGTAAAGCAGATTTTCCCGTAGTTAAGTGAAAATCAGGGAAATCATCATTCTTTACTTTAAGATAGAGTTCTGACTTCCATTCAGCTTTTCTTCTTACACCTCTACGTCTATACTCTTCTGGACGATAATATTCTATAAAACAATAATCATATCCTTCTATGTTTCCAACAATAACGTTACAATTATCATAATCAGATTCATAATCAAGATTAAAGCGTTCTTTTACAGAGTCAATACCAACATAGTATTCAGCATTCATTCTTGCAGATATTACTTTCATTTCAGAAGTTCTATCTTTCATCATTTCAATGCGGCTAGGTCCAAATAATCCCATTGTAGTCTCCTTCACTTAGTCATAAAAAGAATATTATTTTGCTGAAAATTTAAAGGATATGTCATTATTATCGTAGCCATTCTTTTCGTCTTTTTTGTTGTCAGACCCATAATTGTATAAAACATAACCATTTTCGGTATTAAAAGAATAAGGCTTCCCAGTAAAGCGATTTAAAGGTAATTTTTCTCCAAACCATTTTTCTAATTCTTCTATATTTGCTGGCTCTTTATTGTTTTCGCAATAATATGCATTATAAGCCAACGCTATAGCTACAATTTCCATTTTAGCCAGTTTTTCTTCATATTTACTTTTTAGGAATGTGATATTTGGAACAGCCAGAGTTAAAATTTGTGCAATAGTTGCTCTCTTAACCAATTCTGGGTCTATTTTTGATTCGTCGAAAGAACCATCATCATTTTGTGCTTTTACTGCTAATTTTTGTATAGCATCAATATCGTCCTGCATTTTATTACCAGCTTCATCCACTTTTTTTAAATATTTGTCTAATTCTTCTTTACAGAGATAAAGAGGCTTATCCATAAAACTCTTTGGTTCTATATAAAACATTTTTATCAAATTTTTTAGATAATCGCTATTTAGCATTACATCTACAAAAGCCTTTGTTTTTTCATCTTTTTTGCCAGATTCATAAAAAACCGAACAAACACTTGCTTTTCCAAAATCCATGCAGCTTGAAAAAGGATAATCTTTTTTTACTAATTCTAAAAGATCTTTAGCCAAATATTTAGCTAATTTAACTGATTTCTCTCTCGGTTTTTCAGCCCAGCACAAAAGTTCTCTTGAAGATATTCCTGATAGTGCAATACCGATGCTTTTACTAATCATAATTTTGCTTCCAGAATAAGATTCTTCAAGATCTCTAGCTACATAATACCCAGCATACGCAACTACCAAGGCAGCATTGTCGTTTTTATCTTCTTCTAATAACAATCTTACGTTTTGTGCCCACCAATTAACAGTTCTTCTCAAATTTTTAAAACTAGGTATTGGAGGTTTTTTAGCTAATTCTTCAAAACTTGAAACAATTATATTTTTAGCCTTTTTTGTTTCTTTTATTATTGAAGGACAAAAAACTTTTGAATAATCATTATAATTTTGAGGTTTATTTTTCTTTGCAATCTCCAATATTTTATCATCGGTATCATCTTCAGCTCTGCCTATTTTAACATTTTCAGGAATATATTCCGCAGAAAAACCCTTCATAAAAGAAGGCATACTATTAACATCCTGAGAAATATCTATTATTTTTTTTACTATATCAGCTTCTTCCTTAGAAACCAAAACTTCATTATCTGCGAAAATGGCAGTTCCAGAAAACATCAAAAAAACAAAAACAAAAGCATTAAAAAGATTTTTATTTTTCATTGGATTCTCCCATTTTTACGAACTTCTTTATTATAAAGATATATTCATAAACAAAAAACTTCCCCATCAAAATTAGGGAAGTTTTTTAAATAAGACTACTTTACAGAGCCGTTGCAGATGCGCTTGCCTGACTTGCGGTCGAAGAGAAGAATACCATCACCTCCAATGTCGAAGCGGACTTTCTGACCAATTGCAAAAGCTGTGCTTCCGAAAACAACGCTTGTTAGTAGGAAGTTATCAAGTTTAAGCTTGAGAGTTGATTCCATACCAGTAGGCATAGCACCGTAAACTTCTGCTTCAAAAGCACCTTTTTCGTTAATATGAATGTATTCAGGTCTTACACCGATAAAGAAATCTTCGTTGGTGACTTCTTTCTTTTCTTCTGCATGATCTTCAACAGCTTTATCAATGCGAGGCTTGAAGAGTTCGTCCTTGTTCTGCTTGTCAATAACAACAACCTTGCTAGCAGCTTCGTCTCTTTCTTTGAACCATTTATCAAGAGACAATTTTTCATTAGATGAAGATTTATCTAAAGATAAAGATTCTTTTGGTGTGAAAGTTATTTTTTTGCCGTTAAGAATTTCTAAGGCTATAGAGCCATCGCTGGACTGTTTCCCTTTGGCTTCCATAAAGTTGATAGATGGATTACCAACAAAGTCTGCTGTAAAGGTGTTATTCGGCTTCAAATAAACATCTAACGGAGCGTCATACTGTTGCAAAACGCCGTTGTTCATGAGACAAATCTTGGTTGCAAGAGTCATAGCTTCCATCTGGTCGTGAGTAACGTAAACGAATGTAGCACCAGTAGTAACATGCAAACGCTGTAATTCGTATCTCATGCCAAGTCTGAGCTTTGCGTCAAGGTTAGAAAGAGGTTCGTCCATGAATAGAACTTTTGGTTTTGGTGCAAGAGTTCTAGCAATAGCAACTCTCTGCTGTTGACCTCCAGAGAGTTCTGCAGGATAACGATTCATAAACATTCCAATCTTAACGATTTTAGCAGAAGACTGAACAGCCATATCAATTTCTTCTTCTGTTAAGCCTCTGACTTCTTTAAGAAGATTGCCGTTCTTAATGATTTCGAAGTTTTTATTTAAGGTTTCACCCTTCTTCTTATGGTCTTCCATAATGGCTTCAAGCTTTGCTTCATATTCTTTAGCCAACTTTTCGCATTTTGAAGATGCACCACTGTCTGTTCCAATATCTAACTTGGTAATTTCAATAGCAGTCCAGTAGGTTATGTCGTAAACATCAATAAGCTTACGCAAAATATCGTCGTAATGTTCCCCGACTAGAAGCTTTGGCAAGCGCTGGGAGTCTTTCAAAACCCTGATAATATCTGTGCAAACCTTTGCCTTGTCGTCTCTTAAGGGAAGTTCTTCCTTAATGTTTCTAAGACCGAAAGAGATGTTTTCGTAAACAGTCATGTTTGGCCAGAGAGCGTAGTTCTGGAACAGGAAACCGACTTTTCTCTTATTAGCTGGAACATTGATACCTGCTTCACTGTCAAATACAACTTTATCGCCTATTGTAATTCGACCGCTGGTAGGAGTTTCAAGACCTGCAATCATACGAAGAGTAGTAGTCTTGCCACAGCCGGATGGGCCTAACAAAGTAATAAATGAGTTGTCAGGAATATATAAACTTAAATTATCTACAGAGTAGAATCTATCGAATTTTTTTGTAATATTTTCTAATTTAATTTCAGGCATTGTCTCTTGCTCCTATTCCGCTGTCTAAGCTTGCTCCAGTTATTTTATTAACCAATGTATTGAATACAAGAATTGTAACAATCAAAATCAGGTTTATTGCGCTTGAAAAAGCGTAAAGTCCCATTTCATCAAAGTAATCTAAGGTTGTTGCCATAATGAAGCCCTGTGTACACAACAGCAGGAAGAGTGAAAGTTCTCTCAAGCATGTCATGAAAGGCAACATATAGCCATTAACTATAGTTGATTTCTGAATAGGAATAATTATATTCCAGAGTCGCTTTTTCCAAGGAATATCAAGAATAATTGCAGATTCTTCAATTTCGTTACTCAGTTGAAGCATTGAGTTCAAAGCGCTCTTGCTTGCAAATGGAATGTATTTGATTGTACCTGCAATAATAAGAATGGTGTAGGTATTAAACAAGTTCATTGTTTCGTTTGAGAACAATACGAAGATTGCTGCACCTACAGCGATTGAAGGCATTAAATAAGGCAAGAATGCCATAGAATTAACATAGCCAGCCCATTTGCTTCTGCGGTTCTTTGCAACTGCATAGCCTACCAGCATACCAATTGTGCCTGCCAGCAAAGCACAGCAGATAGAAACCCAAAGAGTTCCGAAGAATGCCTGCCAGATGGTTTTATTAAAAATAATACCTTTCTGCCCATACATACTGCTGTCTGCACCTGGGTCAGAAGTTAGCCACCATTTGCTTGTGAGATTTCTGAAGTCTCCAGTGTACAAGAAACTATAATCGCCTGGGTTCGGCAAGAAAGTTTCCAAAGCAAATAATGCTATTGGGAAAATGCTTGTAAAAAAGGTGATTATAATGAAAACCCAAGCGATGCCATATTTTGCTGTTTTACCCAAATCGAAGAGTGACTTCTGACCAGCTTTTCCAGTAACAGTTGTGTAATTACGTCTGTCGGTAAGACTCATCTGGTTCAAAATCATAATAGCAACACCGAACAGCATCATTATGATTGCAAGAATACTGGCTTCACCAGTGTATTTTGCGTTCATAGAGATATATTTGGTAGAAAGGGTTGTTAAGCCCAAATAGTGAGGAACAGGGTAACTACCTACTGCACTTCCGAAAACAAGAAGAATTGTAGATAAAATTGCTGGTTTAACCATCGGCAAAGTTATCTTTGTGGCAATTTTCCACTTGGGAGTGTCAAGAATCTTAGCAGCTTCTTCCAAGTTGGGATCCATATTCTGGAAAATACCACCGATGAGAATGTAAGCAAATGCTGAATAGTGCAGACCCAAAACTATAATGCTCGGGAAAAGCCCCTTACACCACCATAACGGCATTGTTATTCCGAATATTGAAGCTAGAAGCCCGTCTGAAGTTCCGCAAACAACACTGCTGTCGAAGAGGTTTTTCCAAACGACAGATAATGTCCATTGAGGCATTATGTACGGGAAAATGAAGATTGAACTCAAATACTGCTTAAACTTCATATTGGTTCTTGTTACCAAGAACGCGAAACCACCGCCGTATACTATGGCTACTAAACAAGAAAATACAGCCAAAATGGTAGTATTCAGTAAAGGATGCCATAGGTTTACCCATGAATATTTGCTTGTGAAAATATCAACGTAGTTTAGAAATGTATAACCAGTTACTTTTCCGCTTAAATAAGCATCTAAGGTCCCTGGGTGTATTTTTATGGTATCTTCAACAATAGCTATAATTGGGGCTACCGTTGTAAAGGTAAGCAAAATACCAAAAATAAACAGAATGACATTCTGAGGCTTAGAAAAATAAGTTTTAATGCTGTTTATAAATTTATTACCATTATTATTCTGCATAAAAAACTCCTTAATCAGCCATCAGGTCTATCCAGCGACCGATTGTAAAGGCGACTTTGGTGCAATATTCGGGGTCTTCAAGCACTAGACAACCGCAGCCCTTTTGAGAGCTTTCCCACCAATATTTGCCTCTATCGTTCTTGACTTCGTATTTATTTTGCCCTTCAACGTAACCGCCTTTTTTGTGGTTATGTATTTCTTCGTTTTCAGCATCTATCTGAGGATTGGAAGAGTAACAGCCCATATCTTTGCCCCAGGCTTCAAAACCATTCTGCTGAGTAGTCAAGTAGCTTATAAGAGCACAAGCAGTCCAGGGAAGCGGGCTATTGTCTGTAACAAACAAATAATGGCAGTAACCAAAACCGCCTATTCCGATATAATCATCTTCATAAGCTGCCACTTTGATATTGTTCAAAGAAACATTGGCTGATTCCTGAACAGAGCGAAGTTTAGAATAAACCAAAAGGCCGCATTTATCTTTTGCAGATGAAGAAATAAGAATATTGCATATTGGACCGTCATCGGTCTGGCCGTTGTACTGCTTCATCCAAAGTTTTATCCAGGCAAGAGCGTATTTACCGTTCTGGTCTAGTTTAAAATATTCTGCATCTTTAGCAACTTCTTCAATTGTTTTGTCGAAATAGTCTTTCTTTTCCTGGGGAAGCACATCATATGCCTGTTTTAATATAGCAGCATACTTAGGAGAAGTAAGCATATAGAGAAAGTTCATACCGACAGTTTCTGTTGCGGCATACATAAATAGAGGTCTGACACCTTTGTAGACGAAATCCCAGCAGTTTTTGTAAGCCATTTCGCCTCGGCAATTGTATTCGAAGACTTTAGAAATCATTAAAAGAGGAACATAGCCTTTGTAAGTTTCTAAATCATAACCGTTTGCTTTTGCCCATTCTTTTGGCACAAATCTTTTAAGGAAACCAGTATCAAGCATTTTGGGCTTAAATTGTGTACCGTCTTGAATAAGAGTCATTGCAAATGTACCCTTTTCTTTGGCAGCGTCAGCTATTAACTGGTCGTAAATTTTATTGTTTTTAGGCTGTTGCCATTCGAAAGTCATATTGTAACTTGGGTCTATCGTTTGCAAATACTTTATAAACTTTGGAATAGCATCTTTACCACGGCTAGAGTTACCTAAGCCGAAGAATGCCTTGCCCTTAGACTCGGCAATAGCTTTTTTCGCCAGATCTTCCAGCGACATTGTTTGTGCTTCTTTGATTATGTCGTCTACCTGTGACTTTTTAGGCTTGCTTTCAGAGCAGCCTGTAGTTACAAAAATGGCTACGAATATAAAGAAGACAGCACCCAATACTTTTGCGTCTGTTATCTTCATTATCAAACCTCTATGTTTTGGTTATCCGTACATTATAAAATACTAACTTTAGTATGAAAAGAAAAATTTTTAGGAAGGGAGAAAGCCAAGCATAGCTTGGCTTGGTAAGGGAGAAGGGCTTAGGGAAGAGGGAGAAAGGGAATTGTTTTAGGTTCGCTACAAGTCTTCGGAATTAACTTAGTAATGCTTGGCAAAGTTCTCAAAAATCCCCCAGTCTACTTCGTAGACATCCCCCTTTACAAAAGGGGGTCTTTTAGAAAGATGAGAGCAATAGAGCGGAAAGATAAGAGAAGTCTACACATTTGTCATAATAAGTATAGCGTATGGGCTTTAGCCCTGAAAGCTATACGTTTATGACAATGGGTAGACTACACTAAGCGGAGCTTGGTGTAGTTGGTGCTCTCTTCAATCTTCTATCTTCTATCTTATATCGTTATTTCGTAGATTACATCTTTGTTTAACAACGTTCTTATTCGATTCATAGCTTCTGTTATCATAGTCATTGTTTCATTATCAATGCAATGACTATATGCTATAAATCCTCTGGAATTATTCAGTTCATCTACTTCCATAATAGTATTGGAGTAATTATTATAAAGTTCTGTTAAAAGTTCTAATGCTTTTTCATATTCTCCATATTTTTCATAGCAAATTGCTTGGTAATAAGTTATAGGCATTTCTGTAGAAATCCCACTACTTCCTTTTGCTTTTTCAAAGTTTTCTAGAGCCTCTTTGTAATTATTCAGGAAATAGTTGCCAATACCTATATTCCCATAACATTGTTGAATTCTTACTTGGTTTTGAATATTAACTAATACAAAACTGCTAAATTTAATAAGATCTTTATATTCTTTAAACTCATATAAAAAATTAAATAACTTACTTGATATTTCATAATTAGAAGGGAATGCTTTTATAGCATGAAATAAACAAAGAAAAGCCGCTTTAATATTATTTTGTATTCTAAGGTTTTCATATTTATTAATATAATTTTCAGGGAGACCAATTATATCAAATGTAGAATCGTAATCTATATTAGAATAATCCATTTTTAACTTCCTATTATGTCTATTATTTAATTAAACTTGCTGGAGTCAGGTCTTCGGTGCCTATGAATTCAGAAGCCCCAGAAGGCATCTTCGTTTAAGAATGGGTTACTTGTTTTTTCTCTTTCGATTGTGGTTTCGGGGCCATGACCCGGTAGAACAATTCGGTCTGATAAAGTTAGAATCTTAGATTTTATTGCTTGCATTAGAGCTAAAGCGTTACCGCCAGGGAAATCAGAGCGCCCTACTCCCTCACAAAATAGAGTATCACCAGAGAATACCATTTCATCAAATATAAGAACCATTCCACCTCTTGTATGACCAGGAACATGGCGGGCAATTCCCATATGTGAACCAGTCTTAAAAGTATCGCCTTCTTTTATAGTGATTTCAGCAGGTTTTATTGTAACTTCTTCATCTATAAAGTAAGACAAATTCTCATCAGGGTCATTCAACAGACCAGAATCTTCAATACTGATAGCAACTTTAGCATTAGGGAAATTGCTTCTGAAGAATTCTACCCCTGCAATATGGTCACCATGACCGTGAGTTAAATATATAGTCAGTTTTTCAAAATTAAGCTCTTTTATGCGTTCAGCAATTTCTTCTGAATTGCTACCTGGGTCAATCAGCAAAGCTTCTTTTGCGTTTTCTTCATATACCAAATAAGTATTTTCTTCGATAGGACCAACAATATAACGTTCAGCCACCAGATTGTTTACTTTGAATGTTTTCATTTTTTCCCTCTGAAAGGAATTCTTTATAGGATAAATCTTGGTTTCCCATAGAGCTATTATATAAAAAAAAGCTGGCATTCGCTAGCCTTTTTTCAGCCAAGCAAAGCTTGGTTTGGTGGGTGGGTCAGCAAAAGTCCAAAAAGCATTTTTTTTCTTTGAATAAACCCTAAAAACTATTAAAATTACCATAATCATATTTTGAATTTATGAGGAACTATAATGAAATTACCAAAGTATTTATTGTTTTTTATCTTTACAGTAACTTTTTCTTCTATTTGTTTTGGACAAGTAAATAACGACTTCATAAACGATAAGACAATAATTGCATATTATGGTAATGTAGGTTATATCTACAATACATTAAAACATGACTTAATTGAAGGTTATGAAAAAAAAGATCCTCAGATACTTAATGCTATAAGAAGCTTTAAATCATTAACAGCTAATATTCCAAATCAAAATATATCAAGAACCTCAGATGACGAATTAATAAAAATGGTTAAAGATTGGGACAATGATGGATTCATCGTTCCAAAAGGTTTATTAAAATTTTCTTTTTCTTCAGACAGAACTTTTTACATTAGTCTAGAAGCAAAAATAGATACTAATTATATATTAAATAAAATTCGTTCTTCATTTCCAGAAAATTCATTAAATATTAAAGAAAACAATGGTATTTTCTCTTTAAAATTACCTACTGGTACGACTATTGAAAAAAATAACCAAGGTGTTCTCAAAATAAATATTCCTGATTATTTTGTCTTTTATATCAGACCTAATGGTTTAACTATAGATAAATTGAGCAATAAAGAATTAACTAATAAATCCTGGAATACTATGCTAAAAAACCTGTCTGATAATAGTTGTTTCATGCATACTGAATTAGATGTTAAGACTCTATATGAAACATTAAAAGATAATGAAACTTTTAAACGACCTAATTTAAAAAACTTAATGGAAATTATGTCTAATATTACCAGATTAAGATTTATTGGTAAAAAAAATAATTATATAATGATTGCAGCTATAAAAGATGAAGATGTAAGAACAAAGTATTTAAATCAGTATAGCCAGATGATACAAAACAACAATAATTCTAATCAAGTATTATCAATAATCAGTTCTGTTTGGAAAGATGTAAAAATAATAGATAAATCACCTTGGATAGGTTCTCAAACAAATACCAATTCTGAATTTATATCCGCTATGGGCTTAGTTAGCCTAGTTAGTTTTTCTTCACCTTTTATACAGCGTTTTCTAGATCGTTTATCAATTATAGAAACCGATGAAAAAAGAGGAAGAATGTGCTTAGAAAATCTGAAAGCTGTAATCAAGGCACAAATGCTATATACTCAAAATAACAATGACATTGATTTTTCTAAAATAAATAATGCAGAATTTGCAGAAAAAACATTTCAAGATTTGATAAATAAAGGCTTTATGAAGAATATGCCCAAATGTCCATATACGAATAAAGTAACTTATTTTACAAAACCAGGTGCATGGGGATTCTATGAATTTTACTGTCCAATTCATGGAACCATAGCTAAACCTAATTTTGTATTGACAGAACAAAAAATAGAACCCAATAGTGCTGAAGGACAAAAGCAAGAGTGTTTTAGTAATTGTGAAATTATTTCAAGAAGGTTATCTGCTTACAATTTTAATCGTCTAGATAAAAAAGAACAACAAATTAGAACTATGAGTAAAGGCGATGAAGCAAAAAAAGTTATAGATAAACTAATAAAAGAAGGTTTATTAAAATCTGAACCCAAATGTCCATCAACAGGAAAAATGTCCTATTTTTCTGAAGGTGATATAGAAAACTTTGGTGTTATAGAATGTGAAGTTCACGGAACTCCATTCGAAAAAAAGAGTGAATTTGAAATTAACGAATTTAAGAAAAGGGAAGATAGAATGAAATGTCATTTCAATCTTCAATGGCTCAATAGTTATGTTGAAATGTATAATACAAATAATGAAGATAAAATAACAGTTATAAAAATAGATGAAGCTGAAAATATCTTAAAAAAAGTTTATGGGGATAGAGATATACCTGTTTGTCCAACTACAGGCAAATATTCATACTATACAGAAGGCGATTTTACTCAAGGTTATCATGTTCAATGTGAAATACATGGTTTGCCACGTAAATATAATAAATAGAGAATAAACTGATGGGGCTGCACACAAAGTGAGGTTGTGCTAGAGCTCGAAATATGATGAAAAATTTGTCTTTATTAGTTTAAGCTACATCTTGTCATAATCGTATAGCTTTCAGGGCTAAAGCCCATACGCTATACATTTATGACAATGGGTAGACTTCTTTAGAGAGCATAGAGAAGAAGAGCGTAGAGCCAAGCGAAGCTTGGATTATTGGTATTCCTTCTTGACGATGCCGATATAAGGCAGATTGCGCAGATAGCCCTTGTGGTCAAGACCGTAACCCACAACAAACTCATCGCCGATTGTAAAACCGCAATAATCGACAGAAACATGCTGTTGCAGATTAGATGGCTTATTGCAGAGAACACATATTTTTATACTTGCGGGTTCTCTGGTCTTTAAAAGCTTGAGAACATGAGAAAGTGTAAGACCAGTATCAATAATATCTTCAATAATCAAGACATTTTTGCCGGTTATGCTTTCAGCCAAGTCTTTTTCAACTTTAACAACACCAGAACTCTTTGTGGCATTACCATAACTAGACACAGCCATAAAATCAAGTTTCTGGTCAAGGTCTATGCTTCGGCACAAGTCAGCAGTAAACAGAAAAGAGCCTCTTAAAATAGAGACTACCGTAAGCTCTTTCCCCTTAAAATCTTTGGTAATCTGCTTACCAAGTTCTTTAATGCGTTCTTTAATCTGTTCTTCTGTAATTAATACTTTATCAATTCTATAATCTAAATAATCAATATTAGACATTTTGTTTAGCCCATTCTATAGTCTTTTTCAGTCCTTCTTCCAAAGGAACAACAGGTTCCCATTTCAACAATTCTCTAGCTCTGGTGATATCCGGTTTTCTGCGTTTGGGGTCATCTTTAGGCAAAGGAAGATTAATCTTATTTACTTTTATTCCGGAAACTTTGATTATTTTTTCTGCAAATTCATTTATAGTTATTTCGCTTGGATTTCCGAGATTAACCGGGTTTTTATAGTCACTTTCCATGACTCCCATCATACCCTTAACCAGGTCAGAAACATAGCAGAAGCTTCTTGTCTGAGTTCCATCGCCGTAAATAGTGATGTCTTTGCCCTTAAGAACCTGAGAAATAAATTCTGGGACAACACGGCCGTCATTCAATCTCATGCGGGGTCCGTAGGTATTAAAAATACGAATTATTCTAGTATCAACGTTGTGATAGTCGCGGTATGCAACAACTATAGCTTCAGCAAAGCGTTTGGATTCATCATAGCAACTTCTTGGACCTACCGGGTTAACATGACCCCAGTAATCTTCACGCTGTGGGTGAACTTCAGGATCGCCATAAACTTCAGAAGTAGAAGAAAGAAGTATTCTAGCGTTATGAGCCATAGCCATTCCAAGCATATTATGTGTACCAAGAGCGCCTACTTTCAAAGTCTGAATAGGATGTTTCTGGTAATCAATGGGGCTTGCAGGTGAAGCTAAGTGATAAATTCTATCAACTTTTTCGCCAAGATAAATTGGTTGAGTAATATCGTGATCTATTATGAAAAGATTATCCGATTTGAGATGTTCAAGATTTTTGCGAGAACCAGTAATAAAATTATC
>JAEEGL013817598.1_pt1 | contig 13406 bp, 1 predicted proteins | sample 9134231 | NCBI WGS metagenome assembly JAEEGL01 (sample SAMN16246548, study PRJNA631951) | gut metagenome | biome: gut microbiome; feature: rumen; material: fiber-attached | host: Bos | place: Iran: Karaj | collected 2018-10 | reverse complement strand
TTAACATGTTTCTTAATAACAAAATTAGAAGCAAAATCTCTTGCTTTTTTAAAATATAAACTCATTTGATCAACAAGAGTATTAGTTTCATCCATAGAAACACATAACATTTCCCATTCTTTCATACCTAATTTCATTGAAAAATTTCCATTATATTTTCTTTCACATATTAATTGTGGATTATGAAACTCAAAAATTATAGGTTCCTCTCCTTCTTTAGTACTTTTAAGTATTAAGGCATGTTTATATAATTCATATTGATATTCATTTTTCTTATCAACTATTCTAATTTTACCTTTTGCTACACAGTCATCTATTATATTTTCTAAATATACTTTTTTATCATCTGATATTATTCTCTGATCAAATGTTACATCTTTTTGAATTTCTTGTGGATCAATTTCAAATTTTGCTCCAAAGACTTTTATTTCTAAAATATTTGTATTTCTTTCTTGATCATATAATAATGGCTCTTCCCATGTGTAATACATATTTGAAGGAATTGAATTTTGGTTTTCTTTATTTGATGTTATGTCTTTTATTTTATTGTTTATGTTTAGATTTATTATGTTATTGTTTTTTAATGGATTGTTTTTTGGTTCTACATATTCTTTTAAACGATGAGATACTATTTTTTTTTCTATTCCGAAATCTTTATCTAATTTTTTATATATATTTAAAATTTCGTTATTTTTATCATTTTGATTTTCTTTTTGTTTAAATTCAACTGGTTTGTTATTTAATTTATTTATTATTAAATATGGATATTGATTTACATTTTCTTTTTGGTTTAATAAAACAAATTTAAAACCATTTATTTCAATTATTTTAACTACTAATAAAGGTTCTTTTTTCTTTTCTCCTAATTGAATATTAAATTCTTTATTTTTTAATTCTTCTTGAGAAAAATCAATTAAACCACTAAAATTAATTCTATCATTATTAACATATTTATCTTCATAACTTAATTGAACATATGTATAATAATTAACTTTATAATTAAATTTAGAATTAGACATTGCTTTAAGCATATAAGATTTAATAGGATTATTATTTTTTTTTTCCATTGGTAAATAATAAATATAAATATCTTTTTGAGTTTGATTAAGAATATAAATTGAGGCAGTAATAAAAATTAAAGTTGATTTTGGTAAAAGTTTAATTTGTAAAGAAAAAGTCAATTTTTGGTCTATTTCTTCATTTTCATTTAAAATTTTTGAAATATCATTTTTTGATTTTTTATTTTTATGTGATGTAGATATTACATTTTCATTATTTATATTATTAACTCCATTCAAAGAATCATTTTTAACCTCATCATTATCACTTTCACTTTCATTATGTTTAATTTTATTTCCTAATTCATTTATTTTATTCAATATTTTTTTAGTTATAGGTTTCTTTTTTGTTAAATCAACTGTTATTCCTCCTAATTTAGAAATGTCTAAAATTTGGATTTTTTTCCATTGAGAATCTAAATTTATTGTATTTATAACTTTACAATAATAATTCAATTCACTTCTACTTTCTTCAATATTTTTATCAATATTATCTTCATAAATTGGCAAAGTTACATTTCCAATTTCAAAAGTAAAGTTATTATTTTTAGATGGATTAAACATTACGACTCTATTAATTTCATTTGTTTCTAAATTAAATCGATTTTTATCTTTATCTTTTAAATCTTTATCATGTTTATAATTCTGAATTTGATTATTTTCAAATAGAGATTTTCTTTTACAATAAAGTGTTTTAACATAATTTTTATGTTTAATTTGTAAATTCATATCAGAACAATTTAAAAATAAAAATGGGCAATAAAAATATGAATTAAGAACATAATTTTCATTAACTTCAATAGAATAAACAAAATAATTACCTTTTTTTGAAGCAATAGTCTGAGAACTATTTTTAATAATTCTTGGAAATGACATAATATTATCATTTAATTTTTTAAAACTTTTAATAATAGCATTAAAGAAAAATGGTTTTAAATCAAAAACAATACCTTTATTTTCATATATATCATTTTTATCATTTTTATCAATGGATTCTTTATCTTCTTCAAATTCATTTATATTATTTCCAGTAACATTTATAATATAATGTAAATAAGTTTCACCTTTTTCACTTAAAATATAAGGTTCATATACACTAATATAATCACCAGATTCAATAACAGTTTCTAAATTATATGAATATAAACAATTATTTTTTTTATAAAATTTAATTGATTCATAACTACATTCTGAAGTAGTAACATATTGTTCTTGAATACATACAATTTCTTTTTCTTCTTTCCTTGTTTTAATTAATAAATCTTTATTTAATTCTTTTATATAATTTTCAACATCAATTGTTTTTTCCATATTTGCAGAAACTTTTTTTTGATTTGGATCTTTTGAATTATAATCTAAAGGAATTTCTTTTCTAATTGTTAAACTTCTTGGTAAATTATTATAAAATTTCATAATTGGCGTTAAAACATAAGTTATATCACTAACAATTTTAGAAGTATCAAATTCATCTCCAATTTTATTTATTCCTTGTTCATAATTATATTTTTGATATGCTTTAATAAAATCAATTTTTTCTTTAATTTGTTCAGATAAAAATTCATTTTCTAAACTTTGAAATTTTTTAACAATTCCAAAAATAATATCATCATTAACTGGAATTCTTTCTGCCTTATCAGATAAAGTTCTTATTTCTTTAATTGGACAATGGGCAATATAAATTTTATTTTCATCATTTTCATTTAATTGAGAATGAAAGAATAAATCTGAATAAGGATAAATATTATTTCCAAATTTAATTAAATTATTGTTTGTCATAAATGGTTTTATTAATATTTCTTTTATATTAACTATATCTGAAGGAGGAATAAAAAAATATTTTCCTGGATTTAAAATTATTTTTATATCTGATTTTTTTGCTTTATCTTTTAAAATAAATTTTATTGCCACTGGAAAATCTAATTCATTCTTTATTCCTTCATTACTTCTAAAAGTTACTAATTTTTTAGAACTTTTTGAATCTATTTCTATTTCACATACTAAAAAATGTTCTCCTTTTAATAATATTGATGCTTTATTATCAAAATTTTTTTTTAATTCTTCTTTTTCTTCATTTTTATTTATATCATTTTTTTCTTTTATAAATTTATGAATATAAAAAAATTTACTTGGTCTTTCAATATTATAAATTTTCCAAGTACTTGTATTTTTCAATTGTTGAATTTCATTTATTTTTCTTGAATTATAATAAGGTGAAGTTTGGCCAGAATTATTTTTAATTTCATTATTATAATCAATTTCTTGAAATATTACTTCTAATTCATCTTTATCATGAATATTTTTTGATGATGTATATACAAATTCAAATTTTGTTTTTATTTTATTATCTTCATTATCACTATATTTCTTTTTATTTTTAATTAATTTATTTAATTTAAAATCAAATTTTTTTTTTTTATCTGTATTTATTTCATTATCAGAATCAAATTCTTTTTCTTCTCTTTCTTCTTCTTCTTCTTCTTCATCTTGTTTCTCTTCAAAAGTTTCTAAATTTGAATTTTCTTTTATAAACATAAAATATTCTGTTAAATTTAAAACAGTTAAAGTTTTCTTTGTTATTACTATATTAGTTCCATTATCTTTATTATCTATTATTTCCTTTGTTCTTTCATAATCTTTAATTAATGAATTTATATTTTCCATTAATCTTTCATTTATATTTATATTAAGTGAATGAAAATAATTTTGTCTACATATTTTTCTTAAACCTTTAAATGTTGGTTTAAGTGATAAAATTTCAAATTTAATAAATTGATTATGTTTTGTTGTTAAATATGTAAATTTTCCTGGCATTGGTTCTAATACTGGTTCCCAAAGTAATTTTTCATTATTTTCAATATTATTATTTTTTTGAAAATTAAATTCAACATTATTATTAAATTCTACTTCAATATCTTCTTCTGAAAAAGAATTTATATTATTTTTCTTATCATTATACATAATTTGAGCAGATGAAAATCTTCCTAAATTATTTTTATTATTATTTGATTGATTTGAATTATGATAATTTAGTCTTAATAAGAATTTTGTAATTAATTCACTTTCAAAAATTATATTTTCATTTTCTTTTTGCTGATTTTCATTTTGTTGAATTGATTTTGCTTTTTTAATCTTTTTCTTTTTTACTTTATCATCTTCATCATCCATATTAATTTTTAAATCAGTTGTAGAATCTGAATATTTTTTTATTAATTTATTTAATCCATCATTTAATACTTGATTATTTGGATTATTAGTATAAAACAGCATTAGTTTATTAATTATAATTTGAAATAATTGAGCATTAAATTGACTATCACATATTCTAATATCTATTTCATGTATATATATTGCATATGAGGTTTTATAAATTAATTCATTAAATTGAGTTTTAATTGATAATGTTGGTAAAATATATTTTGCATTATCAGTATAATTTTTTGATAACTTTGAAAAAATATCCATAATATAATGAATTTGAAGAAAATTTAAACTAAGATATAATGTATTATTTTTTTTATTGTTTCTTTTATATGAGAAATTGTGATTATTATGATTTATATTTAAATTAATTTCTTCTTCATTTATATTGGAATAATTATTAATTCTATGATTAGTATTTATTTCTGAAAAATTATCATTATTTTCATTATTATCATTATTATTATCATTATTATCTTTGCATTCTTCATTATCAGTATTTATTTTTTGAATATCATTTTCTGAATTATTTTTATTTTCAGGCTCAAATGACGATTCACCAATTTCTTCTTCTTCTTTAAATTTATATTTTGAAATAAAAGTCCTATAATCTTGTGGATTATCAGTTTTAACATTAACATCATTTGTCAGTTTTAAATTTTTCTCAGGATTCTCTAAAGTTAAATATGTAATCATATCTTTATTATCATCAGCATATTTAAGAAAATAATAACTACTTCTATCTTTTTCTTTAAATTTTTCTTTTCCATGACTATATTGTTCAAATATAATTTTGACTTTATCTAAAAATTGAATATGTTCTTCTTTTCCTTTTAAAAATCCATTTTTTATATCAAAAATATATTGAATAAATGAAGTAAATGGACTTGTAACTACATTTCCAGTTTGATTTAAAGTTAATACTAAATCAAAATTAAATAATAAATCATAATTATTTAATTGTTGTTGTTGTGCTGAATCAATAAAAAGTGATTTAATTAACATTGTACTATCATATAATGTTATTATTGTATTTTTACTATTTTTAAAACTATTTTTATGAAGTATATTCTTAATATTTTTATTAGTATAATAAAAAAAATATTTTGTAAAAAATCTCCATAAAGCAATAATTGGTAAAGGAAAACATAAAAATCTCATATTATAAAATTTAATATCATATTTTGTTGGTAAATTTTTTCCTAAAGTTAATTCTAAATTAAAACAATTTTTTTTTAATAATTCTGTTTGAATCCAAAGTAATTTTAAACTAGGATATTGACTAAAAGAAACCATATTTCTATTTAATTCAATATTCATATTATTTAATGACATATAGAAATATTTTTCTTCTTTAAAAAATCTCATTAATAAATATAAATTAGTTGTTTTCATTTCACATAATTTTTCTAATTCTAAATTAGGAAAATTTTTCCCAAAAGGACAAACCATATCAGTATTATGTTGTTTAGGTGATTTACGATCACCTCTATGAAAAGAACATTTAGAAGGATAATTATATAAAGAAATACTACATTCATCATTTAATAAAATAATATCTTGTCCAATTAAAAATTTTTTAATTTGAAAATTATTAGCAAATTTAGAGTAATCAATTGAACTAAAATATTGAGTAAATCTTCTTGAAAATTCTGAAATAATTGTATTTTGTTCACCAAAATTTTCAAACATTAAACGCATTAATTCTTCATATATATCAGTAAATAATTTTACTCTCATTGTTGGAATAATACAAATTATTTTCATTGTTGATAAAATATCTTCATATTCTTTATTTTGTAATAATACTATTATATTTCCTATTTTAGTACTTACACTTTCATCTGAAAAAAATTGAATTTGGGAATTTTTATTTTTATCCTTATTTTCTCTTTTTGAATTAAAATTTACAATATCAATATATTTGACTAAATTATTAGTTACATTGACTTCAACTGCTTTTTTAATTTTAATATCTCTTATATTAATATAAAAATTTATTTTGTCTATATCAAAAGTTTTTTCTTCACTAGATACAAAAACATTATGTTTAAATCGATTAAAACAATCAATTGAAATCCTTTTTTGTTCATCAGTAGGATTAGAATTAAATTCAAATTGAGAAATAGTAGCAATTAATTCTTCTTCTTTCAAGCTATTCATACATAAAGCAACTTCACTATCTTTCACTAAAATCTCAATAATAAAAGGTTTTTTTTCTTTATGTTTTAATTTTTCTGAAATAAAACTTGTTTCTATAATAGTAAAATGTTTTTTAGAACCTCTTTCAACTTTTGAATGATGACTATCAGAACTACTATTATTATTATTATTAATATTAGGTGATAGATAATTTAAATTTGAAGAACTAAAATGAAATATTTTTGAACTTCTTCTTCTATCAAAATTAAAAATATTTCCTTTATAAAAAGAAGGATATTTTCTCCCAGTTGTTTTATGCTGAATTATATTAGATTTATCTTTATCTTCAATTAATCTTTTACTTGCTCTTTCAAATATATCTTCAATATTTGAATTATATAATTTGTCATAATCTGTTTTATAAATTATATCCTTAAATAATATTCTCCAAAAATATTCTGTTAAATCATTTATTATTCTCATTAAAAAAACAACTCTTGCTTTTTCAAAAATTAAAGAAATCATTCTCTTTATTAAATCAATTCTAATAATAAATTTTAATTCATAAGCTCCTGGTTTTTTTTGAAGGATTATTTTTTTCTTATGACTTATTTCTCTTTCATCTGTTAAACTTTTAATCTCAGAAGAAAATACAATATTTTTTTTTTTAAAAGAAAAATTTAAATTATTTAAAATTAATTTGATAAAAATTTTTCTTTTCTCAATACAAGTTAATTGAAGAGATTTAATCTCACAATTAAGTGATAATGGAATAGTTTTTTCATCAGTTTCAATTTCTCCATTTTCTGCTACATTATATTTTTTTCTATATAATCCCATTAATCTTGCTAATTGATCAATCACACATAATTTGAAAAAATTTATATATTTGTTTTCTTCAAAATTTAAAAAATGAAGAAGAGTCTTATATAAAATATAATCGAAATAAACATTTATTGAAGGTAAAACAAAATATAAATTTAAATCTTTTTTTTTTTTCACTAAACAAATGGTACAATGAACTTCTTCGTTTGTAAAATTTTTAATAAATTTTCTTATTTTTTCTTGATTATTTTCTATTTCTGAATTTATTGAATTATCATTTTTTTTATTATCATTTTCATTATCTTTTCCATATTTTTTTTCTTTAAATTTATCTTTATCTTGATCTTTTTTTTCTTGGATTATTGATTCAAGTAATTTTAATAAAAATTGATTTTGATGAAAAACATGAATTGATTTAAATGTTACAAATAATGAAAAACCATATTTTAATTTGACAACTCCAAAATTAATTTGATTTATTATTGTAATTATATGTTTAAATTCTATTTTATCAGGATTATTTTGAATTTCATCTTCTGGTTTTAATTTTTCTAATTTAATATATACTATAATTTTATCAATTTTAAATAAACAAAATCTTGTCATATCCTCAATATTAATTAAAATTTTTTTAAAAAAGACATTTGAATTATCTAATTGATGACTTACTGGTCTTTCTCTTTGTGAATCCTTTTGAAAAGGATTTTTTATATTCTTTGAACTATCAATTACTAATTTTTCATTATCATCAAATTTTGGTTTTAATTTAAAAATAGAAATAAAAGAAGCATAAAATGCATATAAAGTATCTATATCCTTTTTTGTTATTTCAATTATTATAGATTTTAATAAAATTTGTGCTTTATTTTTTTTAAAATCATCAAATTGAATTTCTTGATCCAATTCAAACATATTAAAAATTGTAGTTTGGAATTGTAAACAATTTCTATAAAAATAATAATCATAAAAAGAAAAATTATTAACACAACCAATTAAAACTTCTTGATTTTTTAAATTTATTAAAGTTTTATTTAGATTAAAAATTAAAGTATTTAATTGAACTAAAATTGATTCATGTGTCAAAGAATTTTGTGTATGATTTGTTGTTGAAAAATTAATTATTATTTTATTAATATTAATTGAAAGAATTTCAAAAGGAATAATTTGATGATTTGGTGAATCTATTTTTTGTTCTTTTTTATTTTTTTCATTACTCTGAACAGGTTTAAAAAATAAACGTGGAGAATTTTCTTTTAAAGTTCTAATTATATTTATAACATATAAATATGTGAAAAAAATTCCAAAACATTCTGTTATAAAAGTAATATCATCTATATTTATTTCTAATTTTTTAATTTTTTTATTTATCATATATAATGATATTTCTGAATTATATTCTATTTTTAATAAAGGAATTATATATAAATTAATTTTTTTGTTTTTTGAATTATCCCCTGTCGATTCATTATCAATCTTTTTTTCAGTACTCAAAATTTTACTATAATTCAAAAAAATATCTTCTTCAACTTTTAAATTGTTTTCATTATTTTTTTTTGGTGCATAATTACAATTTTTTTCAATATCATCAATATTTTTACTTATATCAATATATGAATAATTATAAATTTTTAATGATAAAAAATTTGTAGTGATGAGAAAATGTTCTTTCCAATTTGTATAAAAAAATGTATTAAAATTGGTTATTTTTAATTGTAATAAAATATTAGTTGAATTAAAAAATTCACTTTCTTCATTAATTTTATTATCTTCTCTAAAAACATTTTCTCTAACACTTCTTACAGCATTTTCAATATTAGTAATATAAAATTCATCATTATCTTCATCTAAAAATCCTTCATCATCATCATATATATTTATATCAACTTCAATTTTTCTTGTTAAATCTAAAGTAAATGTGTCAAAATTAATTTGAAAAAAATAAAAATCATCATATGAAGCATAATTATTTAAACATTTTTTACATATTACAAATTTTTCTAAAATAAAAAAGATAAAAGCTTTTAATGTCTTATTTTGTGTCGGATGTTTTAAATTTTTAAAATTATCCATATTAAGAAATATTGATGAACCACCTGAAATTGGTGGTGAATTTACATAATTTTTAATATTTTGTTCTAGTAAATAATCTAAAATTAAATGGTCATCTTTAAAGTTATTAATCCGATATTCTGATATTAATTTTTCACATGTATAATAATTTAAATCAAAATCTATTATTTTTTTTTGTTTCATTATTAATGAAATATATGTTATATATTGAAATAGTATAATGTATGTTTTTATAGTTAAATTATTTGGAACTTGAAATTTATATCCTTTATTTTTAAATAAATTTTTATTGTGAAAATTTTTTTTTATTATTCTATTAAATTTCATTTTTGCACTTTGAAGTAATTCTGACTTAGCCTTTTTTTTATTATTAATTTTTTTAATTAATGATAATAAATTTTTAATAAAAAGATTGGAAATATTAAAATATGCCCCTTGAATATTTAATATAAATTTATTATTTTGATTGAATTCTGAAAAATTTTTAAATAATTCTAAATCAATTTTATCTTTATATTCATTTCTTTCAAATCTATATTTATTTAAAATAATACTAATATTTAAATCCATTTTTTTAATAATTTGACATTCATTATTTATATTCCCTTTTCTATTAATGATTTCAATAATTGGAATAGATAAGGCTATTTCTGAAAAATTAATAGAAAAATTAAAATCTTTTATTTCTAAATGAGATGTGCATTTATCATCATTTTCTTTATATTCTGTTTTCCATGAAATATTTTCAATATTTAAAAAGCAATTTAATAAAATTCCTTCAATATAAATAAATAAATTTATAAATAGATTTGATATTTTAAGTTTAACAAATGATATTGAAGAAATAACATCAAATAATTTGTTTATATTATTTTTTTTAAAACTATATTGAATTGATGGATCATCTTTTAAATTAACATATTTTGGATATGAATATAATAATTTTTCTATTGAAGGAATATATAAACAAAGAGAAATATTTGATAATTCAATAGTAATATTATTTTGTAAAATTGAACCTTCAATATTAACATCATATATTATTCCTTTTAATAATTCAATTGGAATATTATTTAATTCTTTTTTTTGAGTTTTTAATTCCACATTTTTTAATTTTAAATTAGCATCTAAAAGACTAAATGAATCTAAAATTAATCCATCTTTTTTTATATAATCTTGTAAAGTTGATTGTAATAATTTTTCCAAAACTAATGAAAAAGGTGATTCCATATATTAATTTATTAAATTAGTTTAAAAAAATTATTTCAAAATAATATAAAGAAAAATATATTTATAAATATTTCAAAATTGAATTTCTATCTTTGAATATTTTATGAATTAATATCATATTTTTAGAAAATGTTTTAAAATTTAATTTTTAAATTTATATTTTAATGATATTTTATTTTTTCTTTATTATAAAAAATTATCAAAATTTTTTTGATTATTCAAATTATATCAATATAAAAATGTTAAAAAACTAAATTTTAACTATTCTAAATTTTTTAATTTATATTTTGAATAATATAATATAATTATTATTTATAGAGAATAATGATATTATCATTTTATTTATAAAAATATATATTAAAATATTATATTAAACAATCCATTTTATATTCAATTAAAAAACACTCAATTATTTTATAAATTATTTATATTTAAAATTATATATCATCTATATTAAAATTTTCATCTTATGATAAAAATTTCATTATAATTCATTATTTTACTTTTTATTGTTTTTTTCGATAAAACAATAAAATAATCATTTTAATTTTAAGATATAAATTATATCGTTAATTGAACATCTCTTTTCAACATTTTTAACTAAACATTTTTTTAATATTTCATACATTCTTTTTTGTTCTTTATTCTTTGCATTTTTCTCTTCTATCCTAATTTGACTAGTATTTAATTTTTGAATAAAATATTTAACTCTTTCAGTTTGAGAGCCATCATTTTCTTTTTCATTTTCAAAAGGGAATTTTTTAAATAACAAATAATAAATAATAATTCCAAAAGGCCAAATATCAATTTTATAATCATAACTTTGATTATTTAAAACTTCAGGAGGAAAATAAAAAAAAGATCCATATGATTCATTAGTTTTTTCATTATTACCTATTATTTTAGATAAACCAAAATCAAATAATTTAACTTTAATTTTATTTTTATCAACAATTCCTATATTTTCCAATTTTAAATCTCTATGAATAATACCAAATTTTCTTAAAGTATAAATTCCTTCTGATAATTGATTAATAATTGATAATTTATTTTTATCATTAATTTCATTTGAATGAAGAAAAGTTAATAAATCTACTTTTAATATTTCCATTACAATATAACAATGATCTAAAGATTCAAAAGTTTCATAAATTTTAATTATATTTTGATTATTAATATGAGATAATATATTTGATATATCCATTTCCCAATAAATTGGACTTTGCTCTTTTAAAGAAATAGTATAATTTTTATTTAAAATTTTAACAGCATAAATCTCATTATTCTCAATTTTTTTTGATAGTATTATTTCACCATAAGTCCCTTTTGCTATTTTATTTTCTGGTATATAGAATTCATCAATTTTTCTATAATTTGTTTGTTTTATTACTTTATTATAAAATTCATTTAATTTATATTCAGAAGAAAAATAAATTTCAAAATATTCTGGTAATTGATTAATAATATAATTTAAAATAATAGATTTTTTATCTTTTGATAGATATAAAACTTTTTTTAATATTATTATTTTATTTATTATTTTAAAATTTCTCATTCCATTACCATAAACTTTAAAAAGAAAAATATTATCCCCAACTAAATACACATCATTTTTTATATATTCATCAGAATTTTCATCTAAAAATATTTTACAAAGACCAATATAATTTGAATATCCTTTATTAATTTTACTTAATTGTGTAGAACTTTTATTTAACACTTTATTAAACAACTCAGTTTTATCAAATTTTGCAGTTCTATCAATAAGATTTAAATTCATAGTTGAAATAGCTTTTACATAATTATAATCATTTAAATTTTTATTAGTAAATGTATCTTTTATTTTTTTCCAATCATCTTCAAAACTGTTTAATTCATCTAAATTTGATTCATCACTTGAATTTTCATCTTCATAAATTAAATCTAATATATTTAAAAAATCATGACAATATTCAAAAACTATTTTTGAAGGTGGAAATATTTGAGTAAATTTATCATCTTTAAAATAAATTGATATATTTATTTTATTCTCTTTTTGATTATGACAATCATTAAAAAGAATTATTTGTTCTTCTGTAAATGGAATATATTTAAAAAATATTAATAGTAATATAAATATTAAATCACTATTTTCATTTTTAATTATTTCAAGGTATTCTTTAAAAGAAAGTGATGTTTTATTAGAGAAAAAATTACTAAGAATATTATCAATTAATGAAAAATCATTTTCATTTGAATAATTATAATTTAATAAATGTAATTGATAAAATATCAATTTGACATCATCAAATTGAATTATTTTATCTTGATCAAAATCTAATACTAAAAAAATATTTGTAATTTTTTCCCTAAAATTACCTAAAAATAACCCACATATTATCCTAAAAAATAAATGTTCATTTAATAAATTATATTCTGAAAAAGCACAAAAAATTTTTTTAGATATAAAAAAAGGTAATTTTAAATAATGATATAAAGTAATTTCATCAATAACTTCTGTATTATTACTTAATGATTTAAATATTTCTGAAAGATAAGTTAAAATATACTGTGGAGATAAAGTTAATGTTGTATGATCTAAAATCTTTTTTATATTTGATATATAATAATTATTTTCCATTTTATTTCAGTTTATCATTTCCAAAAATTAAAAATTATTGAAAATACTATAAATAATATTATATAAAATTTTAATATTTTTATTATAGTTTTACATTATAAAATATTATGTTGATATAAAAATTAATTAAAATTTTTAATTTTAGGAATAATTTCCTTATTAACATATTCTTTAGTAAGATAATAAGGAATAGAAAAATCAAAAGAATCATCATTCTCATCATAATTAATATCAATAATATTACTTTCAACTTCCATTTTTTC
>JAEEGL013729623.1_pt1 | contig 13406 bp, 6 predicted proteins | sample 9134231 | NCBI WGS metagenome assembly JAEEGL01 (sample SAMN16246548, study PRJNA631951) | gut metagenome | biome: gut microbiome; feature: rumen; material: fiber-attached | host: Bos | place: Iran: Karaj | collected 2018-10 | reverse complement strand
TTCGAGATTCCTGATTTATATCCGATGATCAACTTCTACAGTGTTATTGCAAGAAAGCATATCTATGACGACAAATACAATCACATCACGAATCCAGACGGCAATTATATCATCACAGAATACAACGTAGCAAATGATTCATCTGGAAATGACTGTACTCCGCCAATTTCTGTTGATCGAACTGATGACAAACTCATGGCTCCTTTCATCGATGCAATATATATGGAAGACAACTTGAATATGCTGTGGTCTGATTTTGAGAAAATGTTCGATACCTATTTTCAATTGTACAGCGATACATATGCTACAATGATCGATAAAGCGAAGGATGCTGCTGATAATGCATACTATAAGATTGCAAGCATTTATGCTCAATATCTGAATATATGTATTACGACAAATTTTGTCGACAATGCGTCAAAGAATGCGTTCGATGACTTTATGGGGCAATTGAGTGAATATCACGAAAAGATTATGGCTGCGCCAGCTACGTACAATGAAGCTATCTACAATGATATTTGCAACAGCTTCCCACAATTGATCACTGCAAATCCAGATGTATATCGCAGCAACTTTGTCAATGTTGTTACAGCACCATTTAAGAGTGAGCCTACGATCGTTAGACTTAAAGCTGCATTAGGTGGTAACCCGGGTGTCGGATTCTTCTTTGATCCATATGCATCCGAGCGTTATCACAGTGATAAATCCAGAGATGCAATGTTGAAAGACCGCATCAATCGACCAATATCTGAACAATGCTTCATTGCATTTCGATACGATAGCGATGAAGCATGCTGGAAGTTCACATGCCCGGCGATCAATCATTTCAAAGGTATTTCGAATACTTTCTATATTCGGGATAAGAAAGAAAGCGGTCGAACCTTTAAGTTCCTGATTCTGTATACTGATACGGAAAATACTGCCGAAAAGACCATTGGATATTTCGATGATAATCAACTGATGGACTTTGATAAGTTCATGGATGAAGTGGAGGAACATCTCGGATACATTAAATATTGGAATGTTGAATCACGTCTGATGAAACTTTCAAAGATGATGTACGGGATGAATGACGTGAAAACGCAAATTTCAATCCTGTCAAGAATTCTGGATCATAAGATGGACAGCGATTGGTTAGAAGAATATCCTTCTATCATCAACTATGAAATGTCAAATGTCTCATCCGACAATGTCGGCGCTGGAGAATATGAGATCCGTGCACCATTTGCATTGAATTTCATGTTCTATACAGTTTCTCAGCTTTATGACAACAAAGATCAACTACAAGCATACTTCCTGAGGCAATTGACAGGTCGGCAGTTCCATCCCCGTTATGCTGATTTAACCGTTGACAAACTCCAGCCACAGCTCTCAAGCGAGTTTATCAATTATTCGGTTATCACAAAGGGACCATCAATATTCTCAACAAGTGACCAGAATATATCAGTCTTCCCTGACGGAAATGACTTCGCTGTGTATAATGGATTTCCGTATGTATTAGATGGAACACATAGCATCCATCACATGACATCGGATAATGAATATCTCTACATGTTCAATCAATATTATGATGGTATTCCACTTCCGTTAGTTTCTGATACCGGCATTGACAAGGATTACCATGTTTCATTTGTGAACCTTACGACAAATGGCATTGAACATATTCATTATTACGATGATCCACAGGTAGCTTCGATGATGTCATTGTGTATTTCGGAATTGGCTGGTATTATCAGTCACATTCAGACGAATTATAAGATCACTTGGGATCAGACATTTGCGGTTAATTCCGCGATTCAGATTATTGAAAAATGGTCTGATAGAATTGAAAGCTATGTCAACAATGGCGACGTACAATTCAAGATGCTGAATACCCTCACAACAATCGGAACCGAACAACTGTTCATCAACTGGTTTAAGAAAACATCTTCGACAGGTCTGATGAAATTGTTTACAGATATCAAAGATGTGATTGATGCGGCTCGTAAAGTTTCATCGAGTTCAATTCCACTTGAGAAATATGCACAAGACGCTTTAACAGAAATTCAGTATGTTCATAAAAACATCGGATATGACTATGACAGAACTCGATACGCGAGAGCTGTCTATATCCATTTGAAGGACATTGATGAACCGATGTCTTTGAAAGTCGCTGGTAACTGGGCACAAACACTTCGGAACTTCGATCAAGGCAACAGTCCTACATTCACCTTTGATGGAATGCTGATATCAAATATGATTTCACCAATCCAGAAAGATGACAGTGAACGTTTCAAATTCGCAATTGTTTTGAATGAACTCAAGCAGTGTGTTTTCAATCCGAATTTGCCAACAGCATTGTCACAAACCGTACAGACTCTGAAAACACTGTACGAGTTTGATGCATGGTGGAATGAATTCATCCCATTGATCAAAACATACTTCGACACGTTAATCAACAACTTCATGTTTGACATGTATGCTATCGATGACATGGAGCTTCCGTTGTATTTCGGATCTGTTGACGTTGGTGCTGAGACTCCAGCATTTGCAGTATTGACAATTCCGAAAACAGATCCACATGTTGTTGTACCATCTCAGCAAGCGATTCCCTCAACAAATGTCACATTGATATTCAGACCGATCTACGACAATGGTGATATCGTTACACTACATCCTGTGTGCAATTATGCGTTCTTTAATGGAAATGATTTGACAGTTGATGGAACTACTGTTACGATGAAATTCTATTTCAAGGACGGTTCTGAAGCGAATAACGTCATTGACTCAGGACTCGTGATCAGATTCAAGAAGGTGTCAACATCTTCAGATATCATGAATCAGTTCGAACAATACATTGGTTGTCAAACCATTCCACTTGAAGTTCAGAATATTCATGAGACATTCGATGTTCTCCCAGATGGATCAATCCTGAATGATAAGCATGCAAAGCTTCACTATGAACTTCTTGCCGGAAATAAGTTTGCACCATTGGATTCTGATTCAGAGTTTGTTGTAAATGCACATTCCGGTCCGCATGACAAACTGTTCCTGAAGTGTGATCAACTGAATCGTTATGCAACAACTGATATGGGTGGAAGACCACAAACAACGTGGTTCTTTAAACCATGTCAAGTGATGCATCTCGATATTGAAAACGGGTATATGAATTCCCTCGGTAGTGGTTACTTTGAGGGACAAACGATATACGCATGCACCGATGATGGGTTGTGCGTATTTCCGTTGATCATTACCGCAGTAGATCATTCGACAGAACACGGCTTTGTTGAAGCAAAGGTTGATGAGTTTAATGCACCATGGTTCCGCACATCAGACATCTCAGTTATTCAAAAATACCTCAATATGGCAGAACCGATCACGTGCACGATTGTTGATGATAACATTCGGAACTTCATGGATGAATACACGGAATATGAAGGACCGTATTATCCAATTCCACAGATGTCGTCTACAGTCGAGATTCCTTCCGAGTGGAATGATGTGTATACACTTCCTGGTGATCCGATTTATGTCGTGAATAATTCCGAGTATGTATACACCAGATTGAATTGGATGTTCCATGATGAGATTCCAAACAGAATCGATGGAACCATCAACCCGATGTATCATTTCTTGTATCTCGGAGATGTTGCAATCAATGATGTGGCTCGTTCGGCCGATATCAATTTGCTGTATCATGACTTCAATTCTTATACGACTCCGGAAATGTATCCTGTTCTGCGAGAAGAGCCTGACGATCATTCTGTTTGGAAGCAAGAACACCTTACATTCAAAAAGAATATCGGTAATGCAAACTTAAAAATTGCAGAACTCAAAGAGGAACTTGCTGCACAAAAAGAGAAACTTGATCTTCTGATACATCCAGTGCTTGAAAAAGGCTCGACGGTTATGATCAAATCTGGCACAATGGTTGGTGATCAATACATTTCGCTCGAAGACTGTCAACGTGTATGGATTGTTGATGAGGTGTTGTATGATCCAATCAGAGTCATATTGTCACATACTGACGACAAGTTGCCTGAGATTGGTGATACTGTTTTCATTAAACCGGGTTCACGTTGGGAAAATGACGTACCAGTTCCATCATGGGCTTTGGAATGTGTGTGGACAGTTTCCCGTATTAAAAGCGACGCTGTTGTTGACATTGAAACACTGTATCAGACATCAACCGCCAGTGGTTCTATCGAAATCAAATATCTGAAGCCTGTTGTACAAGACGAAGAGAATCCGTCGGTATATAATGATGGACGTGCATATCCCAGCTACTTTGATCCACCATATATACTCCCCGCTGATTCAGTTATACAGATTCAACGTGAATACAAGAAGAAAGAACGCGCGCTGAAACTTCACATCGAAGCCATTGAACGTGACATCGAATATTGGGAGGCATTTATCAAACGCATGGAGTTGTACAATACAGAACTGGAAACTCCGACGAAATGGTATAATGTGAATTCATACGATGCTGCAATGATATACATTGATAATGGTCGCGCTCGGATGATTCCTGTTCGAAAAACTGCATTGCGAGATGTTATTATTGGGCAAGCACAGATCAGACTATATGATTGGGAAAATAAACGTTGGTTATCCCCAAGAGATTACCTCTATTCGGTTATAGGATATGATAATGCTCATGACGTTTACGATGATTATCTGTCACCACGTGTCAAGAGTACATTGAATATTCGATTCACGGACCCAACGTTTAACTCAAAGAAGATCCTTGTGTATTTTGTATACGATAACAATACTCCGTGGTCGGAAATCGAACCAGGTCCGATGGAATGCAAGGTTGTGTTTAAACCGGTTATGCATGTAAATCAGGAGCCTTTAACACAAGAGCTTTACAGCAAAATCCGTGTAAGAAAACACTACGATGAATCTGAGACTTATCGTTTGATCAACCTATTCCCGACACCAAGTGATTTTCCGAGACAGAATGGTTTTCTTCTTGTCAGACCTGATCGTTCAGGAAAGTATAAGTATGGATCACCAATTCGATTCTGCGATATGCGCATTCTTGCAAACGACACTGAAATGACATATGAAGATTTTGACATCTACGTGCGAAATCCAATGAATTCAGTTGAGATCCCGATGTATCATGTTGATAAAGATTACAACGTGTCGATCCCTGTTGCAATCGATGGTTTCGAAGAGAACCACCATGTTCTTCTGGTATCAGTTAAGAACGACGATATCTCAGGATTTAATGGTGTATCATCGAATATTATGTTCGAAGGTATCACCGCAATGAACGAAGGTAACCCTGTTATCACGATCACATCCTCAACACTTCCGATAGGCGTAACGGGAACATTCATCTGTACTGTTGTACCCGATGGAACCTCACCAATGTCTGGTGGTCTGGTATCTGTTGTCGTAACCGAAATCAAACAGCCATCTCCTCTTGTGGATATCAAATACATGATACGAAACGCTTCTCCCGCAAATAGCGGTACTGGATATGGTGAAAACTATGTTCGGTTGATGCTTCAGGATTCCACATTGTCACGAGAAGTGTTCAAAACCATCAGTGATGATGAAGGACACGTGCTCGGTGTCAGGAACTTGTTTGCTGACGGATATATCCCAGGTGAATATCCGCTTGGTCCTGATGGAGCTATGGTGACGATCGATTACGAAGCTACACAAACTTGGTCTGGAGAATCGATTTCAACAATTGTTGTTGATGGATCTGACGCAAGCGGCTTGACACTGAATGTATCAGAACTTGCGATTCAGCCAATTGAAGAGTATCGTTCTACAAACTGGGTGAATCTGTATCACGACCAGGAACACCGCGATGTAGCATACAAAATTATCCCCAAACAGGTCATTCTCGTTCCAAAAGATTCAACATTCGATTTGATGAGCATTTCAGAAGTTCGTCTGAAAAATCAGTATGTGTTGGATTCGGATGGTTCGGATGATATCAAGAGTGATACGTTGGATGCTCCATTCACGTATTACTATGATAAGAAACATGATGTCCGTTATCCGATCGGAAACGTCTTGAAGAACCGTGCTTCTGAGAGACTTATCATTGATACAGAAACTTCAACAGATGTGTCCACGATTCGTTCGAATCACATCTCTGTGTGTCGTTATGCATCACATGTCATTCCGCAGGATGGTATCATCGATCTGACTGGATATATTCCGACGCCTCTGTCACGAGACAGATATGAGTTCTGGGTGAATGGTAAGTATGTTGATGATCCGGATATCATTATCCTCTCACCAACGTCATTCCAACTCAGAAACATGACATCACTGCATAATCTGGAAGTCATCGAACTGGTGGATGACATTTCAGATACGGAACTGATGCCAAAGGGTCCTGTATATGTTGATCTGAATGGAAACACCTATGGATCATATCATTCGATGCTTGTATATAAAGCAAATATCATTGATCAATCCATCAAGTATCAATTCAATCAATCAACCAAGACAAATCTGGACGATTATCTTGCATCAGATGTACGTGCATCTGGTAACAGAGATTATGAACCAGACATCCTATCGTATGTTCAAATTGATGAGGAAGAACCGACAAGCTATGAAGAGCTATATCATATTCCGACCATCAATGGACAAACGATATTCCATGCAACTACACAAACCCTCGGCTTGATTGAAATAACGAACAAACAAGTGATCAACATATTAGATCGTACATGGAAGAAGGAAATCCTGAATGGTGTGATTCCAATCACACATAACGGAAAGCTGAAGACACAGTCCGAAGCAACACAATTCTTACATGTGATTCGTCGCGATGATCACTTCGAGATCTACACATCCGGAACATTCGATCGTCCGTTTACGTTGTATCTGTCTACAACAAAAACCGGAAAGATTCAGAATGCAACAACAACTATTCGTATCATGCCGATGCTTCGTGCTGGTACACACGTGATTCTTGCACTGGAGTTCGAAAATCTCTGGGTCATCTCAACAGTTCCAGATACAGCACCAGTTCAAATAAAATGATAGAAAGTGAGGGTGGGGCTTTCGCCCCACCCCTTTTCTATAATGATGAAGAAATTCGGACTCTGCTCTGTAGAGCCCTAAGCATACGTGTATTATGCTTATTTTAGGGTAAAAAAAAAAGAGTCGGGGCGGTGATTCAGTCACCGCCCCCGATTCTATGGCAAGACCCAATACTGAGAGATCGCAAAAACTCAATACGGGTTCTAGAAATATCAAGTTCCCGGGCAGGAGTTGGGATCCCACCCGGGTATGTGCCCTTGTCCAAGGAGTTAAGTCCAAGAGCGTCACGTTCGAGGTATGTTGAAGACGTGGTGACTGGCCACCCGACCTACTCGAACGTGGGGTCGGCATTTTATAAATTAGGGTTATTTTGCCTGATACGATTTAAAATATTCTGTTCAATTGCAGCAGCCTGCTGATTCTCCTCGAGACTGGTCGACAGAACAAACTTCTCGGGTTCAGGTCCACCCTTCCACAATACAGGGAATTGCCGTAACGAATCACCAATTACTTGATTCAACTGGCGGCCATTTGCATCCTGTAATGCGGCCACAATTTCATTTGTCTGATTATGTTTGATGTCATGAAGCATGTCATAATATTGTTCACCTGCACCAGGAGCAGCCCAATCAATTTCGATAGGCTTCTGTGGTTTCTTATCACCAAACCATGCTGCAGATGGAGGCATGACATATCTATTATAAAGCGTAGACGAAGCTTTCAGCATGAGTGAGATCGGAGTATCCCAGCCAGCGTTATGCATATCGACATACATTTTATGCTCGGCATCACCGATAATATCGATATCGACATATACGCCTTCCATCTCTTCAGCTTTCTTACGTTTCTTCTTCTTCGGCTTAACTTCATCTTCATCAACCAACTTTATTTCTCCACTTACAATACCAGCAAGTGTTTTCGGATCTGTAATCTGTTTATCAAATCCGATGAACAATGTCGGGAGATCACCGAAGCTATATTTGATACGTCCAGCTTTGAAGGCTTCGACAGCCTCCTGATAACTCATCCACGGATACTCATGTTTCAATGAATATTCAATTGCATCCGTGATGATTTTCATTGCATTCTTGAAATCTTCTGCATGATAATACACCTTACCCAGAGATTCCAAACGTCTGCGAATTTCAGCTTCTTCTGCAGACGATGCGAGCTTATCTTCGGATATGTTATACTTGGAATTCGGATCATTACGGACATACATCACGGAACATCCATCGTGAATTTCTGCAAGCTCTTCTTCTGTCAGCTCAAGTTCAATGACATTTCTCGATCGAGCCTTTCGACGCTCATCTTCGATTTTGTTCATAACTTTCTTATGCTGAGATATCGCTTCCTGGAATTCGTCATCCCAATCGCCATCATCATCGATCTGATGTTGCAGCTCCCGTATACGAAGACGCACTTCGGCTTCAAGATCCGGTGTCATCATTGGCTGAATCCCGTCGTTTATCTTTTGAATGATTTCATCCAATTGTGCAACGGGATAGTTATATTTTATTTGATCTGCCATTGAGATCATCCTTTCTTATGCAGTGAGAAGATTGCTCATAAGCCTTCTGACTTCACACAAATTGTACTCCCATGGAATCGTCAATGTACATGTGTTATACTCATACACATATGTCGCACCTGAGATCCTCCATGCAGTTCCACCGGTGTCAGTCTTGATCTTCTCATATGTTCCATCCGTATGGAAGTTTGGAATGTTGGCTTTTGTCTCCGGAATATTTGCCGGAGATTGTATAATTTTGTCGAATTTGTAGTCCTTATTGTCTTTGGGGAATGATACCCGTTTTAGCCCGAATTCATCAATGAGCTCCTGTAGCTCCTCGGATCGGAAGAATGCATATGTTGTTTCAACACATTTTCCTTCAGATATACATATAGTGCCGTTGATTCCAGATCCAGTATCCATGAAGATTTTGGAGTCTGCGAAATACCCATGTACATACTTCCTGATCTGTACTGCATTCACAGTATGGGCGCTGGTTCCATTTTGAACAACGGCCGGATGCATGATGTCGAGCATGAATTTGATGGCGTCCTTCTCAACAGTAACCATTTCATTCAATGGATTTGCATCTCGGTATATTGAAATGCGCCAACCTTTGGCGTTCATAGATGTCACGTCTGACACCTTTTTCTGGTTGATTCTGATTCGAATCATGACAGCACTTCCTTTCTGAATACAAGCTTTGATATGGTTTCCCTGTATTCACTTGAATGATATATGTGCGTGGAAGAAGAAAAAATAAATTGAAACCGCATTGTAACTGCCGGGATATAACAGTCCGACATGTTTACAAAATTATCATCAAGAAAGTGTGGTGAGAAAAATGCCGCAATTGATTTATGACGAGAACTCATTGGTCAATGGTCAGATGTATAAGTATGACAAATGGCTTCATTCCAGAATCAATAAGTATACTGGAGCTGGACGGACACTTGTCACATACTTTTCGATCAATGATCAGAACACAACAGATTCACTTGGATTAAACGATGCATATCAGATCCTCGGAATCGATTCTCCTTTACGATGGGATGAAATCGAGGACTTTCCTCTGTTAGGCATGTCACCGTTAAATCCTGAAAATGGCACAACCCCATCGACAACCATTCGCAATTATAATCTATCCGGAGATGCGTTCATAATCCCCGGCACAATCATGCCAAAAGAAAATGACTTCTTTATTGTGAATCATCTTAAGATGACACATCTGATTCGTGTTACAGAAGTAACACAAGATGGCCTCAACACAGACGGTTCCTATCGGATTTCATATTCTCTGTTTACAACACAACCTAGCGAAATCGAGCAACTTCATCGTCAGGTTGTTGGTCATTACAAAACCGATCTTCAAACTGTTGGTGCGGAAGATCTTACACCGGTTATCGGTAAAGAAGATTATGAGCTCCGCAGTAGATTGATTCGTATGGTTGATGATATGGTTGAAAACTACATTTCCAACTATTACGATCATACACATAACTGTTTCGTCCTGCATCTGAACGGCATGGCTCTGTTTGATATGTGTGGGAACACATTCATGGCAAAACACGGCATCATGATCCGTGACAATGCTCATGGAAATATCGTGTTGAATGAGAACAAGATGAATTCCAATACGGCTGATTACTATTACCAGCGATCCGTTTATAAATGGATTGAACGAGATGCGCCGATCCGATATCTCGACCGATTCAAATATAAACTTATGACATCATTTGCATTCCCGAATTCGTCATTCTATAATTATGGCGATGAAGTTCAGGTTATGATGCCTGGCGATACTTGGTGTCAAGCACCGGATTGTGAATTCTATTTCCCAGAAGAAGTATATCAGATTCTGGAAGCAGAAAACGATGTCAGACATTGTCAAACATGTGACTGTCCGTGTTGTAAATTCCGAGACACATGTATCCGACACTTCAAACTCAAACGATATGATTACGTGTCAATGATTCATGATTTCATTCATGGAAAGATTCGTTCAATTCATGATTTGTCATTGTACACAGGTGATCAATTATTTGATAATTCGATGTCAAAAGAAGTCTTCTTGTGGACACCGATTATCATTTATATTATCAAACAAACACTCAAAATCAAATAAGGAGGGTATCCCATGAATGAAATGACAATTGGTTGCGGATGTGGTGGACGTGTTCCTGTTCCGCGAACCTATCCATTTATGATGAATGGAAATTATGCCTGTGACTGCTGTCATCAGATGTATCAACCAAATCCAGACAACTCAAAGATCCCATCTGCCGGCATGATCAATGGCAGCTTGTTCACGATCGTGGACAATGATCCGCTGTTGATTCAGCGCGATCTGTTTGAGTACGGCACAAAGATCAGTGTCTCTGAGAATGTCCGCACTCAGGTAACAAGACGCAATGATATGTCATGTGTCAATCTGATCGGAACATTCGATCTCACAGAAGGAAATATCATCACGAACGATTCGTTGTATGCTTTCCTCTGCAACAAGATCGGTTCTCAGTTTGAGACCAATGATCATGTCCTTTCCATTCTGAAGAGCGGCTTCCAAGTGAAGATCTTGTTCACAGTTCTGGACGAACAGGGTGGTGTTGTATATACAAACTCCGTTCAGTCCAGCAATACGATCGGTAAGTTCCACTACACAGACGTCATGGATTATTTCGTCGAGTCCATCTCCAATATGATGGTGACGAATATTCCAGCGATGGATTATGCAGGTATGTATATCCTGCGTTTGGATCGTATCGAAGTATACGGCAGAAAGATCATCACAAAGAATCATATTACGGAAGGACTGAATCCGTTCTATGCATTCACACAGAACGACACCAAGATCAGTCAGCAAGTTGACACAATTAATGCAACCCAGGAAGATGAAGTCGTCTTGGTGGCTGCTTCGAATCTGAACTGGTCTACAACCTTCCAGGCAAATATCACAACACGTCTCAAGATTTCGTTCAATGTATACACTTCCAACATGATCATTGCTGGTAATGTATATGACGTCTGGGCCGCACTGTATGAGCCGATGGAAGATGTCATCGAGAACATGCGGAATGCAATCACTTCGATGTCCGAAACGATTACTGCATTGACCGCACGTATCGAGGAACAGGATGCTGTCATCGAAGCATTGGCACACCGTGTTGAGAACATTTACTACACTTCCGAGGAATATGTGAAGAGCCATTACTTCCATAAGGGAGTTATCACATGGCTTGAACCTGGTACTGTATATCAGACCACTGAAGCATATACCACAACGGATGACGAGTCTGTCACTGTTGAAGAGGCATTCAATGCTGATATTGCACTCGGCAAACTGATTCCGCTTACATTCATCCAACCAGTTGATGCGGAAGTTGGTGATTGATAATGGCTGATGAAACTTTGAAAATTGATGTAACTGATATCTCGGTTCCTTCAATGCGTGCAATCAATATTGCAATCATCAACCAACCGAATCCCGTAAAAGGATATGTTGCGACCTACGAACAGATATCATTTCTCATCAATTTTCCTCAGTATCTGATCACCGATTCTAACACAGGAAAGATCGTAAATGGTGAAAACATTTACGAATACTTTCCGGATGAAGATCCACACAGTGGCGGTGGTGGAGGAGGAGGAGGAGGTGGCGGCGGTGGTACCGGTGATGGTTATACCGCTGGATATGCTCCAAAATTAAAATATGGCTCTGCCGAAGTTCCTCCCGCAGGTCATCGTACGAATACAGAAAGTGAGTGATAATAATGGCAATTGTTCGCGGAAGACTTGAATCATTGTCCGACTTTAAAAAACTAATGGAACGTGTATTGGTTCCAAGCATTTTTGCATCCGTTGAATCAGGTCCGGATAATCAAATCATGTGTTTGGATGCTGATCGTAATGTAATGATGGAATTCTCAGATAGAAAAGATAGTCAGACAACAGGATACTATCGAATATATCGAAACAAAAATAATTTCGTTGACTTATATAAAGCCAATCTAGCAATTAAGGAGGCAGAATATATCGGTTGTGAAAATGGTATTATTGTTTCGGGACAACTTTCAGACAGTAGCGGCTATGCAAGATACATCCATTTCATTATTACAAAAACAAATAACGACAAACCTGCGTTTATCGGAGCTTTCTCGACAAACAATTCGCATACTTATGATATTCCAATGTACCATGTAGCGTATGGTGACAATACAGATATCAACCCAACAACAACTCCCAGATATGAAACTGGAACCCAAACAATTTTGGAAGTATTCGGAACGAATCCAGAAATAGGTGTCAAAAGTGTTACACCGAAAGCATTCATGATTGTTCGAGATACAGCATACGCTGTTAATTATGGAACTTTTGTTCTTGACGGTGTTACATACATCACGAACGGATACTTTGCAGTCAGTATAGCAACTGATTGATTATATTCAAATAGAAAGGATGGTTACCATGGCATTTAAACCGAGACTCACGAGACCTGAAAAGGGTAACAAGTACTATATCCGCAAAGACAGTGGTGGATACAGTACTGCGATCTTGGGTAGTCCAACAGATCCGGATTGCAATGTACTTCACAATTGTGTGGGATATGCTTGTGGACGTTTCCATGAAATCGCCGGTGATACAAAATTTTCACTGATTGATCCAATCAACGCGGAGAATATGTATGCAAACGGCATTCAGCATGGATTGAAAACTTCGCAGAATCCACAGCTTGGTGCCATCATTGTATGGCAAGCAGGCCCAACACTCAGCTACAAAGATGGTGCAGGGCATGTTGCCATTGTCGAACAGATCAATGATGACGGCTCTATCGTGACATCTGAGTCTGGATACGATTGTCCAAATGCATTCTGGACGACCGTCAGAAAGA
>JAEEGL012519048.1_pt1 | contig 13406 bp, 10 predicted proteins | sample 9134231 | NCBI WGS metagenome assembly JAEEGL01 (sample SAMN16246548, study PRJNA631951) | gut metagenome | biome: gut microbiome; feature: rumen; material: fiber-attached | host: Bos | place: Iran: Karaj | collected 2018-10 | reverse complement strand
TTCGACGGGGTTGTGGAAGTCGGAGAAGCAAGCCGTTGCGACACGTTAATCGCACAATTAAAATTAAACGCTAACAGAAATTTAGCAATCGCTGCCTAATCGCAGCTGCTCCCCTTAGGCACTCACACTTAAGATCAGGAGTATCATCCATGTGAGAAACGGCATATGCAAAGCTTTGAGCATATGGACGTATCATGAAGCTACCGAATGCGGCAGGGCGCTTATCACCGGTCGCAGGAGGGAATCTCTTTCGGTAAGCTAAGCTTGTAGAAGTACGGTGGAAACGATTTCGGACACGGGTTCAACTCCCGTCTGGTCCATTGAGGGTTGCGAATGGGAGGTTAAGGATGGAGAAAGCAAAGGTATATTTCACCGATTTCAGAACTGTATTGGGAGTCAGTCTGCCAGCTAAGCTTCAGAAACTTATCAAATTAGCCGGTATCCGGGACATCGACATGAACGGTAAGTTCGTGGCCATTAAGATGCATTTCGGAGAACTGGGCAATCTGGCATATTTAAGGCCTAATTATGCAAAAGCAGTTGCCGATGTTGTCAAGGAACAGGGGGGACTGCCTTTTTTGACGGATTGTAATACCCTGTATCCGGGTAGCCGTAAGCATGCGCTTGAGCATCTGGACTGTGCCAACATCAACGGCTTTAATACCGTTACCACAGGATGTCAGATAATCATCGCAGACGGTCTACGCGGAACAGATGATATCGCGGTTCCCGTACCTAACGGAGAATACTGCAAAGAGGCATATATCGGTCGTGCCGTTATGGATGCGGATATAATCATATCCCTTAATCATTTTAAGGGTCATGAGCAGGCCGGATTCGGCGGAGCCATCAAGAATCTGGGAATGGGCTGCGGAAGCCGTGCCGGCAAGATGCAGCAGCATAACAGCGGCCATCCTCATGTGATAGAAGATAAGTGCAGGGGCTGTCGCAGATGCGCCAAGGAGTGCGGTTCTGATGCGATCATATATGAAGGAAATAAAGCATGGATAGATCCGGACAAATGCAAGGGCTGCGGCCGATGCATAGGTGCATGTGGCTTTGATGCCATAGAGAATGACAACTGGAATGCACCTCAGCTGCTCGGAATGAAGATGGCTGAGTACACTGCGGCTATCGTAAACGGCAGACCCAATTTCCATATAAGCCTTATAACCGATGTTTCACCCAATTGTGACTGCCACGGTGAGAATGATGCACCTATCCTTCCTGATATAGGAATGCTCGCATCCTTTGATCCTGTAGCCCTGGATCAGGCATGCGTTGACCTGTGTCAGAAGGCCGAACCCATTAGGAACAGTCAGCTCGGCGATAACATGGCTAAGGAACACTTCCATGATCACGGAGATGTATGGCATAACAGCAATCCCAACACCTCGTGGGAAGAGACTTTAGAGCATGCGCAGAAGATAGGCGTCGGAACAAGAGATTACGAACTTATCACGATGTAAGGGGCTGTGAAATGGCTATAATCGACAGACCTGATGAAGGTCTTTTGGAAAAATATGAAGCTCTTAAGGATCATCTGCGCTCGTTTGAGAGTGTGGCGGTGGCCTTTTCAAGCGGCGTGGATTCTACCTTTCTTTTATATGCAGCAGTTGATGCACTTGGGGATAAGGTGCTGGCACTGACTGCCTCTTCGTGTTCCTTTCCCGTAAGAGAACTTAATGAAGCGAAAGAGTATTGTGAAAAGCAAGGAATACGCCATGTCGTTGTTGTGTCCGAAGAACTCTCGATAGAAGGATTTAAGCATAATCCCAGGAACAGATGCTATCTGTGTAAAAGAGAACTCTTTGAGAAGTTTAAGGAAGCTGCAGACAAAGAGGGATTTAAGGAAGTCGTCGAGGGTTCCAATCTTGATGATAACGGTGACTACAGACCCGGACTTATCGCAGTGGCGGAACTGAACATCAAGAGTCCGTTAAGGGAGATCGGTTTTACCAAAGAGGAGATAAGGATCCTTTCAAGATATTTCAATCTGCCTACATGGGATAAGCAGTCTTTTGCCTGCCTTGCAAGCCGTTTTCCTTACGGTGAAGAGATAACGGAAGAAAAGCTTAACATGGTCGATAAGGCTGAGCAGTTCTTACTCGATCTGGGTTTTGGGCAGCTGCGTGTCAGGATACATGGCAATATGGCAAGGATAGAACTTAAGCCTGAAGATTTCGGACGGTTTATGGAAGATGAGATAAGGACGAAAGTATATAAGAGGTTTAAAGAGATCGGTTTTACCTATGTTTCTCTTGATATCCTGGGATATCGTACGGGGAGCATGAACGAGACGCTTGATCTTTAATATTTGTAACATATCACGGCCGGTTATCAGTACCGGCCGTTCATCATTAAATTGCATCTTTTAATATATTTATGATATACTTAAAGTACGGTTTTGTACCCATGCGGAATACATGCTTTTTAAAAGCGGGGGGACGCGTATGGAGAGATACGAGTATTCGGCAGAGAAAAGGGATATTTTAGAGACTTCGATGATCCCGTTCGCAATATATCAATTCATCGACAAGCGAGTCGTAACGCTTGTTGTTTCTGACGGTTTCTGTAAATTATTCAACTATGATGACAGAGATAAGGCGTATTATGACTGCGATCATAATATGTATAAATATACCCACCCCGATGATGCGGCGAGGGTAGCCGATGCTGCTTATGAATTTGCCACAGGCAACGGCAAATATGAGATCATATACAGGACTAAGGATCCTCACGGTGACGGATACAGGATACTGCATTCGGTAGGCGAACATTTCCTTACCGAGACCGGTGTACAGTTGGCCATGGTCTGGTATATGGATGAGGGTAAGTATGAACCTAAGGATGAGCAGAATGAGAATGAACTTCAGAGGAAGCTGACGACTGCACTTCATAAAGAGAGCCTTATCAGCGCGAGCTATTATGATTATCTTACGGGCCTTCCGAGTATGACCTATTTCTTTGAGCTTGCGGACGTGGGCTGTAAGGCCATGATCGATATGGGGGGCAAGCCTGTTTTCCTGTTCATGGATCTTACCGGAATGAAGTTCTTTAATCATAAGCACGGCTTTGCGGAGGGAGATGTATTGCTCCGTAATTTTTCAAATCTTCTGTCGAAATATTTCAGTACTGAGAACTGTTGCCGTTTCGGCCAGGATCATTTTGCGGTCTTTACAGATGAAGCAGGGATTGAGGATACCCTTCATGAACTTTTCAGGGAGTGGCAGAGTACCAACAAGAACAAATCACTTCCGGTCAGAGTCGGAATATATCTTAACCATGAGAAGAACGGCGACATAAGCATAGCCTGTGACTGTGCCAAGCTTGCCTGTGATACATTGAGGAACACTTATGTATCAGCCATCAACTATTACAACAAGGCATTACAGGATGATGAAGACAGACAGCATTACATAGTATCTTCTTTGGACAGAGCGATATCCGAGAAGTGGATCACTGTTTACTATCAGCCTATAGTAAGAGCGATCAACGGCAGGGTATGTGATGAAGAGGCCCTTGCCCGTTGGATAGATCCGTTAAACGGGTTCCTGTCTCCGGGAGATTTTATACCCATACTCGAAGAGGCCGGTATCATCTATAAGTTGGATCTTTACATTGTGGATCAGATAATAGAGAAGATAAACAGGCTGCGTGAAGAGGGCCTGTATGTTGTCCCGCAGTCGGTCAACCTTTCAAGGACTGATTTTGATGCCTGTGATATAGTCAGTGAGATATGCAGGCGCTTAGATACTGCAGGGATAAGCCATGATCTTCTTACAATAGAGATAACAGAGAGCATAGTCGGGACCAACTTTGAATTCATGAAGAAGCAGGTTGAGAGATTCCGCTCGCTCGGATTCCAGGTATGGATGGATGATTTCGGAAGCGGCTATTCATCTCTTGATGTGCTGCAGGAACTTGAATTTGATCTTATAAAATTCGATATGAGGTTTGTACAGCAGTTGGAGCAGGACGGCCCCGGTAAGATCATTTTGACCGAGCTTATGCGGATGGCGACAGCTCTGGGTCTTGAAACCGTGTGCGAAGGTGTTGAGAAAGAAGAACATGTAACATTCTTAAGAGAGATAGGCTGCTGTAAGCTTCAGGGTTATTATTTTTGCAAGCCGATACCGCTTGATATGATACTTGAGAGATATAAGAAGGGTATCCAGATAGGATTTGAGAATCCGGATGAAGCGGAATATTATGAGAGCATTGGCCGTATCAATCTCTATGATTACGGTACCATAGTGGCAGAAGGTGATAACAGCCTTCAGCATTATTTTGATTCTCTTCCCATGGCCGTTATGGAGATAAGGGGCGACAGGATCTATATTACAAGGAGTAACAAGGCTTACAGGACATTCCTTGAGAATACCGGAGGTTCAGGCCATACGGGTGAATATCTGTCATTTGATCAACTGCCCGCGACCATAAGACCTGCGATAGAGAACTGTTCTTCCAATGAGGGTGAGGACGGTAATTCGGTATTCATTAACGAGAAACTCCCTGACGGATCCGTAGCGCATGCGATCTTTAAGCGTATAGCTGATAATCCGCTTACGGGCTCCATAGCCATAGTATTTGTGCTTATCAGCATAACGAACGAAGATGATGATGTGGTAACATATTCCAATATCGCAAGATCTTTGGCGGGAGACTATTTCAATCTCTTCTATGTCAACGTCGAGACAGGTGATTATATAGAATATGCCACGGGCAGCATAGGAGAATCGCTTGCTGTTGAGAGGCGTGGCAAGGATTTCTTTGGATCCAGCAGAAAAGAAGCACACAGACATCTGCATGCAGATGATGTGCCGCCTTTCGTGCGTTCATTTACCCAAGAAAATGTTCTGGATACGATAGAAAAACAGGGGACATTTATCATAACTTATCGTATAATCAAGGATGGTGAGCCTATATATGTGAACCTCAAGGCTGTAAGAATGTCAGGCGATGATTCTCATATAGTTATAGGTGTCAGCAATATAGATCCTCAGATGAAGCAGAAGGAGATCTATGACAGGATAGAGCATGAGCTCAATATGTACTCCAGGATATCCGCTTTTGCGGACAGTTATCTCTGTGTTTATCTGGTGGATCCCAAGTCGGATCATTTTATTGAATGCAGTTCGACGGAAGAGTACGACTCCTTCGGTTTTCCCAAAGAAGGAGAAGATTTCTTTGGCGGCGCGCTGATAAACGGCCAGAAAGTCATACATGGCAATGACATGCCGAGACTTAAGACTGTATGCAACAAGGAAGAGATGCTTGAGGCTGTTGAGCGGGCGGGCGTATTTGAAACACAGTACAGACTTATGATCGGAGGCGAGCCTGTAAAGGTAAGCTTAAAAGCCGTAATGATAGACGAGGAGGGTGACAAGCGCCTGCTTGTAGGCGTAAGCCGTGTGAATCGTCAATAATATATTTGGAGACGGAAATGCGTTTAAATGAATTGACCCCGGATACAGGGGCACAGTTATTGGTAACAATCGGAACACAGACTCTGGAATTTTCCACAACCATAAGAGAAGTATTCGAGGACTGTATCTACACAGATCCCATCACACAGGATGAAAAGATAATCGGCTTCTCCACCAAAGGCATAATGATAGACCTTATCGTGACCGATGCCGAGAGTGAGAGAGCATTTCAGTTTACCAATGTCAAGATCAGGACGATCAAGATTCCCAAAGATGAGAAGATATATCATGAGATAAGATGCGGTGGTGAAGGAAGAGTCATCAACCGCCGCGGAGCATGCCGCGTCTGGCTGGGAGAGGACGGTTATGCCAACTACGGACTGGGTAACCCCTCTTTTCCCGTTACGGTCAAAGACATAAGCGTCAGCGGCATCGCATTTATCTGTGACAAGGATAAGGATATCCCGGAAGGTTCCATTGTACATGTTAATTTCATTGATGAGTCCACGGGAACGACATTTGCGCTGGCAGCCATCATAGTCAGGAGCATGGAAATGGAGAGATCCAGGATCATGTACGGCTGCAAGCTTAATCAGGAGAGCAATCAGATAGCGAAGTTTGTCAACGACAAGCAGAGAGAGAAGCTTAAGGCGGCCAGACAGTCGAACTTAAATGCTTTTGTTGAAGAGAATTCCAAGAACAGCGGAAAGAATTAGGTATGGACGAGGAAACAAGGAGAGAATATACGGTCAACGGATTCCTGTTCGGTTCCAAAGAGGATGTTGAACTGGCCAATCAGGAACTGTCCACCGTTAAATACATAGAGAGCAAGACAGCCAATCGAAAGAGTGACACTCTTTTGTCAGTATACCAGGGCGCGATAGACCGTAAGATGTTCCGTACTCCGGTCGGTTATGCATATATGCATGATCTTCAGAAAAAGATGGTGTCTATGGGTGTTAAACCCGACAGTATCCCGGGGATCCCGCTGTATCAGGTATATAACAGTAAGTTAGATGATGAGCTTAAGCCCAGACGTGGCATAGGTGTTCCCAAGCGTAAGAAAAAGAGCGCCATCTTAAGGATGAACCGTAATCTTATCATAGCCAACATCATCCTGGCGGTCATAATCATCGCTTTGTTCGTCATTAATATAAAGGGCTCGACACCCACTGTCCTTAACTATAAGAATGCATTGGAGAATGAATATGCATCCTGGGAACAGGACCTTAAGCAGAGAGAAGATAAGATCAGGGAGAAAGAAAGAGAATTAAATATTGAATCATCACCTCCGCACATCACAGAATAGACACAATTTTGTTTTATCATTGTGTTACCGGTTGTGAAAGGATAGGTACTTAATGGATAAGATAACGATATTGGTAGTTGATGATGAAGAGAGAATGAGGAGGCTTGTGGCTGATTTCCTGACCAAGAAGGGATATGATGTCATGGAAGCTTCCGACGGGGAAGAAGCGGTAGACTTGTTTATGGAACATAGGGATATCGCTTTAATTATTTTGGATGTCATGATGCCGAAGATGGACGGGTGGACGGCCGTCAAGGAGATAAGACAGTATTCCAAAGTTCCTATCATCATGCTTACGGCCAAGAGCGGAGAGCATGACGAACTGATGGGATTTGAGCTGGGAGTTGATGAGTATGTCACCAAGCCTTTTTCTCCCAAGGTCCTTGTGGCAAGAGTTGATGCGATATTGAGGCGTACGACCGGTGAAGCCGGTGCAGATATGTTAGAGGCAGGAAGTCTTAGAGTCGATAAGGCGGCTCATACCGTATATGTGGGAGATGAGAGCATTGACTTAAGCTTCAAGGAATTCGAACTCTTAGTCTTCTTCATGGAGAATAAAGGGATAGCCCTGTCACGAGAGATGATCCTTAATCATGTATGGAACTATGATTATTTCGGTGATGCCAGGACGGTTGACACGCATGTCAAAAAGTTAAGGAGTAAGCTCGGTGATGCCGGCAACTCTATCAAGACCATCTGGGGTATGGGTTACCGCTTCGAGGATTGATGTCATTATGAAAGGCTGCAGGAGAAAGTATAAACATTCCATAAGTACACAGTATTCACTCATATTCATCGCCGTGTCCGCCATGGCGATGCTTATGTTGTATGCCGCAAATAACCTTCTTTTAAAGAGGTTCTATCTGAACAACAAACAGCATGAGATAGTGGAAGCCTATGCGAGTATCAACAAAGCAGAAGCGGAGAATGAATTCGATACCGATGAATACGATAATGAGATACTTCATATCTGCGAGAAGTATTCGCTTGACCTTTTGGTCATGGACAGCAATTCACAGATGATCAAGTTTACGGGCAAGGATGCCAACACGATGAGGATGCGTCTTTGGGACCGGATATTTGCTGACAATATTCCCGAGGGTGAACTTCCGCCGGCTCCTCCGCAGGGTGACTCCCCGGTTCCGGCAGATCCGGAAGGATCCGCCCCCCCCAATAAGCCCGAAGAACTCATAGATTCAACCGACAACTATTCCTTAAGCTATACCACGGATGCAAGAAGCGGCGGCGAATATCTTGAGATGTGGGGAACTCTGGACAGCGGCAATATATTCCTGATCAGAACCGCCATAGAGAGTATAGATAACAGCGTAGCCATAACCAACAGATTCTTAGGCTATGTTTCTATATTCGTTGTTCTCATAAGCGCACTTATGATCATGTTAGCATCCAAGACCATAAGCATTCCTGTCTTAAGGCTTGCAGAGATATCCGAGAGAATGACGAACCTTGATTTTGATGCAAAATACAAGCCCAAGGGAGACAATGAGATAACTTATCTCGGCAATAATATCAATAAGCTCTCAGGCTCTCTTGAAAAGACTATCTCGGAGCTTAAGAGTGCCAATGCAAGACTTACAAGGGATATAGAAGAAAAGACAGAGATTGATGAGATGAGAAGAGAATTCTTATCTAACGTATCCCACGAGCTTAAGACTCCGATAGCTCTTATACAGGGCTATGCTGAAGGCCTGTCGGAGGGAGTTATAGATGATCCCGAGAATATGGCATATTACTGTAATGTCATAAGTGACGAAGCTTCCAAGATGAATGAGATGGTCAAGAAGCTCTTAACCCTTAACCAGCTTGAGTTCGGCGCGGATACCGTCAATATGGAACGCTTCGATATAGTCGAGGTCATTCAGGGCATAGTAAGGACCACTGAGATACTGACCAAGCAGAATAACATCACTGTAAGATATCCCAACGGAGATCCGATATATGTATGGGGAGATGAATTCATGGTCGAGGAGATCATAACCAATTATCTGTCCAATGCGATGAACCACTGTGACTATGAGAAGAACATAGACATAGATGTCAAGGATATCGAAGGCGGGGACAAGGTGAAGATAACCGTGTTCAATACCGGAGACAGGATTCCGGATGAGAGCTTAGAGCATCTGTGGGAGAAATTCTACAAGGTAGACAAGGCAAGGACCAGGGCTTACGGCGGCAGCGGCGTGGGTCTGTCCATCGTTGCGGCCATATGTAATTCAATGAACCAGGATTACGGTGTTGAGAACTACGATAACGGCGTTGGATTCTACTTCACACTTGATAAAGGGCAGTCCGGGGTGGTATAGTATAGTAGATAAAACGGAGTAAATTATGGCATTTGATCCTAAGAATGATAACAGAATAAAGTCTGTGTCCGTAAGGACCGGAGCTGTCATGCTGGCGACCATGCTCGCATCGGCCGGCCTGTGCGGCTGCGGCCTTGTTACTATACCTGAACTTGATGAAGAGCAGACAGCTCTTGTGACCGAGTATGCTGCGGGACTTATACTTAAGTATGATCCCTTAACTCCCGAGACCAGTCTCCTTGATGATGAAGAACTGGCCAAGCAGGCGCAGGAAGAGGCTCTTAAGAGACAGAGAGAGCGCGAAGCCAAGGCGGCTGCAGAAGATTATCTTGCCAAGAAAGCCAATGCTTCCAAGAATAAGGAAGAGGAGAAGAAGGGTGAGGAGTCTGACCCGGAATCATCCAAGAAGAAGGAAGATTCAGAACAGGCAGTCGGAGATCTTGCGCAGTTCTACGGCATGAACGATTTCAGCATCAGCTACACGGGTTATGAGCTTACGGATTCCTATCCCACATCCGGATCGGATCTTTTAATGGCTATGGATGCAACGGAAGGCAAGACCTTATGTGTCCTTAAGTTTTCGGTCACCAACAATTCAGGAGGCGATGCCGTATTTGATATGTTCTATCGCAGTCCGAATTTTTATCTTTCCATAGACGGAGCAGAGAAAGTCCATCAGCAGTATACGCTGCTGCTTGATGACATGGCCGCGAGCAATGATACCTTCTCAGCGGGCGAGACGCAGGAGAGAGTGCTGATCTTTGAGATACCTGACAGTACGACCTCTATAGGTACCATGTCGATGCAGGCCAAGAATTCCGACGGTTTGAAGGGTACGATGCCTCTTCAATAAACGGATAGTTCTTAAGCCCCGTTTCGGACATACATGTCCGTATCTTTACATTCCCGATGAAGACTAAGTTTTTTAAAGAATCAATTTCATATGTGATGATGGTGATAGGCGCGATGATCGCTGCCTTTGCCATCGAAGAATTCCTTGTACCCTGCACGATCTTAGACGGCGGAGTAGTGGGTATCAGTATAATGGTCAATAACCTGACAGGCATCAAGCTGTCGTTACTGACCATTGTTCTTAATATCCCGTTCCTGTTGATAGGAATGCGCTCGTTAGGGAGGAAATTCATAATCAAATCAGCTTTTGCGATGGCTGTTTTCTCTGCCGCGTTGGATATATTCGAGAAATTTGACAATGCTACGAACGAGTATCTGCTGGCCGTTTCATTCGGCGGCGTGCTCTTAGGACTCGGTGTCGGAATAGTCATCAAATCCGGCGGCTGTCTTGACGGGACAGAGACTGTAGCGATACTTCTGAATAAAAAGATGGGCCTTCCCGTGGGCCAGATCGTACTTGGATTTAATGTGGTCATCTATATAACCGCAGGATTCCTGTTTGGTTTTGACAGAGCCATGTACAGCCTGTTGACATACTTCATCACATCCAAGGTCCTTGATATAGTCGAGAACGGTATCAATCAGGCTAAGGCTGCCATGATAATAACGGATCACGCTGATGATATAGTGGACCAGATATATAAAAAGCTTGGCAGGACAGTGACCATCATGGAAGGCGAAGGACTCGTGAGCGGTAAAAAAGTAGTGCTCTACTGTGTTCTCACAAGATTTGAGATCGGAGCACTCAGGGAGATCATAGAGGGACTGGATGCTTCCGCATTTATAGCGATAAGTGATGTATCTGAGATCATAGGTACCCATATCAAGTCCAACAAGCACAAGAAGGAAGATAACAAGAAACAGAAGCCGGAAGAGATACCTGCAGAGCAGCAGTCAGAACAGTCCGGCTCATAGCAGCGGGGAAGGGGAATGAATCCTTATCATTTGATCCTTATCATATATCCTCTCGCACTTTTGGTGATGATCTTCTACGGTGCGAAGGTAACAAGGGGCGGTGAGATCGCCTCTGAATATCTTAATATCGAACAGACTAAGATGATACAGGCCGCTGCCTGTATCGCCATCATAATCCACCATATAACTCAACAGATCACAGGCTTCGGTGCTTATGACAAAGGACCCGTTACCATATTCAATTATGTCGGGTATCTTTTCACGGCGCTTTTCTTTTTTGTATCCGGATACGGTCTGTATATAAGTTTCCTTAACAAGAACGACTATCTTAAGACATTTGTAAAAAAGAGATTTCCCAGGGTGCTCATACCGTTTTTCTGTATCAATGCCCTTGGCGTATTGTTATGTGCGATGTGTTACGGCATCAGGTATACATTATCGGGTGCGTTAAGCGATATATTCGGTCTTACACTTGTTAACAGCAACGGCTGGTTCATCGTTGAGATCGTCGTATTATACGTTCTGTTTTATTCGATATTTAATCTTGTAAAAAACAAGGATCTCGCACTTTTTCTCATGTGCGTTGCAGTGGTCCTGCTGATCATCTACAGCTCGCTGCAGGGTCATGATACACAGGGTGATAAATCACACTGGTTTAAGGGAGAGTGGTGGTATAATTCCACGGTCACTTTTGCGTTCGGCCTTATATATGCAAGGTTCAGGCAGAGTATCGATGAGTTTATCAACAAACATTACAGGGGTATGATCGTTATCTTTTCTATACTCATGGCCGCGGTCATATTTGCATCCAAATATGTGGTATTAAGGTACGGATATTATCACGATCACATGTATTCGATCGGCAGAAGAGATGAGGTCATAACTCTCATCGTACAGTCAGTATCCTGCATAATATGGACGTTGTTTGTGCTCATGCTCAATATGAAGATCACATTAGGCAATCCGGTCCTTAAGTATCTGAGCGGTATAAGCGTTGAACTCTTCCTGATACACGGCTACTTCGTTAACAGGATATTCAAGGATCTGCATATGAAGGATGTCTTCATATATATGATCATACTTATAAGCAGCATAGCATGTACAGCCGTGCTCTCACCGCTCATCAGACGTCTTACAGATGCAGCCGTTAAGCTTCTCAATAAAGAGAAGATCTATAACGATACTCTCGAAAGCGAGATCGCCAGGAAAAAACATGAGAAGAATATAAAACGGATAAAGATCGCCATAGCAGCAGCGGTGATCCTTGCCTTTGTTATATCCGTAGGCATGACCTTCGGAAGGTTTGTATTTGCAAAAGCCGAGTATACGAATGAAATTGAAGCGATAGCGAATGCATCTGCCGGGGATGTGGTAAGCTGGGGACATATGGAGCAGGATTACAATATCCCCGGCGAGGAGAGGATAAACTGGATAGTCATAGGACGTGAAGGTGATGAAGTCAGGCTTCTGTGCGAAAAAGGAATGGCCGGAAGCTATTATCATCAGAAGCATATGGCCGTAAGCTGGGAGGAGTGTGACCTCAGAGCACTCATGAACTCGCAGGATACGCTTAAGGCCTTCAGTAAATATGAATATGCTGCCATGGTTCCGTGCGACGGAGATATGATAAGTCTTTTAACGGTGAGTGAGGCGGAGGAGCTTTTTGATAACGACAAGGAAAGAAAGATCGGAATAACCGCTGTGGCCGAGTCGCAGGGCACCAACACCAACAGGATAAGCAAACTCCATCAGTGGGATATGAAAGGCTACGGATCGAGCTGGTGGTGGCTTAAGGGTGATAAAGGAGAGACAGATATCACGGCTCCCATAGTCAACGTTGAGGGAGAAGTGGTAACGAACGAGAAATACGTCAACAAACCGGGCGGCGCCATTCGGCCTGTAATAATTGTTGACACAGCGACTGCGCAATAGCGGTGCTATTACGGAATTTGTAAAAACGCGGGCCCCTGATGTATTATATTTATAAAAGTAATGACCATGCGGGCGAACCGCTTGAACCGGGGATTTAGTATGCAGACTGATATAGAGAAACTGTTAGAGGATGTAAAGAACAACAGCATATCGATCGAGGAGGCTTCCCTTAAGCTTCGAAAGGCTCCTTTTGAGGATATAGGCTTTGCCAAGGTAGATACACACAGGAAGTTAAGACAGGGTGCATCAGAGGTCATCTACGGTGCCGGCAAGACTGCCGAGCAGATAATCGGCATCATGGATACCATGAAAAGATCCGGCCAGGAGACGATCATCGTTACAAGGATAGACAGACTCAAGGCTGATAAGATATCAGAGTCTTTCAATCTTACATATAACGAACAGGGAAGGATCGGTACAACCGGCAGGCTGCCTGAACCTGACGGACTCGGAACGATACTTATAGCGACAGGCGGTACAAGTGATATCCCTGTTGCCGAAGAGGCGGCTGTTACGGCCCAGGCTCTGGGCAATAAGGTTAACAGGATATATGATGTGGGTGTTGCCGGACTTCACAGGACACTG
>JAEEGL011892352.1_pt1 | contig 13406 bp, 14 predicted proteins | sample 9134231 | NCBI WGS metagenome assembly JAEEGL01 (sample SAMN16246548, study PRJNA631951) | gut metagenome | biome: gut microbiome; feature: rumen; material: fiber-attached | host: Bos | place: Iran: Karaj | collected 2018-10 | reverse complement strand
GTGAAACTCCCGGTCGGCATGGACAGCGCCGCGATCGTCGAAGCCGCGCTCGCGCTTCACGACGTGAAGCCGTTTGTCGAGGGCAAGACGATCCGCAAGACGATCGTCGTCAAGAACATCATCAACCTTGTAGTCGGTTGATCTTTGAGAGGGCTCCGGCCCTCTTTTTCGTGCAAGCTATGGAAAAATACTTCAACATCAACGAATCGGGCGCAAGCATTCACTGCAAGCTCTGCGCAAAGGACGTGAACGCCGTACAGACCGTCGTTCTGTACGGAAACGGCTTCGGCAGCGACAGGGACAACAGATCGGCGGCGCGCTTTGCAAAACATGTGCTGGAGAAGAACCGCGGCGTCGCCGTCATGACCTTCAACTGGCCGTGCCACGGCGACGACGTCCGCAAGACGCTGCGGCTTTCCGACTGCGATCTGTACCTCTCCGCGATCCTTTCATGGATCGGCGCGCGATATCCGGGCGCCGCGCTGTTCGGCTATGCGGCCAGCTTCGGCGGATACCTGTTTCTGAAATACGTCTCCGAACACGGCGATCCGTTCAAAAAGGTTGCGCTGCGCTGTCCCGCCGTCGTGCTGTACGACGTGTTTACGCGCTCGATCATGACCGAAACGGAGCTTGCGCGGATCGGAAAGGGCAAGCCGGTATCCGTCGGCTTCGACCGCAAGGTCGAGATCGACAGGACGTTTCTGGACAGCGTCAAAGAAGCGGACATCACGCAGCGGGATTTTCTGCCGTATGCAGACGAGCTTTTCATCGTGCACGGCACGGAAGACGAGATCGTGCCGTTCGACGCGGTCAAGGCGTTCGCCGAGAACAATGTGATCGAGTTCACGCCGGTCGAACACACCGACCACCGTTTCCAGTCGCCGGAGAAGATGGACCGTGCGATTGCGGAGATCTGCGCCTTCTTCGGCCTGAAATAGCGTCGAAAAAAAGCAAGCAAAACCGCCCGTTTTCCGGGCGGTTTTTCGATGGAAGCGCTTATTGCAGCGACAGGCGGCATTTCAGGATCGTTTCCTGAATCGGGAGCGGCTCCGCGGTTTTGATCTGCTCCAGCAGCCGCTCGGTCGCGAGTCTGCCGACCTCCATGATCGGCTGGTCGATGACGTTGATGTGAGGCGTTGCGAACGCGGCGTAATGATAGGTATCGTAGCCGGCGATCGTAAACCGGTCGGACAGCGCCATGCCGAGCTGATAGCAGCAGCAGAGGAATTCGCCCATCAGGACGGTCGCGGCGACGAAGATCGCCGTCTTTTCCTTCCGGCTTTCCGCGTTGGCGAGCTTCAGAATGTCCTGGATCTGTTCGACGTGCTTTGCCTGCAGGGAGCCGAGCGAGGCGTTCGGTTTGTTGTTTTCGATCAGAAACAGACGGTTCTCCACACCTTCCCCGCAATGACACTCGCAGGCGTGCACCGCCGCCCGTTCGCGATCGGTGATTGTGCTGCTTTCGTCGTGTCCCGAGGTGGAAACGATCAGGATCCGCTTGAAGCCGGACGCAATGAGATGCTCGATCAGAAGTCCGGTCGCTTCGCTGTGATTGATGTAGACTGAATCGATGCTGCGGCTGTTTTTGACGCGCGCGATCAGAACGACCGGACAGCGCGTTTCGTTCAGACGCAGATAATAGTCGGTGTTGTACCCGCTGCCGACGATCAGCCCCTCCACCTGCTGATCCAGAAGCTCGTTGACCAGATTGATCTCACGTTCCGGATTCCCGTTTGTGTTGACAACGATAACCTGTTTGTCGTGCTTTGCCGCCGTCGTCGAAACCGCCCCGATGATATACGGCGCCAGAACGGCGGTAACGTCGGACAGTACCAGTCCGATCAGACCGCTCTTGGAGGTTTTGAGACTGTTTGCCAGCTTGTTCGGCCGGAAATTGGCACATTCGATCGCTTCTTTGATGCGTCGCTGCGTATCCTTGGACATGTACTGATACTTGCCGTTCAGATAGCGGGAAATCGTCGTCTTGGACACGCCGACACGATCGGCAATATCGCGAATGGTGATATTGTTCTTGTTTTGCATGCGTTCTCCCCGTTGAATTGCTGTCGATTTTTACGGATCGACTTTCGCCCTGTATGATTATAACAAACCTCGCCGGAAAATTCAATGAAAAAGCGAACGGAGACCTTGAAGAATAGAGGTCTCCGTTCTATTCAGGAGGAATCACTCTTCCTCGGACAGTCCGAGCGCAAGATAGTTCTTCTCAAACATCCTGAATGTGGTGTATTCGCCCTTCAGAATGTGATTTTCGCGCATCTCCAGCTCGCGCTTTTCCCTTGCGCGGGCGACTTCCAGAACCGCGGGCGCCTCCTCGCGCGGAACGACCACAACGCCGTCCTGATCGGCAAACACCAAATCGCCGGGGCAGACGCGCACGCCGCCGATCACGATCGGGTGATTGATGAGCCCCGGGCAGCATTTGGTCGTCGCCTTGATGCTGAGCCCCGTGGAGAAGACGGGAAAACGCATCTCTTCGATCGCAACGGAATCGCGGTTGCAGAACTCCATCACGATGCCTTCCGCGCCGCGCGCTTTCAAAGACGTCGCCATCATCTCGCCGAACATGCCGCCCGCCTCGTCGTGAAACCCGTTCACGGCAACGAGAACGTCGTTCGGTCCCGCCATCGAGATCGCCTTGTGCAGCATCACGTTGTCCCCGATGCCGCAAACGACCGTCAGCGCGTTGCCGCAGGCACGCGCGCCCTTCCAGACTGCGCGGATGCGCGAATGCAGCGCGCCGTCCTTATGCGGCATGCTTTCGAGAATCGATGCGCTTTCCCCGATCTGCCGATACCCTTCGATGACCGCCGGATCGTTCTTTTCATAATGCTTGATTACGTCGTACATCTTGTTTCTTCTCCTTTTTTGTATTTATAGCTTTTCCCGCGCGCTTTCCGTGCACCCGAGTTTTTTGAGACTTTCCTCCACCTGTAAAAGATCGTACAGACGCGCGCCGTTTTTGATCGCTTCGCGCATCCGCTGCTCCGCCTCCGCGCGCTCGCCGGCTTTCTGCACCGCTTCCGAAAGGCGCTCGCGCGGAACGACGACGACGCCGTCGTCGTCTCCGAACACCACGTCGCCCGGATTGACGATCACGCCGCCGACCGACACCGGATGATTGACGGCCCCGAGCGCAGGCTTTGAAGGGCCGCGCATGGAGATGCCCGCATGAAAAACGGAGAACCCGGATTCCCGGATCGTGCGGGTATCGCGGACGGAACCGTTCGTGATCAGCCCCGCAACGCCCATTCTCTGCGCCTGCAGCGTCATGATATCTCCCCATACGGCGACGTCCGTCCCGCCGCCCGTGTCGCAGACGATCACGTCGCCCGGTCTCGCAAGCTCCAGCGCGCAGTGCAGCATCAGATTGTCGCCGTAGTAGCAGGCGGCCGTGATCGCCCTGCCGCAAAGCCGGATCCCCGACGTCAGCGGCCGGATCGAGCGGGACATCGCATGTCCGCGGCCGAGCGCTTCGTCGACCGTCGCCGTGTCGAACGACAGGAGGCGCTTGATGAGATCGGCGTCCGCATCGAGAACAAAATGTCGTATCAGCATGGATATTCTCCTTTTCTGCAAAATTATGCGCGGAACCTCTTGACAAACCTTATCGATGAATATATTATATAGCTATGTTAACCGATAAACAAGATTTTTTTCAAAATTTCTCGAAAAAAGTCTTCAGCCAGGAAGCGAGATCTTTAAAATTCCCAATTTTACAGGAGAAAAACGATCTCGTTTTTTAGATAGATAAGTGTAACGGTTAACAATATCTGGAAAATTGAGTCCTTGAATCGACTCGATAAAATAAAAGGAGGAAACAAACAATGCTGTCAAAGAGAAAATGGCTTCCGGTACTTGCACTGCTGCTGATTGTATGTATGTTGTTCGGCTGCACGGGCAAAACGCCGGAACAGGGCACGCCTTCGGGCGGCAATCAGCAGGGAGGCAGTACGTCCGGCGAACCTGCACCGGATGCCGTTCCGACCACGTTCCACGGCGTAAGCGGCGGCGGTTCCGAAGCCGTCAAGAGCGCCAAAGATTCGCTGGTGTTCCGTATCAATGCGGAAATCGCTACGTTGGACCCGCATAAGACGTCCGGTACCGGCAACGAGCGTTTTGTGCAGTATCAGTTCTATGAGTCCCTCTTCCGGATCGAGAACTTTGAAGGTTCCCCGGTATCTGAAGTCAACAACGCGCTCTGCGAGTCCTGCGAATATCTGGACGATGCAAAGACCGTCCTGCAGGTCCATGTGCGCAAGGGCGTCAAGTTCCATTGCGGTGAAGATCTGACGGCCGACGACGTCGTGTTCTCTCTGGAACGCGCGAAATCGAGCGGCTATTGCGACGTTGTCACGAACTTCCTTGATCACGTTGAGAAAGTGGACGATTTCACGGTGAATATCTACCTGACGCAGGCATACGGCGCGATCCTTCGCGTGCTCGGCACCGGTCAGCTTTCGATCGTCTGCCAGAAGCACTGTGAGGAAAGAGGCGATGATTTCGGACGCAATCCCTGCGGCACCGGTCCTTACGTGTTTGACGAGTGGGTTGCGGGTGACCACGTTTCCTTCCACGCGTTCAAAGACTACTGGCGCGGCGAAGCGGCGATCACCTACGGCAAGTTCGTCGTCATCACGGACAACAGCGCTTCCCTGATCGCAATGGAGAACGGTGAAGTCGACATCACCCAGACGCTGAGCGGCGCGGATCTCCCGCTGATCGAGGCGAATCCGGACCTCTCGCTGAAGCTCTCCGACACGGCGTGCGCGGGCGGACGCTGCATTCTGTTCAACACCGAGGATCCTTCGGGCGTATTCTCCGATGTGCGCATGCGGAAAGCGGTTGCCTACGCAATCGACCGTCAGGCGATCATCGACCTCGCATACGACGGGATCGGCGAACCGGCTCTGATCACGATGATCGAAACGATGCCGGAATATCCGACCGACTGGGAGGGCATTCCGTATGATCCCGAAAAGGCGAAGGAGCTCGTTGTGGAAGCCGGTTACCCGAACGGCGTTACCGTCAAGATCCCGACGATCGACTCCGCGATCTACTCGAAGGCGACCATCGCGCTGCAGGACCAGCTGGCGGCAGTCGGCATCAATCTCGATATCGAGCTGATTGAGCGCGCGGCATGGAACCAGAAGATCCTGACCGAAAAGGATTACGGCATCACCTACTGGGCAATCGTTCTCGACTATGACGACACCGACGCGGCGCTGTACAAGTTCAGCAGCAAAAACAGCAGCAACTACTGGAATCTGAAAAATGCTGAGCTGGACGAGCTGCTGGATAAGGGCCGTGCGCTGGAGACCGGTCCGGAAAGAACCGCGATCTATCGCAGAGCGCTGGAGATCATCGACAACGAAGAGGTCGCCGTCGTCCACGTTCAGAATCCGCCGCGCAACGTCGCGCACAACGCGAAGCTGATGTGCGTCGTGGCGAGTCCGGAGCAGAAATACTACTTCTACAACTGGTACTGGGCAAACTGACGGTTCCGGTAAAGAAAACAACGGACGGGGGGCGATTTTTCGCCCCCTGTCATGAAAGGAGAGGTGCGGTACATGCTGAAGTACATACTCAAAAGACTCTTGCTTCTCATACCCGTTATCATCGGCATTTCCTTTATCATCTTCAGCATCATGCAGCTGACGCCGGGCGATCCCGCCCGCGAAATCCTCGGCGACAACGCGGCGCAGGAGGCGGTCGATGCGCTGCGTGAAGAAATGGGGCTGAACGATCCCTTCCTGGTACAGTATGGGCGCTATATGTGGAAAGCGGCGCGCGGAAACTTCGGCACATCGTACCAGACGGGGCAATCGGTGATGAAACAGATTTTGGAACGCTTCCCCACGACGATCTATCTGGCGATCGGCGCGACGCTGGTTGCGATCATTATCGGCGTGCCCGTCGGACTGATCTCCGCGGTCAAGCAGTATTCGCTCATGGACGACGTCAGCACGATCTTTTCCATGGTCCTGACGGCGATCCCGAACTTCTGGCTCGGTCTGGTGCTGATGCTGGCGCTTTCCTTAAAGCTTAAGTGGTTCCCGGCATACGGCGCGACGTCGCTCAAGCACTTCGTGCTGCCGTGGATCACGCTCTCCTGCATGACGCTGGCGGTTCTGATCCGCATGACGCGCTCGTCCATGCTGGAGGTCATCCGGCAGGATTACATCCGCACCGCGCGCGCCAAGGGCGCCAAGGAGAATCGTATCGTGTTCCGTCACGCGCTGCGCAATGCGCTGCTGCCGGTCATCACGGTCATCGGCACGCAGCTGAGCGTCCAGCTCGGTGGTGCGATCATCGTGGAGACGGTCTTCTCGATCCCCGGTCTCGGAACGATGATCATCAGCGGCATCAAAACGAAGGACATTCCGGTCGTCATGGGCGGCGTCATGTTTATCGCGCTCGTCGGCGGATTGGTCAACCTGCTCGTCGATATCCTGTACGCGTACATCGATCCGCGTCTCAAGAGCCGGTACGTCGGAACAAAGCGCGACCGCAAACGGCTGAATCAAGCGAAGAAGGAAGTGACCGGCGATGCGTAAGGAGAAAAAACAAGTGAAAAACAGCAAAAAGCGTTCCCGCGCGGGTATGATCTGGTATCGCTTCCGGAAAAACAAGCTCGCCCTCATCGGACTGATCGTTCTGATCGTCATGGCGATCCTCGCGCTCATCGCGCCGTTGATTGTCTCCTATGAGAAGGCGACGAAGCAGAACGCTTCGCTGCGCATGAAGCCGCCGTCCGCGGAACACATCTTCGGAACGGATCCCTACGGACGGGACGTGTTTGCGCGCATCATCTGGGGCGCGCGGACCTCGCTGTCGGTCGGCATCGAAACGGTCTTCTTCTCTCTGCTCATGGGCGGCACGATCGGTGCGGTCGCGGGATATTTCGGCGGGAAGGTCGACGATATCCTGATGCGCTTCATGGATATCCTGCTCGCGATCCCGAGTCTCGTTCTGGCGCTTTCGATCGTGGCGGCGCTCGGCACCTCGCTGACCAACCTGATGCTGGCGCTGGCGATCGCCAGAACGCCGCAGTTCGCCCGCGTCGTCCGCGCCTCGGTCATGCCGCTCCGCGACATGGAATACGTCGAAGCGGCACGCGCCTGCGGCACGAGTACGGCGCGCATCCTTCTCAAGCATATCATTCCCAACGCGTTCGGTCCGATCGTGGTCCAGACGACCATTCAGATCGGCAACGCGATCCTGAACATCTCGAGTCTTTCGTTCGTCGGCCTCGGCATCCAGCCGCCGGCGCCCGAGTGGGGCTCCATGCTTTCCGACGTCAAAGACTATATGCGGCAGGAGCCGCTGCAGGTCCTCGCTCCGGGCATCGCGATCATCCTGACCGTCTTTGCGTTCAACCGCATCGGCGACGGTCTGCGCGATGCGCTCGATCCGAGACTGAAGAACTGAGAGGAGGATTTCGACAATGGCTGAAGAAAAAACGATTGCGAACCCCGTCCTTGAGGTATCGGATCTCGAGGTCGTCTATCGGACCGACGAGGAAACCGTCTATGCCGTGAACGGACTGAGTCTGAAGGTGAACGCCGGCGAAACGCTCGGACTGGTCGGTGAGACCGGCGCGGGCAAAACGACGCTGGCGCTGAGCATTATGAAGCTGCTGCCCGAACGGATCGGCTTCATCGAAAAGGGCTCGATCATTCTGGACGGCATCAACGTCACCAAGGCGTCGCCGGAAGCGATGCGCGATCTGCGCGGCGAGGTCGTCTCCATGATTTTCCAGGATCCGATGACGAGTCTGAACCCGGTCGTGACGATCGGGGAACAGATCGCCGAGATCCTGGAGCTGCACAAGACGACGCTATCCAAAAAGGAACGCGAGGAGCGCGTGGACCGGATGCTTGAAATGATCGGCATCTCGCCGGAGCGCAAAGGCGAGTATCCGCATCAGTTCTCGGGCGGCATGAAGCAGCGCATCGTCATTGCGATGGCGCTTGCCTGCGAGCCGCTGCTGCTGCTTGCCGACGAGCCGACGACCGCGCTGGACGTGACGATCCAGGCGCAGGTGCTGAACATTATGAACAGTCTGAAAGAACGGTTCAAAACGGCGACGATCTTCATCACGCACGACCTCGGCATTGTCGCGCAGACCTGCGACAAGGTCGCCGTCATGTACAGCGGCGAGATCGTCGAATACGGCGACCTCAGACACATCTTCTCAAAGGATCCGTTCCATCACCCCTATACGGTCGGTCTGTTCAACTCGATCCCGAATATCAAATCGGACGCGCCGCGGCTGAGTCCGATCAACGGCATGATGCCGGATCCGACGATCCGGTTCAAGGGCTGCCGGTTTGCGGAGCGCTGCGCGCACTGCACAGAGCGGTGCGAAAACGAAAAGCCGCCGTTCGTCGACCGCGACGGGCATCAGGTACGCTGCTTCCTCTTTGCGGAGGACGGCGAAGCGTCCAGTAAAACGGAGGTGCAGGCACAATGAGTACGCCGTTAATCGAAACGAAGCATCTGAAAAAGTATTTCGACACGCCGCGCGGCAAGCTGCATGCAGTCGACGACATCAGCATCACGATCGAACGCGGAAAGACGCTGGGCATCGTCGGCGAATCCGGCTGCGGAAAAACGACGCTCGGACGCGTGCTGCTCCGTCTGATCCCGGCGACCTCCGGGCAGGTCTTCTATGACGGCGAGGACATCCTCTCCTACAACCGGCATCAGATGAACGAGATGCGCAAAAAGATGCAGATCATCTTTCAGGATCCGTTCTCCTCGCTGAATCCGCGTCTCTCCGTCACCAACCTGATCGCTGAGCCGATGAAGGTTTGCAAAACGGTCCGAACGCGCGCGGAGCTGCAGGAACGCGTGAAGGAGCTGATGAAGACGGTCGGCCTCGCGGAACGTCTGGTCAACGCCTATCCGCACGAGCTGGACGGCGGACGCCGGCAGCGCATCGGCGTGGCGCGCGCGCTTGCGGTCAATCCGGAGTTCATCGTCTGCGACGAGCCGGTCTCCGCGCTGGACGTTTCGATCCAGGCGCAGATATTGAATCTTCTGATGGACCTGCAGGAGCAGATGAACCTGACCTACATCTTCATCACGCACGATCTTTCGGTCGTCAAGCACATCAGCGACAACATCATGGTCATGTACCTCGGGCAGTGCGTGGAGTACGCGGAGACGAACGAGCTCTTCAAAAACCCCATGCATCCGTACACAAAGGCGCTGCTGTCCGCGATCCCGCTGCCGAGCATCGCGCCCGAGGACCGGATGAAGGACATCATCAAGGGCGAGATCACAAGCCCCATCAACCCGCCGGCGGGCTGCCGCTTTGCGGCGAGATGTCCGTATGCGTCGGCAAAGTGCACGGGGCAGGATATTCCGCTCCACGGCATCGCAGACAACCACAAGGTCGCCTGCGTCCTCTATGAAAACGAATAGCGCGGAAGGAGAAAAACAATGAAAAACAAGCTGCACAGAATGACGTGGAAGGAGGTCCGCGACGCGTTCGCGACCGATCCGGTCATCGTTATCCCGATGGGTTCCATGGAGGTCCACGGTCCCCATTCGATCGTCGGCGACTACTATGCCGCGGAAGTCATTGCGGACCGCGCGGCGGAGCTGACCGGCGCATACACGGTTCCGATCGCGCCGTTCGGCTGCTCCGAATATTTCCGGGATTTTCCCGGCACGATCTCGGTCCGTCCGGCAACGCTGATCAACTGGCTCCGGGACGTCACGGACTGTCTCTTCGAGCACGGCGTCACCAAGATCCTGTTTCTGAACGGGCATGCGGGCAACGCGTATCCGGTGGAATGCCTGTGCCGCGAGATCCGCCGCGAAAGACGGATTCTCACGGGACGGCTGGACATCTGGCAGATGATCCCCGCCGACGTCAAGAAGGAGGTCTACGGAGACAAGATCAACAAGGTCGGTCACGGCGGCGGTCCGGTCGACACCGTCATGAAATACCTGGTCCCCGACGAAATGCGCATGGATCTCATCGAGGAAGAGGAGCTTATAAAGCAGTGGGAGCAGTTCCCGGCGAAGGGGCTCGGCAAAACGGAGATCTGCGGCATGCCGTCATTTTTGCCGTTCAATATGGCGGACCTGTCGAAGCAGGGCTCTCTGGGCGATCCGTACATCGCGGACGCCGAGGGCGGCAAGAAGATCGTCGACGCGTTGGTGAACGTCACGGCATCGTACATCCGGCTGATGCAGCAGTCCGATATGCATCTGGATAAGCCGCAGGGGTGAACGCGGAGGACTTCGGAATGATGGAACGAAAAACGATCGAAACGTGCGTGCCGAAGATCGATCCGTCGATCGCTGCCGGCTTTTCGATCCACGACACGGCGAAGATCTCCGACGCGATGGCGAAATACGGAACCCTGCGCGGCGTGTATCCGCTCTCGCGCGGCACGCACGTCTGCGGACGCGCGATCACGGTCGCCTGCGAGCCGGGCGACAAGGAGAGCATTTTTGAAGCCATGGAAACCGCGGAGCCCGGCGACGTGCTGGTCATTGCGGCGGGCGGCAAAACCGGTCTCGCCTCGATCGACCGCGGCATCCTGAGTGCGATCCGGGCAAAGCGGATCGCGGGCGTCGTGCTCGACGGGCAGGTCCGCGATCAAAGCGCCTGGCGCACGGACGGCTTTCCCGTGTTCTGCCGCGGAACGGCGCTTGCGTACGTCAAGACGCACGGACCGCGTCGGATCAACGGCGAGATCTCCTGCGCGGGACTTCTGATCCATGCGGGCGATCTGGTCGTCGGCGACGACGACGGCGTTGCCGTCGTGCCCGGCACGGACCTTGCGCGTGTGCTTTCGATGACCGACACGCATCTCCGCACGGAAAACACCTGGCAGCCGAAATTTGACGCCGGCGTTACCATGACGGAGCTGTTCGGCTGCGAGCCGAAGATCGACAAATGGCGTGAGAAATAGCGGGGAAACGGTATGGAACGATATTATACTTACGGCGTAATCAATACGATGCCCGTCCGCCCGACAAAGGAGCAAACGGAAAGACTGCGGGCTGTTCCGGCAAGCCGCATCGCCGCCGTTCGGAACGGCGACGGCGTGCTGGACGGCGCGATCTGTCCCTTGAAGCCCGGGATGCGCGTCGTCGGTCCTGCCTGCACCGTGTACGGACGGCAGGGCGACACGCTGATGCTGCAGCGCGTGGGCGATGCGGCGGAACCCGGCGACGTGATCGTCGCCGACGCGGGCGGATGCGACGCGCTTTCCGTGATCGGCGAACGGCTGTCCTATTATATCTGCATCGTGCGCAAATGCGCCGGCATCATTGTCGACGGCGCGTACCGCGACACCGACGGCGTGCTGGACCTGCAGATCCCGTTCTTCGGACGCGCGGCGGATCCCAAGCTCTTCGGCGCCATCGGTCCGGGCGCGATCAACGTTCCGATCAGCTGCGGCGGCGTCGCCGTGCATCCCGGCGATCTGGTCGTCGCCGACGACAGCGGGATCGTCGTAATCCCCTTTGCCGAGATCGATGAAACGATCGCCAGATTGGAGGAAAAAGCATGAAAGAGGACTTCGGAACAAAGCCGCTTTCGGAGCTTTGCGACGCCTTTGCGCCGTTCGGCGGCATGGACGCGCGGATCGCTGCGAACGGTCCCGTCGACCGGATCGCCGGACCGGCGGTTACTGCACGCGTGCATCCCGGCGATCACGCATATGTGTCCGCGCTCGGAAAATGCGTGAACGCAGGCGATATCGTCGTCATCTCCGCGGGGGGCAATGAAACTTTTGCGGTCCTCGATCGAAAGGACTGCGCAGCGCTCGCGCTTTGCGGCGCGGCGGGGATCGTTGTTGACGGACTGCTGTTTGAACCGGCAGAGGAGGCGACCGTCGGCATTCCGGTCTTTGCACGCGGCATTCGCCCCGTGTTCCTGCACGCGGCGTCCCGTGCAGAAATCGGCGTGCCGGTTTCCTGCGGCGGCGCTGCGGTCTGCCCGGGCGATATGATCGTCGCCGACGGAGACGGCGTGCTGTGCATCAGACATATCAAAACAGAGAAAAAGGAGTAAGGGCATGAAAAAATACTATCTGTCGCATATGACCTGGGTGGAAGCGGAGGAAGCAATCAAACGGGATCCGGTCGTTCTGGTACCGATCGGGACCACGGAATGTCAGGGCAGGCATCTGCCGCTCGGATACGACCATATTGTGGCGCAGCGGCTTTGCGAGGAAGCGGCGGTAAAATGCGACGCCGTGATCGTGCCCGTCATCCCATACGGCGAATCGCAGAAGCTCTGGGGGTTCCCCGGCACCGTTACCATTTCGGCGGAAACGTTGTCCGCTCTGCTGTTCGACATCACCGACAGTCTGTTGAAGCTCGGCTTCACCCACATCGTGTTCGTCAACAACCACGATCCCAACAAGCCCCCGCTCGACGCGGCGCTGGCGAAGATCCGCGACAAATACGGCCGGGTATTCCCGGCGCTGTGGCCGACCGAGCTTGCCCGCGTATTTGCGAAAAAATATCTGGACAATCCGGCGGAAAAGCTGATGCACGGAAACGAGCCGGGCACCTCGCTTTGCATGTATCTGTGTCCGGAGTGGGTGCGCACCGACCTGATCGAGGGCGGCAGAGAGCTGAACGAGACCGTGCGCCTCGGCGAGCTGGACTTCTCCCCGAGCGGCTTCGGCTTCATGCTGAACGGGTTGAAGACGCCTTACGGCATCCGCCTGCACGACTACTGCCCGCAGGGCTGCTTCGGCAAGGCGGAAGGCAGCGCGGAGATCGGCAAAAAGGTGTTTGACGACATGGTCGACTATCTTGCCGCGCTGGCGACGAAGTTCCGGACGGTCGACAACCTCCTGGGACAGTAAAGGGAAAGGCGGCATATGCAGCAAAAGGACATCGACGCGGCCGCCGCGGCTCTTCGGGAAGAGCTGATCGCGTTCCGACGCACGCTTCACCGGTTCCCCGAGATCGGTCTTCAGGAGGTCGAAACGACGGAGCGAATCAAAGAGAAGCTCGTCGCGCACGGGATCGAGCCGGAGTACATTATCAAAGATCAGAAGATCGGCCTGACCTTCTCGGTCGAAGGCGCGCATCCGGGCAGCCGCATTGCGCTGCGTGCGGACATCGACGCGCTGCCGGTTTCGGAAAAGACGGACGAGCCGTTTCGCTCCGTGCGGGACGGATTGATGCACGCCTGCGGTCACGACCTGAACACGACGATCGTGCTCGGCGCGGCAATCGTCCTGAACCGTCTGCGCGACCGGCTCTGCGGCAGCGTAAAGTTCATCTTCCAGAGCGGCGAGGAAACGCTTGTCGGCGCAAAGCGCGCGATCGAGGCGGGACTGATGGACGGCGAAACAGACATGAAATACATGTTCGCGTTCCACGTCAAAACGGACGTTCCG
>JAEEGL011329713.1_pt1 | contig 13406 bp, 6 predicted proteins | sample 9134231 | NCBI WGS metagenome assembly JAEEGL01 (sample SAMN16246548, study PRJNA631951) | gut metagenome | biome: gut microbiome; feature: rumen; material: fiber-attached | host: Bos | place: Iran: Karaj | collected 2018-10 | reverse complement strand
CTGATCTATAACCGCCCCGAAGCGGAACCAAACAAAAACTATATCGACTTCTACCGGCGCGCCTGTACACGCCGGGGAGTCGATTTTCTTGTGCTTTATAAAGAAGACCTGGATGCCGGTATCACGCCGCTGCCCTCCGACGGCTTTGTCATCAACCGCACGCGCGACCTGTCCCTGGCACTGGCACTGGAAGGCAAAGGGCTTCCCGTTTTCAATAACAGCCGGATCACGCTTTTGGGAAATGACAAACTCGCCGCACTGCATTATATAGAAGAATGCCATCTTCCGATCCTGAAAACTTCGGAAGATCTCCGCGATCTTGACCGTTTTCCCATCGTAATGAAAAGCCGGGACGGCCATGGCGGCACGGAAGTATTCCTGCTGAAGCACCCGGAAGAAGCCCCGGCCCTGCAGCAGATGGCCGCCGCAAAACGTGCGGCACAGGCCGCCACAGCAGACCCCGACGCTCTCCCTCCGATCCGCTGGATCTACCAGGAAGTCGCCGACACCCCCGGGAAGGATCTGCGCGTCTATGTTACCGGCAACCGGATCACTGCCGCTATGCTGCGCAGTTCCGATACCGACTTTCGCAGCAATTTCTGCTTAGGCGGGCAGGCCTCTGTCTATACGCTTTCCGCAGAAGAAGAAAAAACCGTCAAAAAAATAATGTCCCATCTTTCGATCGGACATTGTGGTATCGATTTTCTGTTTCATAAGGGACACCTTATCTTTAACGAACTCGAAGATGTCGTAGGCTCCCGTATGCTTTACACCTACACGGATATCGATGTGGTAGACGACTATATCGGATATATCCTCTCCATACTGTAGATCATACCAGATAGCCGCGGTTTGTTCCCGCCGCACTGCTGTCCGTCATCACATCATGTCTGCCGTAAGTCATCCCGGCATAAACCACATCCGTATTCTTCATAAGCGGTTCCGACGTATCCTTTTCCGCCACCTGCGCATACGCATCCCGCAGGCACTGCATGATACGGATCACCGGGGCGATCGGATCGTTCTTTCTCTGAATGTCCGCCCGAATCAGTTCCCGTTCCACAAAACGATACAGCTGGTAGGTACTCTGCGCGATGTCATATTCCAGACGCAGGGAATCAATCAGTTCGCTCAGCGCTCCCCTCGCCTTGGCGAGCGCGATATGAAAGGTACTCTCCGCCGGGGACGCTGCTTCCGCCTCTTTGGCATACGTCAGAAAAATATCATAGAGGATCACCACCAGCGTGCTCTGGTTTGCCTGCGAGATCCGTAGTGTAAAATCCTGTTTCTGCTCATTGGTCATCGCCTGTCCCTCATCTGTCCGCCGGTTTCATTACTGCAGCAGCTGCAACACTGCCTGCGGCCGGTCATTTGCCTGGCTGAGCATGGATACTCCGGCCTGCACCAGTACATTATTGGTCGTATATGCCGTCATCTCTTCCGCCATATCCACATCCATGATGCGGGAATATGCCGCCGTCAGGTTCTCATCCGATACATCCAGACTTTCCGTATTGTGCTCCAGACGGTTCTGGTAAGCACCCAGCTTGGAACGGATCTTGCTGATGTAATCCAGCCCCTGCTTCACGTTTTCGATTGCCTTCTCGGCCGATTCCTGCGTCAGTACATTGGTATTCTCAATGCCCAGGTTCTTCAAGGAAATGGTAGGGATCTGCACGGCCAGTTCCTGTCCCTCGTTCGCACCGATCTGGAGTTTCATAGCCCCGATCCCGGTGATCTCCATTTCCGTAGCGCCCGGAATATTATCCTTGTCAAAGGAAAGACGGATCTCATATTCACCGCCGTAGTCCTTGCGGATCGTGATCAGATGATTGTCCATATCTACGGTCGCCGACAGATCATCCACCGGTTCCGTCGTTCCATCCGCCTTGTGATAGGTCATGTTTACGGGAACATCGGTAGCGGATCCGGAAGTGATCCCGGCATTGCCGATGATCTGTGCAATATTCAGATCATACTTGCCGACAGCCACTTCACCGGTGTAATACTCCACCTTGCTGTCGTTGTTATCCATATATCCCTTCAGGTCAAACGTCCCGTCCAGAATCCGCTGGCCGTTAAACTCCGTGTCCTTGGATACACGGGAAACCTCCTGCTTTAACTGCTGGATCTCGCGGTCAATCGCCTCACGGTCGCTGTCGGTGTAGGTTCCGGTGCTCGCCTGTACGGTCAGTTCGTTCATACGCTGCATCAGGGAAGTGATCTCCGCCAGCGCGCCGTCTGCCGTTTCGATCACGGAAATGCCGTCGTTGGAATTGGACTTACCGACACGCAGCCCGTTCACCTGGGCATCCATACGATGTGCGATCGCCAGCCCGGCCGGATTGTCCTGTGCCGCATTGATCTTTAATCCTGTGGAAAGGCGCTGCAAAGACCTGGTCAGCGCACTGTCATTGGCATTCAATGCCTTATTGGAGATAACCGCGGATGCGTTATAATTGATCCTCATATACCACTCCTATCCCGGACAAATCCGTTCGTCCGTCTCTTCGCCATCCGTGGCTTTTTTTGATCTGACTGAGATTATTCGCCGCCCATCACCTGCAAAAAGGTTTTTGCTGTGCGGTACAGGGCTGCCGTATCGAAACTGCTACTATTATCATCGGCTGATCCGGCAGAAAAATTAACCGCCATATGCCCGGAATACACAAAATTGATCTCGCCTGCCGGGATCTGTTCCTGTGCCAGCTGCTCCAGCAGATGCGCTCTGTGTTCTTCCGCAGCGTGCATACCCTCTTCGCTGTCGCATACCACATAGCCGTCCAGATGCCGGTCCCCGTCGGTCCCTTCTGCCGAAAACCGCGCGTGCATCCGGCCGTACCGGCTGTGTTCCATCGTAATGTCCACTCTCCCCTGCGCATTTCCGTCCCGCAGGATCCGTACACTCACGCTGCTCTGCTCACCTTCAAGCATCATCGGCAGCTCATACACTTCTTCTCTGGCCAGCTGTCTTGCCGTATGGATCTGTTTCAGGGCAGAAGTAAAACGCCGCACATCGATCCGTTCACCTTCCTGCGCGGCCGCTTCCGCCATCACCTGCCCGGCCACATCCGCCATATGTTCATAGGCCGCACCCGCATCCTCTTTGGAAACAAAATGCTCCAGGGTGTCTGCCATGGCAGCTTCCAAAACCGCTTCCGTCACCGCAAACGGCGATGCACTGCTGCCGGCACCGCTCTCCGTAACCACTTTTCCGTCTGCCGTGGTGGAAGAGTGCCGCTCCTCGATCCCGGTTAAGGCCTGTCTGGCGCTTGCAAAAACCTGTCCTCTCTCTTTCCGCAGTCCCTCCAGTCCCAGCACGTTATCCGGCGTTGCCGCGATCCGTTCTGCCAGCAACTCCTCATAGATTTCCGTTGGTACCGCTCCCGCAGCCAGCAGGTCCTCTCTGGCATTCTGATAATATGCCGTACGAATCTGCTCTTCGATATCGTTATCCACTCTGCTTTCCATCCCGGCAAAGTCGTCATCCACGCGGTAATCCATCCCGCTGTCTCTCCGGCTCCGTACGGCAGTCAGCAGATTATCAAAATTCAGTTCCGCACCCTGCGCCAGCACGCTTCCGATTGCGGCTCCGTCCCGCTTCTGCACCTGATGCAGCATGCGGTAAATTCCGATAAAGGAAGCCTTCTCCGCTTCCGTCACTTCCCCACGCTGCTCCATGCGCACCAGAAATTCACTGTATTTTTCCGCGCTGTCCGGTGCCTCTTCCAGCCGCCGGTCCAGTTCATCCATAGACAGCTGCATCGGATTCACTCCGTCACGGATCATCTGAAGCGTCGCCGCCGGTGTCATCCGCGCGGTAATACTGCTGACCTTGCGATAGGCCGCCTTTACGGATGTCATATTGTCTTCCGACAGTTCCATCTGGTTGTATCCGAGGATCCTGGCCGCCCGCAGATTTTCCTCATTTGCCTCGATTCCCAGTTCCGCAAGCAGACTGTCTGCCCGTGCAAACGCTTCTTTGATGTTATCGCCCAAATCCGCCCGGGGCACGGTCATCATCGTCTCGTACCGTTCCCCTGCCGCCGCATAGCTTTGAATCCGGCGGTTTCCCAGAGCCGCATATTCCGAAAGTGTGATATCCAGGGACGCTTCCGCGGAAAGATGCAGACTGTCCCTCTTCAGCAGATCCCCGATCAGCGATACCGGCATACCGGGCAGACTGCGCACCACATCCATCGTATCCCGGAACAAGCCTGCTCTCTGCGCCGCGCTCTGCGATGCATCCGACCCGAATTTTGCTTCCTGCAGCTGTGCCTCGGCGCTCTTCATCTCATCTACCAGTTTGGAAAGCTCCGTCGTATCCACACGCACGCCGTTCTTCAGCATGCGATAACTTACCTCCACCGTCATAGACAACCGGATCTCTTCCATCTGACGTTTCGATGTCAAATGCTTTGCTTCGTAAGAGACCTCCACACGCAGCTTCATCTCCGTCTGCTGCGCGTATGCCGTTCCGGTCACCTGCTCCGGCACCTGTGCACGATCTGCTTTTATCGGTTCCGCCTGCGCGCCGGCTACATTCTGCCCGGCGTTCATTGCAGCCTGTGCTGCTGCCAGATTCCGGATCGTAAGCGGTTTGTCCGCATCCGCCACGGCATCGACCGCAGCGTCACTGATCTGCGCAACCTGATCCGTCAGTTCCACCGCCTTTTGCAGCAGGCTTTCCCTTCTTGTTACATCCGCCTGCGATGCCTTTTGTCCGTCGCCAAGCGCACGCGCTGCCGCATCTGCCACATCCTTTATCTTAAGCGGGAACTGCAGTGCATCCAGTTCCGACATTGCCAGAAATGTATCCTCGGTCAGAGGCAGTCCCAGATCAAGAACCCTTTTTGCCTCCGCCAGATTCGCTTCGTTTGCCTCTTCTCCCGCACGCCCGATCACCTTCTGCATCTGTGCGGTCAGTTTCTCATCCGCTGTTTCTCCGGCCTGCGCCGTCATCCCGAGATAACCGCCCGTCTGCACATAGCCTCTCGGCGCTGCAGTCGCTGCCGCTGCACCGCTGTGCGCTGCCAGATACATATTGTTCACGGTGGGCAGCATTTCATTTTCCACCAGGTATTTCTCTGCGCCATCCGACAGCCCCGGGATCTGCTCCGCCTGTCCGATCACCGCCATCACTTCTTTTGCGTTCTGCTCCGTCAGCGGCACACCGTTCTCTCGGAATGCCCGGTCCAGTTCTGCGGCATAAGCCGCGCTGCCCGTGATCGCTTCCAGTTCATCCCTGGACAGATCATCATTATATCCGGCGATCACCACACCGGCCTTGGCCATTTCCGCCTTGATCTCGTCCACTACGGTCAGCGTCTCTTCCGGATCCATCTGCTGCACATCATAGCCGTCCTCGGCCATCTTGCCGTAAGCCTCCGGTGAAAGCGTATTGGACGCCAGGATCATAAAATCCTTCTGCGCCTTCCCGTTCGACACCAGGTCATCCGCTACCTGCGCAGCCACGCCCTTCTTCTGATCCGAAAAGATCTGGCCTTCCCGCTCACTGGCTCCCAGATCCAGCGCATAACCGGAGGAAACATTTCCCGTTTTCCCCGCCTGTATTGCCGCCTTCCCGGCTGCATGAGCACCGCCCTCTGCCCCCTGCAGATACGCAGCTGCCGCCTTGTTATTCACCATTTCATTTCCGATATTGTAATTCATAAGGTCTCCTTATTCCTGCCATGCGCTCACAGTATCTGATGTATATTTCGGCTGATCCGTCCCACTTCTTTAACTGCAAATTCATGTTTGAGGACAAGGGGACGGTCCTTCTGTCCTCATGATTCATGTTTGTCGAGCAGTCACGCCCGGCGCAGTCGGGGGATCGATACGTCTGTGGTCATCACAACCGTTTTGGCTGCAGATTCCGTGGCTTAAGATATTCTAAAAACCGCACCAAATTACCGGTATAGATCAGCTACCAGGCGCAACTCGGCATCCGTGCCTCGATTGCGCCTTTGTGAGGCCATCCGGGCCTCACATAGCTTCTTTATCGATGCGGTTTTAAGAATGATCTAAAGTCACTTCATAAAGCACCCAAAACGTTTGCGAATGCCACTGACGCTAATCGAAACTATTAAGCGCCGGGCTGATTTCGGTTTCCGTTCAGATACTATGGTAGGAGATGACGGATAACCATAAGGATACGCAACCGTAAGCAGTGAGTTTAGATGCCTCTTAAGCTGCCTTCTGTACTATAGGAATGTCCCACCCGGATGGTGGGACAAGGAGCCCAACGACACGGACGTCGTTTGGGCTCCGGTTCCGGAAGCGGCGATACATTATACCGGCAGCTTATAGAGCATCTTAACGAACGGATTGGTTGCGGAGACTTATGGTATCCGGACATCTCCGAAACCGAGAAGCTGACAGGAAACCGAATCAGCCCGGCGCCCCCGAGCTCCCCGGACGAGCGAAGCCAGGACGGGGAGCTCGCTAAACGTGAATATATGAGGACAGAAGGACCGTCCCCGTGTCCTCATAAACCCGGAGGCCAACCTCCCCGACAAACATGAATTTAGGCTTGCTTTTGTTTTTTTTGTATGTTATAGTTTGGAATGTTCGAAAGAAGTTATCATTCGCAGTACAGAGACCCTGTTCGGGGAGACCGGAAGGGAAAGTTCGCTGCAGATACCACTTTTATAAAAGAATAGGTACGCGTTTGGCTGAGTTTTTTTGGCATGCCAAAAGGGGCGTAATCGGGAAAGGAAAGCGGCTATGACCGATTTTTATGCTGTGCTGCATGTATGCGGCAGACGAAAGGTAAACCAGGACAGTATCACATTGCAGCGCATGGTGACCAGGAGGGGTAGCGTCAGTATGGCACTGCTGTGTGACGGGATGGGTGGAATGGATCATGGAGAGATTGCGAGCGGATATGTTGCAGAACGAATCGGGGTATGGTTTTATGATGTGCTTCCGACGCAACTGAAACAGGGCTATCGTGCGGCAGGCGTTTCCAGATCTCTGCAGCGCGCACTGTTTCGGATCCACGAGGATCTGCGGCAATACGGAGAACAACGGGGATGGCATTGCGGGACCACATTTACGATGGTATTGCTTATCGGCAGGCGCTGGCAGATGTTTCATCTGGGAGATTCGGCAGCCTACCGGCTGGGACGACAGGCGAAGCGGATCAGTTTTGCACATACCGGAAAGGGCGGATTGCTGCGGTGTATTGGGATCGGCAGGTATCATAAGCCGCAGGAAAAGCGGGGGTATTGGTTTCGGGAAGGCGATTTTCTGCTGGCGAGTGACGGAATGCAGCATCACCTGAAGGACGGGGATCTGAATCATGCCTTAGCGAGGGAGCGGATCGCGGACCGGGGGCAGGCGGAAAAGGCATTGCAGGATCTGGCGAGGATCGCGGCCGCAAGAGGTGAGAGTGACAATATGTCGGCAGTTTATATCAGGATCGGGAAACGAAAATGACAGATCATATATGCGGATATCATATTCTGAAAGTATTGGGAAAAGGCGGACAGGGCACGGTTTATCTGGCAGAACATGAGGTGATGAACAAAAGATTTGCCCTGAAAATCGCCGGCGGCGAAGAGCGGGGGCAGCTGCGCAGGGAAGCGGCAGTGATGAAGGAAATGACCGATCGAAGGATACCGTACCTGGTCGATCAGATCGAAAGCAGCGAATGGACGATCCTGGTAATGGAATATGTGGAAGGAACGGGACTGGAGGAATACTTAAAGAGAGAAGCGCCGCTGGAGGAGGATACGGCGTTGGATCTGCTGCACCGGATCACTGAGATCGTGGCTTACCTGCATGGCAGGCCCGAGATGGTCGCGCACCGGGATCTGAAACCGGGCAATTTTGTGATTGCTGGAGACGGCAGTGTGCATCTGCTGGATTACGGCTGTGCGCTCACAGGGATGGAAAGTCTGCGCAGAATGGACCGTTGCGGAACACCGGGGTATGCGGCGCCCGAGCAGATGCAGGGGGCGCGTTCCGGAACCGAGGCAGATGTGTATTCTCTGGGGGCCATTTATGCATATATGCTGACAGGAATCGATCCGACACTCCCGCCGTTTCATCCGCCGAAAGCGGAGGAGTGTCCGGAGGGGATTTCCCGGGAAAGCAGGCAGCTCCTGCACAGAGTCCTGGATCCGGAGCCTGAAAAACGACCTCCAAATGCCTGTCAGCTGCTTCCGGAGATCGACAGGGTAGAGAAGCGGAAACGGCATTGGGTATCGGAAGTAGAAAGCCTGGCTTATCATGTGATATTATTTGCCGATCTGCTTGCGGCCATCGTGCTGGTGTTCCTGCGCTATTTTGAAACTCCCAATACGGCCGGCGAAGGAATCTGCGGGGGAAGTACGCTTATGCTTCTGTTCTGGTATCTTCTTCGCAGCATAGCAGGGCCGAAGCAGCATTTTGTGATCGCCAGGGAGTGGAATGTGACGTATACCGACAAGAAGATGTGGGGCCTTTGATTGGCAAGACGGAATTTTGTACGAAATTTTTCAGTGAAATTCGCTGAAATTTGGGAGGCGGGTTTACTGTAAGAGGAGGGCAGATATGGTATAATAACTATCGTTTGACATAATAATTTTTTGTGAACCGACAGCTTGAAATTGTTTGGAACAGACAGGAGGCAGGATATGGCATTTCGTGATGAGACTAAAGTGATACGTATCGGAGACCGCGTGATCGGCGGAGGAAATCCGATCCTCATGCAGTCTATGACCAATACACCGACGGAAGACGTGGAAGCAACCGTAAAGCAGATCCTGGAACTGGAGGAGGAAGGCTGTGAGATCATCCGCTGTACCGTGCCTACGGAAGCGGCGGCCGAAGCCCTCGGACAGATCAAAAAACGGGTGCATATCCCGGTGGTGGCGGATATTCATTTTAATTATCGGTGCGCTATTGCAGCGATCGAGAACGGTGCCGACAAGATCCGGATCAACCCGGGAAATATCGGCGGGGAAGAAAAACTCCGGGCTGTTGTAGAAAAAGCCAAGGAGCGCGACATTCCGATCCGCGTGGGCGTCAATTCCGGTTCCCTGGAGGCGGCACTGGTAGATAAATACCATGGTGTGACGGCGGAAGGCCTGGTAGAAAGCGCCCTGGATAAGGTACGTATGATCGAAAATGCGGAGTACGACAATATTGTCATCAGTATCAAATCCTCGAATGTGCGGATGTGTATCAAGGCACATGAGCTGCTGGCAGGAAAGACGCCGTATCCTTTACATGTGGGGATCACGGAAGCCGGTACACTGATCAGCGGCAATATCAAATCTTCCGTAGGCCTCGGCATCATTCTGAATGAGGGGATCGGTGATACGATCCGCGTATCCCTGACCGGCGATCCGCGGGAAGAGATCCGTTCCGCAAGACTGATCCTGCGCTCCCTGGGACTGCGCAGCGGAGGAATTGAGGTGGTAAGCTGCCCGACGTGCGGACGTACCAAGATCGATCTGATCGGTCTGGCCAATCAGGTGGAAGAAATGGTACGGACGATCAAAACCGAAAAACCGCTGGATATCAAGGTGGCCGTTATGGGTTGTGCGGTCAACGGACCTGGGGAGGCAAAGGAAGCGGATATCGGGATCGCAGGCGGTAACGGCGAAGGCCTGCTCATCAAAAAAGGTGAGATCGTACGTAAGATGCCGGAGTCGGAACTGTTAGCGGCACTGGAGTATGAACTGAAAAACTGGCAGGCATAAGTTGGGAAGAGCATAAAGGGCGCCTCATCCGTATGCTTTTTAAAGCGGGAAAGCCGGAAGAGGGCCGGAGTTTTATATGGGACAGACATTTCGGGAAACATTTGGCGATGCGCCGATCCGGAAAGATCTGATGGATTTTTTCGAGGACGTCATTGTCGAGCGGGTTATGCTCAAAAAGAGCATGAATCTGGTAAAAATATATATATCCTATGACAAGATGATCACGAAGGATCACATCTATGCGATGGAACAGGAAATGGACGCGCAGATGTTTTCCCAGCGTGGTCTTTCTGTGCAGATCGTTGAGGATTTTCATCTTTCGGAGCAGTACGATACCTCCTATATCGTAGGCCATTATTATGACAGCCTTTTGATGGAACTGGAGCACTGTGACCGTCTGATGTATTCCGTACTTCGCAAGCAGATGCCGGAGCTGCGCGACGATAAGCTGGTACTGACGCTGCCGGACAGTTTTCTGGCGAGACAGAAGGAGAGCCAGATCCGCTCGGCGTTTGATAAGGTCTTCCAGGAACGTTTCCATCTGCCGCTGACTACCGTGGTAGAGTATACCGATGCGGAGGAAAGTACCTATCGTAAAGAAATGGAGCAGCGGGCGGAAATACGGCTGGCTGCGATCAGCAAGGAGTTTGAGTCTCTGCCGGTGAACGATGCGGCACCGGAGGATAGTATGCTCGGTGAGGATGCGGGAACAGAAGCACCGCAGGGAAAGCCGGCGGCGGAGAAAAAAGTGCCGGAAAAGAAAGCGCCCGAACCGAAGGCACAGGCGCCCAAGAGCGATTTTGGCGGCAAGAAGGAATACAGCAAGGAAGGCAAGGGCAAAAAATCCGGCGGTGGTGCTTTTGGCAGCCGCGATAAGCTCAAGATGTCCGATAATCCTGATGTGATCTACGGCCGCGACTTTGACGGTACGGCGGAACCGATCGAGACGATCGTCGACGAAGTGGGCTCGGTCATCATTCATGGGGAAGTGCTGGCCTTTGACGAGGTGACCTTCAAGACCGGTAATCACCTGCTTAAATATACAATCTCGGACTATACCGATTCCATGCGCATCAAGATCTTTCTGCCGGAGGAACTGGCGGATGAGATGCGGCCGCAGATCAAGAAGGGGGATTTTGTGCTGGCCAAAGGTATGCCGAAGAACGATACCTTTGATAAAGAACTGGAACTGATGAACCTGTACGGTCTGAAGAAAATTAAAAGCTTCAAGGAAGAGCGCGAGGACTTTGCGGTCCGCAAACGTGTGGAGCTGCACTGCCATACCAAGATGAGCGATATGGATGCATGTGTGGAAGCCAACGATATCGTAAAGTGCGCCAAGAAATTCGGGCATACCGCGGTGGCACTGACCGATCATGGTGATGTACAGGGCTTCCCGGTGGCCTTCCATGCGCTGGATAAAAAGGATCCGTTCAAGGTGCTCTATGGTCTGGAAGCTTATATGGTGGACGATACCAAAAAGATCGTTGTCAACGAAAAAGGACAGAGCCTTTCGGATGCCTATGTGGTCTTCGATATCGAGACCACCGGTTTTGTGCCGAAGATGAATAAGATCATCGAGATCGGTGCGGTCAAGGTGGTGGACGGCGAGATCGTGGAGCGGTTCTCGGAGCTGATCAATCCGCATGAGCCGATCCCTCTGGAGATCGAAAAACTGACGAGTATCTCGGATTCCATGGTGCATGATAAGGATGACATCGAAGTGATCCTGCCGAAGTTTCTGGAGTTTTGCAAGGACTGCGTGCTGGTGGCTCACAATGCGAAGTTCGATACTTCCTTCATTCGCTACTATTCGGAGAAGCTGGGCTATGCCTATGACTTTACCCATACCGATACCATTGAACTGGCGCGTCTTTTGATGAAAAAGATGGGAAAATATACTCTGGATCATCTGGCAAAGGAACTCAATATTCCGGCCTTCCATCATCACCGCGCGGTAGATGACGCGGAAGCAACGGCACTGATCTTTGTGAAGTTTGTGGCGATGCTGCGGGAGCGTAAGATCGATACACTGGCACAGTTAAATGAGATCGGGGAACTGACCCCGGATAAGATCGCGGATCTGTATCCGCATCATATGGTGATCCTGGCAAAGAACGAAGTGGGACGGCGTAACCTGTACCGACTGGTATCGCTGGCACACCTGCAGTATTTCGGGCGTTTCCCGAAGATACCAAAGAGCAAGCTGATCGAATACCGGGAAGGTTTGATCTACGGATCGGGCTGCGCAAACGGCGAACTGTATGATGCGCTGGTCAACGAACGCACGGAGGCGGAGATCTCCAAGATCGTGGAGTTTTATGATTATCTGGAGATCCAGCCCATCGGAAACAATCTGTGGCAGATCGAGCGTTCCAAGCTGCCGACCTTAAAGAGTGAAGAAGACCTGATCAATGTAAACAAGCGGATCGTGGCACTGGGGGAACTGCATGGCAAACCCGTATGCGCTACCGGTGATGTGCATTATCTGAATCCGGAGGATGCAGTATACCGTACCATAATCCTGGCAGGGCGCAAGACGGACCGTGTCTACAATGAATCGGCCACTATGTATTTCCATACTACGGAAGAGATGCTCAATGAGTTTTCCTATCTGGGTTCGGACAAAGCAGATGAAGTGGTGGTGCGCAATACCAATATGATCGCGGATATGTGCGACTATATCACACCGGTGCGTCCGGATAAGTGTCCGCCGGTCATTGAAAATTCGGACAAGACACTTCGTACCATCTGCTATAACCGTGCGCACGAACTGTACGGGGATCCGTTGCCGCAGATCGTGGAAGACCGTCTGGAAAAGGAACTGAAATCCATTATCGGTAACGGCTTTGCCGTAATGTATATCATCGCGCAGAAGCTGGTGTGGAAATCGGTGGAGGATGGTTATCTGGTAGGCTCCCGTGGTTCCGTAGGTTCTTCGTTTGTTGCTACCATGGCGGGGATCACTGAGGTAAATCCACTGGCGCCGCATTATTATTGCATCGACTGTCATTACAGTGATTTTGAATCCGAAGATGTGAGGGCGTATGCCGGAAAAGCCGGATGCGATATGCCGGATAAGGTGTGCCCGCATTGCGGAAAAGTGATGAAGAAGGATGGCTTTGATATCCCCTTTGAAACTTTCCTGGGATTCAAAGGGGATAAGGAGCCGGATATTGACCTGAACTTCTCCGGTGAGTATCAGTCTAAGGCACACAAATATACGGAAGTTATTTTCGGATACGGACAGACCTACCGTGCAGGAACCATCGGTACGGTGGCGGATAAGACGGCATTCGGTTATATCAAGAATTTTTACCGGGAGCGCGGTATCATCAAAAAGGATGCGGAAGTGGATCGTCTGGTGCCCGGGCTGGTAGGCATTCGTCGTACCACAGGACAGCATCCCGGCGGTATCGTTGTATTGCCGGTGGGCGAGGACATCAACTCTTTTACGCCTACGCAGCATCCGGCAAACGATATGACCACGGATACCGTGACGACACACTTTGATTATCACAGTATCGATCACAACCTGCTGAAACTGGATATCCTCGGACACGACGATCCGACCATGATCCGTAAACTGCAGGACCTGACCGGTATCGATCCCACCACGATCCCGCTGGATGACAAGGGGGTAATGAGCCTGTTCCAGAGCACGGAAGCGCTGGGCATCACACCGGCGGATATCGGAGGTACGCCGCTGGG
>JAEEGL011219910.1_pt1 | contig 13406 bp, 10 predicted proteins | sample 9134231 | NCBI WGS metagenome assembly JAEEGL01 (sample SAMN16246548, study PRJNA631951) | gut metagenome | biome: gut microbiome; feature: rumen; material: fiber-attached | host: Bos | place: Iran: Karaj | collected 2018-10 | reverse complement strand
GCAGCAAGAACTGCCAGGATTGCGCGGCTTTTCGGAAACGAACATCAAGCGAATGCGTATTTTTTACGAGGAGTGGAGAGGGCTGTTTGAAAATCGTCCGCCAGTAGCGGACGAATTAACGGACGTGATTATCCCTATGGGTAGCAATTTTATCAACTATCGAAAAAGATCCTGGTTCACGAACTACAACGATAAACGCCAGTACTGGCATACCCGTCAAGAGTGTTGAACGTCATCTTTCTGAATTAAGTCGTGTAGGTATAATACATTATCAAGGGTCAAAAAAGACAGGAGGATATTACATTGCAAATCAGGATAATAATTTGTAGTATGTAAAAATGAGGGAGTAAGTGAGGGAATAAATGAGGGAGTAAATGAGGGAGTAAATGCAACCATTCAAAAAACATAAAAAACTCAAAATAGTATTGCTGGTTTTGGTCGGCCTTTTCCTCGCCTTCCTCTGTATCCCCACGCCACGCTTCGACAAGCCCTATTCCACCGTCTTGACCGCGAAGAACGGCGAACTGCTCGGCGCAAAAATTGCCGATGACGGACAATGGCGCTTCCCCGCAACGAATAACTATTCACCGAAATACACGGCCTGCCTTTTGGAATACGAAGACCGCTGGTTTTTCTTGCACGGGGGCTTCAACCCGATTTCGTTTGTCAAGGCGTTTCGCGACAATATGAAGGCAGGGGAGGTGGTACGTGGCGGCAGCACGATCTCGATGCAGGTGGTGCGTATGTCTCGCGACAACCCGCCCCGGACCTACGGCGAGAAACTGCTTGAAATCATTTTGGCCATGCGGTTGGAGCTGCATTACTCCAAGCGGAGCATCCTCAACCTTTATGCCGCCAACGCGCCCTTTGGGGGAAATGTGGTGGGCATCGACGCGGCGGCGTGGCGTTATTTCCACACCACGCCCGACGAACTCTCGTGGGGCGAGGCGGCGACTTTGGCCGTACTGCCCAACGCGCCGGCACTGATTCACCCTGGACGCTCCCGCAATCGTTTGGAACAGAAACGAAACGAACTGCTTCAACGCCTGCCACACTCGAAAGCCTTCATCCCCAAGCGGTTCAATGTGCCGAAACTCTCCGAGGAGGATGCCGAATTGGCCATGATGGAAGACATCCCCGCCCGACCTTTCGAGATGCCGATGTTGGCCTATCATTATCTCGCCGACCAAGAAAAACGGCACCACGGCGAACAAATCACCTCCACCATCGACATCAACTTGCAACAAGCCGTTTTGGACATTATGAAGCACCACCACGCGGTGAATGTGATGAACAGTATCGACAATGCTGCCGTGTATGTAGTTGATTACCTGAATGATGAAATCCTTGCCTATGTCGGCAACAACCTCAATGCCGAGGATGCGGCGATGGTCGATATGGTGAAGGCGCAACGCTCCACGGGCAGCATTTTGAAGCCTTTCCTCTTCGCCGCCATGCTCGACGAGGGAACGCTTTTGCCGCAAATGGTCTTGCCCGATGTGCCGATGAACATTTACGGCTTCACGCCGAAGAACTACAGCGGCGAGTATTGGGGCGCGGTGCCTGCCGACAAAGCGCTGCAAAACTCGCTCAACGCGCCGTTTGTACACCTGTTGCGCGAGTTCGGCCAACAGAAATTCCACGCTTTGCTGAAGCAACTACCGCTTCGAGGCATCGTTTTCGACGCCGACCACTATGGCCTCTCGCTCATCGTGGGCGGCAGCGAGGCTTCGCTGTTCGACATCACCAACGCCTACGCGAAAATGGGGCGCAAACTGGCCTCGTATGTCAATGAAAACTACAATGTTAAGGTCGATGATAAGGAGTCGCCTTTCTCGGCGGAGGCCATCGCTGAGACTTTCAATGTAATGAAAGGTTTGACGCGCCCCGTGAGCCAAATCGGGTGGGGCGGTTTCGCCTCGTCGAAACAAGTGGCGTGGAAAACGGGTACCAGTTTCGGCTTCAAGGACGCTTGGGCGGTGGGCCTCACCGACCGCTACGCCGTGGGCGTGTGGGTGGGCAACTCCGACGGCGAAGGTCGCCCGGGACTGACGGGCGTGGGCGCGGCGGCACCGTTGCTGTTCGACGTGGTTTCCAAACTCAATGATAGTTACCGCTATCCCGCCAACACCTCGGAAAGCATTGAGATTGAGGTTTGTGCGGATTCGGGCTACCCCAAATCGGAGTATTGCCAAAATACCAAAAAAATCCGCGCGTGCAACGTAGAAAACCACTCGGGCGTGTGCCCTTATCATAAAAAGGTGTTCCTCGACGCTTCGCGACAGTATCGCGTGCAGCCCGACTGCTATCCTGTCGATCAAAAATGCTTCGAGGTGTATTACGTTTTGCCGCCCGTGATGGAGTGGTTCTACAAACGACATTCGCCGCTGTTTCGCCCGCTGCCGGCCTTCTATCCGGGCTGTGGCGCGGCGCACCCCGACGACGTGATGGCCTTCGTCTATCCCAAGAGCGACGCCAAGGTGACCATCCCCATCGGCATTCGTGGCGACCGCCAGCAGGTGATTTTCGAAATCGCGCACCGCAACCCGCAAAAAACGATTTATTGGACTTTGAATGACCAGTTTTTAGGCCAAACCCGCCTCAACCACCAAATGCCCATCGACGTGGAAAAAGGCACTTATCGACTTCGTTGTGTGGACGAGGATGGCGTGGAGTTAAATCGCAGAATTATAGTGCAATAACCCAGAAAACCATCTAACGATAGTAGTCGGAATCGCACTTTTTTTTCGAGATTCCGACTACTATCGTTTGGATTTTTACCACGAATACGCCTCTGCTGTCATCCATTTGACTTGCGCTTTCAAAACATGCTCAATCACGTCGCGGACGGCACCTTTCCCTCCCGGTCTTTCGCTGATGAACTTGCTGATTTTCTGCACTTCAGGCACGGCATCGGCGGGGCAGGCGGGCAGGCCCACGCATTGCATCACGCGTAGGTCGGGGATGTCGTCACCCATGAAGATGATTTCCTCGGGTTTCAGGTTTTTCTCCTGTATGTATTCGTTGAGTTTCAGCACCTTGTTCGGGATGCCTGTGAACACGTCGGTCACGCCGAGGCTGTTCATGCGGACGATGGTCGAGGGACAGACGGCACCTGAGATGACAGCTACGTTGTAGCCCAATTTCGAGGCCAATTGCAGGGCGTAGCCGTCTTTTACGTTGGTGGCACGCAAGGGGTGTCCGTCAAAGTCGCAAAAAACGGTGCCGTCGGTCATCACGCCGTCAAAATCGAAGATAAAAGTGGTGATCTTGGAAAACAGGGATTCAATTTCTGTCATGGTAAGGTCGTTTTTATGCCCCAAAAATAGGGAATTTTCGGCAAATACGGTTTGATAACGCAAAAATGCGTAAATTTGCACCCTATTTTTGAAATTATGAGAGTCAGACATCAAACGGATAACGTAGAAGAGATTGTGGCCGCAACGATTGAGGCCATGGAAGCCGTGAAAGGCAAGGACATCGTCACCCTCGATTTGAGGGAAATCACCACCGCTGTGACGGACTATTTCGTCATCTGCCACGCGCCATCGAAGACGCAGGTGGATGCCATCGCCGACAAGGTGGAGGAATTAGTATTTGAAAAAACGCAAAACAAGCCCTACCATGTGGAGGGCCGCGACAATACGGAATGGATTTTGATAGACTTCGTCGATGTTGTCGTTCATGTGTTCTTGGAGTCGAAGCGGAGTTACTACAAATTGGAGGAACTCTGGGCCGATGCCGAGAGAATCGTGAAGGAAGCGGAAGAATAATCTTTTCAAAATCAATTGTTTACAAATGGAGAATAAAGAGACTCAAAAGACTGGCGACAACCCGAGCCAGCCTTCGCAGCCCAACCAGCCGAACCAGCCCAATCAGAGACCGAATGGCAAAAGGCGGTTCAATCTGATGTGGATTTATGCCATTTTGTTCGCCGTGCTGATTGGTATGCAATTTTTTGGCAGGGATGCTGTCACCCCGACAGAGGAAATCGACCAAGGCAAGCTCATCGAACTTCTGAAGAAGGAGGAGGTGGGCAAGATTGAACTCGTCAACCGTGAGGATGCCGAAATCTACCTGAATCGGAAGGGCTTGGGGGGCAAATTCTCTGACGCGAAGACCGATTCGGACGGACTCACCCTCACTCCGAACTACACCTATAAAATAGGTTCGCTCGACCGTTTTGAGGAAATGGTGGAGAAAGCACAGCAGGATGTTTCTAACCCGGTGTATATCAGTAATGTAAGGCGTAGCAACTGGATGGGTAGCATCTTGGAATGGATGATTCCTTTGGCCCTGCTCGCCGTGTTCTATATCGTGCTGATTCGTGGCATGGGGCGCAGCATGGGCGGCGGTCCCGGCTCGATTTTCAACATTGGAAAATCGAGGGCGCAGCTCTACGACAAAAACACCAATGTCAATGTCACTTTCAAGGATGTGGCGGGCTTGGAAGAAGCCAAGGTGGAGATTATGGAAGTGGTTGATTTCCTGAAGAATCCGGAGAAATACACCAAATTGGGCGGCAAGATTCCCAAGGGCGTGCTGCTTGTAGGCCCTCCCGGAACGGGTAAGACCCTGTTGGCCAAGAGCGTAGCAGGTGAAGCCAATGTGCCTTTTTTCAGCCTTTCGGGTTCCGATTTCGTTGAGATGTTTGTCGGTGTGGGTGCTTCGCGCGTCCGCGATTTATTTAACAATGCCAAGTCGAAGGCTCCGTGCATTATCTTCATCGATGAGATTGACGCCATCGGTCGCGCCCGTGGCAAAAATGCCCTTACTGGCGGCAACGACGAGCGCGAAAGCACGCTGAACCAGTTGCTTACGGAAATGGACGGCTTCGGCACCAATTCGGGTGTCATTGTGTTGGCCGCCACCAACCGTGCCGACATTCTCGACAAGGCGTTGCTCCGTGCAGGTCGTTTCGACCGTCAAATCTATGTGGAACTGCCTGACATTGTGGGGCGTAAGGAAATCTTTGAGGTTCATATGCGCAACCTGAAACTTGGCAACGATGTCGATAAGGAGTTTTTGGCCAAGCAGACCCCGGGCTTCTCGGGTGCCGACATTGCCAACGTGTGCAACGAGGCCGCACTGATGGCCGCCCGAAAAGGCAAGGAAGAGATTGACAAACAGGACTTTTTGGATGCCGTCGACCGAATCATCGGGGGCTTGGAGAAGAAGAACAAGATTATCACGCCGGAGGAAAAGAAGGTCATCGCTTTCCATGAGGCGGGTCATGCCACCACAAGTTGGTTGCTGCAATATGCCCATCCTTTGGTGAAAGTGACCATTGTGCCGCGTGGCAATTCGCTCGGTGCGGCTTGGTATCTGCCCGAAGAACGTCAGATTACTACCAAAGAGCAGATGTATCACGAAATGATTGCTACCTTGGGCGGTCGTGCCGCCGAGCAGGTGGTCTTCGGCCAAATCTCGACAGGTGCCCTTTCCGACCTCGAAAAGGTGACCAAACAGGCCTTCGCTATGGTCACTTATTACGGCTTGGACGACGAAATCGGAAACATAAGTTACTATGACTCAACGGGTCAGCAGGACTATAGCCTGACCAAACCCTACAGCGAAAAGACTGCCGAAACCATCGACCAACAGGTGAGCAAAATTATCGAGAAGGCTTATCAAGAGGCCATTGCCATTTTGACATCCCATCGTGACGGTTTGTCGCAATTGGCCACCAAACTCATCGAGGAGGAAGTCATTTTCGGCGAAGACTTGGAACGCATCTTCGGCAAGCGTCCGTGGGGCAACTCCGACGATGAGAAACTGAAGAACGCTGCACTGAAAGCGGCGGAACAACAGACCGGGAACGAACCCGTTAACGAACCCGAAAACGCATAAGGCCATGACTTGGGACAACAAAGAAGAGAACAACGACATCACCCTTAAGGAACAAATGCTCGCCAAGGTGCGCAACGCCCTCATTGAGCGGCAGGAGGCCTTGTTCAAGGACATCGACCAGCGCACCGAAACGTGGATACCCATCAAGGAGGAGGACGGTACGGCCATCACTTTCGTGCAAAATTTCAAGGAACACGGGGGCATTTTCATCTACCTTGAGAGCGAGGCCGAATTTGTCGATTGTATCAAGCAATTGGCCTCAGAAAACGGATGGGAGCCGCTATGGTGTACACAACCCGAAATGCAAAGCCTGCTCAGTAGATACAACATCCCGTTTACGGAAAGCAAGGAACGCGAGCCGAAGCAGAAACTCGTCAGCCTGACGGGTTGCGAGTGCCTCGTGGCGCAAACGGGCAGCATCATCCTCTCCGATTCGCTCACCAAGACCCGCGAGGCCTATGCCATCCCGGACATCCTCCTCGTGTATGCCACTACAGAGCAAATCGTGCCGGGAATGAGGACAGCGTTCCAAACCATGAAAAGAAAATACGCCAAAAACCGGCCTTCGCAAATGACCATCATCACGGGGCCGAGCCGCAGCACCGACATTGAGCAGACCTTGGTCATCGGGGCCAGCGGCATCCGCCAAGTGGCGGTGTTTTTGGTGGATGAGGAGTGAGCGTTTTGGACTGTGCAGGGACTTACGTCGCCTGCTTAAAGATATGTCGTCCCTTCGGGACTTTGTTTCGGTACGAAGGACCCCCAAAGGGGTGACAGCATAGTAGGCAGGCGGTGTGAACCCCTGCCGAAAAGCGAATCAACGAACCAAAAATTCATGGAAAATTCTTGGTACATTCCTGATAATTCGTGTTGACGGAAAAATACAATATATGGCAATCAGTGTTGCTATAATTAGAGAAAAATTAAAAATAAAACGGAAAAAATTTGTTTGAAACAATTTAATCCGTATTTTTGCAGCGGTTATCATCAAAATGTCTAAGAAGATGAAAAGAACTTTACTGCTGCTTTGCTTGCCCCTCGTGACATTGTTTTTCTCCTGCTCGACCGATGTCGACCTTTACGCCGAGTATAAGGAAATGCCCATCATCTACGGCCTGCTCGATGCCACCGCCGACACCAATTTCGTCAAGATCACTCGAGCCTTTTATGTGCAGGGCGACGCTTACCAGTCGGCACTCAACCCCGATTCGAGCAACTACGCGGGCAAACTTGACGCTCGCCTCATCGAGTATTGCAACGGCGACAGCGTCCGCGAAATCATCCTCGACACCATCACGCTCCACGGCAAGCAGCTGGGCACGTTCTATTCGCCCGACCAGAAAATGTATTACACCACTGAGCCGTTGAATATGAACCAATCGGGCAAGGAATACGCTTACGAATTGAAGGTCGTCTTGCCCCATCGCACCTTGGTCGCCACGACCGACATGGTAGGCAACAGCGCATTTGGGCCGCAAAGTCTGGCCGTGAATTTCTCCAAGCAATACACCTACTTCGGCGCACCTCCAAGGCAGTTCCTGTTTCGACCTGCTAAGGCTGCCACCTTCTACGATGTCAGCATGTCGTTCACTTTCTTTGAGCAGCGCACGCCCGACGATGACTCGGTGTCGCGCTCCTTCACTTGGAAAATCGGCACCTTCACAGAAGATTATTTCTTCCTCCACACCGAAGGCGATGCCTATATCTTCCCGTACCATCCTGCGGATTTTTACAACGAGTTGCGTGAGTTTCTCGGTGCCGACACGGCTGTGGCCGGCCTGAAACGCTACATCAGCGACTTCCCCGTTGAGGTCACCATTGCGGCGGGAGGGGAGAATCTGCGGCAATACATTTACAATAATGACGCATCCCTTGGTTTCAACCCGGGCGACAACGAGTTCTCGCTCATCCCGGGCGGCTATGGCGTGTTCTCGTCGCGGATGACGGCGAGATTGAAAGTGCGCTTGGCGGGTGAAACAATTCCCGAAATGGTAGCAAATCCCTATTGGGGCTTCAAGTTCATAGGTGGTCAGGAATGACCTTATTTCAAGGTGTCGATAATCGCCTCAATCGTAACGCCTTCGGCTTCGGCGGTGTAGTTGCGGATGATGCGGTGGCGCAAAATCGGGATGGCCACGCACTGCACGTCCTCGATGTCGGGGGAGTATTTGCCTGTCAAGAGGGCGTTGGCTTTCGCACCGATGATGAGGTATTGCGAGGCACGCGGACCGGCACCCCAACTCAAGTAACGGTTGGCCCAGTCGTGGGCTTTCGCGGTGTGTGGACGGGTCTTCGCGACCAGATTCACCGCATATTCATACACATTGTCGGGCACTGGCACACGGCGCACCAATTGCTGGAAATACAGGATTTCTTCAGGCGAAAGCACTGGGTTCACCTCGGCAACCTTGCCCACAGTGGTGCTTTTCACGATGTCGATTTCCTCCTCATAGGATGGATAGTCGAGCAAAAGGTTGAACATGAAACGGTCCAACTGGGCTTCGGGTAGGGGATAGGTGCCTTCCTGCTCGATGGGGTTTTGCGTGGCGAGGACGAAAAACGGCTCCTGCAACTTGTAGGTCTTGCCCGAAACGGTGATGCACTTCTCCTGCATGGCTTCCAAAAGGGCGGCTTGCGTCTTGGGCGGTGTGCGGTTGATTTCGTCAGCGAGGACGATATTGGCGAACACGGGGCCTTTGATGAACTTGAACTGCCGCGACTCGTCCAGAATCTCAGTTCCTACGATGTCGGAAGGCATCAGGTCGGGGGTGAATTGGATGCGGCTGAAACTCAAGCCCAAGGCTTTTCCTATCGTATTGACCAACAATGTTTTGGCCAATCCGGGCACGCCCACAAGCAGCACATGGCCTTGGCAGAAGATGGACAGGATGGTGTTGTGGATGATGTCATGCTGTCCGACGATCACTTTTCCGATTTCCTTGCGGAGGGTTTCATATTTCTCGACCAATGCCTTGGCACCGTCGACGTCTGAAGTGTAGTTTGTCATTATTGAATGTTCCAATCGTAATAAAAGTCGTTGTTTTTGTATGTGTCGTCAAGGCGGATGTAGGCCTTGGCGGCCTTGTCTTTCACCCATTTTATGATGGCTTGCTGGCGTTTATGGTTCAAGGCCCAACTCTGGATGAGGTTGTAGTCGTCCTTCAGGTTGGCTTGGTGGGCTTCGGTCTTGCTTTTCACCATGACGAGGCGGAATGCGTCGTTGTTCTCGTTGGTGGTCATGGGCAAGGGGTCGCTCACCTCACCGACTTCGAGACGACTGACGACGAAGGCCAAGTTTTTGTATTCGGAGTAGCTTTGCTCCAATTCCTGCAAGTCTTGTAGGCTGAGGCGGTTGCTGCCTGTGGCGGCGTTGGTGAGGTAGCCGCCGTTGCTCTTCGAGTCGTCGTCGCTGAATTTCTTGCAGGCTTCCTCAAAGGTCATGTCGCCGTTGCGGATGAGTTGCGCCACCGAATCCAATTGGTTTTGGGCTTTCTCAAGCGATTCGATTGGCACTTTCGCGGTGAGCAAAATGTGGCGGCAGTTGACCATGTTGTCTCGTTTTTCAATGAGTTGGATGATGTGGAAACCGAATTGCGTTTCCACCACGTCAGAGATTTCGCCGTCGCGGAGGTTGAAGGCCACGTTCTCGAATTCGGTGGCCCATTCGCCTCTTTCCGTGAGTCCGAGTTCGCCGCCCTGACGCGCCGAGCCGGGGTCTTCGGAATAGAGCACGGCCATGGTGGAGAAACTGCTTTCGCCCTCAAGGATGCGCTTGCGGATTTGGTAGAGGCGGTCTTTCACCTGAAGTTTCTCGTCGATGCTAACGGGCGGACGCTTCACGATTTGCACGATTTCATATTCGGGACTGATGGTCGGGAGGCTGTCTTTCGGGATGTCGTTGTAGAAGATTCTCACTTCGTTGGGCGTCACCACCACGTTTTCCATGATTTTGGCTTGCACCTGCTCTTGAAGCATGTTGTCTTTCGAGGCTTGCCGCACTTCGTCCTTGATTTCGGCCATGCTCTTGCCGAATTGGGCTTCCATCTTTTCTTTCGACCCGAAGCGGCTGACAAACCATTGGATTCTGCGGTTCAGTTCGGCCTCCACTTGCTCGTCGGTGACGGTGATGCTGTCCATCTCGGCTTGGTTGAGCATGAGCTTTTGCAGCAGCAGGTCTTCCAGAATACGACTCCTGATTTCCTTTCCCGAGCCTTCGGCAATGCCTTGCACGCGGTATTGGATGTATTGGTTCTCGATGTCGGATTGCAGGATGATGTTCTTTCCGACCACGGCCACCACCTTGTCAATGACTTGGGGCTGACGGTTTTGCGCCATCGTCGGCAAGGCCAAGAACAATAGTGCTATGATAATCCAGTTTCTTTTCATCAATTCAAAATTCCAAGATTTAAATTTTAGATTCATAATTCAAAGATTCGATATGTCGTTGACTCTGTGGCCGTTGAGCCTGTAGAAACGACATTCTATTGGTCGGCTTTGTATAATGTTGGTGAACCCACATACACCTCAAACGCCCTTTCCTTTCTCGCTTTTTCGTAGAGTGCGACATTCATCTTTTCGAGCAGGGCTTCTTTGCGTTGGGCCAGAATGACGCTCTTGATGTTGTCGCTCACCATTTCCAGCGGCGAGATGCTTTCTTCAAGGAGATAATCGACGAAGCGTACCATGTAGGTGTATTCGTTCATGTCGAAACAAACGAACTTCTTCTTTTTCAGGAAACTCTCGGCATTGAAGATTTCAATCGGGATGATGTTGGTCAACTCGTCGAGGCGTACCCACTTGTCCACATCGACATTACTCTTTACGGCATAGTAAGTGGCTTGAATGTCAATGTTTTGCAGCAACAAAGTGTCGGGGTCTGACAGCAGTTTCTTGAAATCGGCCTTTTGTTTGCAGTCCTCCTTGAGGATGACGTAAGCCACGCGAACCATCGTGCTGCGCAGTTGGAAATCCTCCTTGTTCTGCTCGTAATAGTCGGCGATTTCGTCTTCGCTGATGACGGTGTCCAACTTTTGGTTGATGAGTTGGCTCTCGTAGGCATAGATGACCAACGAGTTTCGGTATTCCTCCAGTTGTTTTTTCAGGTCGAGCTCTTCTTTGTTGAGGTTGATTTCGGCCTGATGCACAAGCACTTGTCTCTTAATCCATGAGTCGATGAAGTTGCTCACGCGCTGAATGCTGTCCATGATGGGGGTGTTTTCGGGTACAATCCCCACGAGATCCGACTCATAGAGATATTTGCCGTAGCACTCGGCCACCACCACTTCCTTCGAGTTTTTCTGGAAGTAGTCGCAGCCGCCCAGCAGCATTAGGAAGACGATACCGATGAGAGCCACCAACTTGTTCATTGATACATCTTTCTGACCTTTTCCAACACGCTCTCGTTGATTTTTACGGGATATTTTTCCTTCAGCGTCTTCACCCAATTTTGTTCCAGTTCCACTTGATAGTCGGAGGTGACGAGGCCACGGGCTTCCTTGAGTGTCTTTTGCTCAGGCTTGCGCACCTCACGAATGCACACGATGACTGTAGATTGGTCGACGGTGGAAGGGATTTCGTTTCTCACCCCGACCTTCCATTCGGTTTGGTCAACAAATTGGTTGTCACCCTTTTGGTAGTAACCTTTGCGCACGATGGCATTGGTGATGGAGTCGCGCTGGATGGCGTTTCTGAGGCTGTCGAGTTCAACGCCCTTGTCGAGCAAAGCCTTCACTTTGGGCAGCGCCTCGGGGCGCGTCACGGTGATGATGGTGGCATAGGCGCGGTCGCCCCACATGTATTTGGAGGCGTTGCGCTTGTGGAACTCGGCGAGGCCGACGGTGTCTTTCACGGCCTTGTTCCACACTTCGCGGTCCATGAGGTCGAAGAGCAGGATGCCGTCCTTGTATTCCTGAACCAAAGCCTTGAACTCGGGATATTTGTCCTCCAGATGGGCGTCGGCGTAGTTCATCACGGTTTCGTTACGGAAGTTCTCATACAATTGGTAGCCGTAGGTGGCTGGCGTGACGTATTTTTGTGTGGTCATGTTGGCCTTGATGTAGGTCACGAAGTCGCTCACTTTGGTAGGGTTGTTCTCCAAGCTGAACAGGGTGGCGTTCATGTCGACTTCGGCGGCGGGTTCGTAGGCGTTGCGGAGGATGCTGCTGTCGATGGTGGCAAGGAAGGTTTCAAGGTTCTTGTCGTTCTGCTTGAACTTATATTCGGCTTTCACCTGCTTGAGCACTACCTCTTCCGACTTCTTCGAGCGTTGGTCCTTCTCGATGCGCTCGCTCAGGGCCTTGCTTTCCTTTTCAAACGAACTTACGCCCGACTTGCCCAGCAGTTTGATGATGTGGAAACCGTAATTGGTGCGTATTGGTTTTGAGATTTCGTTGATTTCCAATGATTTGCAAGCCTCGATGAACTCGGGCACGATGCGGCTGACGGTGAAGTTGCTCAATGCACCGTTGCGGGCGACAGTGCCTTTGTCGTCGGTGTATTGCTTCACCATTTCGTTCCAGTTCTTGCCGTCTTTGGCCATCAGCTCCTTGTAGATGTTGTCGGCTTTCTGCTTCATGGCGGCCACATCCTCGGCGGGCGCGTCGAAGGGCAGTTGCAGGAAGATGTGGGCGGCTTGGATGCTTCCGAGGGCATCGGTGATGCTGACGACCTTGATGAGGTGGTAGCCGAAATCGCTGCGCACTGGCATGGAGATTTCGCCTTCCTTGGTGTTGTAGGCACCTGTCTCAAAAGGATATACCATGTCGAAAACGGTGAAATAGCCGAGGTCGCCGTGGTTGCCCGGGCGGGCAGGGTTTTGGTCGGTGGCTTTCATGCCTTTGGCCGAGGGGTCGTCGGAATATTGGTCGGCCAACGCGCCGAAGTCAGCGCCTTTGGCAAGGGCTTTCTTGCGGATGTCCATAGCCTTGTTGTAGGCCTTCAGGGTGTCCGACGGCAGGGCGTTCTTGTCGCAGCGGATGAGGATGTGCGAGGCGCGTATGTCCTTGAGTTTGCGCTGATAAGCCTCTTCAATCAGTTCGTCGGTGATGTCGTCGCTGCTCATGAAAGGCTTGGCCAATTGCTTGCGGTAGCCGGCCAGTTCTTTCTTGAACTTCGCGCTGGTGTCCAATTGCAGCCGCTCGGCCTCCATCACCTTCATGCGGAAGGTGGTGAAAAGTTCGAGATAATCATCGACGGACTTCTTCTCAATGACATCGCTTTTGAGGTTGTTCTTGTAGTAAACATCGGTGAAATCCTTCACGGTGATGCTTTGGTCGCCGATGGTCATCAGCACTTCCTTGTCGGTTTTCGACTGAGCTTGGGCGAAAAAGGCTGGCATGATAAGTGATGCCAACACAAACATTTTCAAAAAGTTACGGTTTTTCATTCTTGATATTAGTTGTTTGTTCATTATTCCTATAACGCAAAACGGTGGATTTTATTTCAATCCGCCGTCCACTTCCAATCCGTTGGCCAATACGCTGATGTCGTTGACTTGGATGGCCTCAAAAACAGTCTTCACCTGCTCGATTTGGCCGAGATGGAGCATCAATCGCTTG
>JAEEGL016820035.1_pt1 | contig 13407 bp, 9 predicted proteins | sample 9134231 | NCBI WGS metagenome assembly JAEEGL01 (sample SAMN16246548, study PRJNA631951) | gut metagenome | biome: gut microbiome; feature: rumen; material: fiber-attached | host: Bos | place: Iran: Karaj | collected 2018-10 | reverse complement strand
GAGAAGTTTGGGAAAAAACCCTGCGGCTGTATCTGGCCGGAAAGGACGAAGCGACCGTTCGCGCAGTCGAAGACAAGGCGAAGGTGATCGGCTATACGCGTATCATGCGGCGCACGATCAGAAGAAACGGCCTCAACACGGAAGAAGGACGTGCCGTGATCGAAAACGCACGCAGACATTTGGAAGATCTGCTGTCGAGAGTGGATACGCTGCTTTTCTAAATCCGGAAACACACAGCCGGATTCAATTTGGAAACAAACAAAGGGTAACAGATAAAGGAGAGAGGAACTGGAAATGGACAAAGCGAAAAAAGTCAGAGAACTGAGAGAACTTACGGGAATGAACAGAAGACAGTTTTGCGAATTCTTTGAGATCCCTTACAGAACGGTTTCTGAATGGGAAAGAGACGGAAGACATGCGCCGGATTATGTACTGCGGCTTTTGGAATACTACATTCGCGTCGAGAAGATCACGAAGGAATCCCTGGTAAAGAAACAGAAGAAGGAGAAATGATCAAATGGATCGTTCCTTGAAGATCGCGGTAGCAGGGACAGGTTATGTGGGACTGTCGATTGCCACGCTGCTTTCACAACAACATGAAGTGGTTGCCGTGGATATCATACCGGAGAAAGTCGATCTGATCAATGAGCGGAAATCACCGATCGTCGATAAAGAGATCGAAGAGTATCTGGCGACGAAACATCTGAAACTGCGCGCCACGCTTGATGCAAAGGCTGCATATGCCGGGGCTGATTTTGTCGTGGTTGCCGCACCGACGAACTATGACTCCAAGCAGAACTTTTTTGACACTTCTGCAGTGGAAACGGTGATCGATCTGGTCATGGATGTGAATCCCGATGCCATCATCGTGATCAAGTCTACGATCCCGGTCGGTTACACAGAGCATATCCGGGAAAAGACCGGTAATAAGAACATCATCTTTTCACCGGAGTTTTTAAGAGAGTCAAAAGCACTCTATGACAATCTTTACCCGAGCAGGATCATTGTCGGAACGGACATGAATGATCCGCGCCTTGTGAAGGCCGCGGAAACATTTGCCGGTCTCCTGAAAGAGGCAGCGCTCAAAGAAGACGTAGACGTGCTTTTCATGAATTTTACGGAAGCGGAAGCCGTCAAATTATTTGCCAATACCTATCTGGCTCTGCGTGTATCCTACTTTAACGAACTGGATACCTATGCCGAAATGAAAGGGCTGGATACGAAGAACATCATCCGCGGTGTCTGCCTGGATCCGCGGATCGGCGATAATTACAATAATCCGAGTTTTGGCTACGGCGGGTATTGTCTGCCAAAGGATACCAAACAGCTCCTTGCAAATTATTCCGATGTGCCGGAGAACCTGATCGGCGCGATCGTGGAATCCAACCGGACCAGAAAGGATTTTATCGCAGACCGTGTTCTGCAGATGGCGGGGTATTACAGTTACGGCGAGGATAACGAATTTGTTCCATCTCATGAAAAACAGGTAACGATCGGCGTTTACCGCCTGACCATGAAGAGCAATTCGGATAACTTCAGACAGAGTTCCATCCAGGGCGTCATGAAACGGATCAAGGCAAAAGGCGCTACGGTTGTGATCTATGAGCCTACCCTGAACGACGGTGAGACGTTTTTCGGCTCAAAGATCATCAATGATCTTGGCGTGTTTAAAAAGTCGTGCGATGCGATCATCGCAAACCGCTACGACAACGAACTGGATGATGTTTCGGAAAAAGTCTATACAAGGGATATTTTCAGGCGCGATTAAGCCCCCGATTACTTGACAGAAACCCTTGTTTTGTGTATGATTTCTCATATTGTACACAGATGTGTTTATGAACGGTTTGGAACCGTTCGTTAGGAGGATTTTTCTTGGATACCGATGGTGTCATACAAAGTATCATATTAGTTGTTCTGCTTTTTTTATCAGCATTTTTTTCATCTTCGGAAACGGCGCTTACCACAGTGAACCGGCTGAAGTTGGAGTCTTTGGCGGAAGAAGGCAACAAGCGTGCAAAAAAGGTACTGAAGCTTCTTGAGAAACCGTCCAAGATGCTCAGCACGATCCTGATTTCGAACAATGTTGTGAACATTTCCGCATCAGCACTTGCTACCACGATCGCGATAAAAGTTTTCGGGAGTTCCTATGTGGCCGCTGCTACCGGAATTCTGACTTTGCTTGTCCTGGTTTTCGGTGAGATCACCCCCAAAACCATGGCAACGGTCAACAACGAAAAAATGGCATTGGGCTGCGGAGGAACCATTCTTGCGCTGAGCAAGATCCTGACGCCCGTGATCTTTATCGTGGACGCAATGGCTAACGGCTTTTTGAAGCTGTTTCGGATCGATCCCGCGGCAGTCAGAACGCAGATGACGGAATATGAATTCCGCAGGATCGTGGAGGATTCGCATGAGGACGGCGTGATCGAGTCCGAAGAACGTCAGATGATCTATAACGTGGTGGATCTCGGAGATTCCATGGCGAAGGATATCATGATCCCGCGCGTGGACATGACCTGCGTGAATGTGGATGCCACTTACGACGAATTAAAGGAAGTTTTTGATAAAGAGAAATTCACGAGGATCCCGGTCTATGAGGATTCGACCGACAATATCATCGGCATCATCAACATGAAGGACCTGCTGTTTGTGGACCGTCCCAAACAGCTGAAGATCCGCGACGTGATGCGTGAAGCAAACTTTACGTTCGAACATAAGAAGACTTCGGATCTGCTTGCCGAAATGCGGCAGAATTCCATTCCGATGGTGCTGGTCCTGGATGAGTACGGCGACACGGTCGGCCTGATCACACTCGAAGATCTGCTTGAAGAGATCGTCGGCGAGATCCGCGATGAATTTGATGAGGAAGAAATGGAACGCATCCAGGAGATCGGCGACCAGGAATATCTGGTTGAAGGTTCCCTGAAACTGGATGATATCAATGATGCGCTCGGAACCACGTTCGATTCCGAGGATTATGATTCCATCGGGGGCCTGATCATCGAGAAACTGGACCACCTGCCGGAAGCCGGTGAAAGCGCGGAACTGGATGACGGTACCACGCTGCAGGTAATGGAAATGGATAAGAACCGGATCGATAAAGTCAAAATGATCCTGCCTGATCCCGCGGATGAAGAGCAGGGATCGGAAAATGAAGAAACGGAAACCGAGTAAGACTGCTATATAAATAGGAGAGGTTTGGGAAATGGCTGAGTTAAACAATTATGAGGATTTTATGAACGCGGAGCAGACTTCTACCCTGAAGGAAACGGACAGGAAGTGCCCGCAGTGCGGCGGCGTCATGGACTTTGATCCCGCAACCGGCGGTCTGCATTGCCCCTTCTGTGATTACACGGAAGAGATCAAAAAGGGTGAGGAACAGCCGGATCACGCGCAGGAGCTTGATTTTGCCTCTGCCGAACTGACCGGAAACTGCGACTGGGGTGTTGCACAGAAGACCGTCACCTGTAAATCCTGCGGCGCGACCAGCGTATATGATGCGCTCGAAGTGGCAAATGAGTGCCCCTATTGCGGATCCAATCAGGTCATGGAGGCCAATGACGTTTCAACGCTTGCGCCCAACGGCGTGGTTCCGTTTAAGATCACGGCAAAACAGGCCGGGGTAAATTTCCAGGCATGGTTAAAGAGAAAGTGGTTCTGCCCTAAAGAGGCAAAGCAGAGCGCGAAAGCCGATAAGTTCCAGGGAATCTACCTGCCCTACTGGACCTTTGATGCAGACACGGATACGACGTATACGGCACAGTACGGCATCGACCGCAAGGAAAAGCACGGTGATCAGGAACGGACCGTGACCGACTGGCACAATACCTCCGGAAGATACCAGCATTTTATCGACGACGAACTGGTGATCGCGTCCAATCATCATGACAGTTCGATCCTGAGCATGGTGGAACCGTTTGATACGGCGGATAACAAGGCTTACAAACCGGAATATATGGCGGGCTATGCGGCGGAGCGTTATTCGCTCGGACTGAAGGATGCGTGGGAGAAGGCAAAGCAGTTTATCAAAAACCGCCTGCGCGCCCTGATCGAATCGAAGATCAGAAGCGATCATCACGCGGACTCCGTCAGAAATCTCAACATGAATACGACGTATTCCAATATCACATACAAGTACCTGATGCTGCCGATCTACATTTCCAGTTTTACTTACAAAGGAAAGATTTACCAGTTCATGGTCAACGGGCAGAGCGGCAAAGTCGGCGGCAGATCGCCCATTTCCGCGCTTCGCGTCATGCTGGCGATCCTGATCGCGGTCGTGATCATCTGGCTGCTGTATGTCATGACACAATAAACGGCTAAAAATGTTTGGAAAATAGAGAAAGAATATGATATAATCTTTGAAGTTTTTGGAAAGAGGAGAAATGTACCGATGAAAAAGAAAAATGCCATTATCACCCTGATCATATTCGCGATCCTGCTTGGCGGATTCGGCTATATGACGGTATTTGGTGTCGGCGCCGAGAAAACAGGTTCGGCAAGAGATATCAATCTCGGCCTGGATCTGGCAGGCGGTGTGTCCATCACCTATCAGGCTGTCGGTGAAGAGAAGCCTTCGAGCACGGATATGAGCGACACGATCGAAAAACTGAAAAAACGTGTGGAAAACTACAGCACGGAATCCCAGGTTTATCAGGAAGGCGATGACCGGATCAATATCGAGATCCCGGGTGTCACCGACGCAAATGCGATCTTAGAGGAACTGGGGAAACCGGGTTCCCTGTATTTCATCAAGCATAAGGGCAGTGATGGCAGTGAAAACTATACACCGGCCGGCTATATGGAAAACGGCAAGCCCAGATATGACCTGAACAAGTCGATCGAAGAACTCGATGCGGACGGTTCGATCGTATGCTCCGGCTCAGACGTTACGACCGCACAGGCCGGCGGACAGAAAGACAACATGGGCAATACGGAATATGTGGTTCAGCTGACCCTGAATGAAAACGGGGCAAAGAAATTTGCGGAAGCGACCACGGAAGCGTATTCCACACATGATACGATCATGATCTATTACGACGGCGAGGCGGTTTCGGTTCCTGCCGTCAATGCGGCGATCACCGACGGAAACGCCGTGATCACCGGCATGGCTGATTTTGACGAAGCGGAAAACCTGGCGTCCACGATCCGTATCGGCGGACTGAAGGTAGAACTGGAAGAACTCCGTTCCAACGTGGTCGGCGCGCAACTGGGTAGTGAAGCGATCTCCAAGAGCCTGATCGCAGGCGCGATCGGTCTTGGCATCGTGGTCCTGTTCATGATCTGTGTATACTTTATCCCCGGCTTTGCGGCATCCCTGGCACTGATGCTTTATACCGTACTGATGCTGGTATGCCTGGATGCGTTTGACATTACGCTGACGCTGCCCGGTATCGCGGGTATCATCCTTTCCATCGGTATGGCGGTTGATGCGAACGTGATCACGTTTGCGAGGATCAGGGAAGAGATCGCGACCGGCAAAACCGTTAAGAGCGCGATCCAGATCGGTTATCAGAAAGCTTTGTCCGCGATCATCGACGGTAACGTGACCACATTGATCGCAGGCGTTGTGCTGCTGATCTTCGGTTCGGGTTCCATCAGAGGTTTCGCGCAGACACTGATCTTAGGTATCGTATTATCCATGATCACGGCGCTGTTTGTGACAAAATACATTATGCAGGCCCTCTTCGCGCTGGGTATCCAGAACGAAAAGTGGTACGGCAAGGCAAAAGACAGAAAAGAGGTCGATTTCCTCGGCAAAAAGCATATCTTTATCGGTATCTCCGTTGCTGTTATCCTGGCCGGATTTGTCGGAATGGCAGTGCACGGCGTCAAGGGAGATCACACCTTAAACTTCTCGCTTGAGTTCTTAGGCGGTACTTCCACCAACGTGACCTTTGCGGAAGACATGAGCCTTGCGGACATCGATTCCAAGGTTGTTCCGTTCATTGAACAGATCACGGGTGACGGTAATGTTCAGTCCACGAAGGTGGCCGGAACCAACGAGGTGATCTTTAAGACCAGAACCTTAAACGTCACAGAGAGAGAAGCCTTTAACAAGGCAATGGAAGAGAATTTCGGCGTTGCCGAAGAAAATATCCAGGCGGAAACAATCTCCGCTACGATCGGTAATGAAATGAAGAAGGATGCCGTCATTTCGATCATCGTTGCGATCGTTCTGATGCTGCTCTATATCTGGGTAAGATTCAAGGACCTGCGTTTCGGTGCAAGTTCCGTCATCTGCCTGATGCATGACGTGCTGGTGGTATTGGCGTTCTACGCGATCGCGCGTGTATCCGTCGGCTCCTCGTTCATCGCATGTATGCTGACACTCGTCGGTTATTCGATCAACGCAACCATCGTTATCTTCGACAGGATCCGTGAGGCCTTAAAGAGCATGCGCAAGAACGATGATCTGAAGGATGTCGTCAATAAATGCGTGAACCAGACACTGTCGAGAAGTATCTTTACTTCCCTGACCACCTTTATCATGGTCGCTGTGCTCTATGTGAACGGTGTAAGCTCCATCAAGGAATTCGCGCTCCCGCTGATGATCGGTATCATCTGCGGTGCTTACTCATCCGTATGCATTGCCAGCGCGCTGTGGTATATCCTGCGCACGAAGATCGTTGCCAAAGATACGAAATAAGATCCCGGATGAGGATACAATAGAACAGAACCAGAAGGCTGCCTCGGGGGCAGCCTTTGTCCTTTATAAACGAACGGGAGGGACCGGATTTGAAACAATGGGTTGTGATGGCCAAAAGAGCTGATTTTGATGCACTGGCTGAGCAGTTTCATATTTCGCCCATGCTGGCCCGGATCATCCGTAACCGCGATATGATCACGCCTGAGGAGATCGGAGCGTTTTTGAACGGAACGCTTGCGGACCTGCACGATCCGCTGTTGATGCGCGGCATGGAAGAAGCGGCAGATGCACTGCTTCCGGCAGTTAAGGCTAAGAAGAAGATCCGCGTGATCGGGGATTATGACGTGGACGGGGTCTGCGCTACTTATATTCTGATGACGGCACTTACGAAACTTGGAGCGGATGTTTCCTGGCAGCTTCCGGACCGCGTTCTGGACGGCTACGGACTGAACCAAAGGATCGTGGAACAGGCGCATGCGGACGGGGTTGAAGTTATGTTAACCTGTGACAACGGGATCTCTGCCGTATCGGAGATTGCGCTGGCCAAAGAACTGGGGATGTCCGTGATCGTTACGGATCATCATGAAGCGCCGCCTGTCCTTCCGGACGCCGATGTGATCGTTGATCCGAAACAGCCCGGCTGCACTTATCCCTATCCTGAGATCTGCGGCGCCGTGGTCGCCTGGAAACTTACACAGGTTCTTTCAAGGAAAACGGGGCAGGAGATGCCTGCTGACCACCTGCAGTTTGCGGCGCTCGCAACCGTCTGCGATGTAATGCCCCTGCTTCACGAGAACAGGATCATTGTCAAATACGGCCTCAAAGCGATGGAGGAAACAAAAAATACAGGACTTCGCGCGCTGCTCAACGTTACGAAATGCAGTGGTGTTACGCTGAGCGCCTATCATGCAGGATTTATTCTGGGCCCGTGCGTGAATGCAACGGGACGGCTGGATCTTGCCGGACGCGCCCTGCAGCTCTTTCTGGAAAAAGATGCGGCAAAGGCGGATGAGATCGCAAGAGAATTGCGGGAACTGAACGAGAGCCGGAAAGAAATGACCGGGAGGGCAACGGAACAGGCGATCAAAATCGTGAATGAGGGCGATGAAAACAATCCGGTCATGAAGGATCAGCAGGTGCTGGTTGTCTATATGCCGGATTGTCATGAGAGTGTTGCGGGGATCGTAGCCGGAAAGGTAAAAGAACATTTCTACCGGCCTGCGGTCGTGCTGACCGATATCGGAACACAGGGGGCATCATCAGAGGACCGGCAGGAAGGCGAAGGGGAGTCCGGAGGCAGTGTAAAGGGTTCCGGACGTTCGATCGAAGCCTATAATCTGTTTGAAGCGCTGGGTGCTGTTTCCGGACTGTTTGAGAAGTTCGGCGGCCATAAGATGGCAGCAGGCATGACGCTGCCGGCGGAAAACATTGAAGAACTCCGAAAGGCGCTGAATGACAATGCAAAACTGACACAGGCAGACCTGACGGAGAAGATCAAGATCGACATCCCGATGCCGATGCGTTACGCAACGGATGCGTTTATTCGGGAACTGGAACGCCTTGCCCCTTACGGTAACGGCAATCCGACGCCGCTGTTTGCCCAGAAAGATCTGGTGATCGCGAGCGTGGATGTGCGCGGAGAAGCGCATAACGTGGTCAATGTCCGTTTTGAGCATGAAACGGCCGAGACCGTATGGTTCGGGGACGGGGATGCCTTTGCGTCGCAATACCACCGGGGTGACCGGGTTGCGATCATCTACCAGCCGAGATTTCGGGAATACCGCGGCGTAAAGACCGCGCAGATGCAGATAAAAGAGATCAAGCCGGATCCCTAGGGGGATACCGGCTTGAAGTTCTCTTATGAGGGGGGAGATAGTGAGTGTTTCATCTATCTGTGTTTTATTCTAAAATGAAAGTGTGTTCAAACTGTGTCCAAACCATAAAGAAAAAATAAAGTGATTCTAAAGATACTATTTGCTCACAAAATGTCATATAATGGTAGTCGGGGGAAAAATCATGCAATTATCGGAATATCTGAAAGAATTATCATATGAGATCGTGCAGGGAGCTGTGGATGTCGAAGTCACGGGCCTTGTCACGGACAACCGCAGGATCACTGCGGGCAGTCTGTTTGTCTGTATTGCCGGCGCAAACTTTGACGGACACAGTGCGGCAAAAGAAGCGGCAGAAAAAGGCGCTGTGGCGCTCATTGTCGAAAAAGACGTGGATACAGACCAAAACGTTACCGTGATCAAAGTGGATTCCACCAGACGCGCGCTGGCCTACTTAAGCGCGGCGCACTTCGGATATCCGGCACGCGAAATGAAAGTGATCGGTGTGACGGGCACGAAAGGTAAGACGACGACCACTTACCTGATCCGGTCGATCCTGGAACATGCGGGATACCGCGTGGGACTGATCGGCACGATCGAGGTGATCATCGGCGATGAGCATATCCCGGCCAAAAACACGACACCCGAGTCCATAACGATCCAGGAATACTTCCGGAAGATGGCCGATGCCGGTATGCAGGCGGTCGTCATGGAGGTGTCCTCGCAGGGGCTGATGATGCATCGTACCGATGCGATCGATTTTGACCTGGGGATCTTTACCAACATCGAACCGGATCATATAGGACCCGGGGAACATGACAGTTTTGAACATTATCTGCATTGCAAGAGCCTGCTTTTTTCGCAGTGCAAAACCGGCATCGTCAATGCGGACGATCCGCATGTGGAGGAAGTGTTAAAAGGACACACCTGCAGTGTGGAAACCTATGGTCTCAGTGAGACAGCCTCGTTAAGGGCTGAGAATATCGAACTGGTGAAGAAACCGGGATACCTGGGGGTTGATTTTGACGTAACAGGCCTTACCAGCCTGCATGTATCGATCCCGACGCCGGGGAAATTCAGTGTGTATAATGCACTATGCGCCGTGGCCGTCTGCAGGCATTTTGATATCGCCGGAGAGGATGTCATCAAAGCACTTGCCGCAGCCAAAGTCAAAGGGCGCATCGAGATGATCCCTGTTTCCGACCGTTTCACGCTGATGATCGATTACGCGCATAACGGAATGGCACTCAGATCTTTGCTTGAAACGCTCAGGGAATATGAGCCGAAGCGTCTGGTCTGCGTATTCGGATGCGGCGGGAACCGCTCGAAAGACCGCAGGTATGAAATGGGCGAGGTGTCCGGGGAATATGCGGATCTTTCGATCATCACATCCGACAATCCGCGTTTTGAGGACCCGCAGGCGATCATTGATGACATCAAGATCGGGATCGGGAAAACGGACGGAGAATATGTGGAGATCATCGACCGGAAGGAAGCCATTGCCTACGCGATGAGAAACGCATTGGACGGCGATGTGATCGTTTTGGCCGGTAAAGGACACGAAGACTATCAGGAGATCAGGGGGGTAAAGCATCCGATGGATGAGCGCGTCCTGATCGAAGAGATCCTCAAAGAAGGGATCTGAAGCAAAGCGGAGAGCATATGGAGTTTTTCAGAGCCTATCAACTGGATATGATGCTGATCCTAAGCGGCGTATGCGGTACGCTGGCTGTTCTTGTGCTGCTTACGAAATCGCTTACCGGAAGACGCAGGTGTGAACTCTTTTTCATCGAAGTGAGCGCCATGCATTTGCTCATCTTTGACCGGTATGCCTATATCTATCGCGGGGATATAAGCTCTTTGGGATGGTGGATGGTCAGGATCTGTAATTTTGCGGTTTTTTTTCTGGAATTATCCTTGATCTTCTGCCTGAATCTTTATCTGATCGACCTTTACACCAAAGAGGGCGGTCTTGCGCAGATCCCCAAACGCCTTCACATCAGCAACATCCTGTATGTCATCGGCGTCATTCTGCTGATCGTTTCCCAGTTTTCCGGACTCTATTATACATTTGATGATACAAATCATTATCATCGGGCCGATTTTTACATCATCTGCTACCTGATCCCGCTGGTTCTTTTGCTGCTGCAGACTTCCGTCATTATCCAGTACTTTAAGAATCTGCGGCCGAGACAGACATTCCCGCTGATCTTTTTCACGCTGCTTCCGATGGCTGCGACCGCCGTTCAGGCATTTCATTATGGTGTTTCCTTAACGAACATAACAATTGTGGGGCTTGCGGCCATGCTGTATATTTTTGCGCTGGTTGATATGAATGAATCCGTAGCGAATGCCGATCAGCTGGAGATCAAGCTTCTGAAAAAAGAACAGAAGAATATGCTCCAGCTGTACGAACAGACGGCACAGGCCCTGGCGGGTGCGATCGATGCAAAGGACGAGTATACGCACGGTCATTCCACCAGAGTTGCCCAGTATTCCGAAGAGATCGCCCGTCAGGCCGGGAAAAGCGAAGAAGAGTGCAGGGAGATCTACATTGCCGCACTGCTGCATGACGTCGGCAAGATCGGCATTGCGGACAAGATCATCCACAAACAGGGCAAACTGACGCCGGAAGAGTATGCCGAGATCCAGAAGCATCCCGTGATCGGCAAGCAGATCTTATCCAGGATCAGTCAGTCGCCGTCTTTGAGTATCGGTGCCAATTTCCACCATGAACGTTTTGACGGGAAAGGCTATCCCATGGGTCTTAAGGGAGAGGACATACCCGAGATCGCCAGTATCATCGCCGTGGCCGATGCCTATGATGCGATGACCAGTAAGAGGAGTTACAGGGATACGATCCCGCAGCAGGAAGTGAGGGAAGAACTGGTCAAAGGCATGGAAACACAGTTCGATCCGAATTTTGCCGGGATCATGCTGCATCTGATCGATCTTGATACCGAATATGAGATGAAAGAGAGAGAAGAGATCGCGGAACTTGGCGGAGACGACGAGATGCATTTCGGAGAGTACCGTTCCAGCGCAACCGGTGGCATCGTGATCACGGACCGGCCGGTCAAAATCTCCCTGAACAGTAAAAAAGATGAAGGCTTTCCGTATTCCGACTGTGTTCCGACGATCATCCTGTTTGACGCGCTGGATGGGAGAATGCACGGGGAAGATGACAGGAGCAGTCAGGAAATGCAATACTTTGAATACGGTGTGATCCGCTTCAACGGTGAGGTGATCTGTGAGGGCGCCAGAAAAATGGAAACCATGATCGAGGTGCATGATACGGACGACGCCGACCACGAGTCGGAAAAACACGGCATGGACTATACGATCGAAGCGGAAAAGTATAAAGACCATATGCGCTTTGTGATCGACAACCGCGAGCAGAAGATGGAAGTGATCGTGGCGCTGCCGGATTCGGCAAGGTTTACCTATATCGCGCTGACCGGCGAACAGTGCACGATCAGCAATGTGAAGATCACAAAATCCGAGAAAAAGATCGGGCCGGAAGCAATTACGCGTATTGCGGAAGAGATCAGTTATATCAATGTTCCGGCCGGCGATATCCCCAATGTACAGGTGGACGGCTGGAGGGCGGCTTCATCTGAGGGCATTCCCGTAAAGGATAATATGAAGATCACCTTCCATTCCATGAGTCTTCCGACAGCGAGACTGGTATGGCACTGTCCGTATATCAGCCTCTATTACTCCGGTAACGGACAGGTAAACGGTCCGCATTTCCGTGAGTATGTGCTTGTCAGGTTAGATGGCGAGAACTGGGATTCGGATGAACGTGCGAAGAACAAGATCGTTGTGAACCGGAATGATGATTTTGACGGATGGGAGAACTGGAAGGAGCAGAACCGGAAGGGCATGGACTGCAACGTCCAGATCCGCAGAAGGGGAAATGTTGTTATCGTATCCACGGAAAACGGCGGCATCAACATCAAGAGTACGACAACGATCTTAGAAGACGCTCCGGTGATCTATGCGGCGCTGACCGGCGATCAGTGCGCACTCACCAATATCAGGATACAGTAAGGTTGGAAAATGATGACGGTTGATTATAAACAAAAAGTGACAACGGACCCGTCCGGATTTGTGCTGCTCTCGGATCATGTGCCGGGGATCATTCAGGAGATCCGCTATTTTTCCACATATAATTTTATAGGCGATAAGATCGACGGTTACGAGGAACCCTGCGCCCTGCTTACCATTGAGGCTGCAAGAGCCTTAAAGACGGTAGCAAACGAAGTGAATGCGCAGGGATACAGGCTGAAGGTATTTGACGCTTACCGGCCCGCCTGCGCGGTCAGGCGTTTTGTGCTGTGGGGCATCGAGGATCTGGACCTTCGGATGAAGCCGTTTTTTTATCCCGACCTTGAAAAGCAGGAACTGTTTAAACAGGGATATATCGCAAGCCAGTCGGGACACAGCAGGGGCTCGACGATCGATCTGACGCTGTTTGACATGCAGACGGGAAAAGAACTGGATATGGGCAGCCCGTTCGATCTTTTCAGTGAGCTGTCGCACCCCGACTGCAAGTCGGTAACCGAAGAACAGTACGAGAACCGGATGTTCCTGCAAAAGGCGATGATGCGCGGCGGCTTTGTGCCGATCGATTGTGAATGGTGGCATTTTACGCTGAAAGACGAGCCTTACCCGGATACCTATTTTGAATTTCCGGTGTCTTCGCGGATCCTGAAACGGTAATGATATTCGATACGATGAAAATTATGTAAACATACTTATGTAAACAACACGGAACGGAGGGTTGACGTGAAAAAGAGCGTATATGCTGCGTTTTATCATGGTAAAAAAGTTCTGGTAACCGGGCATACCGGATTTAAAGGTGCATGGCTTTGCGCGATCTTAAAAGACCTCGGGGCGGAAGTGTGCGGATATGCGCTTGCG
>JAEEGL016103170.1_pt1 | contig 13407 bp, 16 predicted proteins | sample 9134231 | NCBI WGS metagenome assembly JAEEGL01 (sample SAMN16246548, study PRJNA631951) | gut metagenome | biome: gut microbiome; feature: rumen; material: fiber-attached | host: Bos | place: Iran: Karaj | collected 2018-10 | reverse complement strand
GCCTTCCTTAGCAGCAAGACCACTTCTCGAACGAATACTAAAACCATATCCTTCCGGTAACTTAACAAATATTCCTGTTGGAATAATAGCTCGTTCAAGAGGAGGAATAATAATGCAAGGTGATTCAAGATTGGCATATATATCCATTCCTGAATTTCTATCAGATTCGCCATCTTTCGTTTGATATGAAGGTAGTTTATGTTTTCCTGTGTATCTAATTTTTACTTTTACTTTATCCATATCATTCATTAATTATAAAATTAATATTTCCTTCGCTCTCCCATACTCTGACAGCGCGATCATTGTCAACCTTATTGGTAATATCTCCTTTAAAGTTATCAATTTTAATATAATGACCTCTGGAGATGTTTTTGTAAAAATCAGGGAAATATTCAATTATATCTTTTTCTAAAAATATTCCAGTATAACCAGAGAATGTTTTATAAGTAGATATAATTTTCTTAGATTTCTTATCTCTAACAATCCATTTACCATCACCCCAAAAATTATCATCAATCATATAATTTTCGAAAGGCGCTGTTCTATTGTTTTCATTCCAATCCGACTCGTTTAAAAAATTACCCGGGTCAGTAATAATAATTGTTCCTTCAAAATGTGCCATACTTTATTTTTGTAAGTGTTCTAAATAACCAAGAGTTTCCTGAGCAAAATCTAATTTGACCTAAAAGAATAGGCCCTTCTTTTAATCTTAATTGACTTACTTCTGCTAAATAAATATCAAATCCATAAACTTCTGGTGAAATACAGAGCCTATCATTAGCTAACTTTCCACTTTGAATTACTTGATTTAATGTTCCCATTAAATAATTGTAATCTTCTGGAAGAAGATAAGTATTTTTTATTTCTGATATTTTCCCAGAATAATAAAAAGGAATTCTAGTATAAATTTTAGTGCCTGCCTGCTCAAGGCTAAGAGAATTCATACTTTCCTCAAAATTTACTTTAACAGGCTTTTGTATATTTTCAAGTGTTGATTTTGATAACTCAACAAGATCATTATATAAATTTAAAAGATCTTCTTGTATTTTCATAATTAATTCTCTGGGGTTGCGCAATAAATATTAAACCCAAGTTGATCCAAGAGCTGATAAACTCTAGTAATCAAGCTGTAATTAATATTACCTGCTACTTCCTTTTCATGAGTAAGATTGTTAAGGAGAATCGTAAATGGATTTCTAACACCGCTCAATTTATCCTCATTGAAAAGGCCTGATTGTTCTACTACACTCTTAACTAAATCTATAATTGTCTCAGATTCTTTGAGAGTTTTCTTCGTAACTGTTGGGAAATCGTTATCAAGATAATTATGATTAATCACATTATACTCAATTGTTCCTTCTGGAACTGATAATGGGTTTTCTTCATCATCTGTAACACTCCAAATAGTAACTTGATAACCAGCTTGGCCAAGATGATAATTAATAGATTGGAAATCTGTTAATGTCATACCTGTCGAGCCATTAATAAATGAAACTAGGTCATCATTACTAATTGCTGATTGGAGCTGATCAAGATTTTCTTTTAAAAATCCCTTAACAAAACCCATTACTCCAACGCCTACAGACTCTTCCTTGAATCTGGATCTACTAACACAACGACCCACCATTGACTTTGGGTCTGATGAACTTACTGAAAATAAATTTACTTCAATCATTTTTGTCTATATTTAATTTTTCGTGGGCAGGGTTATTAAGTAATAAAAAGATTGCCCACAGTACCTCTTCTACACTTTGTTCTAAAAATAATCTTTTTTCTTCTTTCGTAAAATCATATGCCGTCAAAATATCAGTATGAATTTGACTAAGATCTAACGGCTTTCCACTTTTAAATTCACAGATTCTATCAATTAAGTAACTGATGAATTCAGCTTTATTCCAAGTAAACTTGTCAAATAATTCAAACTTTCTCCCATAGGCTTCACTAAGAAGTAGGGGAAAGTCTGATACTTTAATATTATCTTTAAACTTATCTTTTATTCGATTAAAAGCTTCCTTTGTTAAAAGAGGAAGCTTATTTTCATCTGTTTCTGCTAAAGAAACAGGATAAGTTTCTGGTTGACGATACAATAAAATTTTTTTCATTTCCAATTTTTTAAAGCCATCCATGCAGGTTCAACTACTAATTGTAGATTTTTCAATTGAAGTTCACTTAGAATATCTACAAATACTTTTGTTGTTCCTTTTGATGGATCTTTTTTATCTACAGGAATTTCTTTTTTCAATTTTTTGATTTTTAATGACTCTGTAAATTGATAAAAGTCATTATTATCAAAAGCAGCTTTAAGATTAGCTAATATAGTTTTTTGATCATATTTAGACCAATCAAATCTATCTAGAATCAAAAGTTTATTTAGGTCTATATCTTCCCAATCATTAACCGTTTTTAAATAAGCCAACATATTATTATATCTGTTGATACATCTTGGATTTCCACATTTTAAAAGTGAACCAAAGACATCTTTTTCAGACATTTGATAACCACAACTACAAGTTGGCCATTTAAAATCACCATTACCCTCTTGGAGAACATCTTTAACTTGTGGAATAGTAGAGTTAGCTAAAATAACTGTAACTAAAGCGCCTGGTGATAATTTAGTTTCTACCATTTTAGAAACACTACCAACACTTGGTTTTGTTATCTTAGATCCCCTAACTTCAATCGGATCAATAATAGCATTAGCACTCCAAGAATCTTTTCCCTTCTTAGAATTATCGTTCCATTGAATATCAGTCACCTTGGTTGATTCACCACGACCAGCATCTTTATATTTCAAAGCTTGAATACATTCACCTTCTCTTGTGTAGGCCACAATTCCATCTACTAAGAAAGTTCCTGTTGGTGTTTCCCAAATATCATTCTCTATTCCACTAAACTCCAAAAGTTGTTGAGTTGTTACAACTAAACCGCCTGAAAATTTAATATCTCCAGCCATATTAGTTGCAGTTGGAAGATTACTTATAAAACTTAAATAATCATATTGATAACCATTCTCTAAAAAATATCTAAAACATCTAAGATTACAATAGAGTGATACTTCAGACTCTAAGAATTTAGAGTTAACTAGACCATTAGCCTTTTGTCGAGATTTCTCAGAAAAACCATGCTCTAGTTTAACTAAGCACTCGCATTGAAGAGCTTTTACTCCAGAATTTTTTAAAGTTGGGAAATACTTTTTAAATTTTGCTGTTTGATCTATTCCTTCACTAGTTAAATTTGTTCCTCCAACAGTCACTACCCTAAAACAATCTCCTTTAGCATTATAGTAACCTATTAAAGAGGAACCATCATACTTTGGAATCCAATAAGGATAATAACCATTTTTATTAAAAAATTCATTAGAGAATTCTTCAACTGCTTTTTTCATACTCCCTTCTACTTGGGATTTTTTGACTTTTGTTAAATAATCAGCATTCTGAACCCTCGTGCCTTGAATTTCTTTATAAACAAAATCTCTTACTTCAAAACCTTCTTGTCTAGCTTCAGCTTCAAGTTGGTCATATTCACGGTCTAACATACCAGTTGGTAAATTCAACACATAATAATTTCGTGCTGCCGTAATTAATTTGTCTAAAAGCTCTTGTTTCATAATTTTAAAATTTTCTTTTCATTTATCAGGAAATAAACTTTTTTTATCTGCGAGAAGAAAAAAAATAGCCGCGCCTCACGGCGAAGCTATTCACTTAGTTGTTAGTTGTAACTCTATCTTGTATGTCATATATAAGGTTTTAAAGGGATGAAAAAAAAGAAACCCTCCTGCGGTAAGAGGGTTTACTCCGGGGCGGACATCCTCACGGACCTCACACGCCCCTCCGTTTTTACGAACTTTTTTTGATTTTAACCTGTTCATTTATAAGGTTTTGGAGGGTTTAATTTTTCAAGTGCTTTTTTATAAAAATGTTTTCTAAATGAATCAGCAATAGTAACATACCTTACTAAGAGATACCAAGTTTTTTTGCTTATTTTTTCCATACTACGATATTTTTGTAATTCCATAAGATTCTTTTCTTGATTTTTATCTAATCTTAAACATTCCTCAGGAAAATAACAAAAACCAATTATATCTACTTTAATAGTATTTGTATTATATTTACTAAATCCCTCTCTAATATATATTACTAAACGAGAATCTAATGAAAATTTATCTTGCATAATATCATAAAAATGATATATTTCACCTGCTTTCATTTGAGATAAATTATAATCATTAACTTTCATTACTGTATTAATTTAAGTGATTTATTAAAATAAAAATCCCTTGTTAACTTCATTATTTTTATATTTCTTAATAAGAAGTACCAAATTTTTCTATCTTTTATTCTTTCTATACTATTAAATTCTAATTCTAAACTATATAATCTCTCAGTTGCATCTTTACCAAAAGATATATCATTAGAATAATTATAAAAATAAATTCTATCAACAGTAATGCAATCTGATGTTGTGGGTTCTGTTTTTATAAGTAAAATTTTATGAATACACGTAGAATATGAAACTTTACTATCAAAAATATGATAAATTTCACCAGGTTTCATACTATAAAGAATATCTTTATTAATTTTCATGGAATTAATCTAAGTCTTTTTACTAAGTTATTAATTTTTATAAAAATATTAATAGAGGAGCCATGTTTAATATTCATATATCTTATTGTATCATACCATATTTTTTTATTAATAGCTACTGTTTTATTATAATGATAGCTATCATTTAAATTAAAAATATTATAACGAACCTCATCTCCTACTAAAGAAAAAGAAAATGTTTCTATTCGTTTATCAAGTAAATTATTAATGTTTTTTACATGTAATAATTCTTTTATTGATAAATTAGGAGAATTATCACAATAATAATAACCTCCATTAGTGATTGTAGCCTTAGGAGAATTTTTTTTAAGAGTAGATAAGAAGTTTTTTAAACGGATATTAAAATCTAAAAATTTTTTATTAATAGAGTCTGTTTGTTTTATTTTTTGATAAAACCCTATTAATATATTCCACATATCTTCATCTATCTGTTTAATTTTATAATTAGATATATTAAACGTTGATAAAGATGAATTTTCATTAAAAGTGATGTGATTAATATTATAAAGAACTACAATTTCATCTACTATAAAATTAGGTGTTTTGATTTTTTTTAAGTAAATAAATATACAATGACCAGCTACAATATCTCTTTCTTTATCTTCAAGAAAATAATAATTACCTTCTACTAATGATTTTAAGTCTACCATACAAAAATAAAGCAGGCCTGTCCTCACGGATGAGCCTGCTTTCTTAATTAATTTTTTATGACAAATTAGATTATTTCACAATTATAAGAAATTAAAAGGAAGAAAAAAGCAAAAAAGAAGGATATCCTCACGGACTGCCTTCTTTAATCAACAAATAATTTTCAAAATGCTAATTTAGCGCAACAAAACACATTTCAATCAATAATAAGGCTTTGGAGTGAGAGAGAAAAAAAATAGTCCCGCACACAAAGTGCTTCAGGGCGCGGGGCCACTTCCCTCTTACCATCGGTATTTTTCGAGAACTTGGTAAGTAGTACTCATTATTAAGAGAATAAAGTTTTTTAAATTACAACAAAAAAGGGCGCCTATACGCGCCCAGAATCAATAGGCTTATAAGGCCTTATATACTACCTATGTAGTATATATTCCCACCTTTGTCCTAGATATTCTATACTAACATCTATTATGTGACGGACTTAGAGAACCGTGGGTGTAGTCCTCATCAATAAGAAAATAAAGCTTTTTAAATTACAACAAAAAAAAGTAACAGGATATCATTATTATTCTATGCGCATTTATTCTATTATAGATATCCTGTTACTACCACTTAATTCCATGCTTGTCACTTACGATATTTCTCAATTTTATCCTAAATTCCTTTAATATCGTACTCCTATCTAATTTAATTTTGTGACTTAAGAGAGCGCTAGGAATTAACTTACCCTCACACATAAGAATAATAAAGGAAATAAAATGCAAAAAATAAAAAGGAGAACATACTATCAATTAATATGTTCTCCACTAACTAATTTCCTGTCGTTATTATCATCCCCACGCATTCTCGATTCAACTTCCGAGTCGCAGAGTAACAACTTCGAGGGCACAGGCAAACCTCATTATTAAGAAACTGGAGGGTTTTAAATCACAATAAAAAAGTGTCCCTCCATTCAGAAGGGACACCGGACTCTACACGGCCTACTGCCTACCCGAAGGTAGCTTAAGAGGGGTAGACCACTCCTCATATATAAGAGAGTAAAAGGATATTAATTTGCGTATAAAAAAGGATATGTTTCTTATCATTGTGAGAACACATTAAACCAATAATTCTAGAATATAATATGAAAAATAAAAAAGAATTATCTAAATTTTCAGAGGCAGTGCCTTTAAAAATTACTACGTGTTCGAAAAACTCTTATTACATTTTTCCTAAGTCGTTTAATTCAAGTAAAACTACTATCATCTATGAAGTCGAGAAAAAATTCTTAAATAAGTATAAGGATCATACCCCAAAATCTACAGAAGGTTTTGTCTTGGATACTCTTGATAGTAAGTATCCCTCTCTAGAGACTTTTCATCAGGCTGCAGTATTAGTTGGTTATAGTAAAACCTACAAAGAGGTTTGTAGCAAATTTCCGGATTTCCCAGGTAAGGAAAACATGGAAGGACAGCAAGTATTCTTTATAGATTTTTACTTTAAGGACAAAGGAGTATTCTTGGAGGTAGGTTCTATAAACAATCACTATGAAAAAGAAAAAGATGATTTAAAGAAGGAAGCTCTAGAAAAAATGTACCCAGGAGTCAAAGTGTATAATATAATTTTTGAAACTGGTAAGTACAAAGAATTTAAAGAGAAGGTCCTAGAAGTTCTTGAAGAGATTTATAATCTCCCAGATAACCCAAAATTCGCAAAAATACTTGATAGGTCTGAGTGGATAGTGAACTATAATGATCTTATAAGAAGAGAAGAATGGGTTTCTGAGGCTGAAAGTCTTGTAAGACTATACATTGATGACGGTGATGATTCTAAAGAGATAGAAGACTTTAGGAAAATGATTAAAGAAGAGAAAATTAAAATTGAAAATTTAAAAGGCTTGATATCCTTATAACTGAACGATAAAGCAAGCGACGTCTAAAAACGCTACCCAAATATATTCAGCGGAAGACAGAATTAATTTTTTAAATTAATTGGGTGTTACGGTTTATGTTTGGAGATGGGATATATGGCATTTTATAATATATTTAATATTATAGATTGGATCCCGTCTTTTTTCTCACATTTTAAAACTATGATTAAAATTAATTATGAAAATTCCCCAATGTTTTCTATAGACATTTGGGAAAACAGATCAGAATATAATAGATATGTTCTGAGTGAAACTAAAGTGAACGTAAATGTAAAATGTAAAGGGATTATTAATTATGTCAACTATCTTTTCCATAATGAAGGTGACTCGGCGGATGTAAAAATAGATCAATTTAAAGCTGATTGTGAATACATTGAGAATCTTCAGGAAAATATAGATGAAATTGTTAGACATAGTCCCAGGTTGTGTAACTTTTCTCAAGTTGACTTAAAAATCCGCTCAATAATAAGTAGCTTTGTTAGTAAGTGGAATTTAAAGTTAGATGAAGAGAAATAAAAAAAAGAGCCGTTAGGCTCTCTTTTTTTGTTTATTATTTTTGAATTATCATAAATAACCAGTCTCCACATTTAGCCATAGTTCTCCAGCTAATATAAGAAGTGGTTTGAGTATAAATTCTATCTTCTGAACATACGATTGTTTGACAACCAGGAAATTCTTCTGGAAAATCTTCTGCCCAGTATGTTTCATCAGTTACTTTATACCATATAAAATTTTCAAACTAATCTCTTTTCATTCGTATATTAGAGTTTTTATTGCTTTTTACTTCTCTTGGGTTTCCCTAAGTGACTTAATAACTCTTCATTACTACCACACCAAACTCTCTTTGAGGAATTACTAATCTTTCCTATAGAATCAACTAAAAAAGGAATATTATTAACCCCAACTAGAATACTACCCTTGCCATTTAGTTTAGTCTAATATGACAACTCTACTACTTTAGCTGTTTCTTCTGGAGTTATCTCACTATCAAATGAAAATATAGCACAATCACATTCATCTAAATTATCAGAAAAAAGTTTATAACCCATTTTTATTAATGAATCTTTAAATTTTTCATTTTGAAGATAAATCATCTATGGAGATGGAAGATCTTCTAATTTAGAAAACTATATTTCTTTTGTTGACTGAGAAATATTAACACATATTTTCTCATCATTAAACTCTGGGCAGACTGCTTTAGTAGCACAAATAGATACTACTCTTGAATCATTTAATTCAAGATGTTTAAAAATAGCATCCTGAATTAATTTTAAAGTATTGTCAGTATCTCTTCTAAAGAATGATTGTTTAAAAATTAATTGAATATTAAGATCAAATATTGCATCTTTGTCAAACATCCAATTTTCTTTTGAAAAATCAATCATTCTTAACTACTCTTCTAATTCTTCTATAATCTTTTTAGCATCTGAACTTTTATAAATTATTGGTATTGGTTTACCATATTTATATTCAAGTTTTGCTTTATATAAAGAATTAACCGAGGGGATAAGTCCCCTCGTTGATAAAATAAATGATATACTTTTTGGTTTAATCATTTTTTCAAAAATGGATTTGTTATGTCTACTCTGTTTTGAATCTGTTGTGACTGTTGACTACTAACATAAGCAGCTTTAGACATATTTAACATATTATTTAATTCAGCTTCTGTAAAATCTCTTTTCTCTGGAATTTCAGAAATTTGTCGATAAACATCTCTATTTAACGGAAAAAATCTTCCATTGTTCAGTCTAATATATGGAACTTCTCGACCTTTTTCTCCTCGTCTATTTTTTGCCATCTTTAAAATTCCAATAGGATTCTGACTTTTAGTATTAACACCAGCTGTTATACAAACATCAACTGTATGAATCTTTTTTGCAGACTCACCTACTTGATCTTCATTAATCACCTCAAGTCCCCATGAATTTTTTGTTGGCTGAGCGGCAACAAAACCAAGAGCTCCAGTATCTTTTGTAATTTTAACTAATTTATTATAAAGATCACCAAATTCTGTATACATGCCATTACCATCTGATCCTAAATTTACTTCAAAGTTAGCATCATAATCGACCATAAATACATTTGGTGATAATGCTTTCATTTTTTCAACAAATTCATCTACATTAATTTCACCTGGGTCTGCTATTTCTATAACTAATCTTCGACCAAAAGCTTGATCGAGCATACTTTTCATTTCTTTAAGATGAGTTGATGCATAATAGAATGACTGACCTGATAAAATTGCGCCCATTCTTATTACATAATCACTCTCATCCATATCACCCATACAGAGAATATAGACTCTTGCTGAAGTTTTTGTTAATATACTAATTGCTTCACCACATAAGAACAATGATTTACCTGTTCCTGGTGGCATACTAACCATTACTAATTGTTTTCCTCGGTATCCATTAATTGGAGCAAAAGCATTATTAATCCACTCATGAAAACTTGGATAAACATTTCCAATACTTTCAGCTTCTATTGCAGTTACATCAATATCAGCAAAATTAATTACCTTACTATTACTCTCAGATGATACTTTAATATCTGACTCCTTAATATATTTGATAAATTTATAAGGATCATTTATAAATTTACCATTAGCTTTACTAATTATAATAGAAGCCAATACCTGCTGAAGCAACTCTTTGGCAGGTTTAATTTGATCTTTTGAAAAACTCTTCCATTTAGTTATAGCACCTAAAATTTTATTTGACTCTTCCGGCGACTTGCCAGTCTTTGAAAGAATACTTTGAAACAATGGAAGATCTATTGAATCAAAAGAAAAATTCTTAATTGAACTTACTAATTCGAAAACAAGTTTATTACTTGATAAGTTTGGACTTGTTTTCACGAAATACTCTATTTGCTCAATATTGTTTTTAGCATCTTGAAACAAAAATTGATTAAATAGTGAATAAATAAACTCTATATTATCCATATACTTTTCCTCTACTAATCAAAAATAAGAAAAAGAAGACAAAAAAAGAGCAAAAAGATAAATTCTTCTTGCTCTTGGTTAGTTTTATGTGAATTCTACGACAATCTTTTCATCTTTTTCTGAAAGACTAATCTTTTTCTTATCCTCAGGAACATCGTTCTCAAGAAGATAATCACAGATAGACTGTTCAACTACTTTAGAGATTTCTCTCTGAAGATCTCTAGCACCATACTGAAGATCACATCCCGATATAATTCTTTTCTTGATATCATCGGAAATAACCAAATTAGTATAGCCCTTTTCTGCAATTCTGGACTTGAATTTTTCAATCTCAAGATCACAAATCTTAGAAAGATCATCCTGAGTTAACTCATTGAAGATGATAATAGAAGAAAGTCGATTGATGAACTCTGGCGCAAAAGTTTTCTTGATAGCTTTATCAATAATACTTTGATTTCTTTCATTACTTCTACCACCAGTAAATCCTACAGCCGAACCTCTAGCCTGAAGCTCTTTAGTTCCGATATTACCAGTAAGAACAATAATTGTATTTTTAAAATCAATCACTGTTCCATTTGCAGCAGTAACATATCCTTCATCAAGAATATTAAGAAGGATTGGGAAAATACCAGGATCAGCCTTCTCTATCTCATCAAAGAGAACTACCGAATATGGCTTTCTCTTGATCTTATAGAAAAGCGGTTCATCATCATAACCTACATAAGAAGCAGATGCACCGATAAGTTTTGTAATCTCATGTTTCTCTGTATACTCAGACATATCAAATCGAATAAGACTGTCCTCACTTCCAAAGAACTCTTTGGCTATCTGCTTACAAATATAAGTTTTACCTGTTCCACTAGGGCCTTGGCAAAGTATACTTGCAATTGGCTTCTTAGCGTCTCTCAGACCAAGACTATTTTTCTGAAGTGCTCCAATTATAGTTTTGACAGCATTATCTTGACCAATAATCTTTGATTCAAGAATACTCTTCATTTTTCTAAGCTTAGCCATATCAGATGCTCCAATATTCTCAACGGGAACACCAGATATTTTTGAGATGGCTTTGAAAACAGTCTCTTTTGTTACAGGAGTTTTCTTAGAAGTAGAACTAGCTAATTTAGCCTTAATTTTTTCTTCCTCGTCACGAATATTGATTAACTCCTCATAATCCTGTTGCTCAAGCTTTTCTTGCTTGATTTTCTTAATTTCATTAAGTCTATCTTCAAGACTTTTATCAACAGGCTTAGCAAGCTTCGTTTCCGAACCACTAAGATCGAGAATATCAATAGCCTTGTCTGGAAGGAATCTATCAGTTATATATCTCTTGCTTAAAGAGATACACATCTTCAAGATTTCATCACTATAAGTAACTCCATGATGCTCTTCATATCTTCCTTGAAGTGCCTTCAACATATCAAGACACTCACTATCATTTGGTTCATAGACAGGAATGTTATTGAAACGGCGCTTTAAGGCTCCATCTTTTTCAATAAACTTTCTATATTCACTGAAAGTCGTAGAGCCAATACACTGGAATTCACCCCTTGCGAGGTACGGCTTAAGAATATTGGAGGCATCACCAGTGGATCCTTCACTTGAACCGTTTCCTACAAGATTATGAAATTCATCAATAAAGATTATAATGTTCTTATTTTTGATGACATCTTTGATAACTCCTTGAAGTCTTTCTTCATATTGACCACGATACTTTGTACCAGCAACCAATGAATTAAGATCCAACGAGTAAATCACTTTATCTTTCAAGAACTGAGGAACATTTCCATTGATGATTTTTGTAGCAAGACCTTCAACAATAGTAGTTTTTCCTACGCCTGGGTCTCCCAAAAGAACCACATTGTTCTTCTTTTTACATCCTAGGTACTTGATCAAAAGATCAATTTCTTTTTCTCGACCAGCACTTGGATCAAACTTTCCATCAATAGCTAACTTATTCAGATTCTTTCCATATTTATTCAGATAGTTAACAGAATCTTTATCTTCTTCGACAGCAGTTCTGTTACCAGAGAAAGAACCTTCGAATAAATTATTCAAGAAAGAGGAAATACTTTCCTTCTTTTCATCCTCATCCTCATCTTCGTCATCTTCATCTTCTTTCTTTGAAGATGAAATTGGACCAAATTTAAGAATTCCACCACTGATGTCACCTATATTATCTGGGTTAATTCCCATGTTTTTAAACATGTCTCCTAAAGGTCCAAATGTAAATGGAGACCAGCCTATACGACCAGAAGATTGCTCTTCTGAAGATGGCTTCTTTAACTTTGAAGTACTTGGCTTATCTAAGAAATCAAAAATAACTTCATAAGTTAATCCATTATTGGACAAAACTTCCTTAAATGGACTAACTTTTGCAAAAGCTAAAAGAATATGAGCTACATATATCTCTTTACTGTTCGTTATCTGTGCTTCTGCCTCTGCTATTTTGATAATTCTAGAAGCCTCTTGATTAAAGAGATTCTTAGGAATATTAGTTTCTAAGTCACCTCCAGACTTTTTTACAAGATAGATTGAGTCGTTAAAAGTCTTCAATAAATCATCCTCTTCAATCTCTTTGAGATTATCTCTAAGTTTTCTAGAGTAACGAGATTTATCTTGAAGTTGAAGAAATCTTATTGTTAGACAATAAAGGTTCTCAGAAGTGATAAATTTTAAATTGTGTTTAGAACAAAAGTCTTCACACCCAGCTAGAAATTCTTTAAAATTTTCAGATTGTCTCATTTTGAATTTTATCTAATTGTTCAATAATATTATCTATAGAAACAGTATTGGCAAAAATACTTTCACTATTCTCTAAAAAAGGATTGAAAAAGTGAAAAACCATACGCATAGGAAAGAAATCAATAAATCTTTCTTTGGAAACCATTATAAGAAGAACTTCTTCTTTTTCCGCAAGATTTCCCTGAACTGCCTTCACTAATGGTAGTGGCAATTCTCCTCTTTTAACTAAATTAATAGCGAAAGAATTTGCTAAATATTTTAAAGGATTAAGATTACTTGAATTTCTGCATAAATAAAAGTCAATATAATTATCAGACTCTTTTTTAAAACTAAATCTAATAGCCGAATTTTTAAATAAAACTGGCTCATCTTTAATCATTTGAATTAAATTTTCAAATGTTTCTTTAGTGATAATAGTTTTTTCCATATTATTTTTTTTTATTTCAAATATAAGAGATTAAGCCCTTTTAAATTGCTAAGAATAAGCTTTCAAATTCTTATAATTGAAGTCAAACTGATTAAATATTAAAACCATGGATGAAAAAATTACTATAGATTCTTTT
>JAEEGL014649963.1_pt1 | contig 13407 bp, 7 predicted proteins | sample 9134231 | NCBI WGS metagenome assembly JAEEGL01 (sample SAMN16246548, study PRJNA631951) | gut metagenome | biome: gut microbiome; feature: rumen; material: fiber-attached | host: Bos | place: Iran: Karaj | collected 2018-10 | reverse complement strand
CCCACGGGCTTGGAGATTACAGGCCCCTCCGAACGCTGCCACAATGCCACGCCCGACACCCTTTGGCTCCGCGGCGTCGTCACCCTTCTCTCTTCCTCACCAGGCTTCACCCTCGCTGACAGCACCCTCGTCGGCACCCACAAACTCTACACCTACCGCCTGATAATGGACAGCGCCGGCTATGGCGTGGGCACCCACACCTTCTCAGCCACAGCCCTCGACAGCGTCGGCTGCACCGTCAGCCTGTCGCACAACGTCGTTGTGTACCCCGTATACCACTCTCTCGACACCCGCCACATCTGCACTCTCCTCCTCCCCTACTCCTGGCGCGACACCGCGTTCAACGTCGGCACCTCCACTGGCCGCTACACCATACACCGCTATACCGTCCACTCGTGCGACAGCATTATGAAAGTCGACCTCAACGTCTACGACAACGCCATCTACACCAAGCGCGACACAGCCCTCGCCGCCATCTGCGACAACCAGAGCTACTACTTCAGCGACAGCCTCCTCACACCCGATCCCACCGCCACACACAATCTTGTGGCCAACAACATCCTCTACACCGACTCACTCTTCTCCTCCATCGGCTGCGACTCCCTCTCCACCGTCGTCCTCACCGTGCACCCCACCTATGACCACCACCTCTACGACACCCTCTGCACCAACCAGTCCTACACCTGGGGCTTCCCACAGCGCACCATCTTCCAACCCTGGACCAACGAGAGCCAGCACCACGCCTCCGACACACTCCTGCCGGCAACCGTGCCACCCACCGACACCTCCTTCACCGACAACCTGCAGTCAGCCCAACAGTGCGACTCTATCTCCTCGCTCCACCTCCACCTGCACCCAGCCTACCACCTCCACTATAGCGACAGCCTCTGCGACGCCCACTGGGTCGTCGACAGCGGTCTCTGGCCCTCAATCACCGGCCACTGGCAGGCACATGCCTACCACTTCGAAGACACTGCCTACACCCTGACAGGAGAATACCTCCACCAGCTCACCACCGGCAACCTGTGCGACTCGGCACGCACCCTCCACCTCAAAGTCTACCCCACCTACTTCCAGCACCACTACGACACCATCTACGACGGCGACACCTACACCTTCGAACAAAGTGCCTACACCGCTACCGGCATCTACTCCCACCTGCTCCCTGCCGTCTACTCCTGCGACAGCCTCCGCACCCTCCACCTGCAGTGCAACCGCCGCACCTACATCGACTCCGTCATCTGTCAGAACACACTGCCCATGACCTGGACCCACCACCTTGGTTCCACACCCCTCGCCACCACCTTCCACGAAGGCGACGGCGGCCGCGGCGACGGCTGGCAGATAATGAAAGACAGCGTCCACCTCTCTGGCGTAGCGGGCGTCGACTCCCTAGTCGTGATGACACTCATCGTCCGCGACACCGCAGCCACCTACGACATCGTCCACTCCTGCGACTCACTCATCTGGAGCCACACCCCCGACACCACCTACCGCACCTCCACTTCCCAGCCCTACCGCTACCTCTCCCAGCTAGCACCCTTCGACACCACAGGCATCACACCCCTGCTGCCCGACTCCCACCTCGCTCCCTTCACCCTCCACCTCGCTCCCTACTCCATCTACTGCGACTCCGTGCGCCACCTCACCCTCACCGTCGACTACACCCACTTCCACACCGACCTCATCCTCGCCTGCGACTCCACCTCCTGGCGCCACGGCGAATGGTTCTACCGCGACACCCTCACCTCCGTCGGCCCCGTCGGCAGCCGTCAGGTCACAGGCCCCGTTGACACCCTCGTCACCCTCGGCGGCTGCGACTCCGTCGTCTCTCTCCACCTCGCTATCCGCAACGCCACCTACCAGGAATCCATCGACACCTTCTGCTGGCACTCGCCCTACACCTGGCGCGGCCAGATTGTCGCCGACGACGCAGGCATCCTCGCCCAAGGCGCCTCCTCGCACCTCCACTACTACCTCACCGACACACTCCAGACCCACATCTTCCACCACCCCGCCGACCACTCCCTGGCCCTCACCTGCGACTCCGTCCTCGCCATCAGCCTCACACAGATGGCCAAACCCCTCCTCCAACTCTCCGACACCATCCTCTGCCCCCAGGGCCGCTACCGCCTCCTCCTCTCCACCAACGTGCCTTACAGCCGCTTCTCCTCCTCCGACCTCGTCCACCACAACACCCTCGGCCCCGACTTCCCCACCCACACCTCCTACTCTCTCGACGTCACTCCCTCCGAGCCCTACTCCACCTACGAAGCCTACGTCGACTACCACCGACAGACCCTCTGCCCACTCACCGCACAAGTAAGCCTACGCCCCGTCGTCGTGCCCGAGGCCGACTTCCGCTACTCCCCCGGAGCACTGCGCTACAACGACCTCGAATTCGACGCCTGGGACCTCACACCCGTCCACCCACGCAGCATCCACCCTGACGAGCCCGACGTCTGGCGCCGCCGCTGGATAGCACAACAGACGCCACTCTCCGACACCTCCTACCACCTCACCCACGAAATAATCCTCGCCGAACTGCCGCCCGACGACCGCGACACCCTCCAACTCCAACTCTCAGTCTTCAACGGTCAGTGCTACGACACCGCCGTCCACCTCCTCCCCATGCTCCGCGTCGCCATCTTCGCACCCAACGCATTCACACCCACACAGGAAACCAACAACCGTTTCATCATCGCCACACAAGGCGTCTACGATGCCGAACTTAGCATCTACAACCGCGAAGGCCTCCTCGTCTACCGCTCCAACGACCTCAGCGTCGGCTGGGACGGCCGCCGCAACGACGGCACCCTATGCGAACAAGGCAACTACGTCTGGAAACTCATCTACCGTGGCATCGACCGCGACGAAGGCAAACGCGACGAAGTAGGCACCGTTCTCCTCATCCGCTGACGCCTCCACCCCTCCCCCTCATCCTCCATTGTTCCTCCATTGTTCTTCTATCGTTCTTCCATCGCTGATGGAAGAACGATAGAAGAACAATAGAAGAACGATAGAAGAACAAGGCCACCCATCGGCCACCCACAGGCCAATTATCTTTGCAAGGAATACAATATAAATATAAAAACGGCGTTGTATAGTGTTAGGTGAAAAAGGTTTGGAACATAACATGGCGTGTACTGCTGGCTATCTTCGCGGTGCTCTATGTGACGGTGGCGCTGCTGACGTACTCCATCACCCAGTCGTACCTCGGCTCGGCGGCATCGTCGTACTTCTCGCGGCAGTGGGGCGCCACGGTGCGCATAGGGTCGCTGCACGCCACCCCGTGGGACCACCTGATAGCCCACGACATACTGCTCGTTGCCCCCGACGGCGACACCATCTTCGACGGCGAGGCCCTGCGACTCAAGTTCCGCCACTTCCCCTACAAGGGCGGCAACATTAAGGAAGGCGGCAAGAATGTGGGCACCCTCGAGCTCGAGCGCCTCTACATTGGCAACGCCTACTACCACTTCGCCTCGATTATCGACAGCACCCACGCCAAGCCCTACACTAACCTGCAGTTTATCATCGACGCCTATGCCACCGACAAGCCGAAGGGGGCCCATCAGGGCGAGACCTTCACGGTGGATGTCGGCACCGTGGTGCTCAACCATGTGCACTACCGTATGGACCTACCCGACCACCGTAAGGTGAAGAACGAGGTGGGCGTCGAGATACCGCACATGGAGTTCTACGACATTAGGGCGCGCATCAAGGACGTGCACGTAGTGAACGACGACGTGACGGCGCGCATAGTGAAGCTGGCTACCGAGGAGCGAGGGGGCTTTGTGGTGGAGAAGATTAGCGCCAAGGTACACGTGAGCCCGCAGGAAATACGTGCTCGCGACCTCGTGGTGGAGACACCACGTTCGCACATAGTTCTAGATGCCTTGCTCGAGTACGACGGCTGGGAGGTGATGAACGACTACCTGAATACCGTGCAGCATACGGTCGACATAAAGGATGGCACCACGGTGGCCATGGCCGACGTGGCCCACTGGGCGCCGGTGCTCTGGGGCATCGAGGCCCAGATAGTCCCTTGCGGGAAGGCCCACGGCACGGTAAACGACCTGCACACCGAGGGGCTGAGCCTGCGTTTCGGCCATGCTTCGTGGCTTGCAGTCGAGGGCACCGTGCGTATGGTCGAGAAGGTCGACAGCCTCAACGTCGACCTGCAACGACTGGACGTGCGATTCGAGCAGAGCGACCTGGCGTCGCTACGCACCATGCTGCCGCAATACATAACTCCTCAGGTGGCACAGAAGCTCGACGAGCTGGGCTACCTCGACCTCACGGCCACAGCTACTGGCGGCCTCCACCGCCAGTCGGCGGCCAACATCAACCTGGTGTGCGCCCTCGGCAACCTGCGTGCCGACGCCACCGCGAGCCCCGAGGGAATGGTGACGCTCGAGGCTTCGTCGGACGGTCTGGGCCTGCAGGCTGTGGGCAGCGACTGGCTGACGCACACGGGCTTCGACCTCAGCGCTTGGGCCAAGGTGGAGGAAGGCCGATGGAACGTTGAGAAGGGCGAGGCTGAGCTGCAACTGCTGAACTCTGTGGTCCGCGGACGTCACATAGCCCCTGCCACGCTGCATGCCGAACTGGCGGCCGACACCATAGGGCTGCAGGCGCAGTGCGACGACTCGCTCGCAGCCTTCACGCTGGCGGCCACTGCCACCCTCGACAGCAGTCGCAACACGAAAGGGCTGACGCTGGAGGCCGACCTGCACCGCCTCGTGCCGCAGGCTTTCGGACTCATGCCCAAGGGGCCGACAGAGATATCGACACGCGTAACGGCGAAGGCGACAGGGCCTGTGGCCGCACCCGACAGCCTCTCGGGCAACGTGGTGGCCACGGGGACACACATTGGCCTGGCGAAAGGCGACATAGAGCTCAAGCATATGCGTCTGGATGTGGAGAGCAAGGGGGACCGCAAACGCATGCGGTTCGACAGCGAGCCGTTGGAGATGACCCTCGGGGGCCGCTTCCGCTATGCCGATCTGCCGATGATGATGCAGCATTTTGCGGCCAAGGTGCTGCCCGCCGACCTTGTGACCACAGAGCCTCTCGACAGCCTGGAGCTGGAAACCATTGCCGAGGACCGCATAACGTTTACCGCCAACTGGAACGACAATGGCACGCTGCTGCGGAGGGCTGGCTCGCAGGTGGCCGTATCGCAGGGGACCCGCATAAGCGGAAGCTACAACCAGCGTGAGCTGCTAAAGCTGGCCCTGAGGAGCGACTCGATAAGGATAGGGTCGGTGCTGCTCGACAATCTGGGCCTCAGCAGCCGCAACGCCGGAGCCAACTATATTGTGGACTTAGAGTCTCAGGAGGTCGACGTAGGCACCACACAGCTCCTGTCGCGACTCAACCTCACCCTCGGCAGCAATGCCGAGCACTCGATAGTCGAGATGCTATGGGGCGACACGCTGGCGACCACACACGGCGACATTATGCTGCGATATGCCGACGGCGGCATAACGGTGCAACGCCCCCACTTCTACATAGGCGACACTCGCTGGACGCTGGCCATCGACACGCTGCAGATTGCCAAGGAGACCAATGCCGGGAAGCAGGCAGTCGCCATCTCGGGCTCGGGGCTGTCGCTCTCGTCGGGACAGCAGAGCATCGTAGCCTCGCTGGCACTCAGGAGCAAACAAACGACAGCCAACGCCACCGGTTCGTCACTTATACTCGATTTCGACCGATTCAACCTGGGTGGCTTGTGCTCGGTGGTGCTGCAGGGCACGCCGCTGCATGTAGACGGCCGAGTGGGAGGCCACTTCGAGATGTACGACCTCGAGAAGACACCCTATTTCAATGCAGCACTGGAGATAGACAGTTGCATCGTCAACCGGCAGCCGCTGGGCCTGGTGAAAGCCCATAGTACTTGGAACGCCGAGCTGGGCACGGTGAATCTCGACCTGAACAGCGAGCATCTCGAAGCCAAAGGCTACCTTGGCTTGGCCGAAAAGGACCCGACGCTTGCGTTTGCGGCGCGGTTCAACAGTTTCCAGCTGGCACTCGCCGCACCGTTTGTCGCATCGTTCTCGTCGCGTTTCGAAGGTCTTCTTCACGGCAACTTCGACATTTCGGGCACAATGTCGCACCCTGTAATCCTCGGCGACGCGATGGTGCAGGGAGGCGCCCTGAAGGTGGACCTTACAGGCGTAACCTACTTCTTCGACGACAGCATTTCGTTCACCAACAATGCCGTTGCTCTGCGCAACTTCGTCCTACGCGACCAGCGCAACAACCTTGCGACCCTGAATGGCAAGATACACTACGGCAACCTGGACCTGATTAACCTTAACCTCGACCTTGCCACCGACAACATCCTGCTCCTAGACCAGAAACGGGGAGACGACTTCTACGGCACCCTCCTCGCTTCGGCCAATGCCACGCTGAAAGGACGAATACCCACGGGTACGGACAAACAATTGGAGAAGCAGGCGAACATAGACATCGACGTTGCCGCCCGCACAAATCCCGGGTGCAACCTCACGGTGCCCCTAAGCAACCTGAAACATGTAAAGACCCAGAACTACATAACCTTTGTCTCGGACGAGCCATCGACACTGTCGAACAGCCGTACGGCCAAGCAGACGAGCAGCCAGGCGCTACCTGTCAACATCACAGTAGACCTCAACATAACGCCCGACTTGAAGCTTAACCTCCCGATGGACTTCTCGGAGCTGCAAGCCGCCGTGGGAGCCTCGGGCAGCGGCGACCTGCATATCGTCCTCGACCAGACAATGAATCCTTTCGTCACAGGCAGCTACGAGATAATAGACGGAGACCTGAAGCTTACGATGCTCTCGCTCCTGGAGAAGAACTTCACGATAGAGAACGGGAGCAACATTTCGTTCAATGGGACGCTGCCTGAGGCCCGCTTCGACCTGCGGGCAGTCTACTCGCAGCGTGCCAACCTCAGCACACTGACGGGCTCGCTATCATCTGTCGACAACACACAGAAATACATACAAGTAGACGACATCATAGCCATCGCTGGAACCCTTCAGGAGCCTACCATCAACTTCGACCTTAGGCTTCCTAACGCCGACCAGAGCGTACAGGAAGAGGTGTTCTCGTACATAGACCGCAACTCGGAGCGGGATATGATCAACCAGACCATATCACTGCTGCTGCTTGGGCAGTTCTACAATGTCTCGGGAACAGACCAAAACGGCGCCACAGCGGCCTCGGGCGGCATAGGGACAATAGCGTCGACGATGGGCTCGTTCATGGCCGACATGGTGCAGATAGTAGATATCAACGTTGACTATAAAGCCGCTACCGACCTCACAAACCAGCAGTTGGACGTGAACATAAGCAAAGACTGGGGCCGATGGTACCTTGAAAGCACCCTCGGATACGGTGGCGACAGCCGCGAGATAGAGACCACTACGGCTAACGGTACCGTCCTTGACGCCCTCGTTGGATACCGTATCTCGCCACTTGTGCACTTGTTTGCCTACAACCGCACCAACACCAACGACTACACCCGCACCGACCTTCCTTACAAACAAGGTGTCGGCCTGAAACTGACCAAAGACTTCGACTCGTGGGCTCAGCTATTTGGGCACAGTTCGAAACCAAAGAAAAAGAACAAAAAATGAGACGCACCCTACTTATAGTCATTGCCACATTTCTCACGCTCATTGCTTCGGCACAGATAGACTACCGCATAGATTCGCTACGGGTCGTCAATGCCGAGTGGAGTACCGACACGCTAGACGGCTTCATTCTCAAACGCTACCACTTCGGCGCGGGAGAGCTGTTCTGCTCGGCGCAACATTTCTTCCTTATTGAGATACCTGCCGACTCACCGCGCCGCCTGGCTTTCGTATGCGACACAGCACTGACCGAAGTGTCGACTTTGGCGAAAAGGAACAACGCTTTGGCCGCCGTCAATGGTTCTTTCTTTGACATGAAGAACGGCAACCCCGTATGCTACCTGCGCATCGACGGCCTCGATGTTGGAGAGAACACTCCCGGTAAAAATGATTCCGTGAACAGGAAATACTATCAATACGCCACCATAAAGCTCAACGAGGGTAAACCCACCCTGATAATACCCGACAGCAACCGTATGTGGGAGAAGAACCTGCGGGGCAGCAACATCATGACTGCAGGGCCAATGCTGCTTTGGGAAGGGGCCATGATACCACAGCGCGACGACCGCTCTTTCGTAACACACCGCCACAACCGCACTGCCCTAGGATGCAGGAAAGACGGCAGTGTGCTCCTTCTAGTGGCCGACGGTCGCTTTAACGACTATGCCAAAGGCCTTTCCCTACCTGAGTTGGAAAGAATAATGCTATGGTTGGGATGCACCTCCGCAATCAACCTTGACGGCGGAGGTAGCACTACGATGTACGTACAAGGTCGTCCCCACGATGGCGTCGTCAACTATCCTTCCGACAATAGCCTCCACGACCACGAGGGGCAGCGTCCTGTATCAAACGCGATTATTATTCTTTGACAGCAGCCTGCTGCAGTTTCTTCTGCTCGTTGGCTATCTCGTTGGGGTCCATACGCTCGTTCTGCTCCACACATCCCTTGCGGTTGGTGCTGTAGGCGCTGCAAGCCACATCCTCGCTTACATACAGTTCTTCCTCGTGGCCGTTCTCATAACAATAGCACAACTTGGTACCGCACGAGGCAAGGCTCAAGGCGGCAAATGCCGTAATGGCAATCAATACTTTCTTCTTCATATTATAAAATTACTATTTCATCGACAAAAAGCCATGCCTGCTCGCCGGCGCTGAGGTGCCAGTCGGGCAAGAGGCCGTAGTTCTCGGCTGTTATCTTGAAGTACTTGGCGCGGACACCCTTGACCACCGCGAAGAGCTGTGTAGTGCTCTCTCCCTGACGCTTCTGATCGGTCTCACTATTGGGCACCTTCTGCAGCTCGGGTACCACGCCGTAGGGCTGCCAGTTCTCGCCGTCGAGGCTGTACTCTATCTTCACACGCTTCGGGTAGAATATCCAGCTGCGCATGTTCTCCAGGCAGTTGAGGCCGACCATCTTCACCTTCTGTTCCTTGTCGAGTTCCACCACGGCAACCATATCGCCCTGCCAGCCCTGCCAGCCGCCGATGCGGTAGTTGATGTTGCCGTAGATGTTGTCCACCATGCCTTCTGGGCCGTTCTCGGTATACTGAGGGGCGGGCTGTGTGAGGTAGGTGACATGCTTGTCGGTGGAGGTCTTCACCTCGACGTGGCGCACAGTCTGCGAGCGGAGCCGGCCTTCCCATTGCGCCGAGGTGTCGGTCACCTTGTCGCGGTTGCTCTGCATACGCCAGTCGTCGAAGACGGGACATGGAGTGATACGCAAGCTTTCATTGAATGGAGCTTCAACGAACAAATCTCTGGTATCAAACGTTTGCCATCCCTCAGGGTCGTCGCAGAGAGTAAATATGGGTTTGGTTTTCACCCACTGGTAGCTGCCGGGACAAACTTTATATCTTCCAAGCGAGGCCAGCACATACCAAGCACTCATCTGGCCACAGTCTTCGTTGCCGCAGAGGCCGTCGGGCTTCGAGGTGTAGAGCTCGTCGAGTATCTTGTGCACGTATTTCTCGGTCTTCTTGGGCTCGCCGAGCATGGTGTAGAGCCATGCGGCGTGGTGCGAGGGTTCGTTGCCGTGGGCATACATTCCTATGAGTCCCGTAACGTCGGCCTGGTCGCGACCGCTCATGCTGTTGTGCCCTTCGAAGAGGCTGTCGAGGAAGGCTACGGCCTTCTCCTTGCCGCCGAGGTGCTTCACCCATGCGTCGATGTCGTGCGGCACGTAGGTGCTGTACTGCCAGCTGTTGGCCTCGGTGAAGTGGTTGTTGACCTCCGTGGGGTCGAAGGGTGTCACCCAGCCGCCGTTGCGTTTGGGATGGGCGAAACCGTTGCTGTCTATCACGTTCTGCCAGCTCTGGCTGCGTATCCAGTAGGTGCGAGCTGTGGCGCTATCGCCGGCATACTCGGCCATCTGGGCTATGCACCAGTCGTCGTAGGCATATTCGAGGGTCTTGCTGACGCTCTCGTTGTCGAGTTCCGACGTGAGGTAGCCCTGGGCTCCGTAGGCGCGGTGGGCCTCGGTGCGGTTGCTGGTGGCCACCATGGCGTCGAGCAACTGCTTGGGAGTATATCCCGCAAGGGTGCCGTCCTCCTCGGCCAGATGGATATATGCCTCGAGCATCATGGGCACAGCGTGGTAGCCTATCATGCAGTGGGTCTCATAGCTGGCCAGTTCCCACATGGGCAGTTCGCCACCTTGCTCATAATTTTTCATTGCGGTGTAGACGAAGTCCACCGTACGTTCGGGCTCTATCTGTGTCAGTAGGGGGTGCAGGGCGCGGTAGGTGTCCCATAGCGAGAAGACGGTGTACACCTCCCTACCCTCGTCGGCCACATGTATCTGGCCGTCGGTGCCGCGATAGCGGCCGTCCTCATCGCTCCACAGGTAAGGCGAGGTCATGCAATGGTAGAGGGCGGTGTAGAAGCAGCGTTTCTGCTCCTTCGAGCCGCCATCGACCTTCAGCTTGCCTAAGGCCTCCTCCCAGGTCTGATCGGCGGCGATGCGGGCTTTCTCGAATTCCTTGTTCTTGGCCACGATGAGGTTGCCTATGGCGCCGTTGATGTCGACGCCGCTGATGGCCACCTGCAGCTCCACCTGCTTGGCGGTGGGCAGCTGCACCCAGGCCTGTGTCGAGTCGTCGCTCACCACCAGACGTTCGAAGGGCACATTGCTCCGTATGGCGAAGAAGAGGTGCTGGTCGGGATTCCAAGCCGCGCTGTGGCGGTGACCCACTATGGTACCGTCGTCGGTGAGGCGTATGCTGCCGTCGAGCAGCACGTCGCGGTGACGCAGGTCGATGACGAAGCCGTTGCCCTGGTCCTGGATATAGGTGTAGCGGTGGTAGGCCACACGGCGGTCGGCAGTGAGTTCGACGATGGTGCTTGGCAGACCGTTCTCGTCGAGCATCACCTTGTAGTAGCCGGCTTTGGCGGTCTCGTTCTTGTGCTGGAAATGGCGTTTGTAGCCTTCCCGCATCTCGGGGCCGAACTGCACCTGCTGCATCTGCAACTGGTCGACGGGCATAAGCAGCAGGTCGCCGTAGTCGGAGCAGCCCGTTCCGCTGAGGTGCGTGTGGCTGAAGCCGAAGATGGTGTCGTCGCTGTAGTGGTAGGCGCTGCAGCCGTCCCATCCGTCGAGGCGCGTGTCGGGACTCGGCTGTATCTGGCCGAAGGGCACCATGGCGCCGGGGAAGGTATGCCCGTGCCCGTCGGTACCCACCAGCGGGTTCACATACGACGTCAGCGTGTCCTTGCCGCATCCGGCAAACAACAGGATAACACCTACCAGAAGAATTATCCTCTTCATATTCTTTGTATTTTTCACACCATATTTTTTTAGGGATTCTTTTCTAATCTTTTCCAATCTGATGGAACCTTATTTCATTTTCAGCAACGCTGCGGCGCCGAGGATGGCCACCTCGTTGGCCTTGAGTTCGCTCATGCGTATCTGACAGCTGCCCTGGTAGATGTTGAGCAGGTACTTTTCGAAGGCTGCGCGTAGCGGACTGAGCAGAGGCTCGCCCACCTGTGCGGGACCGCCCATGAGGAAGATCGCCTCGGGGGCCGAGAAGGTGACGCTGTTGGCCATCGCCAGACCCAGCCAGTCGCCCACTTTCTCCCATGTCTTCAGCGCCACAGGGTCGCCCTGGTGCGCTGCCTCGCCGATGAGCTTGCTGGTCACCTCGCCGTCGGCCACCTCCTTGAGCATGCGCTCCTGGTCGGGGTTCTCGCGGCGCAGCTCGAGGTAGGTCTGCACGATGCCGCGTGCCGAGGTGTAGGTCTCGAGGCAGCCCTCGCGGCCGCACGAGCATTTGCGCCCGTGGGGGATGAGGATATTGTGGCCCAGCTCACCAGCGCCACCAGTGCTTCCATGCACCAGCTTGCCGTCGACAACTATGCCGCTGCCCACGCCTGTGCCGAGGGTGAACATGATGAAATGCTTCATCCCCTTGGCGCCGCCGTAGACGTATTCGCCGTAGGCGGCGGCGTTGGCGTCGTTGCTGAGCACCACGGGTACCGGCAGGTATTTCTTGATCTCCTTGCCGAAGTCGAGCACCCCTTTGATGGTTAGGTTAGGCGCGTTGTCCACGCAGCCGGTGTAGAAGTTGCCGTTGGGGGCGCCGATGCCGATGCCCTCAAGCTCTACGGCTTCGCCGTCCTTCCCGCGCTGCTCTTCCATCATGCTCTTCACCTCGCGCATCATGTCGCGCACGTAGGGTTCAAGCTCCGTATAGGCGTTGGTCGGGATGTTCCGACGCTGGATAATGTTGCCGTTCTCGGTCACCAGCCCGATGTCGGTGTTGGTGCCGCCCATGTCCACTCCGATAGAGTATTTCATATCCTTTTACTATTTTATTTTGAAAGTGCAAAGATACACATTTTTTTTGACATGATAAAAAAACCGCCCCTCTTTCGAAAGGCGGTATGGTACGCAGGCAACTCGTCTACGGGGATAGGACAATTTAGAAGCAGTAGCGCACGCCGGCAGCCACGCCCAGGTGGAACAGGCCGTGGGGGTCGGCCAGGTGGAAGAGGTCAACCATCGGACGCACGTCGAGCGACACCTGCAGGGGGAAGTCGAACTTATACTCCACACCACCCTGGGCACCAATACCCAGACGGGCATAGAGGTCGTTGTTGGGATGGGTACCGATGCCAAACTGTGCGGCGGGGCCCACGAACCAGCCGAAACCCTTGATGATGTTGAACATCCACTGGTAGGAAGCCGAGGCGGTAGCCAAGTAAATCACATGAGCGGCAGTATAGTCGCCGAGCACGTCGTGGTAATGTGCAGTCACCACACCATAACCTACACCGAGGTCAGCCTCAATACGGTTGGTCTGGCTCATGTCGTAGAGCAACGATACTTCAGCGCCCGAGTTGAGACCGCCATAGAAACGGCCACCGAGACTCACCTGTGAGAAAGCCATGCCGCCAAACAGGACGACGGCAACGAAAGTAAGTACGATTTTCTTCATAATTGTGTTGTTTTTAGTGTTGTTATTCAATATTTTGATTGTATAACGACAAAAAATCGCAGATATTGTGTAGCCACAAAAAAAACCGCCCCCCCAAGACTGGGGGGACGGCCAAAACAAAAGCGTATGAAAAAATTTAATCTCTAGTCTTTGTTTATTTCTTCTTCAGGTATTCCTGCACATTGTCCGAAGCGACAATCTCTTCCTTAAACATGTAGGCGCCGGTCTTCTCGGAGCGGACCATGCGGATAACCTTTGCAAAACTCTTACCGGTAGAGGTCTTCAGGGTAGCAACAACTTTCTTTGCCATAGTCTAATCTCCTATTTTTACTTGATTTCTTTGT
>JAEEGL012102500.1_pt1 | contig 13407 bp, 7 predicted proteins | sample 9134231 | NCBI WGS metagenome assembly JAEEGL01 (sample SAMN16246548, study PRJNA631951) | gut metagenome | biome: gut microbiome; feature: rumen; material: fiber-attached | host: Bos | place: Iran: Karaj | collected 2018-10 | reverse complement strand
GTCCGGTGACACATTCAACCCCTATACCTGCCAATCCACCCTTACAAAGAATATCTGCTACCTTATCTACGACAGTATGATACAGATTAATCCCGACTTTGAGGTGGAATACGTAATCGCCAAATCGATCAAGGTAGACCACACCATAATTACCGTCAAGATACGTTCGGGAATCGTATTTTCCAACGGCGACCCGCTTACAGCCGAGGACATCAGCTATTCATTCTACCTCGCCTCACGTAAGGAAAGCTGCTATTACGAACAACTGAAGAACGTCGCCACATGCTCTTCAAAAGGAATGACGGTCACATTCATCATGCAGAACGAGCATGTCAATTCATACCGGCTGCTGGACTTTCCCATAGTTCACTACGACCCCAAGGCGGACAAAAATCTACCTCCTGTGGGAAGCGGACGGTTTAAATTCGCCACTCTCCAGGACGGCAGGACAATCGACAAATCCCTGCTTCTCAGAAACGAAAGGTGGTACAACCCCGAAAAGGTTCCCGTGGAAACCATAGCCCTCAAGGAATTTCCCACCGTCGAAAGCATCGTACACAGCATAGAGATCGGCACGGTGTCCTATATGTATACCGACATGCGGGACGGCACTCCCAAAAGCGTCAACGCAAATTACCGCAAGGTTGATATAAACCACCTTCTATATCTCGGAATAAACACAAACGACACGGCTCTCGCGGACGAAAACGTGCGCCACGCGATAAGCTATGCCATAAGCACCAACGAGGTCGCGGCGGCGGGCTTCGGCGGAATGGCTATAGGCGCTACCGGACCGTTCACGCCGGGCTGGAAGGACGCGGCGAAATATCAGACCGGCAGCGGACGCTCCGGACTGAGTCTCGCGCAGGACGCTCTTGATCAGTCGGGATACGTCATTGTGAATAACGGCGTCCGCGAGGATCAGAGCGGCAAGCAGCTCAGTTTCAACATGCTTGTCTGCCGCAGGAATTCCCGCCACATGGCAGCCGCCGAAAATATCAGGAATCAGCTTGCCAAAGTCGGAATCAATGTCGATATAACGGAAATTTCCGGCAACGGACTTATAACACGCGCCGCCGAGGGAAAATATCACCTTTATCTTGCGGAATATTCCGTTCAGAACGATATGGATATAGGCGCTCTCTTCACTCCGGAGCAGGGGCTTTACAACGGTCCCCTCCCGTATGATTCAGTGAGGACATATACAAATTACCGGCTTGGTCTCGGAAAGATAGAGGATTTCATCACGGCGTTTGACAGCGAACTTCCGTTCATTCCTCTTTGCTACCGAATGGGAATGGCTGTCTACGCACGTTACCTTGAAGGTGTGGGAAATATCAGCGAGGATCAGCCTTTTTATGACATGCAGCGATGGAAGGTTACAAAAACCGGACCATCTTCGGACGGCTGACAATAAAATTAACAAAATATTTATTGTTTATGCTGAAAAAATTGCCGTTTTTGCATTGTAAAACGAATTAATTTGTGTTATAATTCTTTTGTTAATAACCTTTTTAATGGTGATTTTTTCAAATTGCCTCAAAAGGATGTTATAGTACAGGTAAAATTTTTATATTTAGGGAGTGCTTGCTGTGATTAAAGGCAGTGTTTTGCGCGACGCTATCATTTCGGGCGCAAATTTGATCGAGAATAAGAAGCGTTCTGTTGACGAGCTTAACATTTTTCCGGTTCCGGACGGCGATACGGGTACAAATATGTCCATGACTATGTCGGCTGCCCGCAAGGAGCTTATGCAGATGACCGATGACGAGCCGGCTGGCGTTGTTGCCGGCAAGGCGGCTTCCGCTCTGCTCAGGGGTGCAAGAGGCAATTCCGGCGTTATCACGTCGCTTCTTTTCAGGGGCTTCTCCAAGGGTCTTAAAGGCGTTGAGGAAGCAAACGGCAGCGATCTGGCAAACGCTCTGACACTTGGCGTCGAAGCGGCTTACAAGGCTGTAATGAAGCCTACGGAAGGCACTATCCTCACGGTCGGCAGAGTCGCTGCCGAGAGAGGCAGAGTCGCCGCGGGATTCAACAACGACGCCAATTACGTATGGGACGAGATCTGCAACGCAGCCGAGGACGCGCTTGAAACCACCCCCGAGCTGCTGCCCGTGCTCAAGAGAGCCGGAGTGGTTGACGCTGGCGGACAGGGTCTTTGCTACATCTTCCGCGGAATGCAGTCGGTGTTCCGCGACGGAATTATCGCAGCCAGCGAGGTCACTGATACGGCGGCGGCACAGGGCGACGTCGATTCGTTCAAGAGCACTGTCGCTCAGTTCGACGAGGTTATAAACTTCACATACTGCACCGAATTCATCGTCGAAAAGGAAAACGACAACGATCCCGCCAAGCTCAGGGCATACCTTGAGTCAATCGGCGACTGCGTTGTTGTCGTGGACGACGAGGAAATCATCAAGGTTCATGTGCATACAAATCAGCCCGGCGACGCCATTACAAGAGGTCTTACCTACGGCTCGCTTATCTCCAACAAGATAGAAAACATGCGCAAGCAGCATGAAAACGCCGGCGCAGGCGCGGCTGCCCAGAAGAAATTTGAAAGAGTCGATCCCGTCGAGGGCGAGGTCGGATTTGTTGCTGTCGCGGCAGGCGACGGACTTATCTCCCTCTTCCATGACCTCGGCTGCGAAAACGTGGTTTCCGGCGGTCAGACGATGAATCCCTCCACCGAGGATATTCTGGAGGCTGTCCAGGCAACACCGGCGGAGACTGTATTCGTCCTGCCCAACAACAAGAATATAATCATGGCGGCGGAGCAGGCGATTCCGCTTGCCGACAGAAAGGTCGTCGTCCTTCCTACAAGGACAATTCCGCAGGGTCTTACCGCGATGCTCGCCTACGCGCCGGACAACAGCGTTGACGAAAACGCCGTCGATATGTACAAGGCTGCCGAGAAGGTGGGTACGGGTCAGATCACCTATGCCGCCAGAAACTCCGAATTCAACGACAGAAAGATCAAGGAGGGCGAACTGCTGGGTCTTGTCAACGGCAAGCTCACATTCACCGAGAAGAGCCGCAGCAAGGCTATCGCCAAGCTCGCAAAGCAGATGGTTACCAAAAATTCCTCTTTCATCACGCTCATCTATGGCGAGGACGTTACTGACGATGAAGCCGAGGAGACACGCAAGTACATCGAGACAAAAATCGCCAAGAATGTCGAGGTCACTCTCGTCAACGGCGGTCAGCCTGTCTACTACTATATCCTTTCCGTCGAATAACAGGGAAAACAAATGGATCACAACACGGATATTAATTTGAATAAAATTGAATCCAAGCCTCTTAGATTATACAAGGGTGTCGGTGAGAAGCGTGCTGAACTTTTTGAAAAGTTAGGCGTCGATTCCTCCGACGCCCTTTTGCGGTACTATCCGAGAGAATACGAGGACTGGAGCAACTGCGTATCGGTGGAAGAAGCAAAAGCTAATAGCGAAGAGGTATGCTGCATTCGGGCTACGGTTTCCTCACAGGTAAGCTCGGTCAGACTCAGGGGAAATCTTACGCTGTATTCCGCACGCGCTGTTGATGATGAGGGAAAGAGCTTCAGGGTGACCTTTTTCAATAATCCGTACATTCCCAAAATGCTTGTTAAGGGCAGCGTCTATATCTTCCGAGGCAAGCTGACTTCCGGACGTAACGGAACAGAAATGTCCTCGCCAATGTTCGATTCGGAGGAATGCGGCAGGATAGTTCCCGTTTACCGTGCCACTCAGGGACTCCCGTCCCGACAGATCGCCAAAACAGTCGAACAGGTTCTGAACGAGCTTCCGGAAGACCTCGCCGATCCGCTGCCGGAAAGCGTCCGCGCAAAATACAAGCTCTGCCACATTCGCTACGCTTTGAAGCAGATTCATTTTCCCGACGACAGCGAAACTCTTGCGACGGCACGTGACAGACTAGTTTTTGAAGAGCTGCTGATACTCCAATTAGGACTGCTAAGGCTGAAAGGGCGCAGACGCGGAGCCGCCGGACTAAGAATCACCGAGGATCACACTGAGGAATTCTGGAACCTGCTGCCGTTTGAGCCGACAAACGCGCAAAAAAAAGCCGCGCTCGACGCGGTAAGGGACATGTCGTCAGAGCGGCAGCCAATGTCGCGTCTGCTTCAGGGCGACGTCGGTTCGGGCAAGACGGCGGTTGCGGCGGCAATATGTCACACTGCGGCGAAAAACGGAATTCAGTCTGCGCTCATGGCTCCCACTGAAATACTGGCTGAGCAGCACTTCAAATCGTTCTCGGAGCTTCTCGAGCCGTGCGGAATCCGGGTCGGACTGCTCACCGGTTCAATGACGGCGGTACAAAAGCGGAATGCACGCGAGCTTGCCGCACAGGGTACGACAGATGTGCTTATCGGCACTCACGCGCTTATTTCCGACGGCGTGGATTTTTCCTCGCTCGGTCTTGTGATAACCGACGAACAGCACCGTTTCGGAGTTAATCAGCGTGGAGCGCTCGCCGCCAAGGGCAATAATCCGCACGTACTTGTAATGTCCGCAACTCCCATTCCCCGCACTCTCGCGCTTATCATCTACGGCGACCTCGATATTTCGGTACTTGACGAAATGCCAAAGGGCAGAATACCTGTAAGCACATACTTTGTTGACGGGAGTAAGCGCGAAAGGGCTTATAATTTCGTCAAAAAGCACGTTGCCGAGGGACGTCAGGGATACGTTATATGCCCGCTTGTTGAGGAAAGCGACAACAGCGGGGATATGAAAGCCGCCCGCAATTATGCTGAAAGCCTTTCCGAGGGTCTTCTCAAAGGCTGCCGGATAGGACTGCTTCACGGCAAAATGAAAGGCGCGGAGAAGGACGGCGTAATGCAGGCGTTTGCGGCAGGAGAGCTGGACGTTCTGGTTTCCACAATCGTAGTGGAGGTAGGCGTAAACGTACCCAACGCGGTCATCATGATAATCGAAAATGCCGAACGCTTCGGACTTTCCCAGCTTCACCAGCTCAGGGGACGAGTAGGGCGCGGGAGCATACAGTCCTACTGCATTCTTATCAGCGACGCGAAAAACGACGCTTCCGTCTCGCGCATGAGGATAATGTGCGGCACAACAGACGGCTTTGCAATCGCCAACGAGGATCTGAAGCAGCGCGGTCCGGGTGACTTCTTCGGCTCCCGACAGCACGGGCTTCCCGATATGAAAATAGCCGACATGATGACGGATATGCATATATTCTCCATGGCTCAGGAGGCTGCGAAGAATATTCTCTCTGAAGATCCCGAACTCAGCAAACGGGAAAATTCAGGTCTTAACCGCGAAATATCCGTTCTTTTCGACAGCGAAAGAGCTATGAACTGATATCAAAAAAAGCCGCCGGATTTTTTCGATGATCCGACGGCTTTTTAATATTTTTACGCTGAAACGCTGATGCGGTTTTTTATGTAATCCTTTACCTCGTCCGGCGCGATATTCAGCACAAAAGCAAATTCAAGACTGATTATGCGCTCGGCTTCTCTCAGAATACGTTCATCTGATGCGTTGAGCTTCTTGTGCGCGGCAAGCTGCGCCTTCTGCTTGTTATGTATTGTACCGGCAAGAGCCATGATATCCTGACGGTCGCCGCTCTGCAATATTCTGTTGAATTTCTCCTTGCGCTGCTTGTGGTCGTCAACCCAGTAATCCTCAGAATTTGGGATATTTTCGATTAGTCTGCTGATTTCTTCCTTTGTGACAAGCGGCTTTGCTTTTTCCAGAAGCATCTGATTATTCATCGGCAGATATACGATAGCGTTATCCTTGCACTTGGATCTTAGGACATAATAATCCGTCTTTTTGCCTCCGATAACCTTTTGAGTCGTCTCCTCGATAGTAAAAATTCCTTCCGTTCCGAAAACCACAGTTTCGCCAATGTTAAGCATTTTTCCAATCCACCCCCGATAAAATAAAGTGATATTATTTCACATATACTGTATATTTATTTACGGTATTATTATAACATTTATCCGATGAAATTGACATAGGCTGAATCAACAAACTTTTTACACACTTTTTCGGACTTTTTTGTTTTATCTATTTAAAATACAAAAGCGCAAGAAAATTTTTTTACAATATGCAAAACCGCCGCATTCAGGGATTTTTGCCCCGAATGCGGCGGTTGCTTTATAGCGGAGAAAGAGAATCTGGCTTATTTGCCGGCGTTTTTCTTTTCCTCTTCATTCTGCTTCTTGTGAATGTTGTTGATATCCTCGGTCGTGCCGCCTCCGAAATCATCGGGAGCGCGGAACTTGCCCTTGTCAACCAGACGGAGGAACGCGTCAACAACGTCGCTCTGCAGCTGTGTGCCGCGGACTTCCTTGATAATCGAAACAGCCTTCTCGAAATTCATGCGCTTGCGGTAAGGACGGTTGGAATACATCGCATCGAAGGTGTCGGCAACAGCTATGATCTGCGCCACACGCGGAATTTCATCGCCCTTTAATCCCTTGGGATATCCTCTGCCATCGGGACGCTCGTGGTGGAAGCCGGCGCCTATCGCAAGCTCAGGCATAATGCTGATTCCCTTGAGCGTATCGTATCCGAGAGCCGCGTGGGACTTGATGGTCTTGAATTCCTCGTCCGTCAGCTTGCCGGGCTTGTTGAGAACCTCCGGCGGAACGCCGACCTTGCCGATATCGTGCATAAGCGCGATATTATAGAATTTATCAACCTCTTCCTCGTCGTAGCCCAGCTCTCTGGCAAGCATAACCGTGTATTCAGCCACACGTGAGGAATGACCGTTGGTGTACTTATCCTTCATATCTATGACCTTTGCAAAAGCCTCGACTATTTCACGGATAAGCTGCTTCTGTTCCTTTTCTTTCTTGATGAACTTTCTTGTCTTTGCGCGGTTATACGCCATGACAATCAGCATGAGGAAAAGCAGACCCATTCCGGCGCAGGCAATTCTGAACCATGTCAGCTCGTACATGGACTTTTCCTTGATAATACGCATCGTAATCGGTTCTGAATTATCGCCGCCGGTGCTGATTATGAATTTGTATTCGCCGCCGCTGAGGTTTGTGTAGTCGATAGGCACAAGCTCGCTGCGCTTAACGGTGGATTCATTCTTGTCAAAACCGTCAAGGCGGTATGTGATTTCCGGATTGACGAGCGAATAATTGAACGCGTAGCTGTAAATAGTGAGCTTCCTTGTTGAGGCGGGAACGGTGACCTTGCCTTCTTCATCAAAGAAGAATTTCTGACCGTCAGCCTCAACGTATGGAACAGCGATCTTTATACTTGCGTCATCCTCAAATGTGGTTTCGATATTTACCTTGGCAACACCTGTGGTTCCTGAGATATAAAGCTCGCCCGAATCGGTCAGGTCGCTGTAGGAGTTTGCGGTTGCAATGCAGGAAAGACCGTTGTCCCGTCCGTAATAAACGGGATTGATCTCTTCATTCTTTATCATCTCGTCAGACGAGACAACATAAATTCCGTTGCTGCTCAGTACCCAAAGGTCGCCCTTGCTGTTCTCATAAACGTCGAAATTATTGGAATACGGAAATTTCTCTATCGTGTGAACCATGTATTCCTCGTCAAGATATCCTATGGAATTGCTGGTAATGATCCAGTAGACGTTATTTTGCGTGTCTTTCTTTATTCGCATGACAACCTCGGAGGACAGTCCCGAATCAAGACCCATATGAACGGCGTTTCCATTGTTTATCACATAAATTCCGCCGCCGTCCGTACCCACGATGATATCTCCGGAAAGTCCCTCGGCAACAGTAAGAATCTCGGTGTTTTCTATGCCCTGTTCCTCACCGAATACCTCCGCGACCTTGTCGTCAGCGTCTATGATAGCTACGCCGCCTGTGCATGCCGCGGCGTAGCTGCCGTCCTTGAGTTCAATAACGGTTCTCACGCGGTCGGAGGGAAGTCCGTCTTCTGTGGAAAATCTCACAACGGAACCGTTTTCGTATCTCAGCAGACCATTCTCTCCGAATGTGGATATCCAGAGACGGTTTTTGCTGTCGCGGACAATAGATCTTATCCTGCAATTGGAGAGCATTTCGATAAGATCCTTTCCGCCTAAGCTCTTGCCAGAAGCCGTGGCAGCCTTGGAAAGAGGAATGCTGTCAAGCACCCCGCTCTTGCCTATAACCGAAAGACCGCTGTTCTTGCCGCCGACAAAGAGCATTCCGTCATACATACAGGCGGAATTCACAACTGTCTCGGAAAGACCATACTTCTCAAAAATATCCGTGAACTGGTTGGGAACGATCTTCATAACGCCCTGCTTGGAGGACGCAACCCAGATATTGCCCTGATAATCAGTAATGACGTTTTCAACTGAACTGTAGAGCGGAAGATTGGTAAGTCTGGAAAGCTTGTCGCCGGAAATGATGACAATGCCGTTATCTGCGCAGACCCACATCTGATCGCCGACGCGCTCTATGGAGTGCACATAATTAATGGGAGAAATATCCATTGATTTTATAACTATAGGCTTGCCCATAAGATTGACGCGGTAAACAGTGCTTTGCGATGTGCCAACGACCACAAAGCCTGGATTCTTGGAATCCGGCATTACGGCGCGTATGTCGGAAATACCGATATCCTCAGGAGTGAAGAAATCATTTATCTTTCCGTTCTGCATTTTAAAAATTGAGCCGCCGTTTGTCAGTCCGTAAATAATGCCGTCGTCGCCAAGCTGCATGGAACGAATATATTCATCATTGATCCTGCTGTCGTCAAACTGACTCAGCTTGTTTTCGGCGTCAACCTTCGCTATGCCCTGAATGGTTGCTATATAGATGGTTCCGTCGGTATCCTCCACGATGGAACGAATGGAGGATGATCTCAGACCGTCCTTGTGAGTGAAAAGCTGATAGCTTTCCTTTTCCATGATAGCGAAGCCGCTGTCATTCGTGCCTATCCAGAGACGCGCCCTGCTGTCAACGAAAAGGCTGACAACGCTGGAAATTCCCGTTGTGGAATCAACGCGGTCAAAACTCCTGCCGTCGTAGCGTACAAGACCGCTGTAGCTGCCTATCCAGATGAATCCGTCGGGCGTTTCAACTATGGCGTTGGCTTCCGAAGTGGGAAGACCGTTGGAATTGTCATAGAGAACAGCAGAATAGCCGTCTCCCTTGCCGCTGGGGTCAACTGCGGCAGCCTGCTGATCAGAAGCGGCCATGACGGTATTGGCTGATGTGACTCCGCTGAATGCAAAAGCTGAAAATCCAAGCATCAATGCCATACCGATACACGCGCATGATCTTGTGAATTTGCGTAACAATTGAACCTCTCCCTTAATTTATTCACGAAACGGATTTTTCCGCTTGTTTAAATCATTATACCATACTCTGTTAAAAATGTGCAATATAAATTTATATTTTTAATTTGTATGATTTGTAAAATATCTCGCATGTAAATTGTGTACATTGTATTCTATCTTCAAAGCGTCAACATATTTAATTATGTAATTATGCGTATTCTCGCGCTTATAACGCATATTAACGCGCATACTTCCGGCAGTAAATTCCGTCGGAAGCATGCGCGTTATTTATTAAGATTATCCGATTGTCATAAAAGACCGTGCTTTGCGAGGGTTGCCGCCAGCTTGTCTTTTGCCGCGTCGGTCATTTCATAGAGAGGCATACGGCAGGGACCGGCGTTCATGCCCATCATGTTGAGGGCTTCCTTGACGGGAATCGGGTTGACGTCGATGAAGAGATCGTTGCAGAGGTCAAGGTATTCAAGCTGAAGCTTCATGCTGTCTTCAACCCTGCCGTCAAAGTAGTACTGGCAGATGTTGTGGGCGACCTCCGGAGCCACGTTGGCAAGCACGGAAATAACGCCCTTGCCGCCGAGAGAGAGAAGCGGGACTATCTGATCGTCGTTTCCGGAATACACGTCGAGGCTGTCTCCGCACATCGCCCTGATTTTCGCGACCTGCGAAATATTTCCGCTTGCTTCCTTGATTGCGACTATATTCTCGTATTTTGAAAGCTCAAACGCCGTTTCGGGAGCGATATTTACTCCGGTCCTGCTCTGGACGCTATAGAGTATCATAGGGGTCTTTACGCTTTCGGCTATCATGCCGAAGTGAGCGATAAGTCCGCGCTGAGAGGTCTTGTTGTAATAGGGAGTGACAAGCAGCAGACCGTCCGCGCCCATCTCACCGGCAGCCTGTGAAAGCTCGATTGCGTACTTGGTATCGTTGCTGCCCGTTCCAGCGATAACAGGAACCCTGCCGGCGGTCTGTTCTATAGCGAATCTTATTACCTCCCTGTGCTCGTCGTTGCTGAGGGTAGAGGATTCACCCGTTGTGCCGCAGGTGATGATAGCGTCGGTCTTGTTTTCTATCTGGAAATCGATGAGATCGGCGTAAGCGTCGTAATTAACAGAACCGTCCTCATTCATGGGAGTGACGATTGCAACGCCGGAGCCTGTAAAAATAGTGTTCTTCAAGCGACAGTCCTTCTTTCCTTATTTATTGTAAATTGTAAAAGCTTTATATTAATCAGTGTATTCCGAACGACCGATAAAAGTGAATTTCTTTATTCAAGTCCGCAGGACTTCCTATAAATATTCTCTGAGAGAACGAACGCAGGCGTCTTAATCGAGCCAGCCCTGAGCGCAGAGAAGTTCCGCCATAAGGACAGCGCCACCGGCTGCGCCTCGGAGCGTGTTGTGGGAGAGACAGACAAATTTGTAATCGTACTGTGTATCCTCGCGCAGTCTGCCGCAGCTCACAGCCATGCCGCCCTCAAGGTTGCGGTCGAGCTTTGCCTGAGGTCTGTTGTCCTCCTCGAAGTAGTGAATGAACTGCTTCGGCGCGCTGGGAAGTCCGAGTCTCTGGGGTTCGCCCGCAAACGCCGCCCATTTTTCCTTTATCTCGTCGATGGAAGGCTTGTTTCTGAAGCGCACGAACACCGCCGCCGTATGACCGTCTGAAACCGGCACTCTGAGACACTGAGTGGTAATTCTGATATCGTCGCGGAGAATGATTTTGCCGTCCTCGTATCTGCCCCAGACCTTGAGAGGCTCCTTCTCAGATTTTTCCTCCTCGCCGCCGATATAGGGAATGAGGTTGTCAACCATCTCCGGCCACGTCTCGAAATTCTTGCCAGCGCCGGAAATCGCCTGATACGTGCATGCCAGAACGTCCTCTACGCCGTACTCCATAAGCGGAGTGAGCGCCGGAACATAGCTCTGGATCGAGCAGTTGGACTTGACCGAAATAAATCCGCGCTTTGTGCCGAGCCGTTTGCGCTGCGCTTCGATGATTTTGGAATGATCGGCGTTGATTTCCGGAATTATCATGGGAACGTCCTCTGTGAAGCGGTTGGCGCTGTTGTTGGACATCACAGGGCATTCGTGTTTGGCGTATTTCTCTTCAAGGGCGCGGATCTCGTCCTTTTTCATATCGACAGCGCAGAATACAAAATCAACCAGAGAGGTGATTTTATCTATATCCGCGTCAGCGTCGAAGATCATCATGTCCTCCATTTCCGCCGGCATGGGAACCGACAGCTTCCAGCGGGAGCCGACAGCCTCCTTGTACGTCTTTCCGGCGGAACGCGCACTTGCGGCGAGAGCCGTAACCCTGAACCAAGGGTGACCGGAAAGCAGCGTGGCGAATCTCTGACCCACCATGCCTGTAGCTCCGATAATACCTACATTATAAGACTGCTTCATAAAAATACAGACCTCCAAAAGAATAAATGATGTATTGTTGACAAATAAAACAAAAAAACAAAAAACCGGTTGATAACCGGTCATCAATGCGTTATAATATTAACCGCCGCCTCCGGAACAGGGATTTGAAGCGATACCCGTTCAGCATCGGTCAATATTATCTGAATAGCACTCCATCACGCATGATGACAGTTGCGCGGCTGTTGACCGCACACCCAGGCGCATGCCCTGCCATACGGGCAAGCCCTTCGGCGGCACAACCTTTCCCGCCGGTCTGCCGTCGGCAATGGCTGCCTTGACCGGAGGTACTCTTTTGAATGCCGCACCTCTATCAGAAATTCTGTTTATTTATTGTCTTTAAATTTATTATAGCGTATATTCGCCAAATGTCAAGGGTTTTGCGGCAAATCGTTTGCTGCAAATCACTTGTTTTTACATATAATATGCCGTTCAGTCATACGGTGTTCGCATATCATTCATAAAAAAGGATTGAATCAATTATGAAAACCTCTGATTTTTATTACGACCTGCCGCAGGAGCTTATCGCCCAGCACCCTGTTGAACCGAGGGATTCCTCACGGCTGATGGTGATGGACAGGGCAACAGGCGCCATCGAACACAGAATATTCCGCGACGTTACGGATTATCTCAGACCGGGCGACTGTCTCATCGTCAACGATTCCCGCGTGCTTCCGGCGAGGATATTCGGTGTGCGCGAGGGTGGAGAATCGGTCAATGAATTCCTTCTGCTTACCCAGAAGGAGCAGAATGTCTGGGAATGTCTGACTAAACCGGGAAAACGCGCAAAGGTCGGCAGCCGCTTTGTTTTCGGCGAAGGGCTTATGACCGGCGAGGTAACGGAGGTTTGCGGGGACGGCAACAGAATAGTAAAATTCGAGTGCGGTGACGAATTCTTTTCCGTGCTTGACCGCATAGGACAAATGCCGCTGCCGCCTTATATAACCGAAAAGTTAGAGGACAAGGAGCGCTATCAGACGGTGTATTCACGCGAACTGGGTTCAGCAGCCGCGCCGACTGCCGGACTGCACTTTACCAACGAGCTTCTCGGCAGAATCCGCGAAAAGGGCGTGAAAATCGGATATGTGACGCTTCATGTGGGACTCGGCACATTCCGTCCGGTCAAGGTGGAGGACGTGACAAGTCATGTTATGCATTCCGAGCATTACTGCCTGCCAAAGGAGACAGCCGACCTCATCAACGAAACCCACGCAAACGGCGGGCGCGTAATTTCCGTCGGCACTACAAGCTGCCGTACCCTTGAATCGTGCCCTGTGGAAAACGGCATGATTCAGCCCTCCGATGGCTGGACGCAGATTTTCATATATCCAGGCTATGAATTCAAGGTGATAGACGGTCTTATAACCAACTTCCATCTGCCGGAAAGCACACTTATAATGCTTGTATCAGCATTCGCCGGCTTCGACAGCGTTATGAACGCGTACAGGACCGCCGTGAAAGAAAAATACAGATTCTTTTCATTCGGGGATGCGATGCTTATACTGAATCTGAATTAGCGCGGCAAACGTAACGCATATAATTCTTTGTGTGATGAATAATGAAATAATCTTTCCGAGATGAAGTAATGTATTGACTTAGCTCCCCCGCAGTGCTATAATAAGCACAGTTCTCTATTTTATACATTTTGTTTCAATAAACAGGGGGTAAAACTATGTTACTTATCATCTATCTTGTTTTACTGGCGTTAGTCTTCCTGATTTCACGCGGATGG
>JAEEGL017008849.1_pt1 | contig 13408 bp, 7 predicted proteins | sample 9134231 | NCBI WGS metagenome assembly JAEEGL01 (sample SAMN16246548, study PRJNA631951) | gut metagenome | biome: gut microbiome; feature: rumen; material: fiber-attached | host: Bos | place: Iran: Karaj | collected 2018-10 | reverse complement strand
ACTGTAACAGGAATGACGACATCCTCGGTACTAGTCTTTGACTTGGTCAGGATGGCTGTCCGTGTCATTTCCTCCCCTTTACCATTCTCTACACAGATAAAGGTCATATCCTTGTATGCCGATGTCGACGGTGTGATCTCGTCTACGAAGCGTCCCTCGTAAATCTTGGCGAAGTACTGCCAACCAGTCTTATCCTCATAGACGTCCTTCTTGCCCTTTGGCACAAAGAGCAGGGCACTGCTGTTGGCAGGAACCAGTTCGCTTGCAGAAACGGGAGGTGTGGAGGCCTCAATGCCAACATGAGTTATGGTCTTTGTTTCAAATGCGTTTGCATTAATGGTTTCCAGTGTAGAAGGGAGCCATATCTTCTGAACTTTAGATAAGCCTTGGAAAGCATTGGCTCCAATCGTCTTGATGTTTTCGCCTATTGTCAGTTTTAAAACATTTTTTTCTGGGTAATCCTTGAATGCTGATTTGCCAATTTCTGTGACTATAAATGCTTGGCTATTAATTGTAACTTCCCCAGGAATAATTAAATGACCTGCTTCCGTATTGTCTTTCAGTGCATTAATCAGAGTGGCCGTTCTTGCCCCCTCACCACCATCAAGATATTCGTAATTCCAACCATTTGCATCTTGACCTGTTCCAGAGGTTGCTGCAATAAAGTTCTCTGCAGCAAATTTATGCCCCCATGCTTTCACATAATCACTCTTTGAGCCGGCTGGTACATAGATAGTGGGTGATATGGCGGCTGTAAACACATTACTGATATTAGTACACAGTGCTTCCAGTTTCTTGCTAGGTATCTGGCTGGTTATTGTCGAAATCTTGCTACAATCTGCGAATGCGTTATCGCCTATAAAAGTCAAAGAAGACGGGAATACTATGGTCTCCAGTTTGGTACAATTATTGAAAGCGCTAACTCCAATCGTCTCAACACCCTCAGGAATAGCCAGACTTGTAATAGCAGTACTTGCAAAGGCTGATTCTCCTATAAATTTCAAGATTTTGTTAGACGAGAAAACTATTTTATTCAGATTAGAACATTTGTTGAACGCAAAGTTACCAATTGATGTTATATCATCAGACAGTCTTATTTCCTTAAGATTACCGTTACCACTGAATGCAGAATTTGCAATTGCGACTACAGGATATGAATCACCTCCAGCAGCAATAGAAACAGTATTGGGGATATCTAAAACGCCCTCTGCTGGTGATACAGGAGATACACCTTTAATGACTGTTGCTTCTTTTGATTCGCCTTGCTTTAAGAAAGTATAAGTTATACCATCCTTAGTACCCACTTCCATTCCATCACATTCAACGATATTAGAAATAGTGCTCCAGCCAGGACAATTCTCATAAGTGCTTTTAGAACCCGTAGGTACATACAAGGTACCTATCGCTGTTGAAAATACCTGATCAATAGCAGAGGGAGAAGTGCTCTTACAGATGATATATTCCAGTTTGTCACAAGAACTGAACGCCTGACTGCCAATTTTCTCAAGTGTTGAAGGCAAGGTCAATATGCGCAAATTCGAACAACCACTGAATGCTTTTTCTCCTATACTTATATTATTATCACCATCTTCGAATGTTAACTGGTATAGATTGCTTGCACCACTAAATGCTCCGTTATCAACAGCGATTACTTTATAAGATATTGAATTGTCCTCATCGTCCCAAACATACGAAGGAATTGTGACAATCGATAATTTGCTATAATTATCTCCTTTAATGACAATTGCTTCACGTGACCCTGTTGCACAGTTATATGTTAGTCCGTCATTGGTGTTTATTACCTTAAGCTTTCCGCCCATGATATTGGCAAACTTTTTCCAGCCGTCAGTTTCCTTGTAAGCATTCTCAGATCCTAAAGGTACATAAAGGTTTCTTGCAGTACTAAATACATTGTCATTAATAGAGAATGGTGTTTCTACGTCACAGAACACGTTAGCCAAGTTACTACATCCATTGAACGCATTACTCTTGATGGTTGTCAGTGTGGATGGCAACTTAGCCTCCTTCAAACTTTTACAACTATAAAAAGCATTAGGTCCAATTGCCGTAATACCTTCCTTAATTTCTAAAGTGATGATGTTAGAAGAACCACTGAAGGCGCCTTTGTCTATAGCTTTTACAGGATGTCCTTTGATTTCTGCTTCTACAATAATATCCTCTTTGTCAGCAGAACCTTTTGTCAACGTAGCTTCTCCTGACTTATCTGCATATATATAGACGTTGCCATCATCATCTGTAAGATCTTTCATCTCACCGCCATAAATTCTGTCTCCAAATCTATTCCATATAGCACCTGTATAATTTTTCTGAGTCCCATTATTAACATACAGGGTCATCATCTCATTGTTGGGAAGATTGGTTCCATCAATACTTGATGAAGCACGCCAACGTATATGCGTTATGTTATTACAGCCACTGAAAGCATTAGAGCCGATAGTTTTTATGCTACTGGGAATTTCCAACTTTTGTAATCCACTACAGCCTTTAAAAGCATTAGAGCCGATAGTCACAACAGGATATAAAATAATAAGGCTGGTCATCTTTTTACAATCAGAGAATGCTGATTTACCGATTCCTACCACATTATAAGTTTTATTACTACTATAAGAAACAGATGATATGCGAGAGATATTGTCTTTTCCTTTAATCAAGACAGCATCTCCACCATCATCACGATCTCCGCAAATATATTCCATACCTTGAGCATCAGTAAACCTGATCATGTATCCTTTAATTATTCTATCGTCAAACTGACTGTTATTCCAATTTGAACCCAAATAGTTCTCATCAGATATTTCAGGTACAAATAGGTACATCAAATCATTTTTGGGAAACACAGAAGGATCGTATTGTGGTGATTTCATCTGCTGTAAGCAAATATACGTCAACTTGCTACAACCAGAAAATGCACTGGTACTAATCTCTCTAAGGGGTTCTGGAAGTTTTAAGCTTTCAATACTTGAGTAATTTTGAAAAGCAGATTTTCCAATAGCAACCACCTTATAATCAACATAATCATCAGCCATAAAAGTATTGGGAACAGTAACGTCTGACGCGTCTTGACCGTTATAATTGTATAAGGTTGCCTCCTTACCTCTACCTGTAGCACAAACGAAGGTCATGTTATATGCATCTGAACTGTTGTCAGAGCAGGTATAAACCTTCATACCGCCATTTCCTGGATTAACACCATAGATTCTTCCTCCAAATTTGTTCTTCCATGGTCCTGAATATTCGGATGTCGTATAGGCATCCAAACTCCCCTCCGGAACATAAAGACTCATCATTTTGTTGCCGGGTAAATAAGTTGGAAGAGTTGAATTTGCATCTGTACTTCTGCAATACACAAAATCCAGATTAGAACACCCAGAGAACGCATTTTTGCCTATGGACAGTACATTAGGCGAATGGAATTCAATAAGCCTTATTTTAGAACAACTTTTAAAAGCATTTGCTTCAATCGTAGTAATACTCTCTGGAATAACCACATGAACGATATCACTATTAGATGCGAAGGCACCTTCGCCAATCTTTGTCACAGAATACCACGAAATATTATCAGGCGAAATGGAGGACTTGATGAAGTCAACCTTTTGAACTGAAATACCTGTGCCGTCAGTTAAGGTTGCCTCGTTTGTTTCTGTATCATACTCATACTTCAAGCCCTTACTATCTGTATAGGGCATAATTTCTGCCATCGTGCACACAGATGTTAACAAACCGATTGCAAATAATAGAATCTTTTTCATATCTTCAAAAATAACGTTATTTGGGGACAAAGTTAAGGAAAATATTTATGACCCACAAATTTTTTTTGTTAAATCTAAAGATTTAATTTGTTTTATAAGTTTTATCTGTCATTAATCTCGGAGTAATCAAAATTACTTTCGGAGTAACGGAAAATACTTTCGGCGTAATCATTTTTAGGTAATTTTCTTCAAATGTTTTCTGATGTGGAATCTTTTTTGTACCTTTGCATGCAAATATATAATAAGGTATGAGACTATCGGACTTGAAGACAGGCGATGAGGCCTATATCGTCAAGGTAAAAGGACACGGAGGTTTCCGCAAACGTATTGTGGAAATGGGATTCATCAAAGGCCAACGCGTGGATGTGCTGCAGAGTGCTCCTTTGCAGGACCCAGTGAAATATAAGGTGATGGGCTATGAGGTGAGTCTGCGTCGTCAGGAAGCTGAGAAGATAGAGGTGAGTCAGGATGAGCGTGAGGCTGCTGATATTTCTGAACCGCAGAATGTGGCCATCACGGCTCATTATGCCGTTCACTCAGCCCGTCGCACCATCAATGTCGCATTGGTGGGCAATCCGAACTGTGGCAAGACGTCGCTCTTCAACTTCGCATCGGGCGCCCATGAGCGAGTGGGCAACTACAGCGGTGTCACCGTAGATGCGAAGGAAGGTTTTGCCGACTTTGAAGGCTATCATCTGAAACTTGTTGACCTGCCAGGCACCTATTCGCTCACAGCCTATTCGCCTGAAGAACTCTACGTGCGTAAACAATTGGTGGAGGAAACGCCTGATGTCATTATCAACGTGATAGATTCGACGAATATCGAGCGTAATCTGTATCTGACTACTCAGCTGATGGATATGCACCTCCGAGTGGTGTGTGCACTGAATATGTTTGACGAAACGGAGCGTCGTGGCGACCGCTTGTCTATCGATACGCTCAGTTCGCTGATGGGTATACCGATGGTTCCCACGTCGTTTAAGACGGGTAGGGGATTGCAAGAGCTGATGCATGAGGTCATCCATATCTTTGAGAGTATGGAGGGGCATGACAACTATTATCGTCACATTCATATCAATCATGGACACGAGATAGAGGATGGTATTGCCAAGATACAGAAGTACCTGAAGGGCAACGACCTGCTACGCCTGCGCTATAGTACCCGTTGGTTGGCTCTGAAACTGTTGGAGAAAGATAGTAAGGCCGAAGAAGTGATTGCCGCACTGCCCGAGTGCGATCAGATTCTGTCTGCTCGCGATACTGCCGTCCGTCGTGTCAAGGAAGAAACGGGTGACGACTCCGAGACGGCCATCATGGATGCTAAGTACGGCTTCATCCGTGGTGCTTTGCAGGAGGCTGGCTATAAGGTCGGACAGCGAGAGGATACGTATCATGTGACGCACAAGTTGGATGCGCTCATTACCAGCCGCTGGCTGGGATTCCCCATCTTTTTTGCTCTTTTGTTCCTGATGTTCGAAGTCACCTTTATGTTAGGCCAATATCCGATGGATTGGATAGATGCCGGATTTGCATGGATGGGTGATTTCATCGGAGAAAACATGTCGGAAGGCCCGCTGAAAGCCATGCTGGTCGATGGTATCATAGCAGGTGTGGGCTCTGTCATTGTATTCCTGCCACAAATCCTGATTCTGTATACGTTTATATCACTGATGGAGGACTCAGGCTATATGGCTCGTGCAGCTTTCATCATGGATAAGCTGATGCACGGCATGGGTCTGCACGGCAAGTCGTTCATTCCGTTGATTATGGGCTTTGGCTGTAATGTGCCAGCCGTGATGGCTACACGTACTGTTGAGAGTCGTCGTTCGCGACTGATTACGATGCTGGTGCTGCCCATGATGTCATGTTCGGCACGCTTGCCTATATATATAATGATAACAGGTGCGTTCTTCACCTCACAATATCAGAGTCTGGTGATGGTGTCGCTCTATCTCGTTGGAATCGTGCTTTCCGTCATTGCCGCGCGTGTGTTAAGTACTTGGGTCATCAAGGGCGAGGATACACCATTCGTAATGGAACTGCCGCCTTACCGTTTCCCAACCACCAAGGCCATTTTTCGTCATACGTGGGAGAAAGGCAAGCAGTATCTGAAGAAGATGGGAGGTGTTATCCTTGTGGCATCCATCATTGTGTGGGCAATGGGCTACTTTTCGCCATCAGGTGTTGCCGACTCGTTGGAATCGAGCTTTATTGGATTGCTGGGTAAAGCTGTCGAACCCGTCTTTCTGGCTCAGGGCTTCAACTGGCGACTGGATGTCAGTCTGATTGCTGGTGTAGGTGCCAAGGAGATTGTGGCCTCGACCATTGGCGTCCTCTATGGCGATGCAGCCTTCGATTTCTCGCAGTTGACGGCCTATGCCTTCCTGTTGTTTGTCCTCATCTACTTCCCCTGTATTGCTACTGTTGTGGCCATCAAGAACGAGAGTGGTTCGTGGCGCTGGGCTACGTTTGCTGCCGTCTATACAACAGTGTTGGCATGGATAGTATCAGCCGCCGTCTACCAAGTTGGACTGTTAATCTCTTAACTCTTATCTCTTATCTATTCATGATGGTAGGGCTCACCTTTAATAATAGTACACGCGCGATAAATCTGCTCCGTGAAGGTGAGGCGAATCATCTGATGCGAAAATGTCATGAGGGATAGTGAAAGCTGTTCGTTGGCTCGCTGATAGACGTCCTTGGAGAATCCATATGGGCCTCCGATGACGAAGATGAGTCGGCGGGCTGAAATCTGCTTCTGTTCCAACCAGCGGGCAAACTCAATGCTGCGGTATTGGCGTCCGTGTTCGTCAAGTAACACAACCGTATCTGAGGGTTGCAATTGTTTGAGTATCAGCTCACCCTCAGCTTGCTTCTGTTGTTCCACGCTGAGGCTCTTGGTGTTCTTGAGTTCTGGGACGGTGACAACATCGAAAGGCATGTAGTGGTTGATGCGCTCTACATAGTCATTGATACCGGCTATGAAGTGCTTGTTCACCGTCTTTCCAACCTGAATAAGAACCGTCTTCACTTTGAACTATGAACTTTGAACTATGAACTATGAACTATGAACTACCTCGTAGCATGGAATCCTTCAAGGTTGTCGTAACGGCGATTCATCATGCGACGATAGATGTTACGCATCCAATACGGTTCGGTCAGCGTGAAGGCGAGACCTATGAGGATAAGTATCAAATAGGCAGTTTCTTCGCTGAAAATGGCCTGTAAGAGCATGACGAGTGCGACAGGTGCGAAGAAACCAATCATCGACACGATAGCCTGCCACTTGTTCTCCATCTGGTTCTTGCCTGTAATCTTATCGTTGAGGGGCAGGGTCGTCTTGTTGTAGACGGCCATCTGGAACAGCATGCAATAGACAGGACCCGTAGCTGTCAACATATAGGCTAATACCATCAGAACGGAGTATTTGCCAGCGATGATAGGAATCAGACAAAACATGAAGGGCAGTATCAGCATGGCGCAATAGAAGTAGTACTTGGCGCGCAACAGCGTCAGAATATTCTCTTCGTGTACCATTAGCATATCGATGAAATTGCCCTCTGGACACATCACTTTGATGAGGTTCACCGAACCGAAGAAGATAAAGGCATAGAGACACCAGAAATTGCGTTCGAAGGTGCTGTTATAGACGCTGCCGAAGGCTATCATCAGCGAGAAGAAGAGGATGATGCACACGCCTTGGATGAAGCGTGAACGGATGGCCTTGTTGCGCATGGTGCTCTTAATCTCCAACTTCAGATATTCGCCAATCTGTCCGAATCGGTTCAAGGCAGCAAACTCGCTGACGTGCTTGAGTTTGGTCTTTTCTTGCTTTGATATCTCATCATACACCAGTCGCATCTGCAGGCTGCGGTTGATGACAAATAATACTGCAAAGAGTAGGGCTAAGAACAAGAATGTCCACCACAAGAAGGCCTTGTCGCCAACGAAATCGCCAATCACATCGAAAACCTTGTCCAGCAGATTATCGGGCAGTAGGAAGAAAGGCAGTATCAGCGAGCCGTAGAAGACGGCAGGCAACGCCCACCACCACATGCTTTGATTGACAAGTGTGCGTACGAGGAGATACCACTGACTATTGACAATGACTATCAGATGGAACAACAGCAGCATGCCGAGTGCCGCCCATGTTGTCATACCACCGCACCATACGATGAACGTATAGGGTAGGAAGATGGTCATCCAGAACAGATTGCCTAAGTCGAGAATCTGCGACATCAGGAAACACTCGATGGCCGTAAATTTGCTGATGGGTGTCAGCAGGTAGGGCTTGACTAGCATGAGTGGTGTCTGCTGGGTCATGAAGCGCATGAAAAAGTCGACAATCATCAGGAATGGCAGGATAAAGAACAGTATCTGTGGCTCGTCGTCTTTAGCGGCAATCCATCCCATGAAGGTTCCTATGGCGATAAATTCGACAGCAACAATGGCGATACCGATGTATCCGAACAGCTTGCCGTATTGGTTCGCTTCGAACATCGGGTTGCGTTTCTCACTCAGTTTGGTGTTCTTACGCAGCAGGAAAAACAATTGCAGCTTGTTCATCTCAGATCTATGACCTCAGCGTGAGGGAAGTCTTTGGAGTTAAAACGGAACACGCCGTCGGCAAGGTTGGCCGTCTTGAAGTTACGGATGTCAATGGTAGTCCAACCCTTGGCGGTCTTATAACGAACCTGCGAGGGCGTGTATGACTTCTGGCCGATGGTGAGATACATCTCCTGAATCGATTTCTTGCCTGTTGCCGTCAGGTGTACCACAAAGTTGCCGCCCTTCTTCTCCATCGTATAGTTATAACCTTTCTGATACATATAGATGAAGTTATAGGGGTTGATGGCTGCCAGCTGCGATTCCGTTGGGTTGGCAATATTGACCTCGTCGTTCTTCTTCATATATGTCCATTGCGTCTTGCCATCAAACCAAATGGTGGCTTGAGGGGTCGAAGCATGAAACTTCTTGCCCTTAACGGCTATCGTGCCGCTGGCGTTCATGTTTTGTCCACTGATGGTGAATGAAGCCTGAGCACCGCCTTTGGCAGATACCACAGCGGCTGTCTTGTCCAGCACCTCCTTAGCGGTTTGGGCATTTAAAGGTAAAAAGGTAAAGAGGTAAAAAAGTAAAAAACTTATTACCTTTCCTTTTCCCATCATTGTTATTATTGTTTTTTTCATACTTTTTTACCCTTTTACTTTTTTACCTTTTATTATCTCCATTGTACTAATAAGTTTTCGAGACTGTTTTCGTCCATAATCAATACTTCGCGAGGCTTTGAGCCGTGAGCAGCACCTACGATGCCAGCCTTCTCCAACTGGTCCATCAAGCGTCCGGCACGGTTGTAGCCGATGGCGAACTTACGCTGAATCAAACTCGTTGAACCGCTTTGTTCGCGTACAATCAGACGGGCTGCATCCTCGAACATCGGGTCAAGGTGCTGCATATCCACGTCGCGACCTTCACCGCCGCCATCCTCGTCACCAAGGTCGGGCATAGGCAACTCGAAGGCACCAAGGTAGCCCTGCTGGTCAGAGATGAACTTATTGATGCGTTCCACTTCTGGCGTATCAACGAAGGCACACTGCACACGTACGGGTTCACCACCGTTCAAGTACAGCATATCGCCTCGTCCTACCAACTGCTGGGCACCTGGACGGTCGAGAATGGTACGCGAGTCAATCATGGCACCCACGCGGAAGGCAATACGACTTGGGAAGTTGGCCTTGATGGTACCAGTGATGATGTTCGTCGTAGGACGCTGGGTGGCGATAATCATGTGGATGCCGACGGCACGAGCCAGCTGAGCAATACGTGCTATTGGCAGCTCAACCTCCTTGCCAGCCGTCATAATCAGATCGCCGAACTCATCGATGACTACGACGATATAAGGCATGTATTTATGTCCGTTCTGCGGATTCAGCTGACGTTCGATGAACTTCTTGTTATACTCCTTGATGTTACGTGCCTGTGCCATCTTCAGCAGGTCGTAGCGGGTATCCATCTCCTTACACAGCGAGTTCAGCGTGTGGATCACCTTCGTTACGTCGGTGATGATGGGTTCAGCATCGTCATCGGGAATCTTGGCTAAGAAGTGGTTCTCAATAGAAGCATAAACGCTGAATTCCACCTTCTTCGGGTCAACGAGCACAATCTTCAACTCGGCAGGATGCTTCTTATATAATAAGGAGGTGATGATGGCGTTCAAGCCGACTGACTTACCCTGACCGGTAGCACCAGCAACGAGCAAGTGGGGTGCTTTGGCAAGGTCGAACATGAATACTTCGTTCGTAATCGTCTTACCGACGGCACAAGGCAGTTCCATTGTCGACTCCTGGAACTTCTTCGAGTTCAGTATCGATTCCATCGAGACGGTAGCAGGCTTGGCGTTAGGTACCTCAATACCTACCGTTCCCTTACCGGGAATTGGTGCGATGATACGGATACCGAGAGCGGCCAGACTCAAGGCGATGTCATCCTCCAGATTCTTAATTCTCGAAATACGGACGCCCGATGCGGGAGTAATCTCATACAGCGTGATAGTAGGACCTACGGTAGCCTTGATGCTGCTGATTTCTACGCCAAAGCTGCGCAACACCTCTACAATGCGGTTTTTGTTACGCGTCTGCTCCTCCATATCGATGTAGGGCTTGCCGTCGCTCTCGTACTTCTGCAGGAGGTCGAGGGTGGGGTACTTGTAGTTCTCAAGGTCGCGCTTGGGGTCATAGGGCGTCGACAGGTCACCATAGTCGGCAACCACACTCTTACCATCGGCTTTTTCCTCTTTTTCGCCTGTGTCAACGGTCATGATGACGTCATCGTCGTCGCCATTGTCGTTTTCTTTCTCTTTGACGATAGGAACTTGTGGCTGGATTGTACTGATGGGGGTAGAGGGAGTTTCATCTATTGGGAATTCAATCTCCTCCCTATATGGATTGTCGAATACTGGCTCGGGTTCCTCTTCCTGCTCAGGTTCCTCTGTACTCTCACCGTTGCCCACATGGATGGTCATTGGAATCTTCTTCAGATAGCGCAGCGGATTGAAAATCTTACGGATGATAGTGATGGTCTCCATGCTGAGGTAGGCCAGGAAACTGATAGCTACCAACGCTAAGATAGCAACGAGACCAGGCGTTCCCACAAATCCCTCTATCTGCTGACTGATGGCCAGTCCGTGGTCGCCACCAGGGTTGTAGCAGGCACTATCAAAGAGTGGTTGGAGGAACTTTGCAAAGGTAATAGAACACCATATCATGATGATTGCCAAGCACATAAACCACTTCAGCAATTTTACCTCGTAGGCACGAACCAATCGAAGTGATATCAGGAAGATGTACACGGGAATCAGGAATGCAGCAAGGCCAAAGCAACGCTTGATGAAGAAATAGGCTGTCCACGCTCCCAGGCTACCGCAGGCATTCTGGAACTCATGGTTTTGGTTCAGTATTTCACCCTCGAGAGGTGTCTCAATGATGCTCATGTCGGCACTACCCGTTGCCAGGAACGACACGAATGACCACGTCATGAAACCTGCTACAATGAATAATGCTGCGCCAAGAATGAAGTTCGTGCGCTCGTTGTGGAATATATTCTTTAAATCCAGTGCCTCGCTCAAAGATGAGGCGGGCTTTTCCTTGGATGTTCTCGTTGTTTTCTTCTTCGCCATAACCTATTTTATAAATAATGACTGCAAAATTACAAAGAATTTCTTAGATTTCATCATAAATTGGCGGTTTTTTTGTAATTTTTGCACCTTTTTTCGTACCTTTGCACCCCAAATGAAGAAAACAATTTATAGTAAATACGATAAAACGCGTATCGGAGCACTGCCAAGAGTGCTCTTTGAGGGCCGTATTGTGGTGGTTTTGACCGAACGTGACGCTGAAAAAGCTGTGCGTTACCTGTTGTCACAGCCTATTTTGGGTATTGATACCGAGACGCGCCCTTCGTTTAAGAAGGGACAGACATATCAAGTGGCGCTCCTTCAGGTTTCGTCTTACGATGTCTGCTTCCTTTTCCGACTCAATCAACTGGGACTTTCTCCGTCGGTGAAGCGTCTTTTGGAGGATACCACGGTGCCTAAAATTGGTCTTTCCCTGCGTGACGACCTGCTGTCGTTGCATAAATTGGGCGATTTTAAGGCAGGCTATTTCATTGATTTGCAAGACCATGTGCGTGAGGTTGGTGTAGAGGATTTGAGCCTTCAGAAACTGTATGCTAACTTCTTCGCACAGAAAATATCGAAACGTGAACAGCTGACCAATTGGGAGGCTGACGTTTTGCAGGATAAGCAGAAACTATATGCCGCAACTGATGCCTGGTCGTGCATCATGCTTTATGAAGAGCTAATGCGATTGGAGCAAACGGGCGATTATTGTTTAGTGAAGAGTGAAGAGTGAAGAAAATGCTACCGCTATGAATAATTATAAGACTATTCGGCTTAAACGAGGTAAGGAAGAGAGCCTGCTCAGATTCCATCCGTGGGTGTTCTCAGGTGCCATCCTCACCATAGACAAAGGTGTCGGTGAGGGTGATGTGGTGCGTGTGTTGGCCAATTCGGGCGATTTCATCGCTGTGGGTCACTATCAGGAAGGCTCTATTGCCGTCCGCGTGCTGTCGTTCTCTGACGTTGAGATTGACGATGCATTTTGGCATTCCTGCCTCTCGTCGGCCTTGCAGATGCGCCAGGCCATTGGCATTGCCGACAATCCGCAGAACAACACCTACCGATTGGTTCATGGCGAGGGTGACAACTTGCCTGGACTGATTATCGACGTATATGGTCAGACTGCCGTCATTCAGGCCCATTCAATCGGTATGCACCTGTGTCGCAAGGAGATAGCCCATGCGCTGAAGGACGTGATGGAATCGCGGATTTCACATGTCTATTATAAGAGTGAGACCACGTTGCCGTTTATGACTGCTGACGATATGAATTGCTTTTTGTTGGGCGGTTCTGACGATAATATCGCTTTGGAGAACGGCTTGAAGTTCCGCGTAGACTGGCTGAAAGGCCAGAAAACGGGCTTCTTTGTTGACCAGCGCGAGAATCGTTCATTGCTTGAGAAGTTCTCGAAGGGCAAGCGTGTACTGAATATGTTCTGCTATACGGGTGGCTTCTCGTTCTATGCTATGCGTGGTGGTGCCGAACTCGTGCATAGTGTCGATTCGTCGGCTAAAGCCATCGAACTGACCAAGCAGAATGTAGAGCTCAACTTCCCCAACGACCCTCGCCACGAGGCCTTCTGCGAGGATGCCTTTAAATATTTGGAGAGTGTGGGTCAAAGTTCTGCTTTGACCTACGATCTCATCATCCTCGACCCGCCCGCTTTTGCCAAGCATCGTGGTGCCTTGCACAATGCGCTGAAAGGCTATACCCGCCTGAATCAGAAGGCTTTCGAGAAGATTGAGAAGGGTGGCATCCTCTTCACGTTCTCTTGTTCGCAGGTGGTCACGAAAGACCATTTCCGTAATGCGGTATTCACGGCAGCAGCCCTTGCTAAGCGTAAGGTGCGCATCCTGCATCAGCTACATCAGCCTGCCGATCATCCCATCAATATCTATCATCCTGAGGGTGAATACCTGAAGGGCTTAGTCCTCTATGTGGAGTAATCTTTCCCCTCCTTAGT